>R18__coassemble_1474_pt1 | contig 28399 bp, 21 predicted proteins | sample R18__metabat2_high_PE_032 | metagenome-assembled genome bin R18
GGCCGGCCCCGTGCGTGTGTGGGTGGGGGGCCCGGGGCCGGGGGGCTCGGGGGTCAAAAACCCCGCCGCCTCCCCCGCCACTACCCTCTGGAAGCGCTTCTGGCGGCGATTGCCTCTCTAGACGATTTTGCAGTTACATCACTTGACAACCAGGGTGGAGTGGATGGCGAGCTCGGGGATGTGGACCTCGGCGCGACCTCCCGACCGGTTGGCGCGACCTCCCGACCGGTCGGCGCGGCCGTCGTGCCAGGTGAAGTCGAGTTTCACGTTTTCGGGCTGCTGCCAGATTGCGCGAGGTTTTTTCGGCAGGACGATGCTCAGCGAGATATTTTTAACAGATGGGATGGAGTCTTCCAACAGGACTTCGGTGTCGTGGTGCTCTCCGCCACAGTTCATCAGCTGGACCATCCGGAGGCCGTCTTCGGCCTCACGCCGCCGCCATCAGAATAGGTTTATTGCTTGAATTCATTTGGATATGCTCTAGAAAATATAATTCAGAGCAATATAGAGAGTGCTTTCGCCGTCGGCTTTGTTCAAAGGTATGCCGTCCTCGACAGATATTATGAAGTTGCGGTTCATCACCAGCTTGAGACCCAGACCGGCGCTGCAATGCGGTTTGACTGCCTCCGAGCGGAGGTCCGACTCGCTGCGGCCGTAGTAGCGGCTGAGCTCCTCTCCTTTGTAGAGGCTGGTGAGCATTCCGGCGTCGAAGAAGGGGTTGGTGGCCACATACCAGCTCTGGTTGATGAGGTTGAACGAGAAGAGTCTGATCCTGAATTCTATGTTGGTCCAGGCATAGTCGCTGCCGACAAGTTTCTGGGGCATGAGTCCGCGGACAGAGTTGATGCCGCCAAGGCCGTCGGTATTTGTCTGAAGAAGATAGCAGGTGCTGATGTTCTGCTGGGTGTAGAACGGAGCCTCGCCGGCTATTGTTCCCTGATATGCAAGATGATAGGCAAAAACCAGCCTGTCGGGAATCAACGAAAGATAGTGTTTGAAATGAGCCGCCAGACGAAGGTATGGATAGCCGCTGCCGAAGAAATCGGGCGCGCCGTTGAGATAGACCTCGGCATTGACTCCCTTTGCAGGAGCGGCTTCGTAATCACGGGTGTCAATGCGGAGTCCGGCTTTGATTTCCAGGACATTGCCGCCTTCAGCCTCGGACTCCCCGAAGACGCCTGCCTCACGCATCTGGTGGAACAAAGTCTCCGAAGCGTCATAATCTTCGTTTTCAAGGTCTCTCAAAGTATAATTCCAATATGCCAGACCGGCAATGGCCTCGAGCTTGCCGACAATAGGTATCTGGAAATCGGCCATCACACGCCACATCGAACGGCGGTAGTTGTATCGGGCCGTGCGGGTGTCCTTGTTGCAGTCGAGAGTCTTGTCGTAGGCTTCCAGACCGTCGAGACCGTAGAAATTGAACATAGGGTCGAACTGGTATGATGCCGAGAAAGTGGTCCGGACCCCCGGAATCAGATAGCGGGAGTCGAACTGCGCGTGCAAAAGGGTCTGGCCCTTGGTGTAGCGCGAAGCCTCGACATAAAAGCGCTGGCGATAGTCGGGGAACACACCTTTATAATTGAATATGTCGGCGCAGATGCCGTACTGGAAACCGAGGTCGCTGTTGTAGCCCACGCAGGGGAGAGGCCCGAAATTCCAGCCGTCCTTGACTATCTCCTTGCTTTCGTCCTCGGCGAACGCGCTCACAAACAGCGACAGGAGCAGGCCCGTGAACAGTATCCTCTTCATTTCGAGTCGCCTCCCGTATAATAGTCAATCATTGCGCTTATGGCTCTCTGACACACGGGGCAGAAGCCGGGAGCGGTGTTGTTGAGCATACGGCATTCGGGATAGGGTCTCCAGCAGCCTTTGGCCTGATAGCCGGCGCCTTCGAAAAGGCCCACGCCGTCCTGCCCCATCATATCCTTCCATTTGGAAGCAAAATCCACCTGAGTCGTGATATTGGGCTCCCAGGGCTCCACGTCTGCGGGATAATAGTCCTCGTAGGCCACCGAAGAGTCGTAGTATTCGTCACCGAGGCCGGCAAAACTGTGGCCGAACTCGTGGACGAAGACAATCTCCGAAAGCTCGTGGTCGGAAGTTCCCATAGCATAGGAATTGTAGATGCCTCCGCCGCCATATTTCTTCTCGTTGGCAATCACCATTATGACGTCTGTAGGCACTCCCGCCACTGCATCTGCAATCTTGCGGTGGTCCATTATAGTAAGGTATCTGTCCTCGTAGAAGGTGTCGAAGCCTGAGTCCATTGCGGTGACGCGCCACTGCCCCCACTGAGGGATGTCCACTCCGCTCTCCTGCGATATATTTTCCACTATACGCACGTTGAAATCGTCCTTGCGCGAAGCATAGGGCTCCATAGTGAAGAGATAGTCCATAAAGCGGCGGGCGTCGGAGCGGAACTTCTCCATCTCGGAGGCGGTGTAGCCTTCGGCTGCGAAGGTGAGGTCCACTTTGCGGGCATTGTCTCCGCTCTGAAGCAGAACCGCCGACGAAGCCCCAGCCGACAGCGGCTCTATGTGGGTGTCAGAGGGGTCTATGTCCATTTCGAAGAAAGGCTCGAACATACCTGTGGCGCGGATTCTTTCGTACAGCACGAAATGAATCCGGCCTTTGGGCATAGGCATCCAGAGGGTCTGGCCCGCCGCCATCGAGACTGCGTCGGCCTGCGGAGTGGTGCGCCACTCCTCGAACAGAGTGGAGAAGCTGTTGGAATAGATGAGAGTGCCCTCAGCGAAAGCTTCGTAGCAATACTGCCCGTAGCCGAAGCGGTTGACAAGCGATGCGGGGTTGCCTGTCCACTCTCCCTCGCGGTAAAGTTTGTCGAGATAGGCGTGCTGCTCAGTGCGGTTGCCGGCAAGCACGATGTCTATGCGGAGCTTTTCGCCTGTAAAATAAGTGTTGTAATCGGGATTGGACGTGCAGACGCTGCTGGCGGTGCCGTCTCCGGCCATAGACGGGCAGATGGCCGCAAAGAGCGCGACTGCCACAAGAACAGGTTTCAACATAGGTTCAAAGTTTTAGTGACAGCAAAGATAGTAAATGTTCCTTAAGTTTCGCATTTATGCGAAAACACCTATTTAGAGGCATTTATGCCGAAGGTAAGTCCTTCCCCCGAGGGGAAGGATTTAGGATGGGGGACACGTGCAAAGCGAAGGTGCGGTGGGAAAAAGTTTCGCAAGTACACAGTAACATTCGAATTTGCAACTAATTACAACTTGCGAAACTTGAGTAAATGTTCTCCTTTTCCGAACGATTTTGCACTTGCGACAAATTGTGCGTATATTGCATAAATTTTACGATTTTATGAGAACAGCGAAATTTTGCACCCCCACGGGCAATCTCACGAGCATCTTCACGGCCCTTCTCACGGCCCTGGTGCTAAGCATTGGCTGCACAAGCGACTTTGACACGACCCCTTCCGGTAGCGATATGGTATTTTCCTCACTGTCAGCTGTTTGGGACGAAGCAGTGCCGCTGGGCAACGCCAAGGTCGGCGCCCTGGTCTGGCAGAAAGACGATGCACTGAGGATGTCGCTCGACCACTACGACCTCTGGGACCTCCGTCCCACGGACGAACTTGAGGCGAGCAACCCCGACTACAGCTATGTCAAGCTTAGGCAGATGATAAAAAATGGAGAAGAGGAAAGAATCCATCGCATCAGCGACGTCCACTACAGCGACGACCCCGGTCCGTCGAAGATACCCTGCGGCGCCATAGAGTTTCCACTTGACGGCCTCGGAAAAGTCACCGATGTGCATCTCTATCTCAATAATGCTCTGTGCAGGGTGACCTGGGATAGCGGCGCCGTTCTCGAAACCTTCCTCCAGGCGGGAGAACCCGTCGGATGGTTTGTCTTTAAGAATGTCCCCGAAGGCTTCAAACCCTCACTCAAGACTCCTTCATACGATGCAGTGGTAGAAGACGACAGCGATTCGCAAGCCGGCGGAGACATCGTCACTCTCGGATACACCCCGGGCCCCGTAAGCGAGCAGCCCGGCCGGATAAGCTATCATCAGAAAGGATGGGGCGACTTCTTCTACGACATAGCCGTGCGATGGAAGGAAACAAAAGGCACCGTCACCGGAGCCTGGAGTGTCAGCACCTCCCTCAACGACTACACTGCCGCAAATGTCGTGGACGAGGCGTTTCAAAGAGGAGTCTCCAAGGACTACGCAAGCCACAAAGAATGGTGGGCTGCCTACTGGGCAAAATCCACGGTCCGCGTGCCCGACAAGACCATCCAGAAACAGTACGACGCCGAAATCTACAAACTGGGAGCGGCCAGCCGCGAAGACTCGCGTCCCATCTCCCTGCAAGCCATCTGGACCGCCGACAACGGCCACCTGCCGCCCTGGAAAGGCGATTATCACCACGACCTCAACACCCAGCTCAGCTACTGGCCGGTCTATAGCGGCAACCGCCTGAGCGAAGGGCTCGCCTATCTCAATATGCTTTGGGATCAGAGGGAAGAGTACCGCAAATACGCCAAGGAATTCTTCGGCGTCGATGGCATTATGGTGCCTGGCGTCGCCGATCTCTACGGCCGTCCGATGGGCGGATGGATCCAGTATTCGCTCTCTCCCACCACCTCCGCCTGGGTGGGCCATCATTTCTATCTGCACTGGAAATATTCCGCCGACGACCGGTTCCTGCGCGAAAGAGCCTGGCCCTTCATCGGCGAAGTCGCATGTGCGCTGGAGGGTGTGACCGAACTTAAATGGTCGGAAGCAGAAGGCCGCCAAATCCGCACTCTCGAATACAGCACCAGCCCCGAAATCTACAACAATACGATGGATGCCTGGTTCAAGACCATCACCAACTACGACCTTGCGCTCATACGCTTTGCTTTCGGCGCCGCTGCCGAGATGGCGGGACACCTCGGACTTCTCGACCAGGAGAACCACTGGGCGGCTCTGCGCGACGAGATGCCACGGTTTGACATCGACGCCGACGGAGCACTCACCTTCGCCCACGGGTTCCCCTACAACGAGTCCCACCGCCATTTCTCGCACCTTATGGCCATACATCCTCTGGGGCTCATCGACTTCAGCCAGGGAGAGGAAGCTCAGAAAATCATCAAGGCCAGCATCGCCAAACTCGACGAGTACGGCCCCGACTGGTGGTGCGGCTACTCCTACAGCTGGTGCGCCAATATGAAGGCCCGCGCGTTTGACGGAGAAGGCGCCGCCGAAGCTCTCAAGACCTTCGCGGAGTGCTTCGTGCTGCCCAATTCGTTCCACGCCAACGGCGACCAGACCAAGACCGGCAAGTCGCGTTTCGTCTATCGTCCGTTCACTCTCGAAGGCAACTTTGCGTACGCCGCCGGCCTTCAGGAAATGCTGCTGCAGAGCCATACCGGCACTGCTTGCGTGTTCCCGGCAATCCCTGCCTCGTGGAAAGACGTGTCATTCAAGGACTTGCGCGCTATGGGAGCATTCCTTGTGAGCGCCTCGCTTGAGAACGGCACGCTGACGAGCGCTTCGGTGCGTTCGGAGAATGGCGGCCATCTGAGCATCATCCTCCCCGGCGACTCCTCCCCGCGTGAATTCGACACCGCCCCCGGCGAGACCATCGATCTGTTGAAATAATACGGTGCAGTGCGCAGGGTCGGCGAAAATGGGCTATCTTTGAAGAATGAAAAGTATTGACAAATTTCGAGTTATGTTCAAAAGAACTCTTTATACAATGCTCGCGGCGGCTATCCTGACAGCCTGCTCGCAAAACGACGAAGTCGATTTGCTGTATTCCAAAATGACTCTGGAAGAGAAAGTTATGCAGCTTCAAAGCACCTATATGGATGACTTTTTCGACGATTTCAGCATAATCGACACTACGGAAGCCGGCAAATATCTCCGCTCGGGTCAGGGACATTTCTCGCAGTTCGCAAGCCAGAGCACAAAAAGTGCAAATGCGCTCCGCGACAGGGTTGCCCAGCTCCAGAACTGGCTTGTCGCCAACACTCCCAGCGGGATTCCCGCTCTTTTCCACGAGGAGGTTCTTTCTGGTGTCAACACTCTGGACGCCACAATCTATCCGCAGCAGATAGGACAGGCCTGTTCTTTCAATCCTGAACTTGCCGAGCTCAAGACATTCCAGACCGGAACTGCGCTCCGCAAAATAGGCGGCGTGCTCTCCCTTTCGCCTATGGTCGATGTCTGCCGCAATCCGAGTTTCAACCGCCTCGAAGAATCTTATGGCGAGGACGGCTACCTTTCGGCTGTTATGGGCGTGGCCTTTGTCCGCGGGCTCCAGCAAGGCGATTTGAAGAAAGGGGTAGGGGCCTGCTCGAAGCACTATCTCGGCTATGGCGGAGGCGGCGATGCCGACGAGAAGGAGCTGATGGAGGAAATCCTCTTCCCCCACGAGGCGATGATACGTCTTGCCGGAAGCAAGGCCGTTATGCCGGGCTACCACGATGTCCGTGGTGAAAGGTGTGCAGCAAACAGTTGGATACTCTCCGATATCCTCCGCGGCTACGTAGGTTTCGACGGAATGGTTGTGAGCGACTATGGCGCAATCAGCCAGAATCCCCGCCGGGAGACTGACGTGGAAAAGGCTGCGGCCGCAATCAATGCCGGAACCGATGTGGATTTCCCTTCCGGAGACAGCTACGCGCAGCTGCCGGAGGCTCTGGAAAAAGGTCTTGTCGAGCCCGAAGTTTTTGAAAGGGCAGTCAAGAATGTCCTCAGATATAAATTCCGCGCCGGCCTTATGGACAAAGACGCATATCTCTACAGCACGGAAGACATAAAGCTTGACTCCCCCGAGGAGAGGCAGACCGCCTATGATATTGCCAGCCAGTCGGTGGTCCTGCTCGAGAACAACGGCATCCTTCCTCTGAAAAATGTAAAGACAGTGCTTCTGACAGGCCCCAACGCCGCTTCTCCCTTCTCTCTTTGCGGCGACTATTCTTTCCCCGGAATGTCGTATTTCTGGAGAAAGGAAGATGTCACCGACAAATGCCCCCATCTGGTGACTCTCAAGGAAGGAATGTCGAAATATGAAGATGTAAATCTCTTATATTCAAGAGGATGCGACTGGACGGAAGAAATCGAGACGCGCTATGACGAATGGGACAACACAGGCGATGAACGTTCGTGGAACTACGGCATACTCAACCGGAAAGTCGATTCGGGAGAGACCGCAGACCCCGAAGAAGCATTGAAACTGGCGGAAAAAGCCGACGTCATCGTAGCCGCAATGGGAGAGAATGTGATGCTCTGCGGCGAAGCACGTGACCGCAAAGGGCTCCGTCTCCCCGGAAAGCAGGAGCAGTACGTCGAGAAACTTCTTGCGACAGGCAAGCCTGTGGTGCTCATCCTTTTCGGCGGCAGAGCGCAGGTTGTCTCGGGAATCGCCGAAAGATGCGCCGCAGTCATCCAGGCGTGGTATCCCGGTGAAGAAGGCGGCAACGCAGTCGCCGACATACTCTACGGCAAAGTCTGCCCTTCTGCCAAACTCTCGGTCAGCTACCCCAAGGAAGAAATTTACGAATCCGTATGCTATAATTATCAAAGCGAGGCAGACCCGCGTATCGAATGGCCTTTCGGCTATGGCCTCAGCTACTCTACTTTCGAATACTCCAATCTTCAGGTTGAAGAGAAAGCAAAAACTTCCGACAAATTCATCAAGCTGTCCTTCGACGTCGAGAATACCGGAGATGTCGAGGCCACTGAAATTGCGCAGCTTTATCTTTCTCCGACCTCTGACGGCCAGAACATCAGACCTATCCAACTTCAAGGTTTCCAGAGAGTTCCCTTGAAACCGGGCGAAAAGAAGAAAGTGGGAGTCAAACTTTATGTCGAACAGTTCGGCTACTACAGCAACGAAGATGGCCTTCGCAGATGGAACATCGCCCCCGGAACCTTCACAGTCAAGGTGGGCGCTTCATCGGCCGACATAAGGCTTCAGCATAATGTCACCATTGCCGGCGGCAAGTTCACTAAGCCCATCAGAGACTTCTACTTTTCGGAAAGTTCCGTGGGCGGCTGCGAATAATACAGTAAATATATGTCCTTCCTAGTTTCTCTGACAATCAGTTTTCTTCAGGTCGTTTGCCCTGTAGCAGGAGGTTTTGACTGGCTCATAACTCCCGAGAAGTCCGTGTCGTTCATCAGTGAAAGCTCCGACGGGAGCCGTCTTACCATCGGCAACGCTATGGTGGCCCGCACTTTCAAACTCGACCCCGCGCTTTCCACAATCAGCTATTCCAACTATATGACCGGCGAAGAAATGGTCCGCACGGCGAGCCCCGAAGCCCTCATCACCATCGACGGCACAGAATACAGCGTGGGAGGCCTCACAGGCCAGAGTGAACGCGGTTACCTTCTCCCCGAATGGATAGACACTATGACGGCGGCGGAAAGCCCCTTTGTCTATGAAAGCTGGAGCGAAGGCGTTATCGAAGAAAAAATCCACTGGGCCCGCAGCCGCTGGGCTCTGAACAAAGAGAACCCTACCGGCAAGACCGTCACCTTCACCCTGAAGGGAAAGGACGCTATGGAAGGAGTCACCGTCAAGATAACCTATGCCGCCTACGACCATATCCCCGTCATCAGCAAGCAGTTGGAAATCTTCAACGGCAGCGGGCGGCAGTTCACCGTGGACGCCTTCAAACTGGAGCATCTCGCGATGGTGGAGCCAGAAAGCCCCTCGGGAGGCGACCCGGAGACCTTCCTTCTGCCCAATATCCACGTCGAGAGCGACTACAACTGCAAGGGAAGCTTCTCCTACAAGGAAACCAACATCGCCACCCATTGGGTGACCGACCCCGACTACACCAGCCAGCGCAACTATTCCTGCCAGACTAAATGTATGCTCGAAGTCAATCCGCCCATCGGCCCCGCGCAGAGGGTGGTTCCGGGCGGAAAGTTCACTTCCTTCACCGTGTATGAAATGCCCTTCGACAGCTACGACCGCGAGCGTCAGGGCCTTTTCAAGCGCCGATTCTACCGCACTGTGGCGCCCTGGACCACCGAGAATCCCATCTTCCTCCACCTGACCTCCACCGACCCCGAAGTCGTGCATACGGCTGTTGACCAGGCCGCCGAGACAGGCTACGAGATGATAATCCTCAGCTTCGGCTCGGGCCTCAACGCTGAAGACACCTCGCCGGAGAACATCGCCCGCTACAAAGCGCTGGTGGACTACGCGCGTTCCAAAGGCATCGAGATGGGCTGCTACTCGCTTCTGGCCAGCCGCAGCATAGACGACGAGAACGACTGTATCAACCCCGAGACCGGCAAACCAGGCGGAATGACCTTCGGCAATTCGCCCTGCCTCGGCAGCGAGTGGGGTCGGAAATATTTCGAGAACATCGAAAAGTTCATAGTCGAGACCGGGATGATGTGCTTCGAGCACGACGGTTCCTATCCCGGCGATGTCTGCGCAAGCACAGAGCACCCCGGCCACCACGGCCTCGAAGATTCGCAGTGGACGCAGTTCTACAAGATTGCGGAGTTCTACCACCGGATGTGCGAGAGGGGAGTGTACCTCAATGTCCCCGACTTCTACCTGCTCAACGGCACCACCAAGACCAGCATAGGCTACAAGGAGGTCAACTGGAGCCTTTCGCGCGCCCAGCAGCTGCTCCACACCCGCCAGCTCAACAACGACTGCACCTACGACCGCCCGCAGTCCGCGCTGTGGAGCTTTGTGCCCCTGACGCAGTATCACGGCGGCGGCGCTGCGGCCACAATCGAGCCCCTCGACGAGCATCTGGACGTTTACAAGGCGCTGATGTTCCAGAACTACAGCAGCGGCGTGCAGGCCTGCTACCGCGGTCCGCGCCTCTACGACACCGAGCGGACCCGGCAGGCGGTGGTGGAAATGATAGCCTGGTACAAAGCCCACCGCGACATCCTCAACAGCGACATCATCCACCTGCGCAAGGCCGACGGCCGCGACTGGGACGGAATGCTCCACGTCAACCCCGCTCTGGAGGAGAAGGGCCTGGCTATATTCTATAATCCTCTGTCAGAGCCTATTACGAGGACAGTTCACCTTCCTCTCTACTACACCGGCCTGGAAAAAGCGGCGTCTGTCTCCGAGCAGGGCGGCAAGGCACGCAAATACAAACTCGGCCGAGACTACTGCATCGATCTGGATGTCAGCATCCCGGCCGGCGGATATACCTGGTTTGTGATAAAATAAGACGGCTTCCGACTATTGTTGTCCCTTCATCATTTTGAGGGCTCTGGTTCTCTCGGTGTTCACGTATCCTCTGAATGACCAGGTGGGTGTGCCGTGCACTCCGGAGATTGTCGCAGATTCGATCAGCATTGTGACAAATCCTCCGCCGTCGATGGTGATTGACAGGCGCCAGTCAGAGTCTCTGTGGGACTCAAAGAACTGTGCGTCATCAACGTTGACGGTGAAACGGTACTGGGTTCCCTTTTTGTTGAACTTGGGCTCGGAAATCCTTGCGCTGCAGTTCTCGAAACGGAGGGCGTAGCGGCTGGCGAAAGTGAAGGTCCTGGCAGTCACCATACCTGTCACCGTGGGAATCTGCCCTTTGACGGTGTTGTCGCAGATGACGATGTATGCCCGTTCCCCTCCGAAAGTGCGGCTCTCGAAAGACTCGAGCTCGATGACAAGCGGGTCTGTCTGCGGGACAATGTCGGTTACAGGTGCTTCTGTGCTTGTCTGTGCTGTCGTTCCGCAGGCGCACAGCCCCACTACGGCTGAAAGTGCCAGAAAGAGATTTCTTAGTTTCATTTTGTCGTTTTTAAAGTTTCAGCAGCCAAAGTTATACATTTTTTGAGAAATCGGGTTGCATTTATTCGATTTTCTCCTTAAATTGGCGTCAATATGGACAGAAGACGATTTATATCAACATCAATTTTCGGCGCCGTGAGCGTCGGTATGGGCATCAGATGCGATGCCCGAAAGAAGAGAGACGACAGGTACTCTATTGTAATTCTCGGCGACACCCACTTCGACACCAAGCCCGACACTGTATATCACTCAGATTACAACGAACCCACGGAGTGGCTTAACAGGGTTCAGAGGGCTGAATTTGCCAGAAACGGCGATATGTGGGAGGAACACTGCCCCAGGCTTGTGAAGCGTGCGGCCGGGCTCGTTGACGAAAACACGCGGATGATATTCCAGATGGGCGACCTCATACAGGGCGACTGCGGAAAAGGGGAGGTCCACCGCCGTATGCTTGCGGACGTTATGAACAGCTTCAAGAAAGAGTTCGGAGGCCTGCCGTTGGTGACCGTGGTGGGCAACCACGACATACGCGGCACAGATGCTGAGGCCACCTACCACGAATATATGCCTATGCGACTTTCGCAGGAGCTCGGACAGTCCATCACCAAAACCACCTTCTCTTTCAATATCGGCGACGACGCCTATATCTTTCTGGATTTCAACCGTCCGGATGACGCCGAAATCGAAAAACTTCTAAGCGCATCCAAAGGCGCAAGGCATACTTTCATAGTATCGCACGGTCCCGTCCTTGCGTATGACGGCGCCGACAACTGCCGATGGTTCTTCCACGGATCCGACAATCCCGAGCATAATGCCGCCAGACGTCATTTCCGCGAAGAATTTGCAAAGCGCGACGCCATCGTGCTGTGCGGACATATCCACACCACGGAGTTCGCCGACTGGAGAGGCGACGGAGGCCGTATCACCCAGATGACAATGAACAGCGTCTGGTCTGACGAAGAACTCTCGAAATTCACAATCACAGCCCAAGGCGCCGAGGAGTACGGAAAGCTCAACCGCGCGGGAGGCACCAACGACAACGGTTCGTCGGTCAAGGACGCCTCCGCGCTTCACGCAGAATATCGTCCGGGCCTGCGGGAGTACATCAACTCCAAAGCTGCCGGCTCGTACAAGATGAATGTGTCCGAAAAAAGAGTCACCATCGATTTCTACGGTGGTGACTCCCTGGAACTCACACGTCAGTTTGTTCTGAGGTGACAGCTATTTGAAATAGCGGTTGAAGAGGCCTTCGAAGCCTTTTCCGTGACGGGCTTCGTCCTTTGCCATCTCGTGGACGGTGTCGTGGATTGCGTCGAGGTTTGCAGCCTTGGCGTTCTTCGCGATGCGGAATTTGTCCTCGCAGGCGCCGGCTTCGGCCATCATCCTCTTTTCGAGATTGGTCTTGGTGTCCCAAACAACTTCTCCCAGAAGTTCTGCGAATTTTGCAGCGTGCTCAGCCTCTTCCCAAGCGTAGCGCTTGAAGGCCTCAGCAACTTCCGGATAGCCCTCACGGTCTGCCTGACGGCTCATTGCCAGATACATACCGACCTCTGTGCATTCGCCGTTAAAATGTGCGCGAAGGTCCTTGAGCATTTCTTCGCCTGTGCCCTGAGCCACGCCGATGACGTGCTCCTGCACGAAGTTTATAGCTGCATTTTCTTCAACTTTATTGAATTTGCTTGCGGGAACGCCGCACTGAGGGCATTTTGCGGGAGCCTCATCACCTTCGTGGACATAACCACATACTGAACAGATGTACTTTGCCATAATTTTTGTGTTTATCTACTGCAAATTTACAATCATTATTTGCATAAATCAAAAAGATTTTAGCTAACATTGATGTAATTTTGTGTGATAAAAATTCAGAAAAACCGACATATGAAGACTAACCTGCTGATTACCATCTGTGCTTTGCTTATGTCCTGCTTTGGGCTTGGTGCGCAGAATTTCTCCGTCGCTTCGCCCGACGGCAGCCTCGTGATGACCGTCCGTAGCGGCGAGGCCCTCACTTATGAACTGTCAAAGGATGGCAAGACCATCATCTCGGATTCTCCTATGGGATTCTGTTTCAAGGGGGAAGAAAATATGGACGGCAATTTCGCTGTCTGCGGAAATCCTTCTGTCACAGCAGGAGTCGAAAGCTGGATCCCGGTTGTCAAGAACCGCAACGCAAACCCTAGCGTGCCATACAATACCCTCACCTTGAATCTCCGTGAGAAATCGGGGGCTTATCGCAATATGACCTTGGAAATCCGTGTGATGAATGAGGCGGCCGCCTTCCGCTACACCCTCTACGGCAATCTGAAAACGGCTATGCGATACATAACGAAGGAGCTTACAGGCTTCCGCGTGAAAGAGGATGCCGCCATTTATAAGTCGAACTTCACCTATGGCACGGAGGAACATCCGCTGAAGAGTTCGCAGGAAGGCGAATTCATAAGGACCGCAGTCACAGACCTCGAAAGCGGCTCTCCCATAGGGCTGCCGAGCCTGATTCAGCTTGACGGCGACACTTGGATTGCCATCACGGAAGCCTGTCTGGACAATTTCCCTGCCTTCCATCTCGACGCAGGCGAGAACAAGGATGGCACAAGAATGCTCTGCACCGCTCTGACTCCCTTGTTTACCGAGCCCGAAACGGAACTTTGCGCCCGCTTTGACGAGAAGACCACATCCTCCTGGCGTGTCATAATGGCCGCCGACTCTCCGGGACGCTTCATCGAAAGCGATGTCATACAGTCCCTCAATCCCCCTTGCGCCATAAAGGACCCTTCCTGGATCAAGCCCGGAATGAGCGCCTGGGACAACTGGTGGAGCGGTGACATCAAGATGGAGATGCCCGTCATCAAGAAATACATCGATCTGGCAGCCGCACAGCAATGGCCTTATATGCTCGTGGACTGGACCTGGTACGGAGAGTTCGCGACTCCCGAAGCCATTATCACCAAGCCCGCGCCCCAGATCGATATGCCCGAGATTATCCGCTACGCCGAGAGCAAGAGCGTGAAGATATGGCTCTGGCTACGCAGCGAAGACACAGGCCACAACGACGCTTGGAGGGAAGCTTTCCCGCTTTTCCACGAATGGGGCGTCGTCGGTGTCAAGATTGACTTTATGGACCGCGAGGACCAGGATATGGTCAACTGGTATCGCCGCATCATCAAAGCCTGCGCCGACAACCGGCTGATGCTCGATTTCCACGGAGCATACAAGCCTGACGGCATCGAAAGGACCTATCCCAATATGTTGACGAGGGAAGGCGTGATGGGCAACGAATACAACAAATGGTCCGACCGTGTGACGCCCGAGCACAACATCAATCTGGCCTTCACCCGAATGATTGCAGGGCCTATGGACTACACTCCCGGCGGCTTCATCAACGAAACGATAGAACATCACAACGAAGTCAATCTCCGTACGGGCGTTATCAACACCCGCGCCGCCGAACTCAGCAAGTTCGTCATCTACGAGAGCCCCTATACGGTTTTCTGCGACCATCCAGACAATGTCGCAGGGCAGAGCGGCATCGAATTCCTGCAGGCGATGCCTACAGAATGGGACGAGACGCGCTTCCTGGGCGGGCTTCCCGGCGAATACGTGGCTCTTGCCCGCAGGAGTGCCGGCAAATGGTACATAGGGGTGATGGGCAACAGCTCCGCCCGCGAACTCCAGATAGACCTTTCCTTCATCAGCGAAGGCCCGCTGACGGTGGAATACTGGCAGGACGGCCGGAAAGCGGCGAAAGTCCCCACCGATATTGCCCACGGCACCCTCAAGTTGAAAGCGGGCGCTCCCCTCAAGGTGAAGCTCGCGCCCTCGGGCGGCTTTGTGGCCACGGTCGAAACTGCGGCTGGGTGTCGATGATTCCACGACCTGTTGGATGAATATTTTATGAAAGTAGGGAGAAAATTTGGAAAAGTTGGGAGAAAATTATTACTTTGCACTAAAAAGCAGGATGAAATGGCGTCTATAGACAGACTGGTTTCACTCATTGAACAATATAGAGAACTGGGCATCGACTCGCAGATTGATTACGAGAAGTTCTACTTGTATTCTTTAATCACCCATTCAACTGCAATCGAGGGGTCAACTGTAACCGAGATAGAAAATCAGATGCTTTTTGACGAGGGCATTTCGGCCAAAGGCAAAACCATCGTGGAACAGATGATGAATCTGGACCTCAAACGTGCATACGAAGAGAGTATCCGTCAAGCAAGACTCCATACGGATATCAGTGTGGAACTTCTTAAATCTCTGTCTCATCTGGTAATGCAGAATACTGGCTCGATTTACAAGACTGCCCTTGGGGATTTTTCCTCCTGCAACGGCGATCTGCGTCTGTTGAACGTCACTGCCGGCGTCGGCGGCAAGTCGTATATGAGCTATCGGAAAGTTCCCGAAAAATTGCAAGAATTCTGTGACTGGATCAACGCTGAGCGCAGGAAGGAGATGTCTGTGGCCGACCGTTATAATCTGAGTTTCGAAGCCCACTACCGTTTGGTGACAATCCATCCATGGGCGGACGGTAATGGCCGTATGGCACGTCTGATTATGAATTACATTCAGTTTGAGTTCGGACTCGTGCCCACGAAGGTGCTGAAAGAGGATAAAGGCGATTACATAAATGCGCTCATCCTGACGCGTGAGTCGGAAGATATCTGCAACTTTCTGGAGTTTATGACAGAAGAAATGATAAAAACCATCTCTTCAGACATTGAAATCTATCTGAAATCTATGGGAGAAAGTAGGGAGATACTTTCTGAAGGTAGGGAGAAAAAATTAAAAAGTAGGGAGAAAATCCTTCTTCTGCTAAAAGCTCACCCCGAGATGTCCGCCAAGAGACTTTCCTGTGAAATCGGCATTACGGAAAAAGCTGTCGAGAAGCATCTTGCAAAACTCAAAGCAGAAGGCCTTCTTATACGTCAGGGCCCTGACAAGGGCGGAAGATGGATTGTTAAGGAATCGTGACTACTGCGTCTATGGCGGGATTAGCCGCGGCGAGAGGGCGAGGCATTCAGCCCGCCGGGGCGGGCCTGGGGCCTTGCGGGGCGCCGCGGCTTTTCCCGGGCGTCGTCACGGCAAAGCGGGTGGGAAAGTCGTACGCGGCCGGCGGCCGCGTACACTTGTTTTGCAAATGCCTCACCTTACAAGTGCAAGCACTTGACGGTGAGGTATTTACAAAACAAGTCCCGCACTGACGTGCGGGACTTTCCTGAGCTCTGCTCTGGTGACTCCTGCGGGATTCAAACCCACAACCTCTTGATCCGTAGTCAAGTGCTCTATTCAGTTGAGCTAAGGAGCCAGTATGTTACTCAGCGGCAGGGGTGGCTGCTTTGGCTGTGTACTTTTTCTCTTTGATGCGGGCTTTCTTGCCGGTCAGACCGCGGAGATAGAAGATGCGTGCTCTGCGAACTTTACCAACCTTGTTGACTTCGATGGAGTCGATGAAGGGGGATGCGAACGGGAAGATACGCTCTACGCCTACACCGTTGGACATCTTGCGGACTGTGAAGGTCTTGCTGATGCCTGCACCGCGCTTCTGGAGAACGATGCCGCGGAATTTCTGGAGACGCTCTTTGTTTTCCTCTTTGATTTTGTAGGTGACGGTGATGGTGTCACCGGCCTTGAACTCGGGGAACTGTTTGTTTTCTGTTGCGCAAGCTTCCTGCGCGATTTTCATTAAATCCATAGTCTGTTTTAATTTAGCCGCAACGTTGCCGGATTTGTTCTGATCACTTTCGCAAGAGGTTGCTTCTTTTTTGGGACTGCAAAAGTACAAATAATTTTTATACCTGCAACTTTTTTCTTGAAAATTTTTGCTCTCGGCGAAAAAATTATTCAAAACAGAGCTCTCCGAACCATTCGGGGCAGTGGAAATTGGGCTTGGGAGTCCCGACGGGGTTCCAGCTCAAATAGTGCGGGCGTGAGCTGTCGTCTCCGCATTTGTAGAAATTGGCGCGGAGAGTGCGGCCGCTGAAAGGCTTCAACGTGGCGTCCACCTGCGCATACAAAGACTTGGGGATGGCTGCCGTAAGGCGCCAGGTGTCTTTGTGGGTGTCTATGCGGAACGACTTCCCGAGGGCTTTCTCGCCGAGGGTGGAACGGCGGCGGATCTGCGAGATGACGGAATCGTCGCAGTGGTGGCGTTCGTCCCGCGATGGGCCGTAGTCGAAGGTGCCGTGGCCGACGCAGTTCATCTCCATATTATAATATGTGGGGTCGGTGTCGGAAGGGACGATGAAGAACTCCACGCAATCGTCTGTGTAGGGCTTGCTGCCGAAGTCGAAGTCGAAGGTGGCGCGCACCTCGCTCTGGCAGACGACATACTGGAGATAAATCTCGCCAGCAGAATGCATTATCCTGAACTTGACGTCGGGGCAGTAGGGGAAGGAGTCGGGCCAGCCGACTTTGTCAATGGCGTGAAATTCAATGTTTTCGCTCTCAAAAAGGGCCTCCACCTCGTCTATCGAAGGGGCGGGGGAGGCGAAAGAAACTTTCCTGACAAAAAGTTTTTCCATATTTATAAAAGTTTTGTTTCTGATTTTCACAAAAGTACATCTTTTTTTCCTAATTTTGCAGGCTAAAACATAAATGACAAAAATATCAATTAATAAAGCTATAGATTTTATGACAAAAAGAGTTTATCGTTTCGGAGGCAAGAACGCAGAAGGCAACGGCCAGATGCGCAACCTCCTCGGCGGCAAGGGCGCTAACCTTGCGGAAATGTGTACGCTGGGTATTCCCGTACCTGCAGGTTTTACAATCACAACAGAGTGCTGTACAGAATATTACGCACTCGGTGGAGGCTATACACTCGAACTCAAGAGGGATGTCGCAGAGGCTCTCGCAGCTACAGAGAAAATTATGGGCAAGAAGTTCGGCGACCCCAAGAACCCTCTTCTTGTAAGCTGCCGCTCCGGTGCCCGCAGCTCAATGCCCGGTATGATGGACACAATCCTCAACATCGGTCTTTGCTCCGCCACCATCCCCGGAATGATAGAGAAAACCCAGAATCCCCGTTTCGTCTATGACGCATACCGCCGCCTCATTATGATGTATTCCGACGTCGTTATGGAGAAGGCAGAAGGCATCGAGCCCGAAGACGGCAAGGCAATCCGCCAGCAGCTCGACAAGATGATGGAAGACCTCAAGGAGAAGAAGGGCTACAAGTCTGATACTGAGATCACTGCAGACGAGCTCAAGGAACTCGCAGAGCAGTTCAAGGTCCGCATCAAAGAAGTCCTCGGAGTAGAATTCCCCGACACTGCTGAAGCACAGCTCTGGGGTTCGATCGGCGGCGTGTTCAAGAGCTGGAACGGCAAACGCGCCATCAAATACCGCCAGATCGAAGGCATTCCCGACGACTGGGGCACTGCAGTCAACGTGCAGTCTATGGTATTCGGCAATATGGGCGAGACTTCGGCTACAGGTGTGGCATTCAGCCGCAACCCCGCCAACGGCGACAACAAGTTCTACGGCGAGTGGCTCATCAACGCCCAGGGCGAGGACGTTGTGGCCGGTATCCGCACCCCCAACCCCCTGAACAACGCCACCAAGAGCCCTCAGAACGCTCACCTTCAGTCTCTTGAAGATGCAATGCCCGCAGTGTACAAAGAGCTCGACGACATCCGCGTCCTCCTCGAGAAGCACTTCAACGATATGCAGGACATCGAGTTCACAATCCAGGAAGGCAAGCTCTGGATGCTTCAGTGCCGTATCGGCAAGCGCACAGGCCTTGCAGCCCTCAATATGGCAATGGATATGCTCGAGGAAGGCATGATCGACGAGAAGACCGCCGTAATGCGCGTCTCTCCCTCACAGCTCGACGAAATTCTCCACCCCATCATTGACCCCGCAGCCGAGAAGAACGCCACCGCAATTGCACACGGTCTTCCCGCATCGCCCGGTGGCGCAGTGGGCAAGATAGTCTTCACCAACGCTGACGCAGTTGCAGCCGCAGTGCGCAAGGAAAGCGTCATCCTCGTGCGCGAGGAGACCTCCCCCGAGGACGTCGAGGGCATGCGCGCAGCAGTGGGCATCCTCACCGAAAAGGGCGGTATGACTTCGCACGCAGCTCTTGTGGCTCGCGGCTGGGGCAAATGCTGCATCGTGGGTTGCGAAGAGATGAAGATCAACCTTGCAAAGAAGGAAGTCAAGTTCGCAGGCTCTTCCAAGACCTGGCACGAAGGCGACTGGTTCTCTCTCAACGGTGCCAAAGGCGCTGTCTATGAGGGTCAGCTCGAGACTATGGACGCTTCCGACAACCCCCGCTTCCAGAAATTTATGGCAATGTCCGACCAGTTCCGCCGCCTCGGCATCCGCACCAACGCAGATACAGCCGAGGATGCTCAGAGAGCTCTTAGCTTCGGCGCAGAAGGCATCGGTCTCTTCCGCATCGAGCATATGTTCTACGGCAAGAACTCCGAGACTCCTCTCGGAAAGCTCCGCAAGATGATTCTTTCCAAGACCGACAGCGAGCGCAAGGCAGCCCTCGCCGAGCTCGAACCCTATATCAAGGCTTCAGTCAAAGGCACTATGAAGGCTATGGACGGCAAGCCCGTCACCTTCCGTCTTCTCGACCCGCCTTTGCACGAGTTTGTTCCCCAGGGTGCCGGCGGAAAGAAAGAGCTTGCTGAAGAGCTCGGTATCTCAACTAAGGAAATCGACCGCCGCGGAGAGTCGCTCCACGAGGTCAACCCTATGATGGGACACCGCGGAGTACGTCTCCATATCACTTATCCTATGATCTCCGAGACCCAGTTCCGCGCCATCTTCACAGCCACTGCAGAACTCAAGAACGAAGGCTACGATCCTCATCCCGAGATTATGATTCCTGTCACAATCTCCGAGCGCGAGCTCCGTTTCCAGAAGGCCATCTGCGAGAAAGTCAAGGCAGAAGTCGAGGCACGTACCCGCCAGTTCATTGACTACAAGTTCGGTACAATGATCGAGATCCCTCGCGCAGCCGTCACTTCAGACAGAATGGCGCGCACTGCAGAGTTCTTCTCATACGGTACCAACGACCTTACCCAGATGATGTTCGGCTTCAGCCGCGACGACGTCAGCACCTTTATGGGCGACTACCTCGGCAACAAGATTCTCGACGCCGACCCGTTCAAGACTATCGACACCAAGGCAGTTGGCAAGATGGTCGAGTACTCAGTACGCAAAGGCCGCTCAACCCGCGAAGGTCTCAAGTGCGGTATCTGCGGCGAGCACGGCGGCGACCCCGCTTCCGTCAAGTTCTTCCACCAGATCGGTTTGAACTACGTAAGCTGCTCACCTTTCCGCGTTCCTATCGCTCGTCTGGCTGCGGCTCAGGCGGCTATTGAAGAGGAACTCGCTGAGAAATAAGTTTCAGATTTTATAGCGCTCCGTGAGCAAAATGGCCTGTTTTGCTCACGGACTTTTTTTGTGAGATGAAAAATTTGTTAGTAGCCCTCAAAGGCTTCTTTATGGGAGCCGCCAATGTGGTACCCGGTGTGTCGGGCGGCACAATCGCCTTGATTACAGGTATTTACAAAGATATTGTAGATGCTTTGAACAGCGTTATGGAGCCTGCTACATGGAAGGCGTTGCTTCATGGACGATTTCGTGAGTTCTGGAAATGTATTAACGGAACTTTTTTGCTGTGGCTGTTCGTAGGCATTTTGGCCAGCGTTTTCTCTCTGGCAAAGGTTATGACCTGGTGCCTGGCCAACTGTCCTGTTCAGACCTGGGCCCTGTTCTTCGGACTCATTCTGGCCTCGTCTGTGCTGATGTTTCGCGATATCAAGGGATGGGGCGTTCGCGAGGTTGTCTTTACTATTATAGGTATAATCCTCGGTCTTGTCGTCTGCACCCTGTCGCCCACCGATACTCCCGACTCTTATTGGTTCCTGTTTCTTTGCGGAGCTATCGCTATTTGCACTATGATTCTTCCGGGGATCTCTGGTAGCTTTATATTAGTGATTCTGTGCAAGTATGACTATGTGATGTCAGCCATCGCGGAGCTGAATCTGCCGGTGCTGGTCGTCTTCGGACTCGGATGCGTCGTGGGAATTCTGGCTTTCTCCAAATTCCTTCACTGGCTGCTGGGCCGATTCGAGAAACAGACTATGCTTGTGCTTCTGGGATTTGTTTTGGGGTCTTTAGTCAAAGTTTGGCCGTGGTCGAATGCAGAGGCAGCCGCTTTGGATGATCCTCACTATGCGGCTGCCGCTCTCTGGTGCGCCATAGGCGTGATTGTAGTCCTGGGAATAGAGTATTTGGGAAAAAGAGTTGCTAAAAACAAAAATAATTGATACATTTGCACTCTCTTTGAAAGAGTGAATGGTTCCATAGCTCAACTGGATAGAGCAACAGATTTCTAATCTGTAGGTTCAGGGTTCGAGTCCCTGTGGAATCACTATAATACGGGGCCCTGCCCCGAACCCCGCCGCTCCAGGCTTGCTATAACCCAGGCCCGCCCTGCCCGCCTTCCGCTAGCGCCCGACGGCGCTTTTTTACTGGGGCCCTGCCCCGCACCCCGCCGCTCCAGGCTTGCTATTGCTCAGGCCCGCCCGTCGAGAGTTACGACGCGTAACGCCTATCTGGCAGTGAAATGCGTGCATAACTCATTAGTCTGACTCGAGATACGGCAAAAACAATCGTGACCGGTGATTTAATCGACGAAATTGCACAGGTAGATGACTCTACTTTCCGCCAAGGCAGGCGGCGGCAGAAATCTTTCATCTCAAATCAGTTTTTCTATGCCGTTCTGATTTTGCAGCCATAGGGAGAAGAATTGATCGGAAAGGGAGTAGATGTTCTCTTGTACTGTTACCCATTCATCTTCCTTCAGCACGCGAAGAGCAGTCTGCACCATACTTGCGGATTCAAGTTTGTGCTTGCGGATGAAGGCGGCAGATGTAATTTTGGATGCCTTCCCTTCCGCGGCTATTGCGGTGAGAACTGCCTTCTGCTTTGTCGTCAGGCGGGACAGCATTTCCCTGTAGCCATTGCTGTTGTTGGAAAGTATGTCACGCAGGCATTGCTGAAGAACCCGATTGGTGCATTTTTCTCCTTGCTCCAATATGCCGTATGTTTCGTGAAGGAGCCTTTGAATGCAATAAGTATTGCCCTCAAAATACCGGTAGAGAGAACCAAATGTATCATCATCCAATTTTACACCCTTTTTCTCGAACCAGTACTGAGCAAACGCACTGTACTTCTCCATATTTATAGGCCCTAGTTCCATCGCTTCAGTGCTGTTGTAAAATGCGCGTTTGCTGCTATGAAACATTTCAGAGAGCAAATGAGGCTCTGAACCGGAAAAAATGAAATGACAGTTGGACAGATGTTGGATTTTTCCTCGAAGCAGGGCTTCTGTGTTCTGCTCCTTGTATTTACCTATTCTCTGGAATTCATCTATCGCGACTACACAGGGCTTATCTGCATGCTCAAGCCAGTTCAAAATTTCATCCAAGGTGTATTCCGGATTGGTGACATTGCCAACTTCCAACGAAATGGCAGGCATTCCGCTTATCGGGTCGAAACTGAAAGTTGGGCTGAGGGAGCGAATTGCGGCAGCGATTGATTGAATCACCTTCTGGCCACGAGGAATCAGTCGCGAATATACCTCTTTGCCGAACTCGCAGACAAATTCCTGAAAACCAGACGTATGCAATATGTCAAAATAAAAAGTATAAAAGTTGTCTGCGATTGTAGGCCGGCGATAGCAGAAGTCTACCAGCCCAGTCTTGCCAATCCTTCGATTTGCCATCAAAAGGATATTGGAAGCCTGTCCTTCTATCTTTTTGACAAGATTGCAGCTCTCTTCTTCACGGTCGCAGAAAAATTCATCCGGTATTCTGCCTGAAATGATAAATGGGTTCTTGCTAGCCATATAAAGTCATTTTATACCGCAAAGATACAAATATTATGAAAATTTCATAATGAAAATTTCATAAATTTAAGCAAAGTCCCCGCCCGCGAAGGTCCACCGCAAGGTAAACATCCACTGCGTGTTCCCGGGGCAAAGATTGGCATCCTTTACGGATGCTTTTTTATTTTAATTTCTTCAAGGCAAGCGGCCATAGTGTTGGCTAGTGATATCTTCAGTTCAGTGTAAAAGTGGGTTGGTGTGTCTTCTCCATGTGAATTATGCCGCGCAACGACTATCTGGCCACGATTTGCAGGCATAACTCTTCAATCAACCGAATAAATTCACTCTGGAATACGATTCTACAATTTATTGTGGAATAATGTGAATTATTGAAAATAATTTGCTATTTTTGCATCGAATCCACAATATATTGGTAAAATGAGAATTTGTGAAGTTTATGTCGGCGGCGTGTTTGCCGGCACCATAGAAGAGTGTGATGGCGGAGGCTATGTGTTCCTTTATGATGATTTGTACAGGAGCCTCAGCGGAGCGCGCCCCGTGTGTCTGGCTATGCCGCTATCACAAAAGGAATACACATCGGAAAGCTTGTTTCCATATTTTGCCAATCTTGTATCGGAAGGTGCCAACAGACGGCAGCAGTCACAACTTCTAGGGATTGACGAGAAGGATGATTTCGGAATACTCATGGCAACAGCCCAATACGACGCCCCCGGAATAGTAACTGTCAAACCAATAATATCATGACTTACGACAAGGCCACTCTCAAGCGGATGTTCGACGGAGCCGATGTTTCGCCGATTCTGCCGTATGACTGTCTGATTGGGGATGCAAATGTGGCCCTAGAACTTCAGAAAGGGCACGGAAGAATCTCCATCTCGGGCGTGCAGCCCAAACTTTCAATGGTTGTCAGCGGTAATGTGTTGAGGTTGACCGATGTAAATGAACAAGGGCGATATATTTTAAAGCCCGTACCCAATGCCCCTCATCTGCTGGAAACGGAATTTCTGCCTGAGAATGAGCATATATCAATGTTGATTGCCGAGAAGGTTTTCAAAATAGAGACAGCGGCTTGCGCATTGTGCTATTTCGGAAACGGCCAGCCCGCGTATGTTACAAGGAGATTCGATGTCCTGCCATCCGGCGCAAAGCGTGCGATGGAAGATCTTGCGTCAGTCGCGGGTCTGACTCGTCATAACGGAGGAGAAGACTATAAGTACAACAATCTCAGTTATGAGGAATGTGCGGAACTTATACGAAACAATACAAAGGCTTCACTGGTGGAGGTCTTGAAATTTTTCAGTCTTGTAGTCTATAACTATCTGATATGCAACGATGATGCGCATCTTAAAAACTTCTCTCTGATTGACAGGGGAGACGGTGATTATGGACTCTCTCCTGCATATGACCTTGTCAACACGTCGCTGCATCTCTTTCAGCCTCAGATTTTCGCCCTCAAAAAAGGTCTCTTCAAGGAAGGAATGCCAAACCTTTGGATCAAGCCGATAGACCGCCAGACATTCTTAGAGTTCGGATTGAGAATAGGATTGCCCGAGAAGACTGTACGCCGCGAACTGGACCGCTATGCAGCGGAATATGAAGAAATGAATTCGATTATTGCAGGGAGTTCTCTATCTGATTCATTGAAAGAAAGTTACCTAAACTCCTATACCTTCAGGAGAAATACTTTGAGACAATGAAAGACGAAATAGGAAACACCATTCGTGCAAGACGAAAAATGCTTGGAATTTCGCAGCAGACTCTCGCGGAACTGGCAGGCGTGGGCATCAACACCCTGGCCTCTGCCGAAAAAGGAACCGGCAATCCCTCAATCGATTCTCTCTCGTCAATATTGGACGTATTGGGCCTTGAACTCGAGATACGGCAAAAACAATCGCGACCGGTGACTTAATCGACAAAATCGCACAGGCAGATGACTCTACTTTCCGCCAATGCAGGCGGCGAGAATCCGTAACAGAGCCGGCTTAAACGCAAATCCGTGCCGCCCGAGCCCCTTCCTATGAATGCAGGGCATAGTATCGATGACTTTTTGGCTGCCAATGCGCTGTAAATCAAAAATTATTTGTACTTTTGCGCTTAAGAAGTAATCCGCTTTAAGGATGGACTGATTCGAGTAGAGCAAAGTCCCCGCCCGCGAAGGTCCACCGCAAGGTAAACATCCACTGCGTGTTCCCGGGGCAAAGATTGGCATCCTTTACGGATGCTTTTTTATTTTAATTTCTTCAAGGCAAGCGGCCATAGTGTTGGCTAGTGATATCTTCAGTTCAGTGTAAAAGTAGGTTGGTGTGTCTTCTCCATGTGAGTTATGCCGCGCAACGACTATCTGGACGCGATTTGCAGGCATAACTCTCCGGAAAAACAGGCAAAACGGGCCGGGCCCTCGAGAGTTGCGACGCGTAACGCCTGTATGGCAGTGAAATGCGTTCAATGGGTACGAGATTTTCTAAAAACATTATTTAACTTGTACATATTAAAGAATGTTGTTATATTTGCGTTATGAAATTCGATGATATAACACAAGACGGGCGGCTGTGGGCTGTAAGAATAACCGACGATGATGAGAACGAACTTTTCAAAACCTTCGAAAAGTGGAATTCACTGGATTGGCTTGAAGAATTCTTCAGGGCGAATCTTAATGATTTGGAATCGTATTTCAACATTACCTCAATCGATGACGCTATCTTTGATACCATTTCAGATGCCAATGAATTGCAAAGTCTGATTCTTGACATATCTCCTGATGCAGACCTTGATAAAATGTTCAGGCACTTGGAAAATAATCGCATGGCTGAGATGATGCTTGGCGCTGAGAAGGCCAAGGGTAAATATAATCACGGACATCATTCCTGGCTCAGGCTTTACGCCTTGAAATTTGAAGCCGGGTCATACCTTATTACCGGTGGGGCAATAAAACTTACATACAAAATGAGCGACAGAAAGCACACCTTGGATGAACTGATCAAGATGGAGAAAGTTCGGGAGTTTCTTAAGAGCGAAGGTGTGTGTGATCTTGACGGATTTAAAGATTTTATAAATGAAAATGGTTAAAACAATTGACGTCTTAAGAGCCAATGAGGCTCAATCCCCATCAAAATGGAAGGCAGATGCACAGTGGCGCAGGTCCAACTGGCCGTGGCTTAAGCATTCCTATAAAATAGCCATAGCCTGCAGAGCAAAAATGCGCGAAGCAGGTATCACCCAAGTGGTTCTTGCTGACAGGATGGGTTGTTCCCAGCAATATGTTTCGCTCATATTGCAAGGCAAAGAGAACCTTACGCTCGAAACAATATCGCGGCTCGAAACCGCCCTGTCAATTGACTTGCTAAGCATCAATTCACCCGCCGGGGTTGACTATCAACTTTCGAACAACACTCCACAATATCTCTCGGATGCCGAAACCCGGGATTACAATTCCGATTGTCAGTAGGATCAATCCAGGTTTATGTTCGCGGCACCGCCAAGGCAGGCGGCGAGAATCCCTAACAGAGGCGGCTTAAACACAAATTTTTGCCGCCCGAGCCCCTTCCTACGGCCTCAGGCGGCAAGAGGGCTTGCTGGAGATATCTTCCAAGCCGCTGCTCGCCGCCTGATTTGGCCGTAAAACCAATGATTAGATTTACAACTGCGTTGGCGGAAGGGGTCAAATGAACCAATATGAACTTGATTGGCGGGAAAGGGAAAAGTAATTTTGCAAGAAGAATTAAAATCAAGTTTTATGTTCGCGGAGTGTTTAGCCAGTTGCGGATGCGTCTTGAATGACGCTGCTGTCCGAATAGACGGCCAGATAAGGGCCTGCAAAAGAATAGCCGGAGACAATCAGATAATAAATGAAGCCGAGGCCTGTGTCGACAGAGTCGCCTCGACTCCCGGAATGTTAAAGAAATCAGAACTGCTGGAAACATGGAAAGACGCCACTATTTCCTTTGCAGCAAGGTGTTTGGTTACGCTTTGGTGGGGGCATCCGAGCAGGTTCTATCTTCAAAGAGTCTATTCTCGACAGAATTTTGAAATATTAAGAAGCCCTGATGTCGAAGAAGCCTTCAAGGCATTGAGCGCTGAAGAAAACCTTGAGAAATTCAAATTGCACCTTGAGCGATTGTTCGTCAACTTCAGACCTCAAGGGCGATTTCATCTTGACGGCGTGAACGTTTCTTTCTTTACGAAGTTTTTTCATTTCTGGTTTGCTGCGCATACACCTCAATCAAATCCCGAATATCTTCCGGTGATAGCTGATGACATTATGCGTCTTGCAGTATTTGCAGAGATGATGGACCGCGGCGAAAATGTGGAGGAAATTTTTAACACCAGAGATGCTTCGCTGAATACCTATGTGCCCTTTGTGGACAAATTCAATGCTCTCGCCAAAGAGTTTCGGATAAGTCCTTTTGAGATGGAAGATATACTTTTCAACCATTCAAAACGAGTGGGTTCTGTCTATCTTGCTGCATACAACAATAGGCTGCATCTGCCCGATTGGATTGCAGGACGTTACAACGAGACTGAAAACATCGCAATCATATTCAACAACTTGATGGCAGAAACATATCTGTTTGAAAATGCTGCCGCATCATTATTGGGAAAGATGCTTGAGTATGACTATTGCGAAGGCTTTGATATGGAGAGCCTTAAGGCTGAATTCCAATGTTCACGCTTTGAATTGTTGTGTTTCATAAGAGAGTTGATGGACAAAAAGATTGTCGTGGACCACAAGTTCAATGATACAGAACTAAAGGCAATAAAACAATCTGTAAATAAGGCAAAACAGCAGTTCTTGAAGAGTAAGAGTGGAGTTGGCAATTTCCACGCATCATACGAATCTGTCGATGCTGATTATAGAAACAGGTGTTCTGCGCATGGAATACCATTTTCAATGAGTTTTGAACTCACATACGCTTGCAACGAGGCGTGTATCCATTGCTATAACCCCGAATCACCGCGTCAAGGCGGAATGGAGACTGTCAAGATCAAACCTCAAGGCGAGATGTCGGCTCAGGAATATTTCCCGGTTCTTGATGCTTTAAAGAAAATGGGTGTCGCAAAGGTTATATTTACAGGCGGTGACCCCTTTATGAAAAAGGACGTGATGGAAATAATGCGGTATGCCCATAAACTCAAGTTTGCTCTTTCAGTTTATACCAACGGACAGGCGCTGTACTCGAATCAAAACCTTTACAATGAGGTAAAAGAACTTTATCCGCAATATGTTGGTCTCAGCATATATAGCACCGTTCCCGAAATTCACGACAAGATAACTCGAAGGAAGGGTTCATGCGAAAAGACTATGGCCCTGGCGCGCAAATTCCATGAAGATGCAGTAGGGCTACAGATAAAGTGCCCGATTATGCAGGCAAACAAAGATACGTATGGCGATGTATACGATTTTGCGAGAAGCGTCAATGGAATGCCCCAATTTGATGTCAATATAACGTCGAGCATAGACGGAGATTGCTTTGCTTCCCAAAATCTGCGAATGACAGAAGAACAGCTTTTGGAAGTATTGAAGGATCAGCGAATACCTTTGTCAATCGAAAATTCCGTGGGGGTTATCGATAGGCTTCCGGAGATGTGTTTCTGCGGAGCAGGCGATATAAGCTTCAATATAAAGCCGGACGGTACACTGACTCCTTGCTGTGCTTATCCTCAAGGCTGCGGAAATGTGAAGGATATGCCGGTTGACGAATTGTGGAAGAAATCCGAAGAATTGAAAAAAGTGCGTTCTCTGCGTTATGGAGACAGCGATATATGCGGCAAAGAACCATTCTGCAAATATTGCA
>R18__coassemble_1478_pt1 | contig 28208 bp, 24 predicted proteins | sample R18__metabat2_high_PE_032 | metagenome-assembled genome bin R18
ATCTTTTGCTTACAGTTTTTTTACCTCGTTATCTCTCTCAATAAGTCAATGAACTTTTTCCGTTTTGCCGTCCGAGCCGTAGTGGTTCTTCCGAAACGGGCTGCAAAGGTAAGCACTTTTTTTTAAAAACAAAATTTATTTTAAAAATTTTTGATTTTTTTCGTACAAAACGCAGCTCAGCCGCGTAGTGTAACATATAATATGGGGGAGCGGAAGTGGAAGGGAATATGGCTCCAGACGACTTAGCCACCCTCGGCTAATAGAGGGAGGGGCCCGCGCCGTAGGCGTGGGAAGGACGGCGAAGCCGGTCGGCTGGAGTCATATTCCCTGGAACTGGAGCGCTCTATCCGGTTACACGTAGAGGCTGATGAGGTTCTTGATGACCTCGACGGCTTTTTCCATCGACTCGACGGGGACGAACTCCAGTTTGCCGTGGAAATTGAGACCGCCGGCGAAGATGTTGGGGCACGGGAGACCCATAAAGGAGAGACGGGCTCCGTCGGTGCCGCCGCGGATGGGCTGGACCGTGGGGGTGACTCCCGCCATCTTCATAGCCTCGATGGCCTTCTCCACAACGTGGTAGTGCTCGCTGACAGGCTCCCTCATATTGTAGTACTGATCCTTCATATCCAGGACAGCCACATCGCCATACTTGGAATTGATAAAATCCACAGCCTGCTGCATAGCGGCCTTCTTGGCTTCGAAGAGTTTCATATCGTGGTCGCGGATGATGTAGGCGAGCGAAGCCTCCTCGACAGTGCCGGAAAAAGAATTCAGATGGAAGAATCCTTCGTAGTCGCAGGTGAATTCAGGGCGCTGCTCCACTGGAAGCAGAGCATTGAGCTCCATACCTATTAATATAGCATTCTTCATCTTGCCCTTGGCATAGCCCGGGTGGATGTTGCGGCCCTGGATATGAATCTTGGCACCGGCAGCATTGAAATTCTCGAACTCAAGCTCTCCGACCGCGCCGCCATCCATAGTGTAGGCATATTGAGCGCCGAAAGAGGGAACATCAAAGAAATCCACTCCGCAGCCTATCTCCTCGTCGGGAGTGAAGCCTATGCAGAGCTTTCCGTGCTTGAATTCGGGATGCGACATAACATATTCCACAGCGCACATAATCTCGGCAACTCCCGCCTTGTCGTCGGCGCCCAGAAGGGTGGTTCCGTCTGTTGTAATCAAGGTCTGACCCTTATAATCAAGAAGTTCGGGAAATTCTGCAGTGCGGAGCGCCATTCCGGGCACGCCCTTCAAAGGAATGTCTGAGCCGTCGTAATCGGGGACAATCTGGGGCTTGATGCCGGCTCCCGGAGCATCGGGCGACGTATCGACGTGGGCAATGAAACCGATTGCAGGGACATCCGCATCGTCAACATTCGAAGGAATCGAGGCCATAACATAGCCCTTCGAATCCATGGCCGCATTTGTAACTCCCAGAGCCTTAAGCTCTTCCACCAGAAGACGCGACAAATCCATCTCCTTGGGCGAAGAAGGATGCGACGAACTCTCCTCCGAAGAAGTCGTCTCGTAAGAGACATATCTCAAAAACTTATCCTGAACTTTCTCCATTACTTTTCAACTTTCAAAGATGATACAATCATATAGACTATTATACCTATAAAAGGTATGATGGCGATTGCCTCGCCATAGGTGGCGTTCCAGGAAGCAAGGAACCAATCTACCGAAGCGAACTTCAGGATTGCGCTGACAACTCCCATAAGGGCGCCGCCCGCAATGAAGCCCGAAGCAATCAGGGTGCCTTTCTCCTGACGTGCGGCATTGACTGCCTTGTCCTTCGAACGGGTGCTTACAAACCAGGATATTGCGCCGCCCACCAGAAGGGGAAGGTTCAGGTCGATGGGGATGAACATTCCGAGGCAGAATGCAAGCGCGGGCACTTTGAAGACTGTCAGCAGGATGGCGATGACGGCACCTATGAGGTACATAAACCACGGTGCGCTGCCGCCCTCCATCATAGGCTGTATGACAGCCGCCATAGCGTTGGCCTGCGGAGCCACAAGAGCATTGTCGCCCACAAAGCCGTAGGTCTTGTTGAGGACTATGACCACGCCTGCGACTGTGGCTGCGGCCACCAGCACGCCCAGGAACTTCCAGGTTTCCTGCTTTGCGGGGGTGGTGCCTATCCAGTAGCCTATCTTGAGGTCGGTGATGAAGCCTCCGGCGGTGGAAAGGGCCGTGCAGACAACTCCGCCGATGAGCAGCGCAGCCACCATTCCGGCATTGCCCTTAAGGCCACAGGCCACAAGCACCAAAGCGGTGATTATCAAGGTCATAATGGTCATTCCGCTGACGGGGTTTGTGCCCACAATCGCAATTGCGTTGGCCGCCACTGTCGTGAAGAGGAAGGCAATCACAGCCACAATCAGGAGCCCGACCAGAGCCTGCCATATGTTATCGACTATTCCGCCGAGGGCGAAGAATGCGAAGACGGCCAGAAGCGCGAAGACTATTCCGAAGACCACGGTCTTCATAGGGATGTCCTGCTGGGTACGCTCGACTGCCCCACCGGCATCCGGACCCTTCTTCCCGAGTTCGCTTGTGGCAAGCTTGACTGCGGATTTGATGACTCCGAAAGATTTGATTATGCCGATGACACCCGCAGTGGCGATGCCGCCGATGCCGATCTGGCGTGCATAAGTCTTGAATATTTCGTCTGCCGACATCTGACCGATGGCGTCGGAGAACTGCATTCCCATAATATCGACGCCGCCGAAGAAGGCTCCGAGAACGGGGATTATGACAAGCCAGACAAGCAGCGAACCACAGCAGATGATGAAGGCATATTTGAGGCCTACGATATATCCGAGGCCGAGAACAGCTGCACCGGTATTGATTTTAAGGACAATCTTGGCCTTGTCGGCAACGACCTGGCCCACGTGGGTGACAGTAGTCGTAAGTGTCTCAGCCCAAGCGCCGAAGGTCGCCACCACAAAGTCGTAGATTCCGCCGATGAGGCCGGCAACGAGAAGGGTCTTGAAGCTCTTGCCGCCGCTCTCGCCGCTGACAAGCACCTGGGTGGTGGCTGTCGCCTCGGGGAAAGGATATTTGCCGTGCTGCTCCTTCACGAAATATTTGCGGAAGGGGATGAGGAAGAGGATGCCGAGCACGCCGCCGAGCAGCGAGCTCAGGAACATCTGCACGAAATTGACCTCCAGGCCGAGGATGTAGATGGCGGGAAGGGTGAACACCGCGCCGGCGACTATGACGCCCGAGCAGGCTCCGATGGACTGGATTATGACGTTCTGGCCCAGCGCGCCCTGCTTCTTGAAGGCGCTCGAAAGGCCTACGGCGAGGATGGCGATGGGGATGGCGGCCTCGAAGACCTGGCCCACCTTAAGGCCGAGGTAAGCCGCTGCCGCAGAGAAGATTATGGTCATTATGAGGCCCAGGCACACGGACCACGCCGTGACTTCGGGATACTTGCCATCGCTCCTGAGCAGAGGTTCGTAGCTTTCGCCGGGTCCCAGCTCGCGATAGGCGTTTTCGGGGAGTTTTGCGTTCATTAAAGTTTGTTTTTAAACGTCAGAATAAGTATCTGGTCTATGGGTTCGCCTTTGGCGGCGGGGACGGTGATGTTTATGCTCTCCTTGCCCTGCTTGAAAGTGACTTTGGCGCGGCCGTCGAAGGTCACGGCCTTGGTGAGCTTGTTCTTGCCCTTGACGGGAATCTGGATTGACTGCTGAGGATTGAGAATGTGGATGAAGAGGACGTTTCCGCGCTGGGTTGTGACGCCCCAGGGCTGCTCGCCCACATAGCCTCCGTCGGTGTCGTAGATGGCGTCGCCATAGACTCTGAGCCAGTCGCCGATGTCCTTGAGATGAGAGACAGCTTCATCGGGAAGTTTGCCGTCGGGACGGGGGCCGATGTTAAGAAGAAGGTTGGCGCCTTTGCCCGAAGCCTTGACAAGATATTGGATGAGCTCGCGCGAATCGCGGTATGCTTTGTCTGTGATGCTGTAGCCCCAGCTGTTGTTCATTGTGCGGCAGGTCTCGAGAGGAAAGTTCTCGGCTATGCCCTGAGAACCGGAAAATCCGCCTTCGTTCTTGCCGGGAAGATCCTGCTCGAAGATTTCGATATCTTCTCCGGGGAACGGAATCTGATGATGGTTGTTTCCAATGAGGCAGGCGGGATCCAGACGGTGGATGAGTTCGTACTGCTCCTCAAGTTTCCAGAGTTTGTACTGATCTTCGCGGCTGTCGCCTTTCTTGTCCCAGATGCCGTCGAACCACATTGCCTTGGGATGATAGTTCTGGATTAGCTCAGTGAACTGATTTTCCATAAACTGGATATATTTGTCCCAGTCGCCGCTCTTGCCTTCCGGACGGCCTACGCCGTGGCCTTCGCGACCCAGAGGCCAGTAGTCAAGACGGGTCCAGTCGAGATGAGAATAGTAGAAGTGAAGGGCAAGACCCTGGTCTTTGCAGGCCTCGGCAAGTTCGCCGATGATGTCACGGCCGAAAGGAGTGGCCTTGACAATGTTGAAGTCGCTCTGGCGGGTGTCGAACATCGAGAATCCGTCGTGATGGCGGGTAGTGATTGTCATATATTTTGCTCCGGCGTTCTTGAAGGTTGTGACCCATTCCTTGGCGTCGAATTTGGAAGGATAGAATCCGCCTGCGAGTTTGGCGTACTCCTCATAATTGAGGTTTTTGACGTTCATAATCCATTCGCCGTCTCCGAGCATCGAATAGAGGCCCCAATGGATGAAGATTCCGAATTTGTAGTTGGAGAATTCCTCGCGCGCCTCAAGATTGGCAGCCGAAGGAGTGTAGGTCTGGGCAGCGGCCGAAAGGCACAGCACAGCCAGTGTCAAAGTGAAGAATATTTTGCGCATATCGGTTGATTTTTAGATTTCAGAAAGATGTTTCTGCCAGTTCCAGGCGGATTGGAGAGTGTCTTCGAGGGTCTCGCGGGCCTGCCAGCCGAGCTCCTTGTTTGCGAACGAAGGGTCGGCCCAGACTGCCTCGATGTCGCCGGCACGGCGTCCTGCAATTTTGTAATTGAGTTTGAGATTGTTGACCTTCTCGAAGGTTTTGACCACCTCAAGAGTTGAAACTCCACGGCCGGTGCCGACATTGAAAACTTCGTAGGACTGCTTCATATTGGCAAGAAGCATTCTGGCCAATGCGGCGAGATGGGCCTTTGCAAGGTCCACAACGTTGATGTAGTCGCGTATGCAGCTGCCGTCGGGAGTGTTGTAGTCGTCTCCGAAGACACTGAGCTGCTCACGGATGCCGGCAGCTGTCTGTGTGACAAACGGAATGAGGTTGTTGGGCACGCCGCGGGGAAGTTCGCCGATGAGAGCCGACGGATGGGCGCCGATGGGGTTGAAATACCTCAGTGCGATTGCAGTGATTTCGGGATATGCAGCAACGCTGTCGCGGATTATGTCTTCGCACATATGTTTTGTGTTGCCGTAGGGAGAGGTGGCCTCCAGGCGCGGAGTCTGCTCTGTGACAGGGAGCTTCTCTGCCTGACCATAGACCGTGCACGACGACGAGAACACTATGTGGCGGGTTCCGTATTCACGCATCAGGTTCAGGATATTGACAAGAGAAAGAATATTGTTGCGATAGTAGAGCAGAGGTTCGTGCACAGACTCGCCCACTGCCTTGCTGGCGGCGAAATGGATGACGGCTTCGGGTTTGAATTTCTTGAATACAGACTTCATTTTGTCGTAGTCTGTGCAGTCCGCCTTCACAAAAGAAGGTTTCACACCTGTTATCTTCCGGATGCCGTCCAGAACGCCCTTGTCCGAATTGGAGAAATTATCGACTATCAATACTTCGTATTGGGATTGGATGAGTTCCACGACCGTATGCGAACCTATATAGCCTGTTCCTCCTGTTACTAGAATTCTTGTTGCCATATTGTCTGTTAAAAATTAAATCGGGACAAGTTAGCAATAATTTATTATATTTGCAATTATGAAACACGCATACGTTTTCCCCGGACAGGGCTCACAGTTCCCGGGTATGGGCAAGGAACTTTACGATTCCGATGCACGCGCCAAGGAGTTTTTCGAGCAGGCGAACTCGATTCTGGGTTTCCGCATAACCGACATTATGTTTGAAGGCGACGCCGATGCCCTCAAGGCCACAGCAGTCACCCAGCCGGCAGTTTTCCTGCACTCCGTGGTCGCCGCGCTCTGCGGCAACATCCACCCCGATATGACAGCCGGCCACTCCCTCGGAGAGTTCTCGGCGCTCACGGTGGCAGGAGTCCTGGGTCTGGAAGACGCTCTGAAACTGGTTTCAGTCCGCGCCGCAGCAATGCAGAAATGTTGCGAGAAAACCCCCGGAGCAATGGCAGCAGTCATAGGTGGAGAAACCTCGCTCATAGAGGAGACCTGCAGCGAAACTGCCGGAACCGTGGTGGCCGCCAACTACAACAACGACTCCCAGATTGTGATTTCGGGAGAAGAATCATCGGTCGATGCCGCCATAGAAGCGCTCCGTGCCAAAGGCATACGCAAGATTCTCAAGCTCCAGGTAGGCGGCGCATTCCACTCCCCTCTTATGGAGCCTGCCCGCGAAGAGCTCGCCGCCGCCATCGAGGGCGTAAGGTTCACCAATCCTCACTGCCCTGTCTATCAGAATGTTGATGCACTGCCCCATACCAATCCCGCCGACATCAAAAGCAATCTCCTGATGCAGCTCACCTCGCCGGTGCGCTGGACTCAGACAGTCCGGGGTATGATTGCAGACGGAGCCACCTCATTTACTGAAGTCGGTCCCGGGAAGGTTCTGCAGGGGACAATTCATAAGATTGCTCCCGAGATTGAGGTTGGGGGTCTTCTGTAGGAGTTTCAGGCTCCTTTTCGTCGAAATATTTGTGGTATTCGGGAAAGAGCGGACGGCGGAGATGTTTGTATTTGTCTCTGTCTGAGTCTTTCAATTCACGAGTCGTTATTGCATTGCGGTCCACGGGGCGTTCTTCGCCGCGCCATTCGAAACCTTTGAGGCGCTGCCTCTCGGGGACAAGGTCGCCGATGGGGTATGCATCGCTCTGGATGCTTTCCAGATAGAGTATTCTCTTGGCGTCGCCGTCCTTGATGAGTGCGGTCATCGACTTGGACTCCTTGATGTTTACCGTTGTAACCTTCGCATCCTCAACAAGATAGAACACTGCGTTGACACCTCCGAGGCCGTCGTAGCGATAGAGTTCGTTGTTGTAGAAGTAGCCCAGCATCTCGGTGGACTTTATCTGATGGAAATGGGTGGAGTCCACTTGCGATATGACCCAGGCGTCGGTTATCATACTTCCGCGGTAGAGATTGCCGTTCTTTATCAAAAGCTGCATTGTTTCGGCAGTAAGCTGGTTCTTTATTTCGTTCCAGAGGACCGGCCTGCCGTAGAGACGGGCTATGGAGTCAACTTCCGAGAAGACCATCGAGTCGCACGCGACCTGCACGTCGCTGCGATAAGCCCTGGCATTGCGGTAGGCGTAGATGTAGCGGATGGGAGTGGTGTCGCGCACGGAGATGCTGTCCGCGAGATTCCCGGACGTGGCCGGGAATGACGTAGAGTCGAGGGCCGCCAATGACGTGGAGTCCACATCTCCGTCATGCCCGACCAGTTCGGGCATCTTTATGGGAATGCTGTCCGCGAGATTCCCGGACGGGACCTCCAATGACGTGGTGTCCGAGACCGCCAAAAGAGTTGAATCGGAAGCCGCCAGGGCCGAAGAGTCCTTGGGAGCGCCCCAAAGTTGTGCGGGAGGAGCCTTGCCGGCCGACTGCATCTTCTTTTCATTTTCTTCGGCGCGAGCCTTGGCCTGCTCCTCGCGGGTTTTGGCTATGGCGTCGAACTCCATATCTTCGATGCGTTTGGCGCCGTCCTCAAACTCCTGAGGGTCGATGTCGCAATGCTGCAGCGTCAGCACCTTGATGCTGTCGCCGGTCATATAGAGGGTGTCGGGCTGATGATTCTCGTTCTCGCCCCGATAGACTATCGCGGGCTCCACAGTGAGGATTATGCGGTCTTTCCACAAATCGGCGGAATCGGTGCCGGAAGGTTCATACACGATGCGGTGCGCCAGATAGGACGATTTGTGGGTAGTGTCCAGAATCTGGCTGTTGCGAAACATATCCACCCTGCCGGAAACCTGATCGTAAACCAAGTGGTCTGACCAGGCCTCATACTGAGGGTCGTTCATATAGACATTGTCGGAAAATTCCGCGACAGTAGTGTTTCTGTCGTATGAGCCGGCATTGGAGCAGAGCAGCCCGTTGCCGCGCCACATCTCGGTGTATTGTCCGAAATATGCCTTGGAATAGTTTGTAAGATATCGGAGCGTGGTGGTCTTCAGCTCGATGGAGTCCATCTTGAGCTCGACTTTCTTTTCGAAGGTGAAGGTGCTGATTTTGGAATCGTATGTGCCCTGCTGGCTTTCGATTATGCCTCCCGAAGTGTCACGCACCGCGCCGCCATAGCGAAAAATCCCGACACTGTCCTTGGTATTGTAGTCCAACTGCGTGGTTCTCAGCGTGTTGCCGTCTTTGTCGAGGAGTTCGACCACTCCGCCGCGGAACTTGGCCAGATTCTGGTCTATGAGATAGATCATCTCCTGGCTCCGGAGCATAGTCCCTTCCTGGATTATCTGGACATTGCCGAAGGCTTCTATGTAGTTGCCATCGACGTTCCAGGAGGCGGAGTCACAGACAAGATATGTGTCGTTGTGAAGAAACCTTGCATTCCCCTTTACCCTGCGGCAGGTTATTCCCCTCTCATAAATCTGCTGCGCCTGCTCGGCCTGGACCAGACGGAAGACGTCTTCCTCGGGTGCGTCCTGGGCAAGAGCCTCGCAGAAAACTCCCGAAACAAGAATCAGAGACAGGAAGAACTTGGGAATGAACTTCATAGGCTATTTGCCCCATCCGGGATAGCGGAAACTGCAACCCTCAAAGAGAGGGTCCACCACAATATAGTTTGTCTTCTGTTTTTCCAATATGAACTTCTCTATCGCCTTCTGTGAATTCTTGGCATCGGCATCCTGCTGGATTGCCATAAAGTCGTCCTCGAAATTGGCCACGTGCGAAGGTATGATCTTCTCGAGATAGAGAATCTTGTAGATGGTGTTTCCATTACGGCCTTCGTTGTCGAGAGACTCGATCGGCTGGGAAATATCGCCTACCTGCATTTCCTTGAGCACTGCATAGTCTGCGGGTTTGAGCTGGTCTTTCTCGAAATACGACGAGCCGGTGTACTCGTCTGCCATAAGGCCGCCGTTTGTGGCGCTCATCAGTTCCTCGGAATTTGCGCGGGCCACATCGAAGAATTTCATAGAATCCACGACAATGAGATTGCGGAGGCTGTCGAGTTTCTTGAATCCTTTTTCGCGGTCTTCGCTGTTGTAGCGGGGCTTTATGAGGATATGGCGGGCATTGAACATATCGCCGTCACGATCAATGAGTTGTATTATGTGGAAACCGTCGGGGGTCTCGACGACCTGGGAGACCTGGCCGATCTTGAGAGACATAGCGGCATCCGAAAAAGGAGCCCAATAGACCGATCTGGGGGCCATTCCGAGTTCTCCACCCTTCATAGCGGTGCCGGGGTCCTCCGAATAGAGGCGGGCGAGAGTGGCGAATTTTTCTCCTGCAATCACCCTTTCGCGAAGACCCACGAGTTTCTCCTTGACTTCCATTGCTGCCGCTTCCTTGTCGGGATAGACTCCTATCTGGCGGATACGGTATTTGGTGCTGATGACAGGAAGGTCTTCTTCGGGAGTCTCCTTGAAATATTTCTTGATGTCCTTAGGAGTGAGCTTGGGAATCTTCTGAGACACCTGCTGCTGCATATCCTGAATCAGAGACTGCTCCCTGAGGGTTTTGGCCCACTCCTGACGGAGTTTGTGCATAGGCTTGCCAAAATATTCTTCAGCTTGAGGCTCGCCGCCGAGCATAGTGACAACCTCGTTGATACGCTGCTCGAGAGCTGCCTGGACGTTGACCTCGTTTACGGTGAGTGAGTCCAGACGCGCCTGGGTGAGAAACAGTTTGGCCACCATCAGATTTTCGAATATCTCGCAGCGCGCCGCAGCATCGACCGATGCCCCGCGGGCCCTCATCATCTGGGCCTCCGACTCAACGTCGGAAATCATTATGACTTCGTTGCCTATGACCGCGACCGATTTGTCAACGATTCCGTCGCCGTAATTCTGGGCCGACAAGGTCAGGGCAGCCGACAGAATCGCCGCTGTCGCAAAAAGTTTTGAAAGATTATTTCTTGTCATACAGTTTCAAGGTATTGTCAATCCGGGCGTCTTCAAGCAAGTCCCGTTCCAATGTTGAAAGAAGATTCTGTTTTCTCTTGCTTATTATTGTTTCACGGATATGTTCACGGTTGAATTCAAACGGAGAAACGTTTCCGGAAGGTATCATATCCTCTATATATACGAAATATGTGGTGCCGCCGTCCTCGATTTCGCTGTGTGTGCCGCCCTGGAACTTGGATTTGCACAGACCCTCGTCCATATTGATTTCCCCTGCCAGAGCGCTGAGAGGCACCCACTGCTTCTCGAAATCGGTGTATTTCTCGGCCGATGCATAGCACAACTCCTCAAGGGACTTGACATCAGCGGGTTTGGTGGCGAGATAGGAGTTCTTGAACATATCGTAATAGGGCGATTTGGTCAGAATTGTGACCACACGCCCTTTGAATATGGCATATTTGAGGACATATGACTCCTTGTGCTGCTCGTAGTAGTCCATCATTTCAGACTCCGAAACGACGGTGTCCAGACGCGACTCGATGTAGAATTTTTCGTAGCGGTAGCCCAGAAGGTTGGAGCGGAACTCCTCGACCTGCGCGGAGACATCCTTTTCGGCTTTCGGAAGTTCGTCCTTGGCTTTGAGAAGCAGGAGCCTGCTCAGCGCCCAGGTGTTGATGTACTGCTGCACGAAAGCGGTGCTGTCCTCCGGGGTGCTGCCGGGAGGCAGAAGGGCGTTTATGTCGCTCTCGTAGAGGATTTCGCCGCCGATGCGGGCGATGCGGTCGTGGCGGTGCCAGGTGCTGCGCATCTGCTCGCAGGATGTGAGTGCGAGAACGAGAAGCAGCAAGGTGGCAAGCGCGCGTTTCATCGGCATCGGGCGGGATTAGCGGGAATAGTTGGGAGCCTCGCGGGTGATGGCCACGTCGTGGGGATGGCTCTCCACCATACCTGCGGCTGTGATCTTGACAAACTTGGCGGCCTTGAGCTCGTCGAGGTTGTGCGCTCCGCAGTAGCCCATTCCGGCACGCAGACCGCCCACGAGCTGATAGACGACCTCTGCAAGAGTGCCTTTGTAGGGAACCTGGGCAACGATGCCTTCGGGCACGAGCTTCTTGATGTCCTCCTCCATATCCTGGAAGTAGCGGTCCTTGGAACCTTTCTGCATTGCTTCGAGCGAACCCATTCCGCGGTAGGACTTGAACTTGCGGCCGTTGAGGATGATGGCCTCGCCGGGGGCTTCCTCGACTCCGGCAAGGAGCGAACCTGCCATTATGGTGCTTGCGCCGGCAGCCAGGGCCTTGACGATGTCGCCGCTGTAGCGGATGCCGCCGTCTGCGATGACGGGGATGCCGGTGCCCTTGAGGGCTTCGGTGGTGTTGAGCACGGCTGTGAGCTGCGGCACGCCGATTCCGGCGATTATGCGGGTGGTGCAGATGGAGCCCGGGCCGATGCCGACCTTGACGCCGTCAACTCCGCACTCCTTGAGTGCAAGAGCGGCCTCGGCGGTGGCGATGTTGCCGGCCACTATCTGAATTTTGGGGAAGGCCTCGCGGATTTTCTTTATGGTGTTGAGCACGCCTACGGAGTGGCCGTGGGCGGTGTCGAGCACCACTGCGTCAGCGCCGACGCTGATGAGCTTCTCGACATCCTGGATGCTGTGGGAGTTGATGCCGACAGCCGCAGCAACGAGCAATCGGCCCAAAGAGTCCTTGCTTGCGGTGGGGTTGTTCTTTATTTTCTTGATGTCACGATAGGTGATAAGGCCCACGAGGCAGCCGTCTCCATCCACGACAGGAAGTTTCTCGATGCGGTTCTTGCGCAGAACTTCGGTGGCTTCGGGAATGGTGGTGCCGGCCTTGACGGTGATGAGGTTCTCGCTCGTCATCACATCCTTGACGGGAGTGGCCATATTGTCCTGGAAACGGAGGTCGCGGTTGGTGACTATTCCGATGAGGCGCTTGCACGAATCCACCACGGGGATGCCGCCGATATGATTCTCACGCATAAGCCTCAGAGCATCGCCCACGGTACCGTCCTTGTCGATTGTGACGGGGTCGTAAATCATACCGTTTTCGGCTCTCTTGACCTTGCGGACTTCCTCCATCTGGTTGTCGATGGGCATATTCTTGTGAATCACGCCGATACCGCCTTCGCGAGCGATGGCGATGGCCAGATTGGCGTCTGTGACAGTATCCATCGCAGCCGAAACTATCGGCACGTGGAGACTTATTTCCCTTGTGAATTTTGTTTGAAGGTCAACTTCGCGCGGCAGGACCTCGCTGCGGGCAGGGATGAGCAGTACGTCGTCGTAGGTCAGCCCTTCCATTGCTATTTTTCCTTGTTCCATTTCGTGCAGTTTATCTATAAAACTGCAAATATAGCAAAATTTTGGCCAGTGCCTAACAGATTTTAACCTCTTGTGAGAGTTTTGTATTGCTGCTGATAGGGAGTCTGGTCCCAGTCGGGTTCCCTGAGTTCTTCGGGACCTTCGAGATTGAAGGCCATATAGGTTATGGGAATGCCCTGCGAGAGGAAATTCTTTTCGTAGAAAGTCTTGATGGAGAGAAGTTCGTCTGCACGGCCGCTGCCGTAGATGTCGTCGTTGTGCTCTATGACATTCAAGTTGTTGGCCGTGGCCATCTCCAGAGTGAAGTAGTGGAGCAGACGGCTGTCGGTCTTGAGATGGACAGTGCCGCCGGGCCTCAGGAATTTTCTGTAGCGTTGCAGGAAAAGAGGATGTGTCAGACGTTTCTTGGGTTTCTTCTCCTGGGGGTCGGCGAAGGTTATCCAGATTTCGGAGATTTCCCCATCGGCAAACAGGCTCTCGATGAACTCTATCCGCGTGCGGATAAAGGCGACGTTGGCAAGACCGTTCTCGGTGGCATATTTGGCTCCCTTCCAGAGCCTTGCGCCCTTGATGTCTATGCCTATGAAGTTCTTGTCGGGATATTTTTCGGCGAGCGAGACGGTGTATTCTCCTTTGCCGCAGCCCAGCTCGAGGACTATGGGATTTGAGTTGCCGAACATTTCGGCTCCCCAGCGGCCCTTGAGGGGATGGTCGGTTCCAAGAACCTGGTCTGTAGTCGGTTGGACGAGGCATCTGAAGGTCTCGTTTTCCCTGAATTTTTTCAATTTTCCCTTTCCCATAGCGCTACATGGTTTCGTATAGAAATCCTATTGCGACAATCGAACGCGCCGCGACGGAATCGACAGGTCTGATGTCTATTTTCCATATTCCGGACTCCGGGCCCTCGAGAACCACATTGTCCCTGTATGTCCAGCTTGCATCCTTTACGCTCTTCCATTCGCTGACGGCCATAGGGAAATCGACTCTGTCGATATAGATGTCTCCGCGCGGAGATGTCAGCACAACATCCAAAGTCAGAGGGCCTTCCGGCATTGAAGAGGCATCGTGGCGGGCGATTATCGTGGTTGTGTATGTGCAACCGTCCTTGAAATCCGCCTCGAACTTGTAGAATCCGTCTGAAGTTTCGTCGCACCGGACCATAGCGCCGCCGTCCTGCATAGCGCAGGAGACTGCCGCCAGACATAGCGCAACGGCGAGTACTCTACTTTTCAGTTTTGGCATCAGTTCCTTTGCGGCCTCTCTGACGGCCCTGTCCGCCGTGGCCGTGACCGCCGCGACCGTGATGGTTGTTCTTCTTGCGTTTCTTGTCGTCGAAACGGGTTATGGATTCGTCTCCGGCGGCGCTCACGAAACTTGTTTCGGGCTCTTCGTGCTCGACCTGGTCGTCAAGCGCGGCGGAGCGCACACCCTTACGGTTGTCGATGATTATCTGACGCACTTTCTCGGCGGGAAGGGCGAACAGCTTTGACATAGAATCCTTGTCGTAGGAGAAATACATTGTGCCGCTGAGAATGTCGGTCTTCATAAGGTATGCCTGACCGTCCTCAAGTTCGATGGGGCCTCTCAGATGAGGGATCTTGGACTGCGCGTCTATATAGGTCGAAGCCTCGAAATTTATGCAGCATTTGAGCTTGCTGCACTGACCGGCCAGCTTCTGCGGGTTGAGCGAAAGGTCCTGGCAACGGGCAGCTTGAGTTGTAATAGACTGGAAATCAGACATATGACGCGAGCAGCAAAGAGCCCTTCCGCAGACGCCTATGCCGCCTATGAGGCCGGCTTCCTGGCGTGCTCCAATCTGTTTCATTTCGATACGGATATGGAACTCTTCTGCAAAATCCTTTATGAGCTGGCGGAAATCCACACGGGCGTCGGCTATGTAGTAGAAAATGGCTTTTGTGCCGTCTCCCTGGAACTCGACGTCTCCTATCTTCATATCAAGGCCCAGACGGGCGGCGAGCTGACGGGCGCGGATCATTGTCTGATGTTCGCGGGATATGGCTTCCTGCCAGCGCTCGATGTCGAGAATCTTGGCCTTGCGATATATTTTCTTGAACTCCGTTGTTGCCGGGTCGGCGCCACGGCGGGCGAGATGATGCAGGACTATAGGACCCTCGAGGGTGACTATTCCGACATCGTGGCCGTTGGCGGCCTCGACCACAACTATATCGCCTTTCTTGAGAATCTGGCCGGAATCGTTGCGATAGACAGCCTTGCGGGTGTTCTTGAAACGGACTTCGTACAAATCGTTGTAGCGGTTCTGGGTGATGCCTTCCATCCAGTCGAAATCCGAGAGCTTGCAGCAACCCGGATTGTACTTGACATTGAGTTCTCCCTGAGGAGTGCGCTCAATCTCGCATCCTCTGGCGCAATCGCGTACGACTTCGCCTTTTTCTATATATTTTATGTCTGATGTTTCCATATGATTCTACAAAGATAGCAATAATTTGTTCGCGAGGTCGCAGAAAATGAGTTTGGCGTTGCCGTTGGCCGCTATCGATGAAAGTGTGCTCTCGAAATACGAATAGGCCTTGGGGTAGAATGTGGGCTTGATACGGCCGGCAAAATCGGAAACGGCGGCGGAATATCTGCCGTCTATATCCACCAGATTCTGCAATCCTTTGGAGCACAGGAAGATATTTCTTATGTAGCCTTCGGCGTAGATGCAGAAGTCTTTCTGCCACTCGCGGCCTTTCTCGGCGAGAGATTCCCAGACGGGGAAGAGCTGCGCCACATTCTTGGCGAGCCCGGCTTCCAGAAGGGACACCAGAGCCTGGACATATTCTTCCTCAAATGGATTTTCCCTATGGGTGGCGCGTTTTTCCTCGCGGGTCAAAGGCTTGAGGCTGAATATCCTGACTCTCGAACGTATTGTCTGCAGAAGCCTCTCGGGCTTGTGCGAAATCATTATGAAGAGGGTCCCTGCCGGCGGTTCCTCAAGGAGTTTGAGAAGTTTGTTGGCGGCCTCGACGTTCATCTTCTCGGGCAGGAAGATTATCATTGTCTTGAAGTCCGACTCGAGACTCCTCAAAGAGAGTTTCTCGGCTATTCTTCTGGCTTCGTGGACACTTATGTTGCCGCTCTTGGAATCTATGCCTATGGCCTCGTAGAGCTGCTGCTCGGTGAAATAGGGATTGCTGACAGCCAGACTTCTGAACTCCTCCATAAAGAAGTCCGATACAGGAGCTTTCTTCTCGCTTTCCGAAAGAGAGGCGGTGCTGCTGACCGGGAATGCGAAATGGATGTCGGGGTGTATCAGCTTGCAGGACTTATGTATCTGGTTTTCTGTCTTGCAGCCGACATATTGGGCGAGCGCGAGGGCAATGGCGAAGGCTCCCCCGCCCTCCTCCTCCGCGAGGAGAACTGCGTGGCCCAGACGGCCGCTGTCGACCATCTGTTTGAGGGCCGCTTTAAGTTCTTCGTTGCCTGTGACCTCTTCAAAAAGCATAATTTACAAAGTTACGTACATTTCGCAATTTTTGCAATCGAAGTGCAGATGGAATTTCCGCCCGGCGTTGGCGATTGTGAGCGGAGCGGCGTCTGCGGCGTCTGCAGCATCGCTGCGCTCGCCCCGCTCGCCGCTGCACAGCCCCAGCTCATACCGCACGCAGTATTTGCTCCGCATCAGGGATTCCCTTGGAGGGTTTTGCACAGAGATGCCCGAACAGGTCGGGCATGACGTATTAGGCACGTCACCCACAACCGACGCCCCAAGCGCGTTACCCACGACCGACAAACCTGTTCCGTCATGCCCGACCTGTTCGGGCATCTTTTCGGCCATCTGCCGCCTGATACTATTTAGATACGCGGCGGAGTAGGAGTACACCTTGTCGGCGGAGATGCGGCGGAGCGCGAAGCGATAGCAGTCAGTGGTCTTGGAGAGTTGCGACCGCAAGATGTCCCGAGCGCGCACGGGGTTGAGGGCCTCGGGGGCGGTCTCGTCACACTCCACAGTCCGCACGGAACCGTCGGGATAGGAAGCGGTATATTTCGTATGACCTCCGGAAGTCTCGTAGTCCAGGGCGACATCCACAAGCCTTCGCGGCATATTGCTGTCGAGTTCCTTCTCGAAGGCCGCGTTGAGATTGCGCCAGCATTTCATCCCTGCCTTGACATACGAAGCGTCCTTGACACGAACAGTCTTTCCATCAGCGACTTCCACACGCATACCCACGACTTCCCCGCCGGCGGCCACAAATGAAAGTCCGTCGCCGTTGGAAATCTGCTCACGGGTGTCCAGAACCACTGTCTGACGCTTCGAATCCACACTGCTGACCTTGCCCAAATACTCTCCCAGAGCTTTGGCCGCATCGCCGCTGTTCCATTTGGAGCGCTGACCATCTATAAAACAAGATGTATATCCCCGATTGAAAGTGGCGTCGGGATTGGGAGTGAAGCCACCGACGCATTCGCCGTAGGAAGCGCGGGTGAAGCCCCGTCCGCCCGACGACTCTATAAACCGGTCTATGACAGAACGATAGTGCCGCACCACATTCTTGACATAGGAAGCGTTCTTGAGCCTGCCCTCAATCTTGAAGGATGTGATTCCGGCCTCTGCAAGCTGAGCGATATGAGAGTCGAGCCGGTAGTCCTTCATCGAAAGGATGTGTTTGTCGCGGGCCAGGACCCGGCCGTGCCCGTCGTAAACATCGTAGCGCGAGCGGCAGGGCTGGGCACAACATCCGCGGTTGGCACTTCGACCCGTAAGTTCCTCACTCAGAAAGCATTGGCCGCTGTAGGACATACACAGCGCGCCGTGCACGAAAAATTCCATTTCGCAGGAAACGGCCTCGCGGATGGCGCGGATCTGCTCGAGGGACATCTGCCGCTCGAGAATTATGCGGCGGAAGCCGGCCTGCTCAAGCTCGCGCGCCCGCTCGGGGGTGCGCACCACCGCCTGGGTGGAGGCGTGGAGCTCGATTGGCGGAAGGTCGAGGCGCAAAAGGTTCATATCCTGCACTATCAGCGCATCTACACCGGCTTCGTGGTACTCCCGCACCAGGCGCCCGGCACTCTGCAGTTCGTCCTCGCGCAGAAGGGTGTTCAGGGTGGCGTAGATCCGCACTCCGAACTTGTGCGCGTAGGTGCAGAGCTGCGCAATGTCCTCTATGGGGTTGCCCGCCGCCACGCGCGCTCCGAACCTCGGCCCTGCAATATATACAGCATCGGCACCGCAATCGATTGCCGCGGTGCCGACTGTAAGGTCCTTTGCAGGAGCCAGAAGCTCAAGCCTGGTTAGTTGCATTTGAGGGTTGTGATCTGGTAGCGTGCAGCTTCACCCCATTTTGCATCCTGCGCAATCTGTTTGAAGTAGCCGCAAGCCTCGCCGTTCTCGCCTGCTGCAACAAGTGCAGTGCCGAGCTGATACATAATCTGGACTTTGTCCTTGGCCTCGGGGCTGAGTGCGAGATATGCCTTGAGGGCGTCTGCGGCGACTTTGTTCTGCTTGAGAGAAAGGGCGCTGAGACCCAGAAGTTTCTGAGCGGTTGCGTTGTCGAGATATTCGATTGAGCGCTGTGCCATTTCCATTGCGCCTTTGAGGTCTTTGGCTTTCTGAGCGGCAGCGGCTTTCTTGACATAGATGTTGGAGAGCTGTTTTGAAGCGACATCTGTCTGACCGAGTTCGAGAGCTTCTTCGAAAGTCTCGATTGCAGCGTCCATATTGCCTTCCTTGAGCTGGCTTGCACCGAGCTGGATGAAGATTTTGGGCATAATTTCGGCAACTTCTGCCTTTGCCTCTTCGTCGCCATACTGCTCTGCGATATCTTCAGCAACTTTGAATTTGGAGATTGCAGTGGTGAAATCTTTGGCTGCAACAGCTTCTTTTGCTACAGAAACATAGAGTTTGGGGAGGATTTCCTTGCACTGGTCTACGATGGCTGCGCCGTCCTCGCCGAGAGCCTCGGCGCCTGAAAGAGCCTCTTCAAAAAGTTTGATGGCCTCTGTTTTGTTTTCTGCGATTGCAGCGGCCGCGTTGTTGTAGGTTGTTGTAACTGTTTCGAGATCTTGAGCAGAAACCATTGCTGCCGAGCAAAGCACTACTGCCAATGATACCAGGATTTTTTTCATTTCTATTGTGTTTTTTTGCGTTTATATTCTGTTTTTCGCTCCCGCAGTGAGCAAATCAAACGCCAAAATTATAAAGTATTGGTTAAATTTGCAAAGATATTTTTCTTATGAAAGGTTCGGCAATAATACAGATAGGAGATTTTCTGGTCTCGTCAGAGATTGTAACTGAGTGTTTCTCTTGCGATTACGCCACTTGCAAGGGGGCTTGCTGCATAGTCGGCGACAGCGGCGCGCCGCTTCTTGAGGAAGAACTTCCGGTGCTTGAGAATGAATATGAAGCGTACAAGCCTTTTATGAGGGCCGAGGGTGTCCGACGCATAGAGGAAACCGGATTTTTCGAGGTTGACCGCGACGGGGATCTTGTCACGCCCCTTTTGGGGAACTCCGAAGAGTGTGCATACACTCTCTTCGAGGATGGCGGGAATTGTCTTTGCGCTATTGAAAGAGCCTGTATGAGAGGCAGTTGCAAGTTCAAGAAGCCCATTTCGTGCAGGCTTTACCCAGTGCGCGCCTCGCGGCTCTCAGGAGGCCTCACGGCTCTCAATCTTCACAGATGGGGCATCTGCAGATGCGCCTTTGAGAAAGGACGGCGCGAAGGGGTGCGGGTTTTTGAATTCTTGCGCGGGCCGCTGACCGACGCCTATGGGGCTGAGTTCTACGAAGCTCTGGAAGCTGCCGCCAAGGCTTTCAAGTAGTCTTTGGCTTCTGAGTCGGGCAGTGCGCCAAGAGCCTCTATCGCCGCCTGCGATTCTTTCTCCAGAAAACCTTTTGCATACTCTATTCCGCCGTATTGGTGCACCAGTTCTATGGCCTCGGCAGATATGTCTGAGACCCCGTCATGCCCGACCCTGTTCGGGCATCTCTCTTTGACTTTCTTTAGAAAATCTCTCGAAACCTTCTTGGGAGCGTTGGCAATGAAACCCAGGAGAGGAAGCGTAATCTTCTTCTCGGCGATATCCTGCCCGTAGGGTTTGCCGGTGCTAAGTCCGGGCGAATAGTCAAAAATGTCATCCATAATCTGGAAGGCACGCCCATAGTGCAGAGCATACGATGCAATGGCCTGAGTGTCAGACTCCGACGCACCAACGCTATAAGCTGCGGAAACCATAGCCACATCGAAAAGCGAAGCGGTCTTGCGGCGGATTATCTCGAAATAATCCTCCAAAGTGGTGTCGAGGCGGGCCGCTTTCTCTATCTGATGGATTTCGCCCTCGGCCAATTCCTTGAGGCAATTGCCGAACTTCTTGAGAACCCTCCTGTCGGGATGGTCGATAACCATATCGATAGCCCGCGACAGCCAGAAATCTCCGACAAGCACCGCCGAATCGGCTCCGTATTTGGCCATTGCCGTGGGAACGCCCCTTCTGAGAAGGCTTCCGTCGGCGACATCGTCGTGAATGAGCGTGGCATTGTGGAGCATCTCCGAAGCGGCGGCAATTCTGACGACATTTTTGTCGCAGCCGGAGCCCAGGGCCTTCGCCGTGAGGAGAGTGAGCATAGGACGCAGCTGCTTGCCGCAGTGCCCCGCCACATAGTTGTTGATACGGTCGAGCAAAGACAAATCGGCTTTTAAAGAATCTTTAAAAGCCGTTTGAAAATCTCTCCAGGAATCTCCCAGATATTTTTGGATGTCCCTGTACAAAATCTTTAGAAGACTATTGCGATTGCTATTTCGACAGCGCCGGTATTTGTATCTATGGCCTGTACACTCGATTTGTACTCCTGCCAGCTGATTGCCGCACCGAAATCCCAGTTGTATTTGGCAGTGATCTGGAATTTTGAAATATCGAGACCGAGGCCCAGACCTAAACCGTACTGGAATTTGCTGTAATCTTCAATAAGTGCGCTGTCTGTGAACCTGATAGTATCCTCACCAATTTTGACAGTTCCGCTGAGGTTGTAGCCGATGTACGGGGCAGCAAAGATGAAAGGCCTCATAATCAGAAGGTCGGGACCCCACTGTATGTTGACGGGGAGTTCGAGATTGTGCATTTTGAACGTTGCATCGAGAAGGCTGGATTCAATATTGATGCCTTTTGACCTGTAAAGAAGTTCGGGCTGAATGCTAAAACCTGCCCAAGTCTCTGTCTGATAGCCGATTCCGGCTTCCCACTGGGTTGCGCCACTGACGTTGAGAGACGAAAGAGCCTCCTTTGCATTGGTTGCAGATGTGAATGTGATACCACCTTTGATGAGAAAACCTTCTGCCTGTGCGGTGAAACTGCCTGCGAGCATCATAGCTGCAGCGGCCAACAACATTACTTTTCTTTTCATCGTATTATCCTATTAAAGAGTTTATTTTTGATTCTATTTCTGCCTGAGGGACAGCGCCTACCAGACGGTCAACGAGTTCGCCGCCCTTGAAGAAGAGTATTGTGGGGATGTTGCGGATGCCGTACTGGGTGGGGACATCGACAGCATCGTCTATATTGCATTTTGCAACAAGGACCTTGCCTTCAAATTTCTCGGCCATTGCGTCGATAATCGGTGAAATCATTCTGCAAGGGCCACACCAAGTTGCCCAAAAATCCACTACTGCAGGCATTTGTGCCTCAAGTATCATCTCCTTGAAATTGGAGTCAGTTACTGCTTGTGCCATAATATTAAAACAAAAAAGTGTTATTTCGACCCTGCGAAGATAACACTTTTTTAGTTATAAAGTACAATTTTAAACCATCTGTTCGATGTTCCAGACGAAGGCGCGGACGCCGACGGACTTGTTGCGGGCGTCGAGTTTCTTGACGGTCTGGAGGAGTTCGGCGACTTTTTCGTCGGGAACCACCGTAATCACAGCTGAGTTCATTTCGGGCCAGGTGTGGGTGCCGCGGCGGGGTTCGCCATCGACCGAGCCACGGCCCTGGACCTGCTCGAAGAATGTGAATCCTCTGATTCCCAGCTGGTCCAACATATATTCAACCCTTGAGGTGAATGCCTGGTTGAAAACTATCATTACGCTTTTCATAGTCTATTCCTCCTCAGTTTTGATTTGCATGAATATATACTCCTTGCGCTGTTTCTCCTCTTTGTCTCTCTCGCCGTGGCGCGACATAAGGGCGTAAACCACAGGAACTATGATAAGAGTGACGAATGTGGAGATGAGAAGTCCGCCGATGACGACGATTCCCAGAGGATGCCACATCTCGGAGCCGTCGCCCTGGCTGATTGCCATAGGCACCATACCGAGAAGGGTTGTGAACGCTGTCATAAGCACAGGGCGCAGACGGGACGCTCCCGAAATGGCGATTGCCTCCTTGAGGGCATAGCCGCGGTCGCGCATAAGGTTGATGTAGTCCACCAGCACGATACCGTTCTTGACCACGATACCCACAAGCATTATGGCTCCAAGGGCGCCGATCATATCGAGAGTGGTGCCTGTGACCCAGAGAGCGAGCACGACTCCCGAAGCAGCGAAAGGCACCGAAAGCATAATTACCGCAGGTTTGCTCATTGATTCGAACTGCGAAGCCATCACGATGTAAACCAGCATCAAGATGAGGATTCCGAGCATCACGATGTCGCCGAACATCTCCTGCTGGTCTTCGTAAGTACCACCAAGAACGTATGTTACACCATTGGGCGTTGAAATTGTCTGCATTTGCTTGTCAATTTCGGCAGCCAACTGTCCGAGAGATGTCTCGTAAGGAGTGACGGAAACCTTGAGGTAGCGCTGGCGGCTCTTGCGGTCGATGGTCTGGGGAGCCCAGTATTCCTCGACTGAAGCAACCTCACGGAGTTTGACGCGCGAACCTGTCGCAGTGGGAATGGTGATGTCTTCAATGTCGGAAATGGAATTGCGGTCTTCCTCCTTGAGGCGTACAACAATGTCGTACTCGTCACCGTCTTCCTTGAGGTAGCCTGCGGTGTAGCCGGTGACTCTGTAACGGAGATATGCGGCTGCAGTGGAACTGTTGAGCCCGTGCATCGCGAGTTTCTCCTTGTCGAAGTTGACCTTGAGCTCGGGGCGGTTCTTGTCGCGGCTGATGATGACGTCGCGGGCGCCTTTTACATTCTCGCGGATGAGTTGCTGAACCTCGGCCGCAAAGATGTTGGTCTGGTCGAAGTCATAGCCGTAGATTTCGACATCGACTGTGGACTGACCGGAACCCATTCCGCCCGACTGGACGCATTTGTATTCGATAATCTCCGGATATTGGGCGAGTTCTTGACGGATGACTTCGGAAATCTCGTCCATCGAGCGTTCGCGTTTCTGCTTCTTGACGCAGACCACAGTCATCGAAATCTTGTAGTTGGAAGTCGATGAGAAGAGGGCGCTGATGCTGCTCTCGTCGTTGGAACCTGCGGAAGTTGAGATACGGGTGATTTCAGGAACAAGAGCGACGAACCTCTTCTCGAGAACACGCGCAGTTTTGACTGTCTCCTCGATACGGGTACCCTGCTGAAGCTCGATTGTAACGCTCACGCGGCCATTGTCGGTCTGCTGCATAAAGTCGGTACCGACCTTGCCGGTGAATGCGGGAATCATTGTGGCTGCAAAGAATGCGAGGGCAATGAAGATTGTGGCAGCCTTGTGGTCGAGGCACCAGCGAAGAAGATTTGCGTAAGCGTGGTCCACCTTGTCGAGGAAGCCCTTGACGACAACCTTCTCGTAGAAATTTGACCTTCCGCTTATCTTCACAATCTTGCCGTTCTCGTCAACCTTTACTTTGTCGGCCTTGAGCAACTGCGAGCAAAGCATAGGTGTAAGGGAAATAGCCACAATGGTCGAAGTACATACGACTATGGTCACAATCCATCCGAGTTCCTTGAACATAATGCCGGCCATACCGGTGAGCATTGTAAGAGGAACGAACACGGCAACGATAACGAGTGTTGTGGCGATTACGGAAACCCAGACCTCGTTGGTAGCATAGATAGCCGCCTCGCGAGGGTTGGAGCCACGGTCGATATGCTTGGAAATATTCTCGAGCACCACGATTGCGTCGTCCACAACCATACCGATTGCCACCGTCAGAGCCGACAGAGAGATAATGTTGAGCGAACTGTCAACAACAAGCAGATAGATGAATGCTACAATCAGGGCGATAGGGATTGTCAGGCCGATGATGATTGTAGCCCTCCACTTGCCGAGGAAGAAGAACACGACAAGCACGACGAAGAGCAATGCGTAGAGGATGGATTCCTCAAGGGAGTTGATTGCGCCTTCGATGTCTTCGGAAGAGTCGTAAATCAGAGAGATTGTGACATCCGAAGGCAGGCTCTTCTGAATACGGGCGAGTTCCTTGCGGACATCGCGGCAGACCTGCACCGTATTGGAACCTGATTTCTTTGAAACTATCAGACGCACAGCCTCTTCGCCATCCACTTTCTCGTCGAGCGAGAGGTCTTTGATTGTATCGCGTACGGCTGCAAGGTCGCGGATATAGACCTTCTGACCGTCAAGGCCTGTGGAGACTACGATGTCTTCAATCTCTGAACTCTGGCCATATTCGCTTCGAACCTGCATAGTGTACTGCTCTTTTTCCATCTTGACAGTACCGCTGGAGAGGTTGAGGTTGTTGGAGCTCACTGCCGATGCAACCTGCTCGAGTGCAAGGCCGTAGGCATCGAGTTTGGACTGGTCGATGTCGATATAGACATAGCGGTCGGGGGCGCCGGAAACCGAAACCGTACCGATGCCGTCAACACGGTTGAGCTGAGGAATGACCTCGTCGTTCATAATCTTCTCCAGTCCGGGATAACTCTCCTTGGCCTTCACGGAGTATTGGATGACAGGCATCATACTGGTGTTGAGCTTGAAGAGCACAGGGCTCGAACAGTTGTCGGGGAGGTTGGAGCGGACCATATCGATGTAGCTTCGCATATCGTTGGTGGCCTCGTCCATATTGGAACCCCATTCGAGCTCGACAGTAACCACTGACATATTGTCTTTTGAAGAAGATGTCAGTTCTTTCAGACCATCGACCGAAGTCAGGGCGTTCTCTATAATCTTTGTGACATTGGTCTCGATTTCAGATGCGCTGGCACCTGCATAGGTGGTCATAACCGTCACATACGGAGGGTCCATCTCCGGGAACTGGTCGATAGGCAGCCTCAGGAACGAGAAGATGCCGATGACCATCACAGCCACAAAGATAAGGGCTGTGGTGACGGGTTTCTGTATCGCGGTTTTGTAAATGCTCATACTTTAGTTCTCCTTTGATACCTTGATCTTTGCTCCGTCAACAAGTTTGGCCTGGCCCAGGGTGACGAGGCGGTCGCCTTCGTGGAGTTCGTCGGTGAACACCTCGATGAGGGTGTCGTAGCGCTGGCCGAGTTTGACAAACACGCGTTTTGCAACGCCGCCATTGTCAACAAAAACATAGCGGTCGTTCGAACCTGTCATCTTGAGAACAGAGTTGTAAGGAACAACGATCGATTCGACCTGACCCATAGAGAGGCTTGTGCGGACATACATACCGGGGCGGAGTTTCATTGCGTTGTTGGCAATCTTGACCTTGCACTGGAATGTGTGGGACGATGCGTCGATTGTGGGATATACAATCTCGATTGTGCCCTTGAAGACCTCGTCGGGATAGATTTCCGAAGTGATTTCCACTTCCATTCCTTTCTTGACATAGGGGAAATAGATTTCGGAAACTGCGATATAAGCCTTGAGGGTGCTTATCTGGGTGAGCACCAGAATGGGCTGGCCGCTGTAGAGCTCGCCGTCTTCATAGTTCTTTGCGGAGATTACACCTGCGAAGGGAGCCTTCACAAAAGTGTTCTTCTCGAGAAACTCGAGACTTTCCTTAGTCTGGTCGTAGCTGAGCTTTGTCTGGTCGTAAGTCTGCTGCGAAACCGCGCCGGTCTTGCTGAGGGTCTCCATACGCTGGAGTTCGACTCCGAGGTTTGCGAATGTCAACTTGGTGGTGTTGAGCTGGTTCTGGTCCATACGGACAAGGTTTGAACCGGCTTTGACCGGTGTACCCACTTCTACATATATATGTTCAATCTTACCTGTAACGGAAGGAGCCACGTTCTGTGTGAGGTAGCCTTGAAGGGTTGTTGAAAGTTCTACGTCGTGGGAGACTGTTTGTTTTTGAACAGCCGAAGTCTCCACAATCTCTGCGCGTTCTGCTGTCTGCACAGCGGCTTCTTTAGTGCCGCAGCTTGAGAGCACGAGTGCTGCAAGGGCGACAAGCGAAAATGTTCTTGATTTCATTTTATATACCTATATATTATTTATTCAAAAGTGTTTCGAGTGATATCTTGGCGTTTACAACCTCCAGAAGGGCTGCCACATAGGAACTTTCGGCCGAAATAAGATCGGTGGCCGAAGTTGTGAGTTCGAGACTTGAAGAAACTCCGTGCTCGTATTTGAGAGAGTTGTTGTCGAAGACTCTTTGTGCAAGTTCCACGCTCTTGATCTGGGTGTCGAGTTTTTCGAGATTCGAAGCGAGGTTATAGACGAGCTGGCGGTACTGGAGTTTGAGAGAGAGCTCGGTTGTCGCCATAGTGTTGAGCTGCTCCTCATAGGCTATGACGGCGGCTTTTCGCGCTGCAGTGGCCTTTCCGAATGTAAAGATGGGAAGCGAAAGGGTGATGCCCATCATATTCGGGGGAGTCATATTCATTGTCATCTCGTCGCTGAAGTAGTGCTTCTTGCTGTACTGGTGATAGACGCTCAAGGTAGGGCCGTTGGACCAGCCTGTGAGGGAAATCTGCTTCTTGGCAAGGTCGGTGCTCTGCTCGAGGAGCTGATAGTCGTAGTTGTTTTCGATATTGAATTCTTCGCCCAGAACGCTCTGAATTTCAGACATATCCACGAGGTCCTCGAGAGTCTGGGTCAGAACGATCTCGCTGTTGTCCTCGAGGCAGAGGGCAAGACGCAGGGAGTTGTAGGCAAGTTCAAGAGAGCGCTTTGTGCTGTTGACTGTGGCCTCTAGCGAAGCCACCTGCACTGCAATCTGGTCGGCGGCGGTCTGTTCTGCAACTCCTACCTCGACGGAACTTTGAGTCATCTGGTGGAGACGCTTTAGACTCGCGAGATTGTCTTCAAGAAGACCTATGGTCTTGGAGACCACAAGGGCAGAGTAATAAAGAGTCTTGACCTGGTCCTTGACGTCGCGTTCGCTTTTGAGCAGAGAGATGTCGGCCATCTTCTTGGAGATGTCGGCAACTGCGACATTGATGAACGACGCTCCGCTCCAGCCGATTGCGGTATTGAGACCGAAGGTGGAGTAAGGAGGCATCGAGATGGCCATAGTGCCGAGGTCCATCTGGTAGCCGAAGTAGTTGGAATAGTCCACCGTGCCTTTGACCTGGGGCAGAAGGCTTGCGATGGCCTGCCAGCGTGAGGCTTCGGCCTTGCGGACGTCGAGCGATGCATTCGCCAGAGTCCTGTTGTGTTCTACTGCATATTGCTGGGCGTCGGCCAGCGAAAGGGAAATTGTTGAGGGTTCGTCCTGCGCGGCCGCTGTGCTGACTCCACATATTGCCATCACGAGGGCAGCCGCAAATAAAAATCTTTTCTTCATTTGTTTTTTCAAAAATTTTTGAGCCGCAAAGATACTGCAAAAATCAAGCCTTACAAAGAAAACCTTGAAAAGTATCGCGCTGTTCGAGGCGTTTTTCGAGCAGGCGGAGGAGTTCGACATTGCGAACGAGGCCCCAGGGGGTGGAATTCACGAAGCGAGGAGGCACTTCGCCGGCAAAACGCTCTATGCGGAGGTCGGGGCGGAGCCTCTCCAGAAAATCCACGAAGAAATCGATATATTCGGGCAGCGTCCAGGTAACAAAGCGCTCCGGGTGTTCGGCGAACTCCCGCTCCATCTTGGTACCTTTTATTATCTGCAACTGATGGAACTTGACGCTGTCGAGAGGCAGATCGTTGATAAGCTCGGCGCCGGAGAGCATCATCTCGCGCGTCTCGCCCGGCAGCCCGAAAATGAAATGCGCGCCGGTGAGGATGCCGCGGCGGGCGCTCTCACGAACAGCCCACTGCGCCTTCTCGAAGGTATGGTGGCGGTTGATGTGCTCCAGGGTGGCGTTGTAGCACGATTCGATGCCGAATTCCAGGAACACGACCTTGCCCGAGGCGGAAAGCTCCGCAAGATAGTCGAGCTTGGCTTCGTCCACACAGTCGGGGCGGGTGCCGATGGCAAGGCCCACCACATCGGGCTGGGCGAGGGCTTCGCCGTAAAGTTCCTTCAGGCGCTCCAGAGGCGCATAAGTGTTGGAATACGGCTGGAAATAAGCCAGATACTTCGTGGCGCGCCTGTAGCGCGTGCGGTGGAACTCCTTGCCTTCCTCCAGCTGCTGCGCTATGGATTTGTCCGGAGTGCTGTAGCCGGGATGGAAAGCGTTGTTGTCGCAGTATGTGCACCCGCCGCGGGCGAGTGTACCGTCGCGGTTAGGACAGCAAAAGCCGGCGTCAACCACCAGCTTTTGCAATCTGCATCCGTATTTCTCCTTGAAATAATCTACGAATGTATTGTATCGTTTCATTTACTCAAGTTTCGCAAGTTATAATTAGTTGCAATTTCGAACGTTACGGTGTACTTGCGAAACTTTTTCCCACCGCACATTCTTTTAA
>R18__coassemble_1482_pt1 | contig 28134 bp, 28 predicted proteins | sample R18__metabat2_high_PE_032 | metagenome-assembled genome bin R18
CTGCATCGCGACAATTTTGTAAAGCTCGCAAAGAAAGGATATTACAACGACATCCTTTTCCATCGCATCATCCGCGGCTTTATGATTCAGACCGGCGATCCCTATTCCAAGGATTCCACAAAACTTGCGCTTGTCGGCACCGGAGGCCCGGGCTACACCATCCCCGCTGAGTTCCGCAGTGAGTACCATCACAAGAAAGGCGCTCTTGCCGCTGCCCGCAGGGGCGACGCCGCGAATCCGGCCAAAGAATCTTCGGGTTCACAGTTCTATATTGTGCAGGACGAAGACGGTTGCCGCCATCTCGACGGTGAATACACAATTTTCGGCGAAGTGGTCAAAGGCCTCGAAGTAATCGATGCAATTGCCTCAGAACCAACAGATCAGAGAGATCGTCCCCTCGAGAAAGTCGCCATAATTTCGATACTCCCCGCGGCTGCGCAGACTGCAGAATAAATTTGTGGCACGGCCTTTGCTTAAACCTTAAACCGAATAGTTTTTTCATAGGTTAAGTTTTTAGGTTATAAGAATTAAGCGTTCCCGCACGTCGGGAGCGCTTTTTTCGTTGCAAAAATTTGCAAAGCGATGCGAAAAGTAGTAACTTTGCAAACTTTAACCTTGAACTTTAAAAATTATTACTCTCGTAAATCGCTGATTAACAGTGTTTTACGGGGGGGGGTAGAAACCTTGGGAATGAAAACTGTAAACGCCCTGTCCAGGTATGTATCGGAATACTTGAGTTCGCGAATAATTTTCGCGATGGACTTTTTCTTGTCCGTTGTGGGTTCCTTCGCCTCCTTGCTTTGCCTCAATTTCTTCTCATCATCCTCCGTCTATGCCGACAGAACATTTTTCATTGTCTGGATGGCGGGCTCTGTATGCTGCACTATTCTGGCGATGCTTGCCTTCAGAAGCTACAGAATAATTATCCGCCATATGGCGGCCCGGGACCTTTTCAATATTATCCTGACTCTGGTTCTCAAGGTGGCGATGATGGCAGTTGTTCTGGTTGCTTTTGCTTTTTTTAACAGCACCGTATGCCTTGCTCTTGCCTTTGATGCGCTTGTCTCGCTTTTCTTGCTCCTGACGGTAAGACTGGCGATGTTGCTGGTGTACGATGTATATAAGGAGAAGCTCAGAGACGTTTCCCGTACAAAACCTGTTCTCGTGGTCGGAACTTCCGACAGATCGGTTTCCCTTGCAACACGGCTCGAAAAATCCAGGGACTATCGCATAGTCGGTTTCCTCGGTCTCGAGGACGACGACAAATCGCACGTGCTTGCAGGCTATAAAATATATATATGCAAATCGGAAGATGAACTCAAGGAACTCGTTTCCGAGAACGATATACAGTGTATGATTTTCCCTTCCGAAGAGGAAGCACGCGAGGATTCGAACAATCTTGTGTCGTTCTGCGCCAAGAATTCATTGAGGGCTCTGATAATGCCGACTCTCAGCGAACATACCGGCAATCATCACGGTGTACGCGAGGTCAAGATTGAAGATTTGCTCGGACGTCCCGAAATCGGCGCTCCTTATGGCGAACTCGTCAGCGTATTTGCCGGCAAGACAGTGCTTGTGACCGGCGCCGCCGGCTCCATCGGCTCCGAAATATGCCGCCAGCTTGCCACTTTGGGCGTTGCAAGGATTGTGGCGTTCGACAATTCCGAGACCCCCGTGCACAACCTGAGGCTCGAGATGGAGAACACCTATCCCAATGTGCCTTTTGTCCCTATTATAGGAAGTGTACGTCACTACACCCGTCTGGACTTCGCTTTCCGCAAGTGGCATCCGCAGATAGTCTTCCACGCCGCTGCCTACAAACACGTTCCTCTGATGGAGGAGAACCCCTGCGAGGCCGTTATGACAAATGTCATCGGAACCAGAAATGTCGCCCAGAAATGCCTTGAGTACGATACCGCCCTTATGGTGATGATTTCCACAGACAAAGCTGTCAATCCCACAAATGTTATGGGATGCTCCAAACGTCTGGCCGAGATTTATGTCCAGTCTCTCGGCATCGCCCTCGAGAAGGGAAAAGTCAAGGGCCACACCAAGTTCGTGACCACCAGATTCGGCAACGTTCTCGGCTCCAACGGCTCCGTTATTCCCTATTTCCGCAAGCAGATTGCCGAAGGCGGTCCCGTCACTGTGACCCACAAAGACATTATCCGCTACTTTATGACAATTCCCGAGGCCTGCAGGCTCGTGATGGAAGCCGTACTCATCGGCAAAGACCATCAGAACAGGATATTTGTCTTCGATATGGGCAAGCCCGTCAAGATAGACACCCTTGCCCGCCGTATGATAGAACTTTCCGGTCTGGAGGTTGACAAGGACATAAAGATTGTTTACACCGGCCTTCGTCCGGGAGAGAAACTCTATGAGGAACTTCTCGCCAACGACGAAAACACCGAACCCACATCATTCGACCGCATCCGCATAGCCAAGGTCAGGGAGTACGACTACAAAGAAATCCACAACATTGCAGCCAAGATGGAGGTTCTGGCAGATGAGGTTCAGATAGAGAATCTCGTAAAATTGATGAAGGAGACTGTGCCCGAGTTCAAGAGCGCCAACAGCCCTTACCAGCAATACGACAAAAACTAAGGTTCTAGAGTTCCTTGCGCAGGCGTGCAATCGGAATGTGCAGTTGCTCGCGATATTTGGCAACTGTCCGCCTTGCTACAGTATATCCCTTTTTGTCGAGCACGGCTACAAGTTCCTCGTCTGTGAGAGGCTTGCGCTTGTCTTCTTCGCCTATGCTTTCGACAAGTATGGACTTGATTTCGCGGGTGGAGACTTCCTCTCCGTCGTTGGCGACCATTCCTTCCGAGAAGAAATACTTGAGGGGATAGACTCCGAAATGAGTCTGGACGTACTTGCAGTTGACCACTCTTGATATGGTGGATATGTCAAGACCTGTCTTTTCGGCTATCTGCCTGAGAACCATAGGCTTCAACTGCGTTTCGTCGCCCTCGATGAAGTAGTCGTGCTGAAACTCCAGGATGGCGTTCATAGTGCGCTCCAAAGTGTTGTGGCGCTGTTTGATGGCCTCGATGAACCATTTGGCCGAATCGAGTTTCTGCTTTACAAATGTGGCGGCTTCCTTCTTTTCGCGCAACGATGAATTGGCGGCTTCCATAAGGACATCCGCATATTTCTTGTTCACCTTGAGTTCGGGAACAGAATATCGAGGCATACTCATAACGGGCTCGCCGTCAACGAGTTCCACCAAAAAATCGGGTACAATCTGCTGAGCCTGCTCGGTGTATGAATCGTCAATCTGGCCTCCGGGGCGGGGGTTGAGGTGGACAATCTCGTCTATTGCGCCCTTGAGTTCTTCTTCGGATATCCCGAGCCGTGCAGTTATCTTTGAATAGTGTTTTTTTGTAAACTCTTCAAAGCATTCTTCGATTATTGTCGATGCAAGCGACACTTGTGGCGTGGGCTTCTTGCTGTCGAGCTGCAGCAACAGACATTCCCTGAGGTCGCGTGCTCCGACGCCGGCGGGTTCGAACTCCTGAATCTTGAAGAGAAGTTCTTCGACTTCGTCTTCTGTGGTTTCAATTCCCAGACGGAACGAGATGTCGTCGGCGAGCGACTCGAGGTCGCGGCGGAGGTAGCCGTCGTCGTCGATCATACCTATTATGAAAGACGCAATGGATCGCTGACGACTGTCGAGGTCTATATAGCCGAGCTGCTCTTCGAGACTTTGATGGAAACTTTCCTTTACAGAGAAAGTATTGTATTGAGGTTTTGGGTCTTTGCTCTGGTTGTTGACGTGAAGCTTGTAGGAGGGCGTGTCGTCCACTTTGTAGTCGCTCAGCGACACGTTCTTGAGCTCTTCGTCCTTGTCTTCCTCGGCCTCTTCCAGAATAGGGTTCTCTTCCAGTTCCTTTTCCACACGCTGCAGCATCTCCATCTGAGGCAATTCAATAAGCTTGATTGTCTGCATCTGGATGGGCGAGAGCCTCTGGGAAAGTTTCTGCTGGAGAGTTTGTTTCATCTGCTAAAAGGTTTCCAGATCGGGATATTGTATGTGTTCCTTGACCAGAAATACCGAAGGATAGGTGTGGCTTATGCTGCGGGCGAACTTCCGGGCATCGTCTTTGGTTCTGAAATTGCCCACCGTGACTTTGAAATACGGGCTCACGTGGCTTCTATAGACTTTCATAGTGGGGTGGGCCGATGCGAATTCGCGGGCAACCTCCTCGGAACGGGTGCGGGCGCTGCGGCTGTTGTCGAAGAAAATCCTGACTCTGTAGCCTGTCAGCGAGCGGTTTTTGTTGTTCTCGACATATTGGTCGAAAGCTTTCGTTATGGAGCCGTCCTGGCGGACATCGACAAGCGAGAGGATATCGACTCCGGCAAGGGTGCTGTCCAGCAGCGGCGCAAACTCGACCGTTGAGGTGGAGTCTGTTATCTGCTGCTCCGTGACGGCGTTCTGGGCAGAGGCGGAAAAATGTGCCGCCACGAGTACAGCAGCGGCGATGCATATGCGATGGAGTGTGCTATTCATTGTCCGGTGCAATTTCAAATTGTTTGACTATATCATCAATAGCTATGCCAAGTTGTCTGAAGTGCTTGTGCCACGAGCCGGCCGAAACATCGAGCTCGACGTCGAGCTTGAGATTCTTGAAAGCGCTCATATTGCCCTGCATCAGACTTGCCATTATCGAAAGGGGATTGTTGAACGAGACGTCGAGAGGAATGAGGAGAACGTCTGCGCTCTTGCGCGGAACCATTATTGCGGAATCCTGAGGGGCCTTGATCCGGGCAATCTGCTTGCCGTTAGCATTGTGTACGATGCCGGAAAGGTTCTCGATGGAGATGTTTTTGGAGAAATCATTGACATAATCGACAGCCAGAACGACTTTTGTGCCGAGGGCGCCGGCGTCGAGAGACATCCCCTCGACCTTGTCTATCGAGATGCTTTTGATTTCGTACTTTGTGGAAGGGTCTGAGCATCCCGCCAGAAGAAGTGCTGAAACAAAGGCAATTGCTAAAAATCTTTTCATATTCCGTTTATTATAACTTACAAAAATACAAAAAAACTTAACTTTGCAGACCAATTTATACGTTATGAAAGTATTTATCGAAACATATGGTTGCCAGATGAATGTCAACGACAGCGAGGTTGTGCTGGCGATACTCCAAAAGGAAGGATACGAACTCTGCGGATCGCTGCAGGAGGCGGACCTCATTCTTGTCAACACCTGTTCGGTAAGGGACAATGCCGAACAACGTGTGCTGGGCCGCCTGGATGTTTTCCGTCTGGAGAAGAAAAAGCGCGGCGGAGTCGTTGTCGGAGTCCTGGGCTGTATGGCTCAGCGGATGAAGGAGAAACTTCTTGAACATCCTGTTGTCGATCTGGTTGCGGGCCCCGATTCATACCGCGACATACCGCGCCTGCTCGATGCCCTCAAGACCGAAGGCAAGCAGATAAGCGCCCAACTTTCGCACGAGGAGACATACGCCGACATCAAACCCGTCAGAATGGATGGCAAGGGAGTCAGCGCCTACATATCGATAATGCGAGGATGCAACAATGTATGTTCTTACTGCATAGTGCCTTACACCAGAGGCCCTGAGCGCAGCCGCGATCCTTACACAATTCTTGACGAAGCCCGCGACCTTATCGCCGCCGGCTACAAGGAAATAAACCTGCTGGGACAGAATGTGGATTCGTACAAGTGGAACGACATAAATTTCGCCGGGCTGCTCGAGATGGTGGCCGGGCTCAGTCCCGAGACAAGAGTCCGTTTCGCCACGTCGCATCCCAAGGATATGAGCGACGAAGTGCTTCACGCTATGGCCCGGCACGACAATCTGTGCAAGCACATACATCTTCCGGTGCAGTCCGGAAGCACTCCTATGCTCGAGAAGATGAACCGCAAATACACGCGTGAGAAATATCTCGAGAGGATAGCCAAGATTCACGAAATCATCCCCGAGTGCGCCATAACCACCGATGTCATAGCAGGTTTCTGCGGAGAGACCGAAGAAGACCACGCCCTGACAATATCCCTGTTCAAGGAAGTGCGGTTTGACGGTGCCTTTATGTTCCAGTATTCCGAACGCCCTGGCACAAAAGCATCGCGCCATTTCCCCGACGATGTGCCCCTGGAGGTCAAGACAAGACGTCTTAACGAAATAATAGCTCTTCAAAATGAGATTTCGCTTGCGCAGAATCAGAAATATGTGGGCGGCGTCTATGAAGTGCTTGTCGAAGGTCCGTCAAAACGTGGTGCGGATCAGCTCGTGGGCCGTACAACCCACAACAAAACCTGCGTATTCTCCGCCTGCGGACACAAAGCGGGGGACTTCGTCAAGGTGAAGGTGCTTTCGTGCAGTAGCGCTACACTGATTTCAGAAATAATCTAGAATTTAGGGCCGTAGGCAAGGTCTCCGGCATCGCCGAGCCCGGGGACTATGAACGACTTGTTTGTGAGTTCCTCGTCGATGGCGCCGACCCATAGGGTGACTCTGTTGTGCGGAAGATTCTGTGAGAGGAAGTCCACCCCGTCGCGCGAAGCCACCGGGCAGGCGATATGGGTGTGAAGGGGCTCACCGTTTTCTATAAGTGCTTGATATGCAAGCAGTATTGAGGCCCCACTGGCTATCATTGTGTCGGCAAGTACGAGAACTTTGTCTTCGAGCGGAGGACAGCTTGAATATTCTATCTGGAGCTTGCATTCGTTGTCCTTGCCGTATTTGCGGTAGGCGGCCACAAAGCTGTTCTGGGAATCGTCAAAAAAATTCAGCATACCCTGATGGAGAGGAAGCCCGGCGCGAAGGACTGTGCCCAGAACCAATTTGTCTGAAGGGGTCGGGATGGATGCTATCCCAAGAGGGGTCTCGACTTCCGAGACGGCGCTCGAAAGAGTCTTGCTGATTTCGTAGGCGAAAATCTCTCCGATGCGTTCGAGATTGCGGCGGAAACGCATAGAGTCTTTCTGGATGGATTTGTCCCGGAGCTGCGAGATGAATGTGTTGAGGACTGAGGAGGTCTCTCCTAGGTTGACTATTTTCATAGGGCGCTAAATTTTTACCAAGTTAACAAATTCTTCGGAGAAACTGAAATATTTTTTGCCCGCTATGATTATGTGGTCGAAAAGAGTGATGTCGAGAGTGGCTGCGGCCCGCCTCAGGGCGTCTGTCTGCTCCATATCGCGTCCGCTGGGGCGAGGATTGCCCGAAGGATGGTTGTGAAATAGAATTATGCCGCTGGCAAGCTTCTCCACGGCCTTCTTGATTATTATCTTGACATCTATGACCGTTGCCGAAAGCCCTCCCGAAGAGATGCGCTCGCGCCCTATCAGACAGTTTGCGCGGTTGAGATAGGCAACCCAGCACTCCTCGTGGTCGAGCGATCCGAGACGCGACCACATAAGGGCCGCCGCATCGGCGCTGCCGCGAACCTGCGGATTGTCTTCCGGGGTTTCGGCGGCGAGCCTTCTGCCAAGTTCGAAAGCCGCCATAAGCACGACCCCGCGGGCGGGTCCGATGCCGTCGTTGGACATAAGGTCTTTGAGAGAATAGCCGGCAAGCCTTCCGAGATGGCCTGCTGCTGTGCCGAGAAGCCCTCTGGCCACGTCCAGAGCGCTTTTTTCTTTTGTTCCCGATTGGATGAGGATGGCGAGAAGTTCGGCTGAAGACAAGGCGGCGGCGCCGCTGTGCATCAATTTTTCCCTCGGTCTCTCTTCCTCAATCCAATTCTTGATGCTTTGTCTCATAAAAATCAGATTAAGAATAAAAAAAGCCTTCCGCGTGAAAGTGGAAGGCTTCAGGTTTATTTGCTGTGAGCAGTTATGAAAGCTTGCTTACGTAAACTGCTATTCCACTCTTAAGGTTTGCAGCTTTGTTCTTGTGGATGACGTTGATTTTTGCAAGTTTGTCAATCATTGAGAACACTTTGGGCATTGAAGCTTCTGCTGCTGCTTTGTCGGTTGTGTTGCGAATCGCCTTGATGGCGTTTCTGGTTGTGCGTGCATAGTATTTGTTATGCACTCTGCGTTTCTCGCTTTGGCGATAACGCTTGTCTGCTGATGCGTGATTTGCCATTATTTTAATTTTTATATTTTTTGGTAGTGGGTAGGAGAATCGAACTCCTATTGCGAGAATGAAAATCTCGAGTACTAACCGTTATACGAACCCACCAAAGACCTTTAATCCCGTAAGGGACGGCAAAGGTAAGTAAAAAATCTGTTTCAGCAAATTTTTTCTCAAAAAAGTGCCAATTATTTTTCGTCCCAATGCCAGGAATATATCACAGCTTCTGTCTGGCGAAGGTAGTCGCGCTTGTCGTACTTGGGTGCATAAACAAACGCTTCTATGACTATAATCTCCTGACCATCAGGACTTAAGAAGGCGTCGCTGATGAATGGGCCACCCATAAAGTCGTTGTGGGTATCCCAAAGCGTGCGGATTTCGGCGAATTCGCGGTCGCCGAATTTTTTCCATTCGAAGCCCGGGACAAGATTGGTGTTGGTTATCATATAGCTGTCTTCGCGGGATGCGGGGACATTCTCTTTCATCACTTCGTCGCGTTTGTCAATCAAAAACTTGGGAGTGAACTGAACCTGGCCTTCGTAGGGGAATTTGTAGATGAAGATGCCCTGTATGGTGTAGGATGTCTCGTAGGAAATCCACACGAAATCCTTGCTCTGCTTCTTGAGAGTGTAGGTGTTGGGGAAATATGGAGTGCCGCCGAAAATCGAAGACACTGTCATTCCAAGAGCGGAATTCTGATATTCCATAGCGTTCTGAATGACTCTGTCGCGCTCGGCTTTTTCGAATACCGCACGGATTTTGGCGGTGTTGGCCGTGACGAACTCAGACGCGCTGACAGGGTCAGGAGCCGTGATTACGAGCATTGTCTGGGGTGCAGCCCAGATGTCCTTCTGGACGTGCATAGCGCAGGAGCAGGTGTCGGCTATCTTGACATACAGGAGGTTGCGGTGAACCTTGAAGATGTTGTTGAAGTTTTCCTCGGGAACGTTGAAGAGTCTGTAGCGAGGCTCCCTCTGTGGGATGTAGGGATATTCGTCGGCCAGAACTTCGCGGAGGGCGTTGCCGGGCTCGGCTTCCCACTGGGCGCGGGTGGAGATTATTCCGATTTCGCCGACCTTGCCGCTGATGGCGGGAAGGGCCTTGCCGGTCTTGGGCTCGCAGGACACTGCAAGCATAACGGCCAAAGCGACTGCGGGCAGTATGTATAAAACTCTGTGTTTCATATAGATAGCAGTTTAAAAGAGACTTCGTATATCGTTGCCGAACGCCAGGACCATCAGCATCAGCAAAAGTATCATTCCTATGTTTTCGGCCACTTCCATTGCCTTGTCGGAGAATTTGTGGCCCGTGAGCATCTCAATCAGCAGGAAAAGAATATGTCCGCCGTCAAGAGCAGGAATGGGCAGGATGTTGAGCACTCCGAGCATTATCGAAAGCAGGGCGCAGAGCGACCAGAATCTGTACCAGTCCCAACTGTCGGGGAAGATGCGGCCTATGGCTATGAAACTGCCGACAGATTTGTAGGCTTCTGTCTTGGGCGAGAATATGAGGCCGAGTTCCTTGACATAATTGGCTACAGTGTTGTATGCCTTGCGGGCTCCTGCCGGAATGCAGCCCGCAAGAGAATATTTCTCCGAAGTGACCTTGAAGAATTTGGTGAGGTCGCCTTCGAGCTGGACGCCGATCCGACCTGCGGTGTCAACTTTGAGGGGGATCTCGACAATGGCGCCTTCGCGAAGGGCTGTGGCTGTGATTTCGCTGTCTTTGTGCAGGAGAAGCTCGCTTTGAATCTCCTGGGTTATGAACATCTCCTTGCCGTCGATTGCGGTGAAGGCATCGCCGGGAGCAAGGTCAGCGCCGTAGTTGACGGACTCTTCGGGCACCGAAGCCACCACGAAGGGGAAGGCCAGGGAGAACATTCCGGGAGAGTTGAGGGCTGCAGGGATGTATGCGGGGTCGAGGCTCAGCAAGAGGGTGTCGCCGCCGCGAAGCACAGTGGCTTCGGTGGCCTGGGAGCGGAGCATATCCACCTGGAGCTGGGAGAAATCGTCTGTCGGCACTCCGTCGAAGGCCAGAATGCGGTCTCCCGTGCGGAAGCCCATCTCGTGGGAAAGTTCGTTGACGGCAATGCCGTAAACGGCGTCGTCGTTGCGCAGGTATTCTTCTCCCCAGGTGTGCAGCACTGCGGCGTAGAGCACTATGGCCAGCAGGAAGTTGTAGAAAACTCCGCCGAACATTATGAAAAAGCGCTGCCAGGCCTTTTTGGTGCGGAACTCATAGGGCTTGGGCGGCTGCGCCATAGCTTCCTTGTCCATCGACTCGTCTATCATTCCGGCAATCTTGCAATAGCCTCCCAGAGGCACCCAGCCTATGCCGTATTCGGTGTTCTCCGGGTGGGCGTTCCACTCCTCGTCTTCGTTGGAAGAGAAGAACTTGCAGTGGACGCGGCCGTCGAACTTCTTGAATTTGACAAGAGAGATTTTGGGGTTGAAGAAAAGATAGAATTTCTCGACCCTTGTCTTGAAAAGTTTTGCGAAAGAATAGTGCCCGAACTCGTGGATTACGACAAGAAGCGAGAGGGCTAGGATTACTTGTACTATTTTAAGCAGGATTACCATTATCTTAAAGTGTCTTTAATTTCCGAAGCGATGCGCTGCGCTTCAAAATTCGTGCTGTAAATGTCTTCTATTGTGGGATTGGCTATGAAACTGCTGCGGGAGAGCGTGCGCTCTATGACCTTGGGGATGTCTGTGAAGCGGATCTGGTCCGCAAGGAAGGCCGCGACCGCAACTTCGTTGGCGCCGTTCATTGTGCAGGTTGAGTTGCCGCCCTTCTCCAGGGAGTCGTAGGCCAGCTGCAGGCAGGGAAATTTCTGAAGGTCGGGGGCCTCGAAGTCGAGGTGCCCCAGCGCGGCGAAGTCCAGCCTTTGGAGCGGAAGGTCGATGCGGCAGGGGTAGGAGAGGGCATACTGGATGGGGAGGCGCATATCGGGATTGCTCAGCTGCGCCATCACGCAGCCGTCGGAGAACTGCACCATAGAGTGGACAATGGACTGCGGGTGGATCACAATCTCGATGTCGCGCGGCTGCATATCGAAGAGCCAGCGGGCTTCGATGAGCTCCAGGCCCTTGTTCATCAGGCTTGCGGAGTCTATGGTGACCTTGGCGCCCATCTTCCAGCGGGGGTGGTTGAGGGCCTGGGCCTTGGTGACTTCGGCGAGCCCGGCGGCGGGAGTGGTGCGGAAAGGGCCTCCGGAACCTGTCAGCAGCAGCTTTTCGAGCTCGGCGTGCTCCCCCTGCAGGCACTGGAAAATTGCGGAATGTTCGGAATCCACCGGGATTATGGGGGCGTCGTGGCGGCGGGCAAGGTCCATTATTATGCTGCCGGCGGCAACCAGGGTTTCCTTGTTTGCCAGGGCTATGGCCTTTCCGGCCTCTATGGCGCTGATTGTGGGCTTGAGGCCGCTGAATCCCACCATTGCCGTGAGCACCATATCTACATCTTCTGCACGCACGAGTTCTGTGGCGGAATCCAGCCCGGTGAAGACCTTTATCGGCCTGTCCTTCAGGGCATCAGCCACTTCTTTGTATTTGTCGGGATTGCAGATTACAACATTGTTCGGCTCCAGTTCCTTTGCCTGCTCGATGAGGAGCGAACTGTTGTTGTTGGCGGTGAGCAGCTCCACCTCAAAAAGGTTGCGGTGGCGGAGGATTACATCCACTGCCTGGGTGCCTATGGACCCCGTAGAGCCGAGAATGGCCAGATGACGTTTTCTCTCTTCGCTCATTGTCAGAATGTTATGTATTGGGTGGGGTTGATGGCCTCGCCTTTGTACCAGAGTTCGAAATGCAGATGCGCTCCTGTGGAGAGGCTGCCGGTGTCTCCAACAAGCGAAATGGCCGTGCCGGCGGTGACTTTGTCGCCGGGCTTCTTCAGAAGTTTTTCGTTGTGCTTGTAGATGGAGATGATGTTGTTTTCGTGCTGGATTTCGATTGTATAGCCGGTTTCTTCGCTGAGGAAGGCGCTGACCACAGTGCCGTCCAGGACTGCGCAGACCGGTGTGCCCGCTTTGGCGGCGATGTCGATGTACGGGTGGCCTATGGCTTGATTGTATTCTTCGGTTATCATACCCTTGACCGGAGTGTAGAAATGCATTCCCTCGATTTGAGTTATGACAGAGCGCGTTGACGAGATGGAAAATTGCTCTTCTCTCTTGACCTGGTCTCTGAGCGTGGAATCTTCCTTGGTGAACGAAAGTTCTGTGGCGGCTTCGGAGTCGGAAGACTTGACCGACGAGGTGTCTATCTCCAGAGGATCGCGGCCTGTGACGACTCTTTGAATGTTGGACACCTGGAAAGCCCATAGGTCTATGACTTTCTCGAGGGAGTCTATCTTCATAAGATTCTCCACGGCAAGCTGCTTGCTTTCCTGCGAAGGGTATCCGGGTATGGTGTGTTTGATGAATGTTCTTGAGGTCAGAAGATAGGTGCCTCCGACGATAATGATAAAAGCGGCTATGGCGCAGGCGATTGTGAGTTTTTTATGAAACCGGATGGAACGGATTTCCTCGTGACTGTCGTCGTCTATGATGGCGAGTCTCAGATGTTTGGATTCTTTGCCGGTTTCTTTTTTTATTGTTTTTGCCATAATTAAAATCTATCTTTGTGCTGTGGACAGAATCATCGGAATCGACTATGGCAGAAAACGTACGGGTCTTTCAATGAGCGACCCTCTGGGCATATTCGCTTCGGCTCTCGAAACTGTTCAGTCTGCAAAGATAATAGAATATCTCCAAACTTTAGCTCAAAAAGAGACCATAACCCGTTTTGTTGTGGGCTACCCTATGAATCTCGACAACAAGCCTTCCGAGGCGGCTCAGTATGTCGATGCTTTCCTCAATCTGCTGCGTAAGAAGTTCCCGGATATTCCTGTGTCTCTGGAAGATGAGCGTTTCACTTCGGTGCTGGCGCACAAGGCTATGATAGACGGCGGAATGAAAAAATCCGACCGCCGCGACAAATCTGCCGTGGACAAGATAAGCGCTGCCTTGATTCTTCAGACTTTTTTGGACAGAAATTCAAATACATCCCTATGATACTACCTATATATTTATATGGCTCGCCCGTATTGAGGCGAAAGGCCGAAGACGTGGATCTTGCCGTTGAGGATAAGAGTGCCCTTTCGGAACTGATTTCCAATATGATAGAAACAATGAAGACGGCAGACGGATGCGGCCTTGCCGCTCCCCAGGTGGGCATATCCAAACGCATTCTGGTTGTCGATGGCAACGAACTTCGCGATAACTACCCCGAACTGGCGGGTTTCCATCGGGAGATGATAAATCCCGAGTTCATCTCGAAGAGCGAGGAATGCGATTCCCACGAGGAAGGGTGCCTCAGCATCCCCGGAGTCGATGCTTCCGTTTCGAGGCCCGTTTCCATCCGTATGCGTTATACCGACGCTTCGTTCGCTCCTGTCGAAGAAGAGTTCAAGGGCTTTGCGGCACGTATGGTCCAGCACGAGATGGACCATCTCGAGGGAGTGGTCTTCACAGACCACGCTTCGCCCATACGCAAGAAGATGATTGCGGCCAAACTTGTCAATATCTCCAAAGGACGCACCCGCGCTTCCTACAAGACACGTATCGAAAAAGCGTAGGGAGGATCTGTACTATGGGAGCATTTCACGCTTACGACATCCGCGGCATCTATGGCGTTGACATCGACCGCGAATTTGCATATAAGGTAGCCTACTTTGTCCCACAACTTCTGGGGGCCGACCGCGTCGTGGTCGGAATGGACACCCGCCTCTCATCTCCTGAAATGCACGAGGCTGTGCTTCAGGGAATTACAGATGCCGGTGCGGATGTTTACGATTTGGGTTTCAGTTCTACGCCCTTGGTCTATTATGCCACCGCCCGTCACGGTTTCAAGGCTTCGGTCCAGATCACTGCCTCGCACAATCCCAAGGAATACAACGGAATGAAGATTTCCCGCGAGAATGCCCTGCCTGTGGGTCTCGACACCGGCCTTGGCACCATCAAGCAGTGGATAGACGAAGGCCGGCCTATGCCTGTCGCTCCGCAGCGGGGGGCTGTGCATCCTTTTGACATACGCCGTGAATATGTGGATTTCCTCCTGCAGTTCAAGGAGGACATTTCTTCATTGAAGATAGGTATGGACCTTTCCAACGGAATGGCTTCGCTCTTTGTCCGCGACATTTTCGGCGATCAGCCCTTGTATCTGTTCGAAGGGCTCGACGGCTCGTTCCCGGGCCACGATCCCAATCCTCTCCTGCCCGAGAATCTTGTTCCATTGCAGAAACTTGTCATAGAGAACAAATGCGACGTGGGAGTCATCTACGACGGCGACGCCGACCGCGTGATGTTTGTCGACGAGACCGGCCGGTTTGTGTCTCCCGACCTTGTCATAGCCCTGTTGGGGCACTATTTTGTGGAGAAGCGTGGTGAGCCGGGTCTTGTTCTTCAGGACATCCGCAGTTCCAAGGCCGTCGGAGAATATCTTTCCCGTATGGGGTGCTCCATTTCCACCTGGAAAGTCGGCCGCGCATTCGCGGCTCCGCGCCTTCGCTTTCTCGACGGCGTATGGGGCGGCGAACTCGCCGGGCACTACTATTTCCGCGATTTTTTCTATTCCGACAGCGGCCTGCTGGCCAGCCTTCTCGTGCTGGGAGTCGTGGCTTCTTTCAAGAGCCAGGGCCTTGGCCTTTCGGACATCATCCGCCGCATAGGCCGCTACAAGAGTTCCGGCGAAGTCAATTTCAAGATTGAGGCCAAGCAGGAGGCTATGGATGCTGTGCGCGAGCACTTTACGTCTTTGGAGGAGCCCACGGCCTTCTTCGATTTCGACGGCTACCGCGTGGAGTTCAAGGACTGGTGGTTCAATGTCCGACAGTCCAACACCGAGCCCTATCTGCGCTTCATCTGCGAAGCCGGCTCCGACTCCCTGCTGGAAGAGAAACTCTCCGCCGCCCGCCGCGTCATCGAACGCTTCCGGTAGATCCCCGTCGTTCCACGACCTGTTCGGGGGGCTTTGCCACGACACGCCTGTGAGACCCACCACGTCTGTGTCGTGGCGGAGGACTTCAGAAGCAGTGCACAAAAACGGCGGCCGAAGAAACGGTCGCCGTCGAAGATATCTCTGTGGTTTGCAGATGTTCTAGTTGCCGCCGGACATAATTATGAATGCCAGACCGGAGCAGAAAAGCACGAACATAAGGGCCAGAAGGGCGTTGACCTTCTTGGGAGCGCCCTTGAACTCTTTCCAGATGAATACGCCCCAGATTGCCGCAATCATAGGAGCGCCCTGTCCGAGAGCGTAGGAAATTGCTGCTCCTGCCTTGCCGGAAGCTATGTAGCTGAATGCTGTACCGAGGCACCATATGCAGCCGCCGAGCACGCCTACAAGGTGGGTCTTGAAATTGCCTTTGAAGTACTCCTTGTACGAGACGGGTTCGCCGACGAAGGGTTTCTTCATCACTATTGTGTTGAAGACGAAGTTGCTCAGAAGGACTCCGATGCTGAACACCACTATTGCGGTGTAGGGAGTGACCTTGCCGGCAGCGGGTGCGGCAAAGTTGTCGAGGTCCATAGATGCGGCCACGAAGCGGTAGAAGAACGCCATAAGCGTGCCGGCGACAACTGCCAGAATGATGCCTTTGCGCGCTCCCTCTTTCTTCTCGGAAGAGACTTTGCCGGAGGCGATGCCGTTGCAGATGATGGCCGCGACTATAAGGGCGACGCCGATGAAAAGGATGAGAGGGTTGCCTTTCGGCGCTCCGATATAGTTCACTATTGTTCCAAGAACCAGGGAGATTCCCACTCCGAGGGGGAAAGCAACTGCAAGACCTGCAATCGAAGTGGAAGCCGAAAGGAGAATGTTCGATGCGTTGAATATGATTCCGCCGAGGATTATGCTCCACAAACCTGCGGAACTTGCCTGAGCGATGTCCTCAAGGAACGGACGGCCTTCTGTGCCGATGCTTCCCATTGTGAATGCTATGAGAAGTGCGAAAAGCACCATTCCGATGACATAGTCCCAATAGAACAATTCGTAGCGCCAGCTCTTGGCGGCGAGTTTCTGGGTGTTGCCCCAGGAACCCCAGCAGAGCATTGTGACAAAGCAGAAAATGACTGCTAAAAAATAGCTGTTTACTATAAACATATCAGTATATTTTATTGATTATCAAGTTTTTTGGCAACTTCTTCGAGATATGGCGCCGATGGTTGCGCTCCCATTCGTGTCACGGAGATTGAGGCTGCGGCCTGAGCGAATTTCACGGCCTCGTACAATGGTTTGCCGCCACTGAGAGCCACGGTGAGAGACCCGTTGAAAACGTCTCCTGCGGCAGTTGTATCGACCACTTTGTCCACTTTGAAGGAAGGGCAGACGCTGCCTGCTCCGTTTTCATAGACGTAGGCGCCTGCGCTGCCGAGTGTGATTATCACACGCTTTACGCCGAGTGCGCATAACGCGCCGGCGGCTTTGGCGGCAGACTCTTCGTCTGTGACCTTGATGCCGGTGAGGAGCTCGGCTTCAGTCTCGTTGGGGGTTATGATATCCACACATTCGAGCAGTTCTCGGGACAGCGGCTGCGCCGGAGCGGGATTCAGGACAAGCTTGACCCCGTTTTTCTTGCAGAGCGCGCCGATATGTTCCATGGTGTCGAGCGGAATTTCGAGCTGGGCAAGGACTATGTTGTAGTCTCCGAAATCGGCAATCTTGTCAATGTCTTCCGGACGCAGGTCATTATTGGCTCCGCCGGCGACCACTATGCTGTTTTCTCCTTTCGCATCGACGAAAATCAGAGCCACACCGGATGCGCAATCGGGCGTTGATAACACGTAGGAGGTATTCATCCCTTCTTTTTCAAACAGGACTTTGGCGGCTTTGCCGTAATCGTCCTGACCTGTCTTGCAGCAGAAGGTGACGTCAGCGCCGAGTCTGGCGGCTGCAACGGCCTGATTGGCGCCCTTGCCTCCTGCATTGACGAAGAATTTTCCTCCACTGACCGTCTCGCCCGGCCTGGGCATATATTTGACTTTGGCTACAAGATCCGTATTGGAACTGCCTATAACTAAAATTTTGCTCATAAACAATTGATTTATTCAATATCCTTATATCTTACAAAGTTAACGAAAAATAACTTAAATTTGCAAATCGAAACTCAAATATCAGAAAATGGCCAATATTAAAATAACCGCTTCCCTTCTCTGTGCAGACGCGCTTAACATCGAAAACGATGTTCGTCAGCTCGAAGCTGCCGGCGTAGATATGCTGCACATCGACATTATGGACGGAAATTTCGTCCCGAATCTCGGCATCAGCCTTGGCACCGTCAAAGCGCTGGGTGTCAGGACCTCTCTTCCGCTGGAGTGCCACCTGATGATGTACCATCCCGAAAATTATATCGACACTTTGGCTGAGGCGGGAGCCGCAAGCATCACAGTCCACTGCGAGGCCGTGCCTCACCTCCAGAGGGTTTTGTCGCAGATACGCGGAGCCGGGATGCGGGCCGGAGTGGCTTTGAACCCATCGACTCCCATTTCTGCGCTCGACTATATCCTGGACGATATCGAGCAGGTGACTCTTATGTCGGTCAACCCCGGTTTCTACGGCCAGAAATTCATTCCCGCCGTGATGGGCAAGATCGAAGACACCCGCCGCTATCTGGATGTCTGCGGATATTCCGACATCGACATTCTGATTGACGGCAACGTGAGCTTCGAGAACATTCCTTCGCTTGTCGAGGCCGGAGCCACTATGCTTGTAGGCGGCTCCTACAGCGCATTCCGCAAGGGATGCTCCATCGTCGAGGCTGTGGGCAAGATGCGTGAACTCTGCAAAGCTTAAGCGTTATGAAGATTGCTCTCGGCTCAGACCACGCAGGTTTTGAACTCAAGACATCCGTCAAGGCATATCTTGAGAGTCTTGGACACCAAATTGAAGATTTCGGGACATTCTCTCCCGAAAGTGTTGATTATTCCGACTTTGGCATTGCCGTCGGCGAAGCTGTCGCTTCCGGCCGCTGCGAAAGGGGAGTGGTGTGCTGCGGCTCCGGCATAGGGATTTCCATAGCCTGCAACAAAGTTCGCGGCATACGCTGTGCGCTGTGTCTCGACACTGAAATGGCCGAGCTTTCGCGCCGCCACAACGACGCCAATGTCCTTGCTATGGGAGGACGCCTCACAGACTTTGAGGAGGGACGCAATATTATCGACGTATGGCTCTCAACCCCTTTCGAAGGCGGACGCCACCAAAGGCGCATCGACAAAATCTCCGCCTACGAAACCCGCTGAGCCCTTTCGATATGCGTTTCGATGTCTTCTCTGCTTATCTTGTAGATTTTCGGAGTCCTGCTGCGGGGATACTTATTAAAGAAAGGGTCATCTGAAACGTACCAGGCCATACTCTTGATTTTGAAGTATCTGGGGAGAACCCTCCGCAGATAATTGATTTTTTCTTCGGCGCACACTGTTATGCCGTAGTTTCCGTCATTTAACTGTGTGATGCACAAGTAGTTGATTCTTGGTTTGCACCGCCTCGGCTCCATACGGCCCTGTGCGCTGTGGTGGCGGATGCTGATGCTGCGAGAGTACTTTCCGTTGATGAGGGACATCATCTGCCGGAACACTCTGCCGTGGGTGGAAGTGTCTCTGATGCCGCTACGGGCTATATAGTAGTGGATCATCTCGTGAATCACGACATCTTCCCACTCGTTTTCGGGCAGATCGAAAGAAGTGCTGATGCGAAGGCAGAAGTCCTCATACCTGACGACTCTCCCGAAGAGGCCCCGCACGCCCTTGTAGGTCACTTTCCCCAGAAATGTCCGGGCTTTGGTGAGTTTCACCGCAATCGGCGGCAACTCCCCGGCGAAGCACAACTCATTGAACTTCGCAAAACTCCGCTCTACAAATGTAACATCCGGAACCATCTTCCGCAAAGGTACGAAAATTCCGGCATACCCAAACAGATCCGGGGTCTCAGCCGCCTTTGCCACGACACACACCAGAATGCTCTCTCGTGTGTGTCGTGGCAAGAGCGGGTTCGAGTCGTGGCAGACAGAAAATTTTGTACCTTTGGGGTGTTATGAAAAAATACGTATTGCTCATACTCTTGAATCTGTCCTTCGTTTCTTTGTCGGCGGGGCAGACACCTTCTTCTGCGCAGGAGAGGTGGCACGGCGACAAATATTCGATGTTCATACATTTCGGAGTCTATTCCGAGCTTGGAGGAGTCTGGAACGGAGAGCCGGTCAGACGCGGCTACAGCGAACAGATTCAATCTCACGGCGGAATCCAAAGCGATCTCTATGAGAAAATTGCAAAGACTTTCAATCCTTCGCTCTTCGATGCGGACTCCATCGCCTGCCTCGCAAAAGAAGCAGGAATGAGGTCCATAGTCATAACATCCAAACATCACGACGGATTCTGTCTTTTCAAGACCTCCACAACCGAATTCAACTCGTGGGACACTCCCGAAAACCCTCGCGATTTTCTGGCAGAACTCTCCGAGGCCTGCCGCCGCCACGGCATAAAGTTCGGACTCTACTTCTCGCTCATCGACTGGCACGACCCCTACGGCCATCCCATCACCAGCCATAATGCCGACCCGGTCACTCCGGAGCATCACGAATTCAATATGCGGCAAGTCAGAGAATTATGCTCCAACTACGGGCCTATCTCCGAACTTTGGTTCGATATGGGAAGTCTCACACCTCAGCAGAGCAAAGAGCTTTACGACCTGGTCCACAGTCTTCAGCCGGACTGTATGGTAAGCGGCAGGCTCGGCAACGATTGCTACGATTTTTGCGTGATGAGCGACAATTCCTACCCCGACGGAACCCTCAAGACTCCCTGGCAGGCTCCCGCATCGATGTTTGGCGCCACCTGGGGCTATCGCAGCTGGCAGGTCAGGGAAGACCCTGCGGCAAAGGCATCAGAAAAGCTCCATTCGCTTCTGGGCACAGTCTCACACGGTGGAAATTTCCTTCTCAACATCGGTCCCAAGGGCGACGGCAGCATTGTGGAATTCGAACGGGATGTTCTCCTCAGGATAGGATCCTGGCTCAAGTCAAACGGCGAAGCGGTTTACGACACCGAAGCCTTCGCCTGGCCCGGCATCGACGACTGGGGATATTGCACGAGAAAAGGCAGCAACATTTATCTGATACCTTCGTCGCTGAGCTCCGATACAACAGTCGTGGTGGCGACAGGCAAGGCCAAACTTCTTGGTGCAGAGTATCTTGACGACGGCTCAAAAGTCAAGGCGCGAATCTCTGGAGGGAACTGCCGCATAGAAATAAGTGCCGGCGATGCAGGCCCGATGCCACGAGCCGTCCGTCTCAGATTCGACAGACAAGTCGCCGAGCCATTGGCAAAGGCTCCTCTCGATGGAAAAAATACAGTTCTTACATCCTTCAATGCAGTTCCGGACTATAGCTATTCCTGCTTCGATTATTATTCAAACTACAAGAGCGTCATTGCATACAGCTGGAATGTAAAGGCTGAAGCTCAATCACTTACATTGACATACCCAGAAGGGTACAGAGGCCGTGGCATAGCTCTCGAAATTAACGGCAAGCCTCTGACCGTCTCTCTTGGAGGCGATGTTTCCTGCACTCTCGAACCGGCCGGTGTGCACTGGGGCGAAATGTCGATTGACCGTTCGTCGGCCTGCAGAACCGTCACGGCAGACAAAGATTGCGACATCGTCGTGGAAGTCACCTCGGGCATCGGTCTTTCGCTGTCGCTTAACGGCCAGACAGTAGCCAAGCACCTCAATGAATATGGCGCCGATCAGAGCAAAGAACAGTATATTCTGCATCTGACCAAAGGTGAGAATCTTATCGTAGAAAAGCCTTTCTACAAAGAAGGGAAACCATCGGAAGTTTACGGCATAGAGCCTGTGGCGGGCGGTGCAGTATATTCCACAGTGGTCACTTTGCCAAAGGCTTTGGATTCCAAGAGAATCCATACAATACGCCTTACGCCTGAGACAGTGACCAATCCCCACGCCGACATAGAGCTTTCCAATCTCGAAATCAGATTCATCGCCCGATAATTATGAACCGCATATTGACAATACTTTTAGCGACCGCTGTGATTCTGAGCGCCTGCTCTCACCGGACATCACAGGATTTTTCCGAATATCGCGATATGGCATATTCCGACATAATCTCACCTCTTGTGGTGGGATATTCTACGCATTGGGATGAATTTTCTCCCAAGGACTGCGGTTTGTCGGATGTATATGGCTATGAATCTCCCTGCGCATCCTTCGCCAATTGTGACATAGACGGCGACGGCTCGCCGGAGCTGCTTATAGGCGACGATTTCGGGGACGGGAAATACCTGCTCTACGACATCTTCACTTTCGATGCGAAGTCTGGAAGCGCTGCCCATCTGCTCAGCGGCGGCGAACGGGACTCGTTTACCATTAACGGCAGCGGAGTCATATGCGAAACCGGTTCGAACTCGGCCTTCGAAAGTTTTGTCCGATATTATAAAATTGAAAATGCGGCCCTTAAGGAAATCGAAGGTCCGGTTACGGAAGATCTGATGATTCCGGAGTTTGACAAAGTGCTTCGATATGTCGCGCCCACGATGTACGTGGCCGTAGGCAGCGACGGAGAACTCGAGGGACAGCTAATAAAGACTTTTGACGATTGCTATCTCATTGAAGTTCAAGACACTGTCAGAATACCCAAGGAGGGAGTCGAGGTTCAGTTGTGGTCTGCATACGACGGCCGTGGCGTGATATACCCCATATCTCCCGGGGAATACAAGGTCTTCGCAGCCGGCGATATCGATTCCGACACTATCGGCAGCATAATTTACGAATCAGGCTACGTTCCCGACACATATCCATGCAAGGGTTACGCCCCCGGCCGGTTCAAGATAGACTTCGACGGCCGGGAAGGCTACGTTGCCGAGTCCGATTTCTCCTGGGACTACGCCGACAGATTCTGACGTCACACTTGCCACGACACACCTGTAGAACCCTCCACGTCTGTGCCGTGGCAGACAGATTTTTTATATCTTTGCAGAATGATTGCATTCAGAAGAAATTTCAGGGAGATAGGGCAGTGGCCGCTCAATGACGACGAGCCGCTTGAGTGGGAGGTGCCTTTTGAGGACAGTGATTTCGTTTGGAACCGGCATATTGTGCCGGCAGACACGACCGCGGACAGCGAGGGGCAGACAAGACAGATTTTCGAGCAGTACGAATCACTCCTCACGGAGCAGGGTCTCTCAATCAAGGACAACTGCCTGCGTACCTGGCTCTTTGTCAGAGACATAGATAACAACTACGCCGGAGTGGTCAAAGGCCGCAGAGACTATTTTGGCGAAATCGGTCTGACCGAAAAAACCCATTACATAGCCAGTACCGGAATAAACGGCAACGACCCCGACCCCAAGGTTCTGGTCTCGATGGACGCCTTCGCCGTAAGGAATATCGACCCGGCCAAAGTCCGCTACCTCAAGGCTTTGGACCATCTCAACCCCACTCACGAATATGGCGTGACCTTTGAGAGAGCCACACTTTTCGAGCACAACGGCTTGAAACGCATCTTCATAAGCGGCACGGCCAGCATCGATTCCAAGGGCGATGTGATGTATGGGGGCGACCCTTCGAAACAGACGGAAAGGGCATTGGAAAACATACGCGCCCTTCTCGCAGACGGCGGGGCGACACTTGGCGACGTAAACGAGGCGATAGTCTATCTCAGGCGTCCCGAAGACCGCGACGCGGTTGCCCGAGTCCTGGCAGAAAAAGTCCCCGGCTGGAAATGCTTTATGGTCCACGCCCCGGTCTGCCGTCCCGCCTGGCTTGTGGAGATAGAATGTGTGGCACGGATTTAGATAACAGACGGCTCCGAAACTTGCAAAATTGCCGATAATTGTTCAACTTTGCAGGTTATAATTCTAAAAGGAATGAAAATTTTGAGAAAATTCTTTGTGCTTCTGACTTTTGCGGCTGCTGCAGGCCTTGCTTTCTCCTGCTCCGAAGCAGCGGAAGATGAGACCGAAACAATATATATGGAAGGTCAGGTCGATTTTGAATGTCCCCGATACATAGGCGTCGGAGAGATTCTGACAACCACCGTTTTCGGAGTAACTTATCCCGAGAATCCATCATATAAGTGGTATGTCGCTATGACAAGCGAGGACACTCTCAGAACCAAGACAATCACTGTGCAGTTCCCCGATTCTCTCGGAAATTTCACTCTGACCGCATTCGCCGAGCACTCCGGCTTCTACCAGTCGTCGATGGCCGCCACAATAACCACAATCGACCCCGAACTTTCGTTCACAGGGCTCGCAGACAGCGGCAAATATATCAAGGACGACCGTGACGGACAGTCCTATTCCTATGTCACATTGGGTTCTCTCGACTGGTTCGCGCAGAATCTCGCATATACCGGAGCCGGCCTGGCATACGAAAATTCCACAATCCTTCATCCCCTGGTGGGAAGATACTATACCTGGGTTGAAGCCACCGGCGGAGTTTCCGCCAAAGGCCTTGGAGCCGGCCCTCAGGGCGCCTGCCCGGAAGGATGGTCCGTGCCTACTGCAGAAGACTGGGAAGATCTGGCCAAGGCTGTCAGCGGCGAGTATCATTCGTTCCTTGACGACTGGCCGGGCATCGCAGCTCCCACATCGGCCGAAGCATACATCAACGACACCAGAATGTGGGGCTACAATCCCGACAACGACCACAACAATTCCACCGGTTGGAACGCAATTCCTTCGGGCTATTGCGAGGACGGAGACGATTTTGCAGAGCTCGATTCTTACGGTTTCTGGTGGTCGTCGGCCGAGAAGAGCTCCGAGCAGGCCTACTATCGCTATCAGTATGTGGATATGAGCAATTTCCCTGTGGCATCGGCCAACAAGGACGGAATTGCCGCCACAGTCCGCTGCGTGCGCATAGCGCGCTAGCGCGACGCATCTTTTTCGAAGGCAGCTACAATCTTTGTGACAAGCGGATGGCGGACAATGTCCTCCTTGCCGAAGCGCACTATGCTTATGCCTTTGATGTCCTTGACGAGTTCTATTCCGCGAAGAAGTCCGGAATCTTCCTTGCGCGGAAGGTCTATCTGGGTGGAGTCGCCTGTGACGATGAATTTGGCGTCGCAGCCCATTCGGGTGAGGAACATCTTGAGCTGGCCCAGAGAGGTGTTCTGAGCTTCGTCGAGAATCACGAACGCCCTGTCGAGAGTCCGGCCTCGCATATAGGCCAGCGGCGCAATCTGGATGGTGCCGTCTTCCATAAAACTCTGCAGCTTCTTGGCGGGAATCATATCGCCAAGAGCATCGTATAGAGGCTGGAGGTAGGGGTCGAGCTTGTCCTTGAGGTCGCCGGGAAGGAAACCGAGGCGTTCGCCGGCTTCGACCGCCGGACGCGTAAGAATCAGCTTTTTGACTTCGCGGTTCTTCAAAGCTCTGACTGCCAGGGCAATGGCGGTGTATGTCTTGCCGCTGCCGGCAGGGCCGAGGGCAAACAGCAAGTCGTTGCGATAGTATTCGCTGACAAGCTTTTTCTGATTGGGTGTGCGGGCTTTGATGGCGCGGCCGTCGTTGCTGAAGACTATTATGCTTTCTTTGTCGTCCGAAATTTCCACCTGCCCGACTTCGGCATTCTCCTCGAAAAGCGACTCGATGTCGTATTCGGTGAGGGAAGTTTTGTGCATTCGCTTGTGTATCAATGCATTGAGTTTGCTCTCGAAGTCGGCGATATCCGCCTCGGCGCCGGAGACAAAAATCTCCGAGCCGCGGGCTACTGCCTTGACTTTCGGAAAGTGTGCGACGAATATGTCGAAAAGACGGTTGTTTACTCCGTAGATTTCCACCGGGTCGATGTGGTCGAGCTGTATGTGTTTTTCTGTCATATAGTCTTAAGTTCAAGATGTAAATATAATATTTTTATACTAACTTTGCGTTTATGAAGATACTCAAATTATCAATTATTGCGCTGGCCGCTTTGCTGACGCTGTCAAGCTGCGATTTCGTGCGCCATATTTTCGGAAAGCCCACATCTGCCGAACTCAAGGCCCTGAGCGAGGCCCAAGCCGCTGCCGCGGAGATTCCCGCAGCAGAGCCGCTGCCGGAGCCGGAGCCCGAACCCGAAGTCTCTCCCGTCAAATACAATGTGGACAAACTCCCACATCGCTTCTATGTAGTGGTGGGTGCCTTCAAGGACCACTCCAATGCCGACAAACTTTCGGCCAGGCTCCAAAAGGAGAAATACGAAGTCACCGACATCTATTTCAAGGATGGCTTCAAAGCTGTAGCTCTTTATCCTTCAGATAGTTACAAGCAGGCTCTGGACCGCCTCAACACTCTCTGGGACATCGAATATCTTCCCTACGACCTCTGGGTTTACGACACGACAACACACATACACGAATGAAAAATACAGTCTTTACCGAAAAGCACATTGCACTCGGAGCCAAAATGGCTCCCTTTGCAGGATTCAATATGCCCATCCAATACACCGGCATAAATGAGGAACACGCCTGCGTGCGCGAAGGCGTAGGAGTCTTCGACGTCTCGCATATGGGCGAAATATGGGTCACCGGCCCCTCAGCCCTCAAATTCCTCCAATATGTCACATCCAACGACGTTTCGGCGCTCTTCCCCGGCAAGGCCCAGTACACCTGTTTTCCCAACGGCAGGGGCGGCATAGTCGATGACCTCATCGTATATTGCTTCAGCACGGAGAAATATCTCCTTGCGGTCAATGCCGCCAACATCGAAAAGGACTGGAACCATCTGTGCTCCTACGCCCCGCAGTTCGGCCTGGAGCAGGGCAAGACCCTTGTCAACGCTTCGGACGACACCTGCCAGCTCGCAATCCAGGGCCCCAAGGCTATGGAAGTGATGCAGAAGCTCTGCGGCGAGGACATAATGTCTATGGAATACTACACCTTCAAGCAGCTCGAGGTGGCCGGCATCAAGGATGCAATCCTCTCCACCACAGGCTACACCGGCAGCGGCGGATGCGAGGTCTATGTTCCCAACGGCGAGGGCGACAAGCTCTGGAAAGCTGTCTTCGAGGCCGGTGAGCCCTTCGGCATCAAGCCCATAGGTCTCGGTGCCCGCGACACCCTCCGCCTGGAGATGGGTTTCTGCCTCTACGGCAACGACATAGACGACACCACCTCGCCTCTCGAGGCCGGCCTTGGCTGGATCACCAAATTCAACGATGCCAAAGGCGATTTTGTGGACCGCGCTTTTCTCGAGCAGCAGAAAGCCGAGGGCGTGCGGCGCAAGCTCGTGGCCTTTGAACTTGTGGACCGCGGCATCGCCCGCCACGAAATGCCCATCTGCGACGCCGACGGCCGCCCCATCGGCCACGTCACCTCCGGAACAATGGGCCCCACAGTGAAAAAGGCGGTTGGCATAGGTTATGTAGAAGTACCTTTCAACAAGCTCGGAAGCGAAATTTTTGTCGAAGTTCGCGGCAAGCTTCTAAAAGCTGTTGTTGTCAAGGCACCTTTCTACAAAAAGTGAAAAAATTAATATTATTTCTGACTGTTTTCTGCGCCGCCGCAAGTGCTGTGGCGCAGGATTTTGAAGTGTCGTCGCGTCTTCGCGGACACGTTGAGGCCCTGTGTGCCGAAAGCCTGCAGGGCCGCCTTGCCGGTTCTCCCGGCGAGCGTATTGCTTCGGACTATGTCTATGACCATATGAAATCGTCCGGCCTTCTGATGCTTTCGGACAAGGAAGGGCAGGATTTCGCCATAAGCCGCGGGACCGACACCATCCGTTCGCGCAACATCCTCGGCCTGGTGGAAGGCGCAGACGACAATCTTAAAGGAGAATATATAATAGTGGGGGCTTCGTTCGACGGCCCCGGCGTCAACATCCTGACTGTCAATGGCAAGAAGCAGGTTCAGATTTACCCCGGCGCAGACGCGAACGCCTCCGGAGTCGCGGTTCTGCTCGAGCTCGCGCAGCTTGTGTCCACACACAGATATATGTTCCCGCGCTCGGTGCTTTTTGTGGGCTTCGGCGCTTCGGAGCAGGGTTTCGCGGGTTCGTGGTATTTTGCCAACAGAGCCTTCGGCCAGATGGAGCACGTGGCCACTATGGTGGATCTCAATATGCTGGGCAGGGGCTGCGACGGGCGTTTCACCTATTTTTCGCAGATGCCCCTCAGGTATATGACATCCATTCTGGACGGAACATCGCAGGAACCCGTAGTGATAGTCCCCTCTGCGGCTTCGGGCGAGATTACTCAGTCCGACCACCTTCCGTTTTATGAAAAGAACATTCCCGTTGTGAGTTTCACGACCGGAATGCACGGCGAATACCATACTGTAAAAGATCGTCCCGAGACACTTTCGTACTACGATATGGAGCTCGAGTGCAACTATTTGTTCTATTTCCTCAAGACCCTCGCATCTATGAGCGAAGTTCCGGTGATTCCGACAAGCAGCGCCGAGGCTTCATCGCAAGAGAGGGATGGCGAAGAAAAGGTTTATGCCGCCTCCGACTGCGACCAGCGTCCGCAGTATTCCCATTCAAACGAGATGCATTTCCTCCAGAGCTGGGTTTATAAATATTTGAAATATCCGCCTGCGGCTCTGGCCAACGGCATCCAGGGCAAGGTCATCGTGTCGTTCGTAATCGAGAAGAACGGCCAGGTGACAAATGTCGAAGTGGTCAGCGGCGTGGATGACGATCTGGACGAGGAGGCATTGAGGGTCATAAAGGTCTCTCCCAAATGGGCTCCCGGCCGCATCAATGGCGAAAAGGTCCGTACCCGCGTCACCCTCCCCGTAGAATTCCGCCTTACCACCGAATCTCCTAAATTCCGAATAAAAAAATGATTATCTTTGCGAGTTAAACTAACGCACAAAACTCGCAATGGATTACAATTTCGTAGAGATCGAAAAGAAATGGCAGGCCTATTGGGCTGAGCATCACACTTTTAAGGCAGACAACAAAAGCGACCGCCCCAAATACTATGTTCTGGATATGTTCCCTTATCCTTCGGGAGCGGGCCTTCACGTCGGTCACCCTCTGGGCTACATAGCAAGCGACATCTTCAGCCGCTACAAACGCCTCAAGGGCTTCAACGTGCTTCACCC
>R18__coassemble_1494_pt1 | contig 27734 bp, 23 predicted proteins | sample R18__metabat2_high_PE_032 | metagenome-assembled genome bin R18
TGTCAATCGGAAATAAAATCATCAAAATAAATTAAATTAATTATTAACCTAAAATTCTTATGATTTTTACGACCCCGCAGATGAAAATTTTGTAATAAATTGTTCCAATGTTAAAAATTTTAACATACATTTGCAGGTGACAAATCGTGGTTTAAACGCTTTTAAATGCACTTTTTTGGTAGATTTTGATTCATAATTTATTGTAACCGGGCAAGAACGATAACAAATTATTGTTTTTCCCGATCAAAAACTGATATTTTATAACCTAAATAATTAACCTAAAATTTAAAGCTTATGAAAAACATCAGACTGTTTCTGACATCCCTCCTGATGATTGCTTCTGTCGCAGCTTTTGCGCAGAACATCAATGTCAAGGGTACTGTCACTGACGGCGGCGAGCCTGTAACAGGCGCTTATGTAGTTGTCACAGGCACAACCACCGGCGCTATGACAGACGCAGATGGTAATTTCGCCATCGCAAACGTGCCGTCAAAAGCCACATTGACTGTTTCGTTTGTCGGCTACAAGACCGCAGTGGTCGCAGCCGCAGCCGTTGTCAATGTCAATCTCGAACCAGACACCGAGCTCCTCGACCAGGTTGTCGTCACTGCCCAGGGTCTTACCCGCAAGCAGAAAGCAATCGGTTACTCTGCCACAACGCTTTCCACAGAGCAGCTCACCACCACCCACAGCTCAGACCTCGGCAACTCCCTCGCAGGTAAGGTTGCCGGCGCACAGTTCTGGGGCGCCGGTGGAGCGACATTCAACGAAGGTTCCATCGTCCTTCGCGGTGCAACATCCTACAGCGACGCCAAAGGCAACGAGCCTATCTACGTAGTCGATGGAACAATCACCGACCGCGCTGCTGTCAATATGGACGACGTCGAGAGCATCAACATCCTCAAAGGCCCTTCCGCTACAGCACTTTACGGTTCACGTGGCGCCAACGGTGCAGTCATCGTGACAACCAAGAAGGCCAAGGAAGGCCGCGGCACAATCGAGTTCTCACACACCACATCGTTGGAGACCTACTACAACCACATCCAGCTCAACACACTCTATGGTGGTGGTTCGACAGGCTACGACATCGACAATCTGGGGACATCTGACGCATCGGCTCTGTTCGATTATTACGGATACAACCTCGGAGACGGCACCTATATGATGGACTACTACTCCGATGAGAACTGGGGCCCTCGCTACGACGGCACAACTCTTGTCCGCTCTGCAGCATCCTGGAACCCCGAGTCAGACCAGTACGGCAAGGCTGAAACCTGGGAGGCACGCCTCAACCTGAAAGACCTCACCCAGACCGCCTGGTCGCACACCACCAACGTCGCATTCTCCAAGGCAGGCGAAGGCTACAGCACCCGCGTCGCTTTCACAAACGTCGAGCGTGACGGTGTGATGTACAATTCCAAGGCTCAGCGCCGTTCGTTCAGCATCGCCAGCAGCTTCAAGCCCACCAAATGGCTCACAGCCGACCTGAGCTACCGCTACCGCTACCGCAAGAACAAAAATGCCGCTACCGAGGGTTACTCCGCAGACGGTAACGTCATCTGCGACTTCACCCAGTGGGGCCAGACCAACGTAGATTTGAGTTACTACAAGAATTACAAGAATTCTGACGGTAGTTGGAATACCTGGAACATCGTCAGCCCCGAAGACCTTTCGGCGAACTTCCACGACAACCCCTATGCTACAATGTACGAGTACAACAATACCAGCACAACCAACTATCACCTGATTGCAGCTGATATCTATGCAACTCTCACTCCCAACTGGAAACTCGGCGTACGCGTCAACGACTACATCAACAACCAGCTCTACGAAGCAAAGCACGGCACAGGTTCGATCAACTGGGACCCTTACTTCCGCACTTACCAGACCGCATCCAACGACTTCACGGGCCAGGCATACCTGATGTGGGACCAGCAGTTTGTTGACAACCGCCTCTCTTTCAACGTTGCAGCATTTGCTGAACTTCGCAACTACAACTACCGCTACTTGAACAGCTACACCAACGGCGGTCTTTCTGTGGTTGACTACTACAACCTTGCAGCATCTGCAAGCACATATTCAACCAACAACAGCGAAACCCACTACAAAACCCGTTCATTCTTCGGAACTGCAACAATCGGCTGGGACGACCTCGTATATCTGGACGGTTCCATCCGCTACGACGTCGACTCGCGTCTTGCTGACGGCAACAACGGCTATCTCTACGGTGGAGGTTCCGTTTCCTTTATGGCAAGCAAGCCCATCGACGCTCCCTGGCTCAACTTCTGGAAGATCCGTGCATCTGTAGCGCAGGTCGGTTCAACCATCGGTGCATACAACATCTATCCTACCTACACAGTAGGCACAAAGAAGAACGGCCAGACCACAATGTATGAGCCCACAACCCAGAAGAACCAGAACATCCAGCCTACAATCTCCACTTCTTACGAGGTAGGTACAGAGTTCAAGATGTTTGGCAACCGTTTCTTCGGAGACCTCAACTTCTACATCAAGAACACAGAGAACGACATCATCTCTGCAAACGTTCTTCCCCAGTCGGGCTATGCATACCGCACACTCAACGCAGGTCTCACCCGCAACAAAGGTGTTGAACTTATGTTGGGAGGCACACCCGTCAGAACCAAGAACGTAGAGTGGACACTCTCTGCAAATGCAGCAAGAAACGTCAACACCCTTGTCGAACTTACTCCCGACCAGGATGAATACACAATCTACTGGACCAAGTTCTACGACGAGTTCTATCTGAAGGCAATCGCAGGCAAACCTATCGGTGTCATTTCCACAGGTTCCCGCTTCCTCTACAATGAGGACGGACTGCCTGTCCTCAAAAAGATGGCAGCTGGCTCCGCTTGGGGCGAGGTCCGTCCTGTATGGGAGCGCGGCGTCGAAGAAGAAGTCGGCAACGTCCAGCCCGACCTCACAGGTGGTTTCTCTACAAGCCTGAGACTCTGGAACTTCACTCTCGGAGCATCTTTGGACTATGTCATCGGCGGCAAGCTGATTTCCTGGACAAATATGTGGGGAACAGGTTCCGGTACATTCGCTTCAACAGCACAGCTCAACAACAACGGCGTGAACGAGCGTGAGCCTATCGCAGACGGCGGTGGTGTTTATCTCGAAGGTGTGGACGAAGACGGCAATCCCGTATCCGGCTACTGCAACGCATACAACTACTACCACTACAAAGCTTACTACGACACTGCCGGATGGGCATACGACCGCACATATGTAAAGCTTCGCGAACTGTCTCTCCGCTACGATCTTCCCAAGAATTTCGTAAGCAAACTCAAGATGACAAATGCAAGCATCGCATTCGTGGCCAACAACCCCTGGCTCATCTACTCAGCTTGCCCCAACATCGACCCTTCTGAAATCGCAGGTACAGAATACAACTACCTCGAGGGAGGTCAGGCAATGTCCACCCGTTCATTCGGTCTTACTCTCAACGTAACATTCTAATCAGAGGAGGACATATACTATGAAAACTATCAAGAATATAATACTTGCAACTATAGCAGCAGTCGTTCTCCTTACAAGTTGCGACTTCGGAGACATCAACAAGAGCCCCAACTCTCCTTCGACTGCCTTCACGACATACCTCTTCACATACTCCACCCAGTATGTTCCCTATTTCGTGCTCGGTTCTTCGACCAACGGCTACGACCCCTGGCAGCAGGAATGGCCCGGCTATTTCTCCGAGTCAAAGAACAACCAGTACGGTCCTCTCGGATGTACAATCTCGTTCTCTCCCGCAACCTACTACCTCTATCCTCTGAAGAACCTCAATATGATCATCGAGATGAACGAGGATCCCGAGCAGGCCGACGAGACCAACGTGACCGTGCTCGGAAGCACTGCAAACCAGATTGCTGTCGCCAAGACCCTCTCTGCATACTTCTATATGTCAATCACCGACATCCAGGGGCCTATCGTTCTTTCAGAAGCATTCCAGGGCTCATCAGACGACAACTGGACACCTGTATATGACACTCAGGAATCTGTCTACAAACAGCTTGATGAAATGCTTTCTGCTGCCTACAAGCAGTTTGACGAAAGCGGTTCGCTCAACGCAAGTGCAGACGTTCTCTACGGCGGTGACATCGCAAAATGGAAGAAGTTCAATGCTTCGCTCCGTATGCTCCTCGCAATCAAGCTTTCTGACGTCGATCCTTCGACAGGTAAAACCCGTTTCGCAGCTGCATATGCAGACGGCGGTATGACTTCACCTGCTGATGACTTCAGCTTCACTTACGACGACCTCACCTGGAACAGACTCTACTACTGGGTATCCCCCGACTACTCGGGCGCAGGCTTCACAGCAGTTCCCAATATGTACATTGTCGAGTCTATGAAAGAGCTCAAGGACAACCGTATGTTCAAGTATTTCGACATCGAAGGATATCGCGGTACCCGCGACGAAGCCACCTTCCCCAGAGATCAGTACACTTCCTTCTATGGAGTTCCTTTCGGACTTCGCAGCAACAACGAGGTTGCAGCTTGGGTTGACTGCTGCTGCTCCATCAACAGCGACCTTCTCGGTATGACCGCAACCATCCCCGTCATTCCCGCAGCAAGAGTCCTTCTCACCGAAGCTGAAGCAGCTCAGAGAGGTTGGATTTCAGCAGATCCCAAGACTCTCTACGAGGCAGGTATCAAGGCATCATTCGAACAGTGGGGCGCTTCCGGAGCTGACGCTTATGTCAAGTCTGCAGGTGTTGCATACGACGGTACAATCGAACAGATTGCAACCCAGCGATGGATCGCTTCCTATATGTCAGACGGTGTTGAGGCTTGGTCAGACTGGCGTCGTCTCGACGTTCCGGTACTCAGAGTAGGCCCCGGAGCTGTCGATGGCGGTATCACCCACTATCCTTACCGTCTTGCGTTCTCCACTGACTATGATGTCAAATACAATTCCGAGAACTACCAGGCTGCCCTCAAGGACCTCAACGGTGGAACAGACGATGTCAACAGCCGCGTATGGTGGGATGTTGCTCCCAACACCGAAGGTGTTCTCACTGACGAAGAATGCACTCCTTCAATCACAATCCCCGAACTTTGGCAGAAAGTCGGCGAAGGCGTTTACTCATCTGAATGGTGGGAAGAAGACCTCGCAGTCGAACTCTGGGAAGATGCAAACCGTCCCGGCACATACAAAGTGAAAGGCATTCAGCCCGAAGGTCTGGAAGCATACGATATGAGTTTCATTCTCAATACCGACAACACAATCAAGGTTGAAGAGACCGTCACAAGCTATATACACGATTCTTATGGTCAAGTATATTGCGCTGATTCCGGCTACAAGCAGGGCTCTGCAGTAACTTCATACTACGACGGTTCATACCATTTCATCTTGAGATGGTATGTAAGCGCAGGCTATTTCGGAGACTACGAGGATGTTCTCACAATGAACTAGTCGTCGCTGACGATAATATTAAAAGGTCGACCCAAAACGGGCCGACCTTTTTTAGATGCCCGAACAGGTCGGGCATAACGTGACGTAGGACGCCGGTTAGACGATGCCCTGCTCGAGCATGGCCTGGGCGACTTTCATAAAGCCGGCGATGTTGGCGCCTTTGACGTAGTCGATGGTGCCGTCGCTCTGAGTGCCGAACTTCACGCACTGCTCGTGGATTGAGCGCATGATGGAGTGGAGGCGTGCGTCGACTTCTGCAGCATCCCAGCTGATGTGCTCTGCGTTCTGGGTCATTTCGAGGCCGGAAGTGGCTACGCCGCCTGCGTTGACAGCCTTGCCGGGAGCGAAGAGGAAGCCGGGAACACTCTGGAAGTAGTGGATTGCACCGGGCTGGCAGCCCATGTTCGAAACCTCGCAGCAGCACCAAGTGCCGTTAGCGACGAGTTCGCGTGCATCGTCTTCGGAGAGTTCGTTCTGGAATGCGCAAGGAAGGGCGATGTCGCATTTGACGCTCCAAGCCTTCTTGCCGGGGGTGAACGAAGCTGCGCCGGGGAACTTGTCGGCCATATCCTGAACCTTGTTGCGGTTGGAAGCGCGCATTTCGAGCATATAGTCTATCATTTCCTTGGTGATGCCGCCGGGGATGGCGCATACGCCGTCGGGGCCTGAGATTGCGATGACCTTGGCACCGAGCTCAGTGGCCTTTGTGCAGGCTCCCCAGGCAACGTTGCCGAAGCCGGAGATTGCAACTGTCTTGCCCTTGATGTCCTTGCCGGCAGTCTCGAGGACGTGCTGGGTGAAGTAGAGGGCGCCGAATCCTGTTGCCTCGGGACGGAGGATTGAGCCGCCCCAGGTCATGCCTTTGCCTGTCAGGACGCCTGTATGATACTGACGAGCAAGCTTTTGGTACATTCCGTTGAGGAAGCCGATTTCGCGGCCGCCTACGCCTACGTCGCCTGCAGGGATGTCCTGATCAGGGCCGATGCAGCGCCAAAGTTCAAGCATGAATGCCTGGCAGAAGCGCATTATTTCGTCGTTGGACTTGCCTACGGGGTCGAAGTCCGAGCCGCCCTTGCCACCGCCCATAGGGAGGGTTGTGAGGGCGTTTTTGAATGTCTGCTCGAATCCGAGGAACTTGAGCATTGAAGGGGTCACTGCCTTGTGGAAGCGGAGGCCTCCCTTGTAGGGACCTATGGCGCTGTTGAACTGAACGCGGTAGCCGAGGTTTGTCTGGACCTTGCCTGCGTCGTCAACCCAGGTTACACGGAAAGTGAAGATGCGGTCGGGCTCGACCATGCGCTCAACTATCTGAGCCTTTTCGAACTCGGGATGCTGGTTGTAAACCTCCTCGATTGAGTCGAGGACCTCTTTGACGGCCTGGAGATATTCGCTCTCGCCAGGGTGCTTCGCCTCGAGGGCGGTCATTATTTGGGATACTTTCATAATTTAAGTATTTATTAGTTTGCTTTTGAGATGCCCGAACGGGGTCGGGCATGACGTTACTCTACAGTCCAGGTGGAGCCGGAGTGGAGAAGGTCGTCCATACAGCGGATGGAGCTTGAGGACTTGACCTCCTGGAGCTGGTCGCGGACGCGGTCGTCGTATGTGGGCTCGTTCACGTCGCGGATGACTCCGAGTGCTACCGGGAAATCGGGATACTTCATATTGATGAGCTGATTGTGGATTGCGGGATCGGCGCTGTGCGAATCGTGTACAAGAATGTCATCGAGAGTGATGCCGTTCTTGCCGATCTTGACGATGCGGAGCTTTCCGTGAACCAGAATCAGACCTTTGTCCTTATCCTTGCCGAAGACCATAGGCTGGCCCTGACGAAGAGTGATTGTCTTGTCGGCGCGGACATCCTTGTCGGAAATGTCCTTGTGTGCTCCGTCGTTGAAAATCACGCAGTTGGTGAGCATCTCGCATACTGAGCATCCGTCGTGAGCCGCAGCCGCGCGGAAAATTTCGGTATTGAGACCCATCTCGACATCGAGGCCGCGGGCAAAGAAAGTTCCGCGCGCTCCCAAAACCAGCGAACCGGGAGTGAAAGGATTCTCGACAGTTCCGTAGGGCGAAGTCTTGGTGACCTGGCCGAGCTTGGAAGTCGGAGAATACTGACCCTTCGTCAGACCGTAAATCTGGTTGTTGAAGAGGATTATGTTGATGTCGATGTTGCGCCTGATGGCGTGGATGAAGTGGTTTCCACCGATTGCCAGAGCGTCGCCGTCGCCGCAAGCCTGCCATACGCTGATGTTGGGGTTGGCCACCTTGATGCCTGTGGATATGGCTGTTGCACGGCCGTGAATGCTGTGGAAGCCATAGGTGTTCATATAGTAAGGCAGACGCGATGAGCATCCGATGCCGGAGACGAACATAATGTTGTCCTTGTGCCAGCCGCGGTCCTCGCATACGAGGGGAAGAGCTCTCTGGATTGCCGCCAGAACTGCGTGGTCGCCGCATCCGGGGCACCAGCGCACTTCCTGATTGCTTTTGAAATCTTGTGCTGTATAACTCATGGTACTGTCCTCCTTACATTATTGCATTTACTGCATCCACGATTTCCTTCACGATGAAAGGCTGACCCTGGACCTTGTTGTACTGAAGATACTGGAACTGAGGCAGTTTGTCGCGCAGATAAGCCGCAAACTGACCGCTGTTGAGTTCGCATACAATAATCTTCTTGAACTTGGAGAAGATTTCTTCGGTATTGCGGGGCAGAGGGTTGATGAAGTCGAAGTGGCAGAGGCTAACGCTCTTGCCGTCGGCTGCGAGCTGACGCTGCGCAGTGTAGAGATGACCGAATGTGCCGCCCCAACCAACAATGAGGACTTCGCCTTCCTGAGCGCCGATGACTTCCTGCAAAGGAAGATAATTTGCGACTCTGCGGACTTTCTCGGCACGTTCCCATACCATCTTGGCGTGGTTTTCGGGATCGGAAGAGATGACGCCTGCAGTGTTCTTCTCGAGGCCGCCTACGCGGTGTTCAAGACCCGGAGTGCCGGGGAACGCCCATCTGCGGACGAAGCTCTCGGGATCGCGTCTGAAAGGCTCGTAAAGGCCTTCTTCACAAGAAGTTATAACGGGAGGTTTGATTTCGGGATAGTCCTTCATAGAAGGAATCTTCCAGGGCTCGCTGCCGTTGCCCAAGAATCCTTCGGAGAGAAGGATGACGGGCATCATATGCTCCATTGCGTACTTGGCCGCATTGAATGCAGCATCGAAGCAATGGCTGGGAGAGTGGGCTGCAAACACAGCTATGGGGCACTCGCCGTTACGGCCATAGAGAGCCTGATTGAGGTCGGTCTGCTCTGTCTTTGTAGGAATACCCGTTGACGGGCCGCTACGCTGGACATCGACAATCACAAGAGGAAGTTCGGTGATTGCGGCAAGGCCGAGGGCTTCGGACTTGAGGCTAAGACCGGGACCGGAAGTGGTTGTGACTGCAAGGTCGCCTGCATAGGCCGCACCAATGGCGGTGCAGATGCCGGCAATCTCGTCCTCAACCTGCAAAGTCTTGACATTCAAACTCTTATGAATAGCCAATTCCTCAAGAATAGCAGTTGCGGGAGTTATAGGATACGAACCGCAGAAGAGAGGTCTGCCGCTCTTCTCCGAAGCTGCTATGAGGCCCCAGGCAGTTGCCTGGTTACCGCTGATGTTGCGATAGGTGCCTTTCTCCTGGGGAGCGGGCTTCACAGTATATGTGTTGGCAATTGCCTGGATGTTGGCTGCATAGTTGTATCCGTCGAAGAGAACCTTCTTGTTGGGCTCGATGAGCTCGGGTTTCTTCTTGAATTTCTTCTCCAGATATTTATAGGTATAGTCCAAAGGGCGGTCGAAGAGATAGAAGCACATTCCGAGAGTGAACATGTTCTTGCATCTTATGATGGACTTGAGGTCCATACCGCTGTCTTTGAGGCTCTCTTTGGTGAGAGTCGTGATAGGAGAAGGGATTATTGTACGGTCTTCGAGATGAAGCTCTGCAATAGGGTTGAGTGTTGTGAAACCTGCCTTCCAGATAAGGGCTTCTTCGAACGAGTCTATGTCGATGATTATGCTGGCAGTGGGTTTTGCCCATTTGGCGTTGGCCTTGAGGGCTGCGGGATTCATTGCCACAAGCACATCACAGAAATCACCGGGGGTGTTGACCTCGGTGCTTCCGATGTGTACCTGGAAACCTGAAACTCCCGAAACGGTGCCGTGGGGGGCACGAATCTCTGCCGGATAATCGGGGAAAGTGGATATCTGGTTGCCATAAAGAGCAGAGGCATCAGCGAACAGAGTACCTGTAAGCTGCATGCCATCGCCCGAGTCACCACAAAACCTTATTACAACATCCTGAGTGTCAATGACTGTGTGTTGCATAAGTATGGTTTTTATATGTTATTGTTCCTGTTCTGCTCCGATCTGCGTGGGTGCGACCTTGTCTGCGGGAACGCCGAGTTCCTTCTTTACGAGAGGAAGCATATCGAGACTGGTAGCTTCGTCGAAATAGATGAGAGCGCCTGCCGAGAGGTCAAATACGTAAGTGAGGCTGTTTGCTTTTGCGACCTTCTCGATAGCCACGCGCGCTTTCTCTACAACGGGAGCCATCAGAGTGTTCTGCATCTGCTGGAAATCCTGCTGGGCAGACTGCTGGAACTGCTGGAAACGGGTGTCGAGTTCCTGGAGTTCTTTCTGTTTTGCTTCGAGAACCACGGGAGCCCAGTCGTTGGCCTTCTTCTGGAATTCAGCATACTTTGTATTGAATTCATCCTGCATTCCCTGCATTGTCTCGAGAAGGTCAGCCTGATATGCCTGGAGTTTGACCATTGCAGAGTCTCTTTCTGACATAAGTGAGATGATCTCAGATGTATTGATGTGACCTGCTTTGATCTGAGCTGATGCGCTGACGCCGAGAAGGGCGATGCAGCTTACGATAAGTGCGATTTTTTTCATTTTTAAGTATTAGTTTGTTTTTTTATAAATATCTATTACGCGATTGGTTATGTCCTTCAATTCATTGTGATATACAATGCCCTGGTTTGCAGCCAGATCTATGACCGCATCGACATCTCCCATCTCTTCCGCAGCCCTTTCGATGGCTTTGTCAACCTTGGCTTTGATGGGGTCGAGGAGTTCTTCGGACTTTTTGGCCATAATGCCGTCCTCGCCGAAGTAAAGATTCTGTTTCTCCTTGACTGCTTTCTCCTTGGTGATGATTTCGTTCTCAGCCTCGCTGCGCTGGGCGGCGTTCATCGAAGATTTGTTTTGCTGATAGTTCTGATAGAGAGTTTCTATGCGGCCTATCTGGGCTTCGATGTTGGCTTTGTATTTGTCCGAAAGAGTGCTCAGCTGCTGCTGGGCATCGACATATTCGGGAATTGCACCAAGGATAGTCTCGGTATTTATGAAGACTATGTTCTGCGCGCCGGCGCCGAAGAATGTCGCCAGAGTTGCTGCAAATGTTAAAATTGTTCTTTTCATAACTGATTGATTTTTAGAACTGCTGGCCGATAACGAAGTGGAACTGGCTCTTCTGCGAAGTTGAAGAGGCGTCGAATCCGTAGCCCCAGTCGACGCCGAGGAGACCTACGACAGGCAGGAAGACTCTGATGCCGGCTCCGGCCGACCTCTTTATATGGAACGGATTGTAATCGTGAATCGACTCCCAGCAGTTGCCGCCTTCGAGGAACAAAAGCGCGAAGATTGTGGAACTCGGCTGCATTATTATAGGATAGCGCAGTTCTATAGTGTATTTGTTATATACGTGACCGGCATAAGCCCCGTCCACATAAGGCGTAAGTGAATAGTTTTCGTAGCCGCGAAGGCCTATGACCTCCGAACCGTAGGTGTTGTAGCCGCTCATACCGTCACCACCGAGGATGAAGCCCTCGAAAGGAGAGTAGCCCCAGTTCTTGTTGTAGTAGCCGAGATAGCCGAACTGTGCGCGGGTCATCAGGACAAGGTCGCCGATGAGTTTTGTATATACCGTGCCCTTGAAGGTCCATTTATGATATTCAATCCAGTTGTAATGGTCCTGCACCGACATCGAACTGTAGTCCTTGTCTTTGTTGTCGCCGAAAAGAGAGTAAGGCGGTGTGAGCTGCACGCCGAGCGAGAATTCAGAGCCGGACCGGGGGTAGATGGCCTGGTCGGTGGAATTTCGGGTCAGAGTCGTGGACCAGTTGATATTGTGTGAGACACCGGTGTCGTAGATGAAATAATAGTTCCAGTCCTGGAGTTTGTAGCTCTGCCATCCGATGGAATTGTAGAGTACGAAGAAGTTGTCGGGCCACTTCAGACGGGTTCCCAGACCGAGAGAGGCTCCGAACACCTCCATATACTGGTCGTCGTTGAGCACTTGATAGTAATAGGTGGAGTAGGAATTGGTCTGACGGGTGAAGTAGGCCGAGAAGTTGAGCGAAGTAGGCTTCTTGCCGGTTAGCCAGGGCTCGGAGAACGATGCCGAAAGCGCGGTGTAGTATGTACCGTTTGTCTGGAACTTGACGGCAAGAGTCTGGCCGTCTCCGAGAGGGACAGGCCTCCAGGCCTTCTTGTCGAAGAAATTGGCGGTGGAGAAGTTGTTGAAGCTCACTCCGAGCGAACCCACGAACATTCCGTTGCCCCATCCGCCGGAAAGCTCCAGCTGGCTGTTGGATTTTTCAGTGACATTGTACGAAATATCGACAGTGTTGTTGACGGAGTTGGGTATCAGGCTGTAGCCTTTGTCGGGATTGGCGGCATCTTCCGCATCGAAATGTCCCATAGAGGCGATCTCACGGATAGAGCGTTCGAAGTCTGTCTGGCGGAAAAGATAGCCGGGGCGGGTGAAGACGGCGCGGCGGACAATCTTCTCGTTTGTGACGTTGTTGCCGTTGATTATGATGTTGTTGAAGGTTGCGGGTTTGCCCTCCACGACGCGGAATTCGACGTCCACCGAGTCGCCTTCTATCTTCATCTCGACAGGATTGACGTTGAAGAAGAGGTAGCCGTTGTCGCGGTAGAGTTTCGAAACCGAGACGTCGCCTTCCTTCTCGCCGCTGAAGAGACGCTTCTGCATTGTTATGACATCATAGACATCTCCCGATTTTATCTTGAGGATGGAATTGAGGTCTTCCTCGGCATACTGTGAGTTGCCGGTCCAGGTGATGTCGCGGAAATAGTATTTGCTGCCTTTCTCGAACTCTATGTCGATGCAGAGTTTGCCGTCCTCGGCGCGTCTGTACATTGTGTCGCGGATGAGCTGGGCGTCGCGGTAGCCGGCTTCGGCAAAAACGTCGAGAAGTTTCTCGCGGTCGGCTTCGTATTCTTTGGCTATGAATTTCTTGGACTTGAAGAAGTTGTAGAGTTTGGCGCTTTTGGTCTTCTCCATTGCCTTGTCGAGCTTGCGGACACTGACCTCATCGTTGCCGTGGTAGTTTATTTCCTTGACTTTCAGCTTGTTGCCCTTGTTGATATCGAAAGTCACGCGGACGGCGTTCTTGATTACGGTGTCGCGTTTTACAAGGACATTGACTGCGATGTCGGCAAAGCCTTTCTCCTTGTAGTAGTCCTCGATGACCTTGACGGAAGACTTCTTGACATATTCCGAAAGCTGCGCTCCGCGGCGGAGATTGAGTTTCTCCTTGATGTCGTCCTGCTCGCTCTTCTTGGCACCCCGATACGACCAGGAGATTACGCGGGGGCGCTCCTGGATGACCATCTTGAAGAATGCGGTATCCTGAGAGGGACACAGCGAATCGACGGAGAAGGAAATCTCGGAAGCGGCGCCCTGGAGCCAGATGCGCTTTAGTGCGCTGGAAATATCGTCCCCGGGGACCGTGATTTCCTGCCCCTTCTGGAGGCCCATCACCGAAAGAAGCTGATTTTCACCTAGATACTGAAGACCTTCTATCTTGACGCCACCTATGATATATTTCTTGGGGCTGTTGTAGTCAACATCAACGACACTCTTGTCCTGAGCCGAAAGAAGCCCGGGAAAGAGAAGGATTGCAACAATGCACGACCTTAAAAATTTTCTCATTCTATAAATTTACAGAACTGCAAAGATAAGTAATTTTTTGTTTACTTGACTTCACCGTAGCGTCTTTGTCTTTTACCAAATTCCTCAACGGCAAGGTCCAGGTCCTTTTTGCGAAAATCAGGCCAAAGAACCGGAGTATAGTAGAATTCGGTGTAGGCGCACTGCCAGAGCATAAAATTGCTTATGCGCTGCTCGCCGCTGGTGCGGATAAGGAGGTCCGGTTCGGGCACTCCCGCAGTGCCGAGATAGTCCGAGAAAAGAGCGTCTGTCAGAGGCTCCACGGCACCGTGCGCGACGCAGTCCCGAGCATAACGCGCCGCAGCCTGGAGGATGTCCCACTTTCCGCTGTAGCTCAAAAACAAAAGCAGCGTGGTGCCGGGGTTGGCGGCGGTGAGATCCTCGAGGGCCTCCATCTCGCTACGCACATTCTCCGGAAGCCTCGCGCGGTTGCCTACGACGCGGAAACGGATGCCGTTGCGCATAAAGGTCTCCCGCTCTCCCTTCAGAGTCCTGACCATCAGCGACATAAGCCCATCGACTTCGTCTTTGGGCCTGTTCCAGTTCTCCTCCGAGAAGGCGAAGAGGCTCAGAAATTCAATCTTGTTTTCGGCAGCATATTCGCAGCACGCACGCACACTCTCGGTGCCCGCATTATGGCCGAAGAGGCGCTGCTTGCCCTGCTTTTTGGCCCAGCGGCCGTTGCCGTCCATTATAATAGCTATGTGTCGTGGATATTCCATATATTATTGTGAATTTCTCTTGTCCTGGCCCCACAACAATTTGGTCTCCAGGGCTTTAAGAAAATTATTATCGGAAAATGATACGTACTTGAAGCCATATTCACCCTTGCGGACACTGATTTTTGTGCCCGAAGGAATAACTATGGAACGATTGTCGAGAGTGAGCACCGCCTCGCCGTCGCGGGAGGCCACCTCAACATCCAGCGCAGATCCGGCAGGGATTATCAGAGGCCTCATATTAAGATTGTGCGGAGCAATCGGGGCAAGCACAAACACCTTCGAGCGGGGGTCCACTATCGGGCCGCCGACGCTCAGGCTGTAGGCGGTGCTGCCGGTGGGTGTGGCGACCACAATCCCGTCCGACCAATAGGTCGGGAGCGCGCGCCCGTCGAGTTTCACATCTATGGCCAGCATACTGGCTCCGCGGCGCTGGATAGTGAATTCATTGCCGGCGAAAGGATAGAAATCCGCCGGCAGTGCATCGGACTGGATTTTTATGAGGTCGCGGTCCTCGACTTCGTATCTTCCCTCTATGATGTCGCCTATCCAGCCTTCGGGGTTTTCATCCAGTTTTGCAGTGGTAAGAAAGCCAAGCCTTCCGGAATTGATGCCGGCAAGAGCAACTCGGCGGCCTCTGACAAGAGATAGCGCCTTAAGGAAGGTGCCGTCTCCGCCGAGCGTAAGAAGCATTTCAGCATCGGAAGGAATGTCCCCGGGCTTGGCTGTGGCCTTGTCGAGAACCACAGTTTCGACACCTTTGGCACGCAGTATGCTCACAAGCCTTTGGTCAAATCCATATAAAGCTATCTTCATTTTCGAACATATTATCCGCCAAAATTACTAATTTTGCATTTTTATGACAAATAAAATGACAAAGCTCTCTGTCAATATCAATAAAATTGCAACTCTGCGCAATGCCCGCGGAGGCAATATGCCCGATGTCACCAAGGCGGCCCTGGATTGCGAAAGGTTTGGTGCACAGGGCATTACAGTGCATCCTCGTCCCGACGGGAGGCATATCCGCTACAGCGATGTGACAACAATCAAACCGCTTCTCTCCATAGAATTCAACATCGAGGGCAACCCCATCGAAAGTTTCATAAAGCTGGTCACCGAAGTCCACCCCGCACAGGTCACTATGGTGCCCGACGCACACGACGCAATAACGTCCAACGCCGGCTGGAACACCCGCGACAACTTGCCTTTCCTCAAGGAAATGTGCAGAATCTTCGGTTCAGAAGGCATCCGCACCTCAATTTTTGTGGATCCGTTGCCCGAAATGGTCAAATACGCCGCTGAGGCAGGTTGCGACCGCATCGAACTCTACACCGAAAGCTACGCCCGTGAGTACTCCGCCGGCCGCGACAAAGCCATAGAGCCATACGTCAGGACTGCAGAAGAAGCCTGCAGGCTCGGCCTTGGCATCAATGCGGGGCACGACCTCAATCTCGAGAACCTCAGGTTCTTCAAAGAGAACATCCAGGGGCTCCTCGAAGTCTCCATCGGCCACGCCATTATTTGTGACGCCCTTTATATGGGGTTGCAAAGCACAATCGAGGCATATTTGGGAGAGTTGAAATAAAATGATATATTTGCAGGCTAAACTGAATTTTTATATTATACAAATCAATAAATTAAATGAAAAACACTTCTCTTATTCTCAGCATCGCGGCAGTAGTGATCGCCGCCGTTGCCGTTGTACTTGTCTGCTTGAATCCCAAGCCCGCACACAAATCCGTTGAAGGCACAGAAGGCGCTGCAGCCGCTGTCGCAGGCGACATCGTTTATGTCCGCATCGACACCCTCATTATGCAGTACGATATGTACAGCGACCTCCGCTCTTCTTTCGAAGCCAAAGCAACAACAGTCCAGGACGACCTCAACAAGAAGGGCCGCAAGCTCGAGAGCGACATCAAAGCATTTGAAAATCAGATAAACAAGGGTCTCCTCACCCGTTCCGCAGCCGAGCAGCAGCAGGCTTCTCTCCAGCAGCGTCAGCAGGAACTCCAGACCCTCGCCGCACAGAAGCAATACGAGCTTCAGGAAGAGGAAGTCGTCCTCACCAATCAGGTTATGGACGCTGTCAAGACCTTCCTTGAGGCATACAACGAAGTTCACCAGTATGCAGCAATCCTCACCACAAGCGAGGCAACAAATGTAGTCATCGTAGGCAACCCCGGCCTCGACATCACAGCCGAAGTGGTGGATGGCCTCAACGCCGAATACATCAAGAACCGCAACAAATAACGATTCACACCACAGTGAAAAGATTTCTTCTCATAGCCGTCGCATTGCTTATATCCTTGAGCATCACAGCCCAGGAGAGATTCGTCGAGCACCGTGTCAAATGGTTCGAGACCCTCGCTTCGATAAGCGAAAAGTACGGCGTGGCGCCCGAAACCATCCTCCGGTACAACAATATGGAGGAAGGCGACGTCAAGGCGCGGGTGCTTCTGCGCATTCCACTCACTCCCCTGCCCGAGCAGGCAGAGGAGCAGCAGGCAGCAGCAGAAGAAGTTCCCGAAGCCCAGTCCCAGGAGGAAGAAGAAATCCCCAATACAATTTTCGATGCCGACAACCCCTTGAAAGTGAGTCTTATACTCCCTTTCGGGGCCGGCAGCGAAAACCCCTCGGTCAACTATTTTGACTTTTACAGCGGAGCCTTGATGGCTCTGCGCAGCGCCACTGCCGCCGGACTTCCGGTCGAGCTTAGCGTCTATGACCTCAAATCCACCTCTTTCGAGACCTTGATCCTCAATCCCGAATTTGCATCAAGCAAGCTCATAATCGGTCCGCCCCACGCCTCCGAACTCGAGCCCTTCGCCGCTTTCGCCCTCGAACATCAGATTGCCCTGGTTTCGCCTATGGACCCCGGTGCCGAGCATCTTGTATCCGGCAACCCCTATCTGTTCCAGGTCCCGACTTCCTCATCCGTCAGGCTCTCCAATCTTCTGGGAAGACTCAATCCTTCGGAAGAAGAAGAAGTTCTTGTATTCTACGATTCTTCGATGAAAGAAGAAGCTCTTGTCGGCAAGATAACTTCTTCGCTCGACAGTATGGGCATAGCATACAGGCCGATAGGCTATGGCCTCCTGAACGGTCGCGACCTCTCTGAAAATCTTCAGAAGGAGCTCGACCCCGAAAAGGAATACAAAGTCATTGTGGCATCTGAAGATGATGCATTCGCCCCCGACATCGTGCGAAATATGAGAGTCCTCAAACTTTTCGCCATACCCGTGGAGCTTTATTGCAGCAATCGCGTAAGAAACTTTGAATCAATCGATTCCGACTCGTTCTACGAGCTTTCGACCCACGTCTGCGCATCTTACTTCATAGACTATTCTTCCGAAAATGTCGGCAAGTTCGTCTATCAGTATCGCGCCCTTTTCAACGCGGAGCCCACCCCCTACTCTTTCCAGGGCTTCGACATAATCTCCTACTTCGCCACCACAATGTGCACGGCAGGGAGCAATTTCATCTTCACGGCAGACCGCTACCCTATGGATATGCTTCAGTGCAGCATCCGTTTCGCCAGAGACGATGAAAAAAGCGGATGGCGAAACATCGCCACCCGCAATATTTCCTACAACGAAGATCTCACTATTTCAGTAGACCGATAGGGTCGAGATTGGCTTTCTCGATATCCTTGAAATAGTTTACCGTACCGACCTTGAGTTCAACGGTTGCGGCATCGTCGCATACGATGATGCCTCTTGCGTGCATCTGGAGCACCGAAATAGTCCACATATGGTTCACGGATCCTTCGACTGCGTGGAAGAGGGCGCGGGACTTGTTGTGGCCGTTGGCAAGAATCATCACTTCCTTGGCATCCATAATTGTACCGACACCGACTGTGAGAGCAGTCTTGGGCACTTTGTTGATATCGTGATCGAAGAAGCGCGAGTTTGCAATAATTGTGTCTGTTGTCAGAGATTTGACACGGGTGCGGGATGCAAGCGACGAACCGGGCTCATTGAATGCGATGTGGCCATCGGGGCCTATACCTCCCATAAAGAGATCTATTCCGCCATAAGAAGCGATTTTTGCTTCGTACTGACGGCATTCTTCCTCGGGGTCGGCGGCATTGCCGTTGAGAATGTTCACGTTTTCCTTCTTTACATTGATGTGGCTGAAGAAATTGTCCCACATAAATGTGTGGTAACTCTCGGGATGGTCTTCGGGGATGCCGATATACTCATCCATATTGAATGTAACCACATTTTCAAAGGATACTTGCCCTGTCTGGTAGAGATGGATAAGTTCCTTGTAAGTTCCTATGGGCGTGGAGCCTGTAGGAAGACCAAGTACGAAAGGCTTGTCTGCGGTGGGTTTGGCTTCCCTGATTCTTTTAGCGATGTAGGCGGCTGCCCACTGTGACATCTTTCCGTAAGATTCTTGAATAATTAGACGCATAATATTAATAATAGGTATTGATTATTTCTCGTTCAAAAGTACTCTCGCGTTGGCTTTGGATTCTTCGGTGATTCCTGCCCCGCTGAGCATACGCGCCACCTCATTGACGCGTTCTTCTCCTTCTATCTTCCGTATATGTGTCGAAAGAGTCTGCCCGCCGTCCTTGTAAACAAGGAAATGGGCTGAACCCTTGCTTGCCACCTGCGGAAGGTGCGTTATGGCCATAACCTGCATCGAAGAGCCCATATCCACAATCATACGGCCCATCTTGTCGGCTATGCTGCCGGAGATTCCGGTGTCGATTTCGTCGAAAATCATTGTGGGCATGCCGGTATAGTGGCAAATGAAAGACTTGATACAGAGCATTATACGCGAGAGCTCGCCACCGCTGGCGCATTTGGAGAGTTCGCGCGGCTCCGCTCCGTTGGCGTTGAAGAAGAAAAGGATGTCGTCCTTGCCGTCGGGTCCGAAAGATTCTTTCTCCTCGACTCTGACCTCGAACGATGCAAGAGGCATCTCGAGGCCTCGGACAAGATTCTGCAGCTTCTCAGAAAGCTGCGGAGCTTCTGACGCTCTTTTATTATGGATGGCTTCGGCGGCAGCGGCGCATTCGTCGTGAAGTTTCCGGTTTTCGGCCTTGAGCCGTCTGAGTTCCTCTTCGTTATCGACTCCCACTCCGAGCATCGCGGCAATTCTGTCGCGCTGCGCTATGAGTTCTTCGACCGACGAAGAGTCCAGCCGGCGCATAAGGTCGTAGAGAAGCGACAGACGGTCGTCAACCTCCTGAAGTCTGGAAGGATTGAAGGATGTGTTCTCCGAAATGCTTTCCACCTCGGAGCGGATGTCCTTGAGTTCCACGGCCGCCGACTGCACTCTCTGCGAAAGCTCTTCGGCCCGGGGCACGAACTGACGGATTTTATCCAAAGACGAACATATCTCCTTGAGCCTGGATGTCAACGGATTTTCGCCGTCGCCGGCGAATATGGCTTCGGCCTGCGAGAGATTCTCCTTTATGAGTTCCACATTCGAGAGTTGCTGCTGCTCTGCTTCAAGTTCCTGCAATTCTCCTTCGCGGAGATTTGCCTTTGAGAGTTTGTCGTATTGGAATTCCAGAAATTCCCTTTCTTTGCCGGACTCAGCGAGGCTTTTCTCAAACTCGGAGAGTTTGCGGCAATGCTTCTGATACGTATCGTATTTGGCTGAATATGAGGCTATTTCAGCCGAGAGAGATGCATAGCCGTCGAGCACGGACATCTGGAAGGCACGGTCGGCGAGAAGAAGATGCTGGTTCTGGGAATGGATATCGACCAGATGCGACGAAGTGGCCTGCAATTGGTCGAGAGTCACGGGGCAGTCGTCGATGAAGGCTCTGGAACGTCCCGATGGTGCAAGCACCCTGCGGATTATGGTTTCGGCTCCTTCGGGCGATATGAATTCAGCCTCGACAATGCAATTGCGCGATTTGTCCTTGAGAACTCCGGCGTCTGCCTTGCTTCCAAGGAGCAGCGAAAGGGCGCCGAGAAGTATTGATTTTCCGGCTCCGGTTTCGCCCGTAATAATGACAAGGTCACCCGGAAACTCCGTCTCCAGGTGATCTATCAATGCGTAATTGTCTATCGATAACTTCTTTAACATTTGCTGTCAAGACCCCCGAACAAGTCGGGGGTGACGAATTTGTTTTGTCAGTCTGTGGTGACGTATTATTCCGTCATGCCCGACCTGTTCGGGCATCTCTATTCGGTCTTGCGGTAGACCAGTTTGCCCTCCATAAACTCTTTGGTGGCGGTGAGGGCCGGCTTGGGGAGTTTCTCGTAATATTTCGAAATCTCTATCTGCTCACGGTTCTCAAAAGTCTCTTCGAGAGTGTCGGCGTAGTTGGAGAACTCCTCGAGTTTGTTGCTGAGTTCCTGCTTGAGGTCGGCCGAAATCTGGTTCGCGCGCTTGGCGATTACCATAACGGTCTCGTAGATGTTGCCGGTGGGCGCTGCCAGGTCGGCGAGGTTGCGTGTAACGGTGTTGCTTATCACCTGCTGTTTTTCGTTACTCATTATCTTCTTTTTTATCTTTTTTCAATATTTTCTGAACTTTTGTATAGTAAGGCTCAAGTTTCTTTGAAAACTCGGAGTCGGGGAATTCGCTCACCACATTGAGGTAGTCGTCCACAAAGACGAGATAACGCTCTTTCTGTTTGGAAGGGATGCTGTTGAAGGCGTAGTGGTACGACGACATCGCGGTATAGTAGAGAATTTCGTCGCGGTAGCGGTTGTCGGCATTTTCCTTGAGCACATTCTTGAGGGCATAGTGAGCCGCCATATAGTCCTCCATATGATAGTAGAGGTAGGCGGACTTGTAGGCCTTGAGCTCGAGACGGCCGTTGAGGTCGTCGATCATCTCGTTTACCTGCTGGATATACTGCGAATCGGGATTGTCGATCTTGAAGATGTTCATCTCCTGAAGAGCCGTATGTGTCGGGACCTGGTCGAGTTCGTAGCGATAGGTGCTTTTGTAGAGGCAGTCCAGACGCATAAACTGGGCTTGTTCGTGAAACGGGCTCAGAGGGAATGTGACGATGAACCTCTGAAGATTGCTCTCCGAAGTTGCGTAGTCTCCGTACAGGTAGTTGCTGTAGCCGACATAGAACTGCACGGTGTCGTCCTGGGCGGTGCCGTTGGTCTGGAGCGAAAGCGATTCGAACATTTCGGCCGCCTTGGCGTATTTTTTGGCGTTGAAAAGCTCGAATGCCATTGCGTATTTGTCCGCCGCATTGGTGCCCGAAAGGACAATGTCGTACTGAGACTTGCAGGATGAGACCCAGAGAACGGCCGCCAGGGCGGTGAGAGCTATAGTAATTTTTCTCTTCATATCATTTGTTTTCCAAGATAAAGCGTTCTGCATCAAGTGCGGCGCGGCATCCGCTTCCGGCTGCGGCAATTGCCTGACGGTAGTGCGGGTCCTGAACGTCGCCTGCTGCAAAGACACCTTCCACTGAAGTCCTGGAAGTTTTGTCGAGAGTCACTATATATCCGTTCTCATCTGTTACAAGCCAATCCTTGAAAATGTCAGAATTGGGATGGTGGCCTATGGCAAGGAAGAATCCGTCTATCTTTATGTCGAACCTTTCGCTCCCCTTGCGGATGAGATGAGCGCCTGTGACGCCCATTTGGTCGCCGATGAGGTCTTCGGTCTGACATTCCCAGAGAATCTCGATGTTGGGAGTGTCAAAGACTCTTTGCTGCATTGCCTTGGAGGCTCTCAAGACATCTCTTCTCACAATCATATAGACCTTCTTGCACAGGGATGCCAGATAGGAAGCCTCTTCGCAGGCGGTGTCGCCGCCGCCCACCACAGCAACTTCTTTGCCACGATAGAAAAATCCGTCGCAGGTGGCGCAGGCCGAGACTCCCATTCCGCGGAACTTGGACTCGCCGGGAAGGCCGAGATATTTGGCGGTGGCGCCTGTTGCTATTATAAGTGTCTGAGCTTCAATCTCTTGCGAGCCATCGACGGTGATTTTGAAGGGTCTTTTCGAAAGGTCGGCGGCGGTTATGTAGCCGGGCCTGACGTCTGCGCCCAGATTCACTGCCTGTTGTCTCATATCGGCCATCAGCTGATTGGCATCGACGCCGTTGGGATAGCCGGGGAAATTCTCGATGAGGGTGGTGGTTGTGAGCTGGCCACCGGGTTGCAGCCCTTCATAAAGGACAGGGCTCAAAGCGGCACGGGCGGCATAGATTGCCGCCGTGTAGCCCGCAGGGCCGCTGCCTATTATAAGGCATTTTGTGGACTGTGCGCTCAATTTATTTTACTCTTTCGCCGTATGAACGGTCGGTGGTGTTGACTCTGATTTTCTCGCCTTCGTTGATGAAGAGGGGAACCATAATGATTGCGCCGGTCTCGAGTTTGGCCTCTTTGAGAGCACTTGTAGTGGCGGTGTCGCCTTTGACTGCGGGTTCTGTATAGACCACGTCGAGTTCTACATATGTAGGGAGTTCGCAAGTGAGGCAGCGCTCGTCGTCGCCGTCAACCTTGAATACCATCTCGACAACCTGGCCTTCTTTCATAAGGTCGGCGTTCTCAACTACGTCTTTGGGAAGCTGGATCTGGTCGTAAGTTTCGGTGTTCATAAAGTTGAAACCGTCTTCTTCTGCATAGAGGAACTGATATTCACGATGTTCGACTGTGATGGTCTCGATTTTGGCACCTGCTGTGAAGGTGTTTTCGAGGATGCGGCCGTTCTCGAGGTTGCGGAGTTTGGTTTTTACGAATGCGGGGCCTTTGCCGGGTTTGACGTGCTGGAACCATACTATGGAGCAGGGTTTGCCGTTGAAATCAAGATAAAGTCCGTTTTTAAAATCAGCTGTTGTTGCCATATAACTTTTATTTTATTATTTATTTGGATTCTGATAAAGCCTGCAAATATACAAAAATTTCTTGTAATTGCCATAAAGGTGTGGATGTTGCGCCACAAATGCCTACGCTGTCGCCGTCGCGGAACCAGGCCTTGTCGAGGCCGGATGCGTCCTGGAGCCTGTATGTGCGGGGATTCACGCTTCTGCACAGTTCGTAAAGAACTTTCCCGTTGGAACTTTCTTCGCCGCTGACGAAGAGCACCACCGAATGTTTGCGCGCAAACTTCTGGAGATATTCGTGACGTTGGGCCACCTGCCGGCATATGGTGTCGAAGACCTCCACCTTGGCGCCGCGCGACGAGATATAGTCCGCCACCGCCGCATATTCGTCGGGATCTTTGGTGGTCTGCGAAAACAGGGCTATGGGACGTTCAAAATCGAGCGCGGCGGCCGATTCGAGAGAATCGATCACTATGGCTTCGCCCCGGGTCTGACCCACAAGGCCGTTGACTTCGGCGTGGCCTTTCTTGCCGAAGATGACTATCTGGCCATCACTGCTTTTTATCTTTTCATAGGTCTCGTGAACCTTTTTCTGCAGCTGCAAAACCACGGGGCAGGTGCAGTCGATGATGCTCAGGCCGTTGCGGCGGGCGGTGTCGTAAGTTCCGGGGGGCTCGCCGTGGGCACGGATAAGGATGGTCTCGTCGTGCATCCCGGCAATGTCCGAGGCCTGGATTATCTCGAGCCCCTGGGCCTTGAGCCTTTCCAACTCGCTGGAATTGTGGACTATAGCTCCTATAGAATAGAGATGATGGTGCTCTTTGAGAAAAGATTCGGCGCGGTCCACCGCACGGACAACTCCGTTGCAGAAACCGGAACGGGGGTCTATTTCTGTTTCGAGTTTCATAGAATCGATATGCCGAAGCGTTCGCGAAGGATGGCGTCGAGCCACACAATCTGGTCCTGAACGGTCATATGGCTGTTGTCGAGGACAATGGCATCTTCTGCCTTGCAGAGAGGATGCATCGAGCGGTGGGAATCGATGTAGTCCCGCTCCTGAACATTCTTTAGAACTTCTTCGAACGAAGCTTCCACGCCTCCGGCGGCCATCTGGTCCACCCTTCGCTGAGCCCTTATGGCGGCGTCGGCGGTCATAAAAATCTTGAGGTCGGCGTTCGGAAAGACTGCGGTGCCGATGTCGCGACCGTCCATAACGCAGCCGCCCGAGCCCAACTTGTGGAGAAGATCGTCCACGAAGTTACGCACAAAGGGAAGCGTCGATATCGGACTCACGTTATTGGAGACATCCATCTCGCGGATACGCGAAGTCACGTTCTCGTCGCCCAGATATATGCGGTCTTCGCCGGCTTTGGTGCGATAGAACGATATTTCTATGTCTCCGGCGATAATCTGCTGCTGGAGCGCGTGGACGTCGGTCCGGCCGGTCCAGTCTATTATTCCGCTCCGGAGGGAGTGGAGAGTGATTGTACGGTAGATTGCTCCGCTGTCGAGATACGGCACGCCGAGCCTGGAGGCAATTTCTTTGGCGAAAGTGCCCTTTCCGGTGGATGAGTGGCCGTCTATGGCTATAATCAGCTTTGGCATAAAAGGTGCGTTACGATGTAAGCCTACAAAATTAGTTAAAAATGTATATCTTTGCAAACAATTAAAATTCTCTCCCGCAATGAAGATTTTGATTATAGACGACGAACGCAGCATACGCAACACCCTCAAGGAGATTCTCGAATTCGAGGGGCACACCGTGTCGCTTGCCGAAGATGGCCGCAAGGGCGTCGAAGCTGCTCTTGCCGAAGGTTTTGACGCCATTTTCTGCGACATCAAGATGCCCGAGATGGATGGCGAGGAAGTTCTGGATGCCCTTGCAGCAGCCGGATGCGATGCTTCGATAATTATGATTTCGGGCCACGGCGACATCGACACCGCGGTCAAATGCCTCAAGAAAGGAGCCTTTGATTTTCTCCAGAAGCCTCTGGACCTCAACAGGATACTCATCACCCTCAAAAACGCCACCGACAAAACCACGCTGGTCAAGGAAACCACAATTCTGAAGAAAAAGATCCAGGGAAAATACGATATAGTGGGCTCGTCGCCGGCAATCGAGCATATAAAGGAAGTGGTGGACAAGGTGGCCGCCACAGACGCTCGCGTTATGATAATGGGCCCCAACGGCACCGGAAAGGAGCTTGTGGCCCGCCGTCTGCACGACAAAAGTCCGCGCGCAGGCGCACCGTTCGTGGAAGTCAACTGCGCCGCAATCCCGAGCGAACTCATTGAAAGTGAGCTCTTTGGCCACGAGAAGGGGGCCTTCACCTCCGCCATAAAGCAGCATAAGGGCAAGTTCGAGCAGGCCGAGGGCGGCACGCTGTTCCTCGACGAGATCGGCGATATGAGCCTTGCCGCACAGGCAAAGGTTCTGCGCGTGCTGCAGGAGAACAAGCTCTCGAGGGTCGGCAGCGACAAGGACATAAACGTGAACGTGCGCGTTGTGGCCGCGACCAACAAGAACCTCACCGAAGAAATTGCCAAGGGGTCCTTCCGCGAAGACCTATATCATCGTCTGAGCGTCATAGTGGTCCACGTGCCGAGCCTTGCCGAGCGCGCCGAAGACATCCCTGAGCTGATGGAGCACTTCATTGCGCAAATCAGCAAGGAAGAGGGCATTGCGCCTAAGAGCGTTACGCCCGAAGCCCTCGCCGAACTCCAGAAACTTCCCTGGACGGGCAACATCCGTGAACTGAGAAACGTCGCCGAGCGCCTTATGATTCTCTGCGGCAAAGAAATAACCAAAGAAGACGTACTTGCGTACGCAACTCCTTCAATATGAATTTAGTAGCAATAGTGGGCAGGCCCAATGTGGGCAAATCGACCCTTTTCAACCGTCTGGTGGGAGTGCGCCAGGCCATAGTAGATGAGACCGCGGGAGTGACCCGCGACCGCCATTACGGCAAATGCGAATGGTGCGGCAATGAATTTTCGGTTGTCGATACCGGAGGTTTCACTTCGGGAAGCGACGATGTCTTCGAAGGCGAAATCCGCAAGCAGGTCCTCATTGCCATCGAGGAGTGCGACCTCGTGCTCTTTATGGTGGAGGCTTTGACAGGAATCACCGATTTTGACGCCGATATAGCCGATATCCTGCGTCGAAGCAAAAAACCTGTGGTTCTGGCAGTCAACAAGGTGGATACCGGCGACCGTATGTACGACAGCTACCAGTTCTACAGCCTCGGTCTGGGCGACCCATGGTGCATCGCAGCAGCAACCGGAAGCGGCACCGGAGACCTTCTGGACCATATTGTTTCGCTTTTGCCCAAAGACACAGTCGATGTCGTGGACCCTTACGAGGGGCTGCCTCATTATACTATAGTGGGCAAGCCAAATGTTGGTAAATCGTCTCTTACCAATGCTTTGCTGGGAGAAGAACGCAATATTGTGACGCCCGTGGCCGGCACAACACGCGACGCCATCTCGTCTCATTACAATAAGTTCGGAAACGAATTTATGATTGTTGACACCGCAGGTCTGCGCAAGAAGAACAAAGTCTCGGAAGACCTTGAGTTCTACTCTGTTCTGCGCTCCATTCGTGCCATCGAGGCGTCGGATGTCTGCATACTGATGGTCGATGCCACCTCGGGAATCGAGGCTCAGGATATGGCCATCTTCAATCTGATTATCCGAAACAAGAAGGGATGCGTGGTGGTTGTCAACAAATGGGATCTGGTCCCCGATAAAACTGCCAACACTATGAAAGAGTACCGCGCGGCTCTGGAGGCTCGCCTTGCGCCTTTCAACGACATTCCGATTATCTTCACCTCGGCTCTGACAAAGCAGAGGATTATGGATGTGATTACAGCGGCCAACGAAGTTTACGCCAACTATTCGCGCAAGATTCCGACTTCGCAGCTCAACGACGTGATGCTCGAGGAAATCGAGAACTATCCGCCACCGGCTTGGAAGGGCAAGTACATCAAAATCAAGTATATAACCCAGTTGCCCACTCGATTCCCCTCGTTTGCTTTCTTCTGCAATCTGCCGCAGTATATCCGCGACCCCTACAAGAGATTTCTCGAGAACAAGATGAGGAGTCACTTCGATTTCAGGGGGTGCACCATTCAGATATTCCTTCGTCAGAAGTAAATTTTTGCTATGAGTATGGCTTCGGCTTCGGCGGGTTGCGAACTGATTTCCCGATATTTTTCTCTTTCTGAGCTGCAGATTCGTCAGTTCGAGGCTCTGGACGCGCTCTATCGCGACTGGAACTCGAAGATAAACGTGATTTCGCGCAAGGATATCGACAATCTCTATGAGCACCACGTGCTGCACTCGCTCTCGCTGGCCAAATATATGACTTCCTGCGGCCTGGACTCTTCGTGCTCGTCGGTTCTGGATTTCGGCACCGGCGGAGGATTCCCGGGGATACCTTTGGCTATTATGTTTCCTTCTTTGAGGTTTCGACTGATAGATTCCATCGGAAAGAAAGTGCGTGTGGCCCAGGCAGTTGGGAACGCCATAGGACTAAGCAACTGCGAGTATGCGCATTGCCGCGGGCAGGAAGACACGGGGTCTTACGACTTGATTGTCTCGCGTGCCGTTATGCCGCTGGGGGATATCGCCTCGATATTTAGCCGGCGCAGGCCGCGCCACGGCATAGTCTGCCTCAAGGGCGGCAACCTCGAAGACGAACTCTCCTCCCTCCCCACCCTCACCGTCCCCGTCTCCAACTACTTCTCCGAAGACTGGTTCGCCGAAAAGTTCATCGTCCACCTTCTGGC
>R18__coassemble_1499_pt1 | contig 27334 bp, 20 predicted proteins | sample R18__metabat2_high_PE_032 | metagenome-assembled genome bin R18
GACCAGGGTGTTGTTGAGGTCGATGCCGGCGATGCCCGTGGGGATGATCTCCGATGGTTGTTTTCTCTTGTAGGGTTTCACCGTGGGGCCGCCGATCTGGCGTTTTTCGCCGTCGATGGAAGGGCCGCCGTCTATGGGCTCGCCGTAGGCATTGAAGAATCGGCCTGCGAGTTCGTCGCTTACGTTCAGCGAAGGAGCCTCGCCGAAGAACACTACGTCGGCGTTTGTGGGTATGCCTTCTGTGCCGGAGAATACCTGGAGGGTGACGAGGTCGCCCTTGATTTTCACAACCTGCGCAAGGCGGCCGGCGACAGTGGCAAGTTCGTCGTTGCTCACTCCTTCGGCCCTGAGGGCTACTGTGGCCTTGGTTATGGCCTCGAGCTCGGTGTAAATTCTTTGAAATGCTCTGTTAGTCATTGCCTGTAAGTTTGTCAAGTTGTGAAAGATATCCGTTGAACTTCTCGCTCTGGAACTCAGAATAGTTCATCTGGCGAAGAAGATTTATTATATTTTTATAGGTGTCGCGGCACTCTTCGTAGTCTTCGAACTCCATATGGCGGTCGCAGACGTCGAGCACCAGCTCCAACATATATTTTTGGCGCTCCAGAGGAGTGATGGCATCGACGGCGTCGAATGCGTCCTGCTGAAGTATCACAAAGTCAATGAGTTCGCTCTTCCAGAACTGTTCGTGGTAGGAGATTGGCACTCCGTCGTCGCCCAGGATGTTGATCTGCTCGGCGACTTCCTTGCCGCGGCGGACGAGGTTTTTGGCGCGCCCCACGTTCTCCACCCAGTTCTTGCCGATCTTTTCGCCCAGAAACTGGGCAACTTCCGGATACTCAAGGTATTTGGAATAGGAGTCGATGGGGTTGACGGCGGGGTAGCGCTTCTGGTCGGCGCGGCTCTGCTCGAGGGCGTAGAAGCAGCGGGCGGCCTTTTTTGTGGACTCCGTGACGGGCTCCTTGAGGTTGCCGCCTGCAGGAGAGACGGTGCCGATGAAGGTCACCGAGCCGGTGGCGCCGCTGCGCAGACGGACGATGCCGGCGCGGGCGTAGAAGTTCGAAATGATTGCCGAAAGGTCCACCGGGAAGGCGTCGGCGCCGGGGAGTTCCTCCATACGGTTGGACATTTCCCTGAGGGCCTGGGCCCAGCGGGAGGTGGAGTCGGCCAGCAGAAGGGCCTTGAGGCCCATTGCGCGGTAGTACTCGCAGATGGTCATTGCGGTGTAGACCGAGGCCTCGCGGGCTGCAACGGGCATATTGGAGGTGTTGCAGATGATGGTGGTGCGTTCCATAAGCTTGCGGCCGGTGTGCGGATCGACGAGCTCCGGGAATTCGGTGAAGATCTCCACCACCTCGTTGGCACGCTCGCCGCAGGCCGCCATCACTATGACCTCGGCGTCGCCCTGCTTGGCGATAGCGTGCTGAAGGACTGTCTTGCCGCAGCCGAACGGGCCGGGGATGAAGCCTGTGCCGCCTTCGGCGATGGGGTTGAAGGTGTCGATGCAGCGCACGCCGGTCTCCATCACGCGGAAAGGTCTGGGCTTTTCTATGTATCCGCCCACAGCCACCTTGACGGGCCATTTCTGGACCATTGTGACCTTGACTTCCTCGCCGTCTGTTGTGTCTTTGAGGACGGCGATGGTGTCGTCTATTTTATAGTCGCCTTCTGGCGCTACGGTCTTGACTGTATATTCGCCTTTGAATGCGAAGGGCACCATTATCTTGTGGGGCAGCCAGCCTTCCTTGACTTCGCCGAGCCAGTCGGAGGCCTGGACTTTGTCGCCGGGAGAGGCTATGGGAGTGAAGTGCCATAGTTTCTCGTGGTCGAGAGGGTCGGTGTACTCGCCTCGTTTGAGGAAGACGTCTGCCATTGTCTCGAGGTTGTTCTGCAGGCCGTCGTAGCTGCTCGAGAGAAGGCCGGGGCCGAGAGAAACCTCGAGCATATGGCCCTCGAACTCCACTTTGTCGCCCTGCTTGAGGCCTCGGGTGCTTTCGTACACCTGCACGAAGGCGTTTTTGCCCGAGACTTTGATTACTTCGGCCATCAGTTTGGTGCCTGCGAGGTCGATGTAGCATATCTCGTTCTGCGAGACGTGCCCGTCGATCTTGACGGTCACCAGGTTGGCGATGATGCCGGTTACTATACCAGTGGTTTTGCTCATATCTGTATGTCTTTTATTCCTTTGAATGTGCCGCGGACTTCTGCCACCATTGTTCTGAACATTTCTTCGCCGGTCTTCTGGTCGAGACGGCTCCAGCGCTCGGCTATCTTGGCTTTGGCCAGAAATCCGAGGACCTGGTCGATGTTGAAGAGTTCGAAAGTTGTCAGTTCGCTGATTTTCTGCCATTTGAGGATGTCTATGGCTTTTTCGCGATCTATGAGGTTGGGCTCGTCGAAGGCTTTGGCGAAAGTCTCCCTGTCGTAGGGTTTGTTTGTCAGGTGCGCGACTTTGGCCTCTCTCAGAGCTTTGTCGAATTTAAAGTATTCCTTTAGGAAGCGGCTGCTTTGCTTTGCGACTGCGCTGTAGAAATGGGGCGAGGCGTTTTCGTCCTTGAGGCCGAAGGTCAGCCAGTCTATGAGGCGTTCGACGCGTTTGTCGCCGCAATACTCCTTGATCTGGCTGCAGAGCGCGTCAAAGTCGAAACTGCCCTCTCTGAAGTCGAGAGCAAGGTCGGGGAGACCGGCTATTATATAAGGATAGTTATTCACCGAAAAGTATCTTTTTGGTTGCGGGCCTCAGATACTGTCCCAGTATCGATGCGAAATCTTCGTCTGTGAAGCTTATTTGATAGCCTTCGCCTTTGGGGCCTATTTTGAAACCGCCGGCTATGCCTTTGCCCGGTTTTACTTCTACGCTGTTGTTGAGCTCTTTGGCGAGCTGCCCGGCGTATTTGTCGCCCATCTCTTTCAAGAGCGATGCGGGGAGGATGAGTTCCAGAGGTTTGGACTCGGCGTCGCTTGGGTTGAAGGCTTTGGCGATGGTGGCGATGAGGCCTTTGACGAAGTCTTTGTCGGCGAAAGCGTCCTTGACGGGGGCCGTTATGGCTTTGGCTGCGATTGCGGCCTCGGCCTGCTGCCTTATGGCTGCAATTGTCTGTGTTGAAGCCATTTTGATATCGGTGGCCACCTTGGCCTTGAGGTCTTCGGCGTCTTTTTCGGCCTTGGCGGTTATTTGTGAGGCTTCGGCCTTGGCTTTGGCGATTATGCTCTCTGCCTGGGCCTTGGCGTTGGCGAGAATCTCTTCGCCTTCCTGCTTGCCTTTGGACAGCCCTTCGGCATAGAGCTTGTCTGTGAGTTCTTTAAGCTTGTCTGACATATTTGTAGGATGTTTTGTTTCGTTTTTGTACGTCCTACAAATTTACGGATTATATTTTTCAAAAACAAATTCTTATTTTCCGACGGGGACCTTGCGGTAGCCCAGGCGGGAGAGGGTGAGGTGGGCGCCGATGCGGAAGAGGACTTCGTAGCAGCGCACCAGCACATAGAAGCCCTGCTCGCTCGAAGTGTCTATGCTTTCGTGCCTTAAGAGGCCTTGAGTGGCCTGGACGCAGCTGCCGATGCAGGTCCGCAGTTTGCGGTCGGTCTCGTCGCCCAGAAGCAGGATGTCGCGGGTGATGTGGTCGTCCATATCGTCGAAGCCGCGGATGCCGTAATAGTCTCTGTAGCCCAGGCCTTTGTATCTTTCCCAGTCGAGGTCCCAGTGGAAGGCTACGGCCATTCCCAGAAACGCCGCAAAACCGAGGGCCGCGTCGGGATAGTCGTTGAAATTCTCCACTGCGTCAGCTACATAGTCCTTGAGGAATTCGTCCCATTTGCCCTCGATGTCGGGCGAAATCATCATATCTCCGCTCCATCCGAGCGCGGAACATATTTTCAGAAGCCCCGCTTCGAGCACCTCCTGAAATCTGTCGAGCCTAAAGTCTTGTGCCATATATCTCTGATTAGTCCCGCAAAACTACGAATTTTTTTAGTAACTTTACGCGGTTAAAATTTGGGTTCAAAGTGAGATTCAGCATTTCGGACGAGCGCATTCTGATACTTGACGGGGCAACGGGGACGATGCTCCAAAGGGGGTATTCCATCGGCGAAGTTCATAGATTGTATATTGAGGCGGGGGCCGACATCATAGAGACTAACACGTTCAATCTCAAGGGATATGACGATTCGTTGGCCCAGACGCGCATTGCGAGAGCGGTGGCTGACGAGGCCTCCCGCAAGGTATATGTGGCAGGATCAATGGGACCGGGGTCGAAGATGCTCTCGCTCTCGGACGATGCGGCTCACCCGGAGGCACGCCCTGCATCTTTTGAAGACCTTGCGGCGGTGTATCGCGAGAACGCCCTGGGAATTATCGACGGCGGAGCGGACATTATCCTTCTGGAAACTTGTTTCGACGCGCTCAACGCCAAGGCTGCGCTTTATGCCATAACCGGGATTTTCGAGGAGAGGGGCGTGCGGCTGCCGATAATGGTGTCGGCCACAATCAACGACCGCGGCGGGCATCTGCTCACCGGAATGGCGGTCGAAGAGTTTTACGAGATCGTAAGTGCCTATGACATATGGAGTTTCGGACTCAACTGCTCGTTCGGCGCGCCCGATATGGCGCCTGTCGTGGAGCGGCTCGCCCAGCGCGTTGGGTGCCGAGTGAGCATGCACCCTAATGCGGGGCTGCCGGACGGCGCGGGCGGGTATGACCAGACTCCCGAGCAGATGGCTCAGGTTGTGGGCTGCCTTGCGCGCAAGGGCTGCCTCAACATTGCCGGAGGCTGCTGCGGAACAACGCCGGAGCATATCGCGCTGTTGAAAAAGACTCTCGAGGGGGTGCGGCCGCGCGGCATCCAGCCTCGCGCCGAGGCCGGAGAGCGCTATTTTATAAATGTGGGCGAGAGGACAAATGTGGCGGGGTCGCGCAAGTTTGCAAGGCTCATATCGGAGGGCTCTTACGAGGAGGCCTCGGCCCTGGCCCGTAAGCAGGTCGAGGACGGCGCCACGGTCATAGACATAAATATGGACGACCCGCTGCTCGACGCGCCGCTCGAGATGGAAAAGTTCGTGCGGTATATTTCCAACGACACTGAGATTGCGTCGGCGGCTTTTATGATAGATTCTTCGTCGTGGGATGTTGTCTTGAAGGGTCTTCAGAATGCTCCCGGACGGGTTTATGTCAATTCGATTTCGCTTAAGGAAGGGGAGAGTGAGTTTTTGAGAAAGGCTTCTGTGATAGCGCGTTACGGGGCTTCGGTGGTGGTGATGGCTTTTGACGAAGATGGGCAGGCGACGACTTATGAGCGGAAGATCGAGATTTGTTCGAGGGCTTATAAATTGCTGACGGAGAAGGTGGGGCTGTCGCCGGAAAGGATAATTTTTGACAACAATATTCTGACAGTCGGCACCGGTATCGCCGAGCACGCCGACTATGCGGTGGATTTCATAAAGGCGGTGAAGTGGGAGAAGGCAAACCTGCCGGGGGCGCTGACTTCTGGCGGGGTTTCTAATCTTTCGTTTGCCTTCAGGGGCAACAATACGGTGCGCGAGGCTATGCATTCGGTGTTCCTCTATCACGCCGTGCAGGCAGGGCTCGATATGGCCATTGTCAATCCTTCGATGCTCGGGCCTTACAATGAGATTGAGCCTCAGCTGCTTAGGGCTGTCGAGGATGTCGTGCTCAACAGCGACCCCGATGCCACCGAACGTCTTGTCGCCATCGCCGACCGCTACAAAGATGCCCCGGCTGGGGCCGCCAACACTACGTCATGCCCGGCCCCGACCGGGCATCTCACGGTCGAAGAGCGGCTGCGGCATTCGATAGTGACGGGCTCTGAAGCGGGTCTGGAGCATGACCTGAAGGAGGCGCTGGGGAGTCACACCCCGCTTGACATTGTGGAAAACATCCTCCTCGGAGGTATGGAAGAGGTGGGGGCGATGTTTGCGGAGGGGAAGATGTTTTTGCCGCAGGTTGTGAAGACCGCCCGCACGATGAAAAAGGCGGTGGATATTCTCGAGCCTTATATAAGCAAGTCAGACGGCGAGGCCCGGCAGTCGCGCCGCAAAAAGATAGTCCTTGCTACAGTAAAAGGCGACGTCCACGACATAGGGAAAAATATCCTCGGCATAGTGCTCTCGTGTAACGGTCTGCAGGTCAAAGACTTGGGCGTGATGGTGGATAACCGTACCATTATGGAGGCCATAGAAAGCGAAAATCCCGATTACGTAGGCGTCAGCGGCCTGATAACCCCGTCTCTGGGAGAGATGGAATCTCTCGCGGCCATGATGCAGGCCTCCGGCCTCAAGATTCCTCTCTTTGTAGGAGGCGCCACGACTTCCGCCCTTCATACCGCTCTGGCTCTAGCCCCTCTTTACGACGCAGGAGTAGTCCACACCGGCAGCGCATCTGACTGCGCCCAGACCATCATCCGTCTGGACAAAGACCCCGAAGCGGCGATGGCTCAAATCAAAGATTCCCAAAAGAGGCTGGTAGAACTTCACAACTCCAGCAAAGAAACTTTCGCATCGATAGAACAGGCCCGCGAAAAAGCCCCGGAGCATACAAACTATAACCCTGATTTCAAGGAAGATATCTTCATAAACAATCTGCCGATAAAAGACCTCGAACCCTACATAGACTGGCGAATGTTCCTCTCATTTTGGGGCTTCAAGGAAGATTCCTCAAAAGAGGCACAAAAATGTCTCGCAGAAGGCCGCGTGGCCCTCTCGAAAATGACGGATGTCAAAATATCATTGTCCGCAAAATTTTTCGAGGCAGAAAAGCGCAACCCCAAAGACGAGACGATAATTCTGGGCGGCGAAAGCTTCAATCTCGGCCGTTCGACATCGTCTCTGACAAAATACGAATCGTACGCGGACTTCATATCGATCGGAGCCTCAGCAGGAGTCTTTGCCATAAAGGTCGAAGACAGCCATAAAGACGACTTGATGCGAAGGAGCCTTTGCGCAAGACTCGCCGCCGCTGCATCGGACTATCTGACAAACAAAATGCCCGATAATACAATAGCCCCCGCCTTCGGCTACCCGTCTCTCCCGGACCATTCTCTCAAAGTGCAGGCATTCAGACTGCTGGACGCCGAAAACCTATTAGGGCTCAGACTCACAGACTCGTACGCAATGATTCCCGAAACCTCGGTCTGCGGAATGCTGATATGCCACCCGGAGGCCAAATACATCAACTTCAGAAGCAAATGAAAATCACCCGCATACTTTCGAAGGCCACCAAACCTTTTCCCTCTCTCGAGTTCGTGCCGCCCTTGAAGGAGACCGGTCTGGATGTTCTCTATTCCACGCTCGACCCTCTGATGGAGGTCAGGCCGCCCTACGTCAACATCACCTGTCACAGAGGCGACACCCGCCACCCGAGCACTGTGGCCACCGCCGCGGCGATAATGAAGCGGTACTCAGCCGAAGTGGTGCCGCACGTCATCTGCGCGGGCAACACCGACAGCAACATCGCGCGCGAGCTCTTCGACCTGAAGTTTCTGGGCGTTGAAAACATTATGGCCCTGCGCGGCGACAACTGCCTGGTCCACGCCGACAGCCTCGTTTCCAAGGTCCGCGAGGGCTTCGGCTACGGATTCTGCATAGGAGTCGCCGGCTACCCCGAGGTCCACGCCGAGTGCGCATCGCTCGAAGAGGATATCGCAAACCTCAGGCACAAAGTGGATTGCGGCGCCGACTACATCATCACGCAGATGTTCTTCGACAACTCCCTCTTCTTCGGGTTCGTCGATGCCTGCCGCGCCGCCGGAATCTCCGTGCCGATAATCCCCGGCCTGAAGCCTCTGGCCAACAAGGGACATCTGCAGAAACTCCCCGAAACCTTCTCGATAGAGCTTCCCGAGGCGCTGGCGAGGGAGGTCGAATCCTGCAAGGACGACGCCGCCGCGCGTCAGGTCGGAATCGAGTGGTGCGTCGCCCAGAGCCGCGAGCTCATCGCCCACGGCTTCCCCGCCGTCCACTACTACACAATGTCCCGCGGCGCCAACATCCTCTCCATCATCCGCCAGGTCTTCTGAAGATAGTTCATAAATTTTTGCTAAATTCGCTTTTGTTATGACAATCCGACGGGCGACATATCAAGATCTTCCGCAACTGATGCAGATTTACCGCGAGGCCAGAGAGATTCAGCTTCTCAGCGGCAATCTCCACCAGTGGCGGGAGGGATATCCTTCCGAGGAGACAGTGTGCTCCGACATTGAGAAGGGATATTGCCACGTCGTGGTCGTGGACGGAGAACCGGCAGGAGCCTTCGCCTTCATTCCGGGAGAAGATCCCACATATAAATATATAGAAGGCGGAGCCTGGAAGGACGACGAAAAGGCTTATGCCACAATCCATCGCCTCGGAAGTCTCAAGGGTTCGCACGGAGTGGCCGAGGCCTGTTTCGACTGGTGCTCTCGGCAGATAAAGAACCTGAGAGTCGATACCCACGAGGACAACGCCATAATGCGCCACTGCATAGCCAAGGCGGGTTTCGAATATTGCGGAATCATATATCTGCTTAACGGCGACCCCAGACTCGCATATCAGAAAATTCAACTTTAAAATTAAAATACGATGAAAAAGACTTTGTTTACGTCAGCTTTCTGCTGCATCGCTCTGGCCGCTTCGGCGCAGCAGTTCATCCCCACGGGCTACAAGCACGAGAAAACCCGGGGAATGGAACCCGAAATGACCGAGCTCTACGCTCCCCAGCCCGCCAAAATCGAGGCCGGCGATATCCGGACGAACTCCGCTCCGTCAGACGCCATCGTCCTCTTCGACGGAAGCAATCTCGACAGGTGGACCAATGACGAAGGCGGCAAAGCCGGATGGAAGGTCAACGGCGACGGCACAATGACAGTCGTCAAGGAAGCCGGCGATATTCAGACCAAGGAGAATTTCGGCGATTTCCAGCTCCATATCGAGTGGTGCGTTCCCGCCGACGTCCACGGCGAGAACCAGGCAAGAGGCAACAGCGGAGTCTTCCTCCAGGGCCGCTACGAAGTCCAGGTCCTCGACAACTACGAGAATCAGACCTACATCAACGGTATGGCCGGCTCGATCTACAAACAGAGCTCGCCCCTCGTGAACCCCTGCCGCAAACCCGGCGAGTGGAACGTCTATGACATAATCTACACCGCCCCGACCTTCAAGGAAGACGGTACCTACAGGACAAAACCCTATGTCACAGTGATTTTCAACGGCGTCCTTGTGCAGAACCACACAATGATTCTGGGCACGACCGAATATATCGGCCTGCCGACCTTCGCTCCCCACGGCGACGGCCCCATCTCGCTCCAGAGCCACGGCGACCCCAGCGAGCCCATAAGCTTCCGCAACATCTGGATCCGCAAACTGTAAACTCAAATAAATCAAAAAAATATGAAGAAGATATTGTTCGCAGCCCTGACGGCTGCCATCTTGAGCGTCACGGCTTTTGCCGGAGACTCCATCCCCAGACCCGAATATCCCCGTCCGCAGTTCGAAAGAGCCGACTGGCTCAATCTCAACGGCCAATGGACCTACACCTTCGACTTCGGCCGCAGCGGCTTCGACCGCTTCTTTGAGAAGTCAGAAGGCTTCGACGGGACCATCACTGTTCCCTTCTGCCCCGAAAGCAAACTCTCGGGAGTGGAATACAAGGATTTCATCAGTTCGATGTGGTATCAGCGCAAGGTCGAAATTCCCGCATCGTGGGACGGCAAGAAGATTCTGATGCATTTCGGAGGAGTGGACTACTATTGCGTGCTCTATGTCAACGGCGAGACAGTCGGCCGCCACTGGGGCGGAATGTCGTCTTTCGAGATGGACATCACCCGCTATGTCAAGGCAGGCGAAACCGCGAATATAGTGCTGCAGGTTGAGGACGACATCCGCGACGGCTTCCAGCCCGGCGGCAAACAGAGCGGCAGCTATGCATCTTCCGGATGTATGTACACCCGCGTCACCGGCATCTGGCAGACAGTGTGGATTGAGGCAGTGGCTCCCTGCGGCCTCAAGGAAGTCTATGTAAAGCCCGATTTCGACGGCAGCGCGTTTGTTTTTGAGCCAAAGTTCTACGGACTTTCGAACGGCGAGACCTTCAATGTCAAGGTGCTCGACGGCGCCAAAGTCGTGGCTTCCGCTTCCGCCAAGGCCGCAACTCCGATGACAGTCGTGGTGCCGGTCAAGAAAGCCAAGAACTGGTCTCCCGAGAATCCTTTCCTCTACGACATTGAGTACGAAGTCAAGGACGCCGCCGGAAATGTCATCGACCGCGTCTCGTCGTACGCCGGTATGCGCAAGGTGCATATCGAGGGCAACAGATTGTATCTCAACAACAAACCGGTGTTCCTGAGATTTGTCCTCGACCAGGGCTTCTATCCCGAAGGCATATGGACAGCTCCCAGCGATGCGGAGCTCAAGGCCGATATCGAACGCAGTATGGAGGTGGGCTTCAACGGCGCGCGCCTGCATCAGAAAGTATTCGAGGAGCGCTTCCACTACTGGGCAGACAAGCTCGGATATCTGGTGTGGGGCGAGGCGTCGAGCTGGGGCATCAACGTCAATGACGAAAGGGCTGCCCGCAACTTCATAAGCGAGTGGAGCGACATCGTGGTGCGCGACCGCAACCATCCTTCCATAATCGCGTGGACTCCCTTCAACGAGACCTGGGGCCGTCCCGACAATCCCGAGGACGCACGCATCCACGACCGCCTCGTGAGCGATGTATATCGTATCACCAAGAATCTCGACTACAGGCCCTGCCACGACTGCAGCGGCGGATATCACGTCCTCTCCGACATCTGGTCCTACCACAACTACAACCAGAACCCCAAAGAACTCGCAGAGCGGCTTGCTCTTCCGGAAGACGGCACAGTCCCGACCCTCAGCCTTGAAAAAGAATGCGCTTACGGCGGCCAGCCCTATTTCCTCGACGAGTACGGCGGAATCAAATGGGTCATCGAGCAGTTCGCCGAGAACTCCTGGGGCTACGGCGAAGGTCCGAAATCTATAGAAGAGTTCTACACACGCCTTGAGGCTCTGACCGACGTGATCCTCGGCTACGACTACATCTGCGGATACTGCTACACCCAGCTCACCGACGTCGAGCAGGAGCAGAACGGCATCTACACCTACGGCCGCGACGCCAAGTTCGACCCCGCCCGCCTGAGAACCATCTTCGGCAAAGTTCCCTCCTGGGCCAAGTAATTTAAGAGATGCCCGAACGGAGTCGGGCATGACGGGATTGGGGTGTCGGACGAGGGTGTCGGACGAGAGAGACGTAATATTACGAGAGCGGAGGTGGAAGGGGATATGGTTTCTGGCGACTTAGCCACCCTCGGCTAATAGAGGGAGGGGCCCGCTCCGAAGGAGTGGGAGGGAGGCGCGAAGCGCCGTCGCCAGGGGCCATATCCCCTGGAAATGGAGCGATATACAAAAAATGCTCTAACGGTGGTCAAAACCGATACCGTTAGAGCAATTTTTTATGGAATCTATTGACCGTGAGATGCCCGAACGTGGTCGGGCATGACGGGCTAGACCTTGGGGAGCTCCCAGGGGCCGCGGTAGGTCTTGCAGAGGTAGGAGTCGGCCTCGCGGTCGCCGAAGGTGGCGCCGTCCCAGGTGAGCTTCTTGCCGGTGCGGTATGCGATGTTGCCAAGGTGGCAGAATTTGGCGATGTGCGCTGCCTCTTCGATTGTGCAGTTGGTCAGCTTGTTGCGATTGCGGATACATTCCAGATGGTTCTTGGCGTGAAGGTTGAGGCCGCCTTCGCCGTAGCTCTCGTGGAGTTCGACGGGTTTCATACGCTGCACTCCGCTGACATCCTCGGGGATGACTTCCCATCCGCTGCGGTCAACGACCAATGTGCCTTTCTCGCCGACGAATCCCAGACCGTGCTCCCGGCCGTAGGCTCCGTCGTTGACTCCGATGGCGTGGTCCCACATCACGGTGAAGTTGTTGAAGGTGTAGATTGTCTGCAGAAGGTCGGGGGTCTCGCAGGCATCGTCGGGGTAGCCGAACTTGCCGCCCGAAGCCATTATGCTTCTTGGAGTTGTGACCTTCATTCCCACGAGGGCGTAGTCCAGAAGGTGGACTCCCCAGTCGGTCATCAGGCCGCCGGCATAGTCCCAGAACCAGCGGAAGGTGAAGTGGAAGCGGTTGGGGTTGAAGGGCACCTTGGGAGCAGGGCCGAGCCACATATCGTAGTCCACGCCTTCGGGAACCGCGCAGTCGGGCTGCACCGGAATGGACGGGCACCAGCCTTGGTAGGAGAACACGCGGACGGTGCGGACCTTGCCGATGGCGCCGCTGTGGAGATATTCCATAGCGTCCTGCCAGTGAGGGTCGCTTCTCTGCCACTGGCCCACCTGCACTATGGCGTTGGATTTCTGGGCGGCGCGGATCATTATGTTGCACTCCTCGATGCTGTTGCCCAGAGGTTTCTCGCAGTAAACATCCTTTCCCGCCTGGCAGGCCGCCACAAACTGCAGGCAGTGCCAGTGGTCGGGCGTGCCGATAATCACGAGATCGACATCCTTGTCGTCGATGAGCTTGCGCCAGTCTTTGTAGAGATTGGCCACTTTCCTGCCCTGGATTTTCTCGGCATCCGCAGCCCTTTCGGAGAGGACGTTGCTGTCCACGTCGCAAAGAGCCACGCATTCGGTGCCGGGAAGACGCAGGAAGGCCTCAAGGTCTGTGAATCCCTGGCCCCTGCAGCCGATGACTCCGATTTTGACTTTGTCGCTGGGCGCGCCGAAAGCGTTGAAAGACCTCATCATAGAAGGCGTAAAGAAGGCTCCCGCTCCAAGCATCGCCGAGTTTTTCAAAAAATTTCTTCTGTCCATATCGATATGTTTTTAGTTGTATAAATTCGTGCAAAACCTTTCAAAGTTATTAATTTTCCAAGCCAAAAGCAAATTGTACGATAAAAATTCCTAAATTTGTAGATTATGAACAAATTTTAAAAACACTATAGATATGCAACGCAGAGACTTCCTCAAAATTTCGGCTGCCGGAGTAGCCGCAGCAGCAGTTCCGGCCACATTGATGGCTTCGCCCGCTCCCGCGACAAACAAAAAATCGTCCAACGGCAAAATCAACCTCGGATTCATAGGCCTCGGATGCCAGTGCGCCTGGGCCCTTCTTCCCAGCTTCATCGAGAAGGAAAGGGTCAGAGTGGTCGCCGGAGCCGACGTTTACGACATCAAGCGCGAACGTTTCGTCCGCAAGGTCACCGAATATTACAAGGAGAAAGGCGAAAAGAAAGTCAAGGTTGACGTTTACGAAGACTACAAAGAGCTTCTGGCGCGCCCCGACATCGACGCAGTCGTCATCGCAACCCCCGACCACTGGCACGCCCTCACAGCAATCGACGCCATCAAGGCCGGAAAGGACGTCTATCTGGAAAAACCTATGACCCTCACAATCTACGAAGGTCAGATGCTCTGCAAGGCAGTCCGCAAATATGGCCGCATACTCCAGGTTGGCTCGATGCAGCGCTCCTGGGACGAATTCCTCCACGCCACATCGCTCGTCAGAGAAGGCGCGCTCGGAAAGGTCCACCGCATCAAGGCCTATGTCGGCCGCAGCGAATACAACAGCGAGAACGCATCGAATGTTGCGATGTGCCTCCCCAAGGAGGAAATCCCCGCAGGTCTCAACTGGGACAAATGGCTCGGTCCTCTGCCCGCAGACGTATATTACAGCGAAGGCCTCGATCCGCACATCACCCCCGAAAAGGACGAGCGCTGCTACGGCGAATGGCGCTGGTTCAAGGGAATGGGCGGCGGAATGATGACAGACTGGGGAGCCCATATGTTCGACATCGCCCAGTGGGCCATCGGCAAGGACTATAACGGCCCCGTCGAGGTGATACCCCCTTGCTGCAGCTACGACGACAGACTCACCTTCAAATACGACAACGGCATAGAGATGACAGAAGAACATCTCGACTTCGGCAACGGCGTCAAGATTTACGGCGACGAAGGCTGGATTGAAGTTGGCCGCGGCTATTTCAAGGCTTCGCATCCCAAGTTTGACCAGAAACCCGTGGCGGAACACCCCGACCACTACGATGCATTCCTCAATGCCATCGAGACCCGCATAGATCCCAACTGCCCTGTGGAAATCGGTCACTCTTCCTGCACCGTCTGCAACATAGGCAACATCGCCATCGAACTCGGCCGTCCCGTCAAGTGGAACCCCATCGTCCAGAAGTTTATGAACGACCCCGAGGCCACCAAGATGATGCACTACGACTACCGCGAAGGCTACAAGCTCGAAATCTAACGGCACTCCCCGAGTATGCTGAGAAACATAGGCATAAAGCGCAAGGCTCTCTACGGATGTGTCATCCTGAGCATAGTGCTGCTCCTTTCCGGAACGGTCTCGCTCTACGAATACTCCAAGATGAACAGCTATGTGTCGGACGTCATCTCCGACAACATCAACTCCATCAACACATCCCGGGAGCTTCTGGCGGTGGCCGAGCAGTACAACATCGACCTTATGGACGACCTTGTGGTCGCCAATTCGGCCGACTCCATCGGCAAGTTCCCGGGTCTTGAGGACGAAAGGCTCATAGCCATCTTCGACAATCTCCGCAAGAAGTTCGCGACTCCGGAGGAGCAGGCCGCCGCAGATTCGGTGGTTTACGCCTATGTGGCTTATATGCAGGTGGTTTCGGAAGCCGAGACCATCTGGCAGAAGCACTACGACGTGCGCCGCCAGTGGTATTTCAACCGCCTTATGCCCATCTATCTCGAGTTCAGGGGCTATATGATGAGCCTCACCCAGATATGCCAGGACAAACTCGTGGCGAACTCCGCCACTCTCCAGGACGGCTTCTACAGGAGCCTTATGCCGGGAGTCGTGTCCGTCATCTTCGGAGTCATACTCGCACTGCTTCTGGACTACTATCTCAACTTCTTCATAATCAATCCATTGCTGAAGATAATCAAGGGCATAAAGGGCTTCCGTCTCTTCGGCAAGAGCTACAATGTGAAGATAGATTCCGACGACGAGATGGAGCAGCTCAACACCGCCGTCAAAGATTTGATAGACCTTAACAAATCGTACAAGAAACAGCTGGGCCGATGAATATGAGCGTCATATCGAGAAACGTGGGCATAGCCTTGATGGCTACTGCCTTCTTTATGTTTCTCTCGGCCGGAGTCTCCGCTCTGAACGGTTTCGACTCGGCGTTCTCGCCGCTTCTGTTCAGCGGAACCATCACGGCACTGATTGGCGCATTCCCTCTTGTATTTGTACGCAAGTCTCAGAATATCAACACCAAAGAAGGCCTAGCCATACTTCTTTTCTCCTGGCTGCTCTGCTGCATCTTCTCGATGCTGCCCTATGTGCTCTGGGGAGGGGAGTTCAACCTTACCAACGCCTGGTTCGAGAGCGCCTCTGGCATCACCACCACCGGCGCCACAATCCTCCAGGACATCGAGGGCCTGCCCAAAGGCCTCATTTTCTGGCGCTCCGCAACCCACTACATAGGTGGTCTGGGAGTCGTGGTCTTCATAGTGATGATACTCCCCAACATCGGCACCGTGCGCTTCCGTATGAGCAAGATGGATGTCGATGAAATTTCAAAGAGCAACTATCGCTACAAATCCGACAAGTTCATAAGGGTGGTCGTCACCGTCTATCTCGGCATCACAGCGGCTGCCATAATCTCGCTGACCCTTGCCGGAATGAATTTCTTCGATGCGCTCAACCACGCTATGAGTGTGGTCGCGACCGGCGGATTCAGTTCGCGAAACGCCTCTGTGGCGGCCTTCGAATCGCCTCTGATTGAGACCATTCTGATGATTTTTATGGTGGTTTCGAGCCTCCATTTCGGCCTCATCTACGCTTCGTTCGCGAGCCGCAGTTTCAAGATATTCAAGAATCCCGTCACCCGCTTCTATCTCTGCACCATCTTGATCTGCTCGCTGCTCGTGGCGACCAATCTCCTTACGAGCGGAACCATCGCGGGGCCGGGGCAGGCGCTGCGCAACGCCTTCTTCGCTGTGATTTCCACCATCTCCACAACGGGGTTTGCCATCGCCGACACCAACTGCTGGCCGGTGTTCTCCATCCTGATACTGCTCTACACCGCCATACAGTGCGGCTGCTCAGGATCCACCACTTCGGGCATCAGGTCGGACCGCGTGTGGGTCGTGTTCAAGGCGGCGCGGGCGCAGATAGTCAGGATTGCACATCCCAATGCCGTGGTTCTGACCAAGACCGGCGGCCAGAAAATCGAGAGCGAACTCTTCACGAGCGTTTCGGTATATATCATCATCTATCTGTTTATCACGATGATAGGCTCATTTATCTATGCCGCTATGGACTTCGACCTTCTGACTTCGCTCAGCGCTTCGGTCTCGATGATGAGCAACGTGGGACCGTGCTTCGGAACCTTCGGCTCGTCGATGAGCAGCTTCGCTATGGCTCCGGCGGCGGCCAAGGTGCTGATGGGCATACAGATGATAGTGGGGCGTCTCGGAGTGTACTCCGTGCTTTCGATGTTCATCCTTTTCCGTAAAAATTCTTAGAATATGGGAGCGGTCGAGGAGTTTCGCTGCCGGCTGACGGCCAATCTGGGATACGAACCTACGCCTTGCCAGGCCGGGCTTTTCGACACCCTGTCGGAATTCACCCGGCAGTACGAAGAGTGCGACATCCTGCTTGTGAGCGGCTATGCCGGCACCGGCAAGACATCCGCCATTGCGGCATTCGTCCGGACCCTCAAAGAACTGAAATTCAAATATGTGCTGCTGGCCCCCACCGGCCGCGCCGCCAAGGTCCTTTCGGGCTTCACCGGCGAAAAGGCCTGGACCATCCACAAGCACATCTACCGCCAGAAAGGCGTCCGCGAAGGGGTGGGGGAGTTCTCGCTCAACTTCAACAAGGCCAAGGACACTTTCTTCATTGTGGACGAGGCTTCGCTGATTTCGGTGGCTTCCGAGGCAGGTCAGGCCAACGTCTTCGGCTCCGGCGACCTTCTTGACGACCTCGTGCAGTTCGTGCGCGGAGGCGTTGATGACAAACTCATAATCATAGGCGACAAAGGACAGCTGCCCCCGATAGGGCTGGCCGAGAGCCCCGCGCTCGACCCTTCGTATATGCGCCGCTACGGCCGCTTTATGACCGCCGAACTTTCGACCGTGGTGCGCCAGGCCTCGGAGTCCGGCATCCTCTACAACGCCACTGTGGTGAGGCGGCTCATCGAGCAGGGGGTGACCTCGGCACCGCGCCTGAGAGTCAAGGGCTTTGCGGACGTCGAGCGCATCAGCGGCGGCGAGCTCATCGAGAGCCTGGGAGACGCCGTCTCCCGCTACGGCCTCGACGACGTCGTGGTGCTCTGCAGGTCCAACAAGCGCGCCAACCGCTACAACGCCGGCATCCGCGGCAGCGTGCTGCTCCGCGAGGAGAGGCTTTCGCGCGGCGACAAGCTGATGGTGGTAAAGAACTGCTACCATTTTCTGGACAATGTCCCTGAGATGGACTTCATAGCCAACGGCGACGTCGCGCGGCTCGAGAAGATTTCGCACCACGAAGAGCGCTACGGCCTGCATTTCGCCGACGCCCGGCTCTCTTTCCCCGACTACGGCGATGCCGAAATCCAGGCCAAGATTGTCCTCGACACTCTGGATTCTGAGCAGGCTTCGCTCTCTGCGGATATGCAAAGAGCTCTGTATGAGGGCGTCAATGCGGATTATTCAGACATCACGACAGCACGCAAACGCTACGAAGCAGTCCGCGAAGACCCTTTCTACAACGCTCTCCAGATAAAATATGCCTCGGCCATCACCTGCCACAAATCGCAGGGCGGGCAGTGGCCGTGTGTCTTCATCGACAATCCATTCTGGCAGGAACTCACTCTCGACGACCTCAAATGGCTCTATACCGCCATCACCCGAGGCGTCGAAAAGATATATTTAATTAACTTTAAAGACGAATTTTTCGAATGAAAACCAGACTATCAGCCGTTTCCATAGCCTTGTGCACGCTCTTTTGCACATCCGCCGGGGCCCAGACAGTCCTCAAGCATCTCTCCAATGCCGAGATTCTTGGCGGCACCCCCGAAAGCATCGTCAAACCCCAGCCACGGCTTATGGGCTACGATGCCGACGGCAATCTCCTTTACAGCGCAGGCCGCGACACTTATATATATGATGTGAAGAAGGAAGTCTCCACACTCTCGTCCGCAGGTCCCCGCCACCCCGGCGAACGCCCCGAGCGTGAGGAACTTGTGGAGGGCTGGCAGAATCCCACGCCTTCGCCCGACGGCTCGAAGATAGCCTATACTCTGGGGGGAGACCTCTATTCCATAGATGTCCGCTCGCGCGAAATCACCCGCCACACCTTCGACGGCTCCGACGTCATTCTCAACGGCTATGCTTCGTGGGTGTATTATGAGGAGATTTTAGGCCGCCCGTCGCACTACAAAGCCTTCTGGTGGTCGCCCGACAGCAAGATAATCGCCTACTACCGTTTCGACAACTCCAAGGTGCCGATGTTTCCCATCTATCTTCCCGACGGCCTCCACGGCTATCTCAACGAAACGCGCTATCCCAAGGCCGGAGACAACAATCCGGAGGTCAAGATAGGCTTTGTTTCCGCCCGTGGCGGCGAGACCGTCTGGGCAGAATTCGACCCGCGCCAAGACCAGTACTTCGGCATTCCTTTCTGGAGCGGGGATGGCAAACGTTTTATGGTCTCGTGGATGGACCGCGCCCAGGACAACCTTATGCTCTACAGCGTGAATCCTCTCGACGGCCAGAAACAGGAGATTTATGGCGAGCATCAGGATTCCTTCATAGACTGGATGACCGAGATGCTCTTCTCCGACAAAGGTATCTTCATTGTCCGCGATATGACCCTCTGGCAGCAGGTCTATTTCCTGAGCTACGACGGCAAGACCTTCCAGCAGCTCTCCACCGGAGCCAACTGGCCCGTGCATCTGCTCAAGGCCGACAAGCATTATGTCTATTACACAGCTTGTTGCGAGGCTTCCACACGCACCGATATCTATCGCGTCAACATCCGCAGCAAGAAAGTCGAGAGGCTTTCGTACGGCGACTACACCTTCTCCAATGTGGTGATTTCCGACGATTGCAAGAACATTGCGGCTGTGGCCTCCAATCTGACAACTCCTCCCTTTGTGGTGAACATAAGCCTCCCTCTGGTGGACATCCCGCCTTTCAAGGTCAAGCGCACCACTGTCTATGACAGCCGCGGCGAGAATTTCGGCGACTATGCGCTTGCCCTTCCCGAGATTGTGAAAATCAAGACCCGCGACGGACTTGAACTCCCCGCACGTGTCATCTGGCCCGTGAATATGGACAAGACACGTATGAACGCCTATCCCGTCAAGGTCAACATCTACGGCGGCCCCGACAATCCCCAGGTGAGCGAGCGCTGGGCCGGAGTGGATTTCCGCACCCAGTGGTGGGCCAACAACGGCGTCATTCAGGTGGTTCTGGACAACCGCGACGGAGGCCACCTCGGCAAGAACGGCATCAATCAGGCCTATCGTAAGCTCGGAACCGTGGAGTTCGAGGATTTCATCGACGGAATCAAATATTTCAGAGGCCTTTCGTATGTCAACGCGGACAAAATCGGTGTCGAGGGATTCTCCTTCGGCGGCACTATGACAACTCTCTGTGTGACAGAAGGAAGCGACTATTTCAAATATGGCATAGCCGGCGGCGGGGTCTATGACTGGGCCCTCTACGATTCGCACTATACCGAAAGATATATGGACCGCCCCGAGGACAATCCCGAAGGATATGCCGCAGGCAGGGTGCTCGACCGTCTTTCCAACTACAAGGGAGACGACACCAATATGCTGCGTCTCACCCACGGCACCGGAGACGACAACGTCCACTTCCAGAACACCTTGCAGCTTGTCGGCGAACTCGAGCGTCAGCACAAGGATTTCGAACTTATGATTTATCCCGGCGGAATGCACGGCTATCGCGGCGACCAGGGCAAACATTCTTCCTATCAGGACTACAAATTCTGGTATCGCTATCTTCTGGAAACCCCTATGCCTTCCGAACTTAAAGAATATCTTTTGAAATGAGAATAGACATAATATCAGTAGTACCCGAACTTCTGGAGAGCCCCCTGGGCCATTCCATAGTCAAACGCGCGCAAGACAAGGGCCTGGTGGAGATTCACGTCCACAATCTGCGCGACTACGGCCTCGGACGCTATCGTCAGACAGACGACTACAGTTTCGGGGGCGACGCCGGAATGGTTATGATGATTGAGCCGGTCTATAATCTTATATGTAAGCTCAAGGCGGAGCGCGACTACGACGAGGTAATCTATACTTCGCCCGACGGCGAAATCCTCTCGCAGGCCGCCGCCAACGACCTCTCTCTCAAGGAGAATATAATCATTCTGTGCGGCCACTACAAAGGCATAGACCATCGCATACGCGAACATCTCATAACCCGCGAAATCTCGGTGGGAGACTATGTCCTTAGCGGAGGCGAAATTCCCGCGGCCATAATCACCGATGCCATAGTCCGACTTATCCCGGGTGCTCTGGGAGACGAGCAGTCGGCCCTTTCGGATTCGTTCCAGGACGGCCTGCTGGCTCCGCCGGTCTATACCCGTCCCGCTGAGTTCAACGGCTGGAAGGTCCCCGAGGTGCTTCTGAGCGGCGATCCCAAAAAGATTCGCGCCTGGCAGGACGAGCAGGCTTTTGAACGCACCCGCGCCCTGCGCCCGCATCTGCTTGACAATATACTAAAACAATAATAATCATACTGTACTTATGAAACGTTTCACACTTCTATTCATTGCTGCGGCTCTTCTTTGCTGCTCTGTTTCTTGCAGCAGCTACAAGTATGAGTCCGTCAAGGGCGACCCCACCGGCACCCGCATCTACACCTTGGACAACGGTCTGAAGGTTTACACCATCGTAAACAAGGACAAACCCCGCATCGACGCCCAGATAGCCGTCAAGGTCGGTTCGAAGAACGACCCCCGCGAGACCACCGGTCTTGCCCACTATTTCGAGCACCTTATGTTCAAGGGCACTCCCAGTTTCGGAACCCAGAACTATGAGCTCGAGAAACCTCTTCTCGACGAGATCGAGGCCCTCTTCGAGGTCTATCGCCAGACTTCCGACCCGGCACAGCGCAAGGCCATCTATCATCAGATTGACTCAATCTCCCTTGAGGCTTCGAAGATTGCAATCCCCAACGAGTACGACAAGCTGATGGCTTCCATAGGCGCCTCGGGCACAAACGCTTACACTTCTTACGATGTAACCTGCTATGTGGAGAACATCCCCTCAAACCAGATTGACCTCTGGGCAAAGGTTCAGGCAGACCGCTTCGAGAACTGCGTGCTGCGCGGTTTCCACACCGAACTCGAGACCATCTACGAAGAGTACAATATGTATGCTGCAATGGACCAGCAGAAGGTTTTCGGCGCTATGTTCGACGGCCTCTTCGAGCATCATCCCTACAAAGTCGATGTCATCGGTCTTCCCGAGCACCTCAAGAACCCTTCAATCACCAATGTCAAGAAATATCACGACGAGTGGTATGTTCCCAACAATATTGCAGTTGTTCTCTCGGGCGACTTCGACCCCGACAAGGCTGTCGCAACCGTCGATAAATATTTCGGCAAAATGAAACCCAACGCCAACCTTGCACGTCCTGTTTTCGAGCCCGAAAAACCTCTGACTGCTCCCGTGGTCAAGGAAGTCCTCGGCAACGAATCGCCCAGCATACTTCTCGCCTGGAGACTCCCCGCTTCGAAAGACCCCGAGACTCTCAAGGCAAGCCTTCTCTCGCAGATTCTCTATAACGGCGCGGCAGGCCTCATCGACCTCGACGTCAACCAGCAGCAGAAGACTCTCGGAATGTTCTCGGGTCTGGAGACTCTCGCAGACTACAGCGCATTCCTCGTTATGGCCGAACCCAAGTCGGGCCAGAGCCTCGAAGAAGTAAAGGACATCTTTATGGAAGAACTTGCCAAAGTCAAGGCCGGAGATTTCGACGAAAGCCTTATGACTGCAATCGTCAACAATATGAAGAGCAGTTTTATGCGTCAGATGGAGTCCACAGGCGCTATGGCGCGTATGGCTGTCAACAACTTCATCAACGACGAGTCGTGGGAAGACGATGTTGTAAACTACATCGACCGCCTGGGCTCTCTCACCAAAGAAGATATTGTCTCTTTCGCAAATGAATATTTCGGCGAAGGCTACGTACAGGTCAACAAGCTTCAGAAGAAAGATCCCAAGAACGTCTCCATCGACAAACCCCAGATTTCTCCCATCTTCACCAACCGCGACACCGCAAGCCAGTTCCTCAAGGACGTTCAGGCTGCTGCCGCCGAGGTTAAGCCCATCGAGCCTGTATTCGTTGATTTCCAGAAAGATATGAGCATTCTTTCGGCCAAGAGCGATGTTCCTGTGCTCTACAAGAAGAATGTCACCAACGGACTTTTCGAACTCAACTATATGTTCGAGACCGGAAGCTATGCCGATAAGATTCTCCCTATCGCATTCTCTTACGCAGACTATCTCGGCACAAGCACAATGACTCCCGAAGAAGTCAAGAAGGCTTTCTACGGTCTGGCCTGCAACGTGTCTCTGAGCTGCTCGGGCGAGAATTCCTACATCTCGGTCAGCGGCCTTGCGGAGAATATGGTTCCCGCAATGCAGCTTATGGAAAGCGTAGTCGCTGACGCTCAGGCAAATCCTATGGCTCTCCAGATGCTCAAGATGAATATGCTTCAGGAGAGGGAGAACGCAAAGCACGACAAATCAAGCAACTTCCAGCGTCTTTGTATGTACGGAAGATACGGCGCCGACAATCCTTCGACCAATGTGCTTTCAACAGAGGAACTTATGAAACTTACCGACGAGCAGCTTCTCGAGAAGATCCACGGCTTCTTCGGCTATGCACACAAGGCTCTCTACTACGGACCTCTCTCGGAGAAGGAGATTGTGGAGACAATCAATGCCGGGCACAATGTTCCCGAGACTCTCACCCCCGTTGTTGAGGGCGATCCCTTCCAATATGCTCAAGTTGCTGAAAATGAGGTTATCATAGCTCCTTACGACGACAATCAGCTTCAGCTCTACTCCGTTGCGAACTGGGGCGAGAAGTTCGACCTCTCGAAGTATTCCATCGCGCGGCTTTACAACTCTTATTTCGGCGGCGGAATGAACTCAATAGTGTTCCAGGAGATGCGTGAGGCGCGCGGACTTTGCTACACCGCACGTGCATCGTATATGCTTCCTTCCGATCTCGATCACGACATTCTTTTCTACGATATGATCTACACCCAGAACGACAAGCTTATGGACGCTCTTGGCGCATTCGACGAGATCATCAACGAAATGCCCGTTTCCGAGAATGCATTCGCAATCGCCAAAGAATCAATCATTTCGCAGATCCGTACAGCACGTACAATCAAGTCGTCCGTCCTTTGGTCATATCTTGCAAACGAGAGGTTGGGAGTCAAGGAAGATCTTCGCAAGAATCTCTACAACGAAATTCCGTCGATGACTCTCGACGATGTAGTCAAATTCCAGCAGGAGAACGTCAAGGACCGCAAGCTCAGAGTCTTGATTCTCGGCCGCGAAAGCGAGCTCGACGACAAGGCCCTCTCCAAATACGGCCACGTCCGCCACGTCACCACCGAAGAAATCTTCGGCTACTAACCTCCCAAGAGATGCCCGAACGGAGTCGGGCATGACGTAATAGCCCGTCACCCACGACCCGTAAACTCCACGTCATGCCCGACCGCGTTCGGGCATCTCTTTGATCTATATGTAAGAAATGAGCCGTCCGAAGGGGCGGCTCATTTTAGTTTGGTGCGGGGGAACTGTTAGAAGTTCTCCTTGTGAATCTCGAAGTAGGATTGAGGGTGGGAGCAGACGGGGCAGGTCTCGGGGGCTTTGGTGCCGACCACGATGTGACCGCAGTTGCGGCATTCCCAGACTTTGACCTCGGATTTCTCGAAGACTGCGGCAGTCTCGACGTTCTTCAGAAGCGCACGGTAGCGCTCTTCGTGGCGTTTTTCGATTGCGGCGACTCCGCGGAAACGCTCGGCGAGCTCGGGGAAGCCTTCTTTTTCGGCAGTCTGTGCGAAACCTTCGTACATATCTGTCCATTCGTAGTTTTCGCCGGCGGCAGCGGCAGCGAGGTTTTCGGCTGTGGAGCCTATGCCGTCCAGCTCCTTGAACCAGAGCTTTGCGTGCTCTTTTTCGTTGTCGGCGGTCTCAAGGAAGAGGGCTGCTATCTGTTCGTAGCCTTCTTTCTTTGCCTTCGAAGCGAAATAGGTGTATTTGTTGCGGGCCTGGGACTCACCTGCAAAAGCAGCCTCAAGATTCTTGAGGGTCTCGGTGCCTTCGTATTTGCTTGCCATAGTCTTCGAGGGAATTATGCCTGCTCGATTGCGCCCATAGGGCAGACGCTTGCGCAAGTGCCGCAGTCAGCGCAGAGGTTGGGGTCGATTTTGTAGATATCGCCGGCTGAGATAGCTCCTACCGGACATTCATCAATGCAAGTACCGCAAGCGGCACAATTTTCTGTAATTTTATAAGCCATAATGTTTAGTTTTTATAACGTATTGCAAATTTAGCACAATTTCGTTTAGATAGCAAATTTTTTCGATTCTCCGGCGGGGATATGCATATCCCATACGCGGTCGCCGTAGCGGACGGTGCAGGGGAGGCCGCTGCCGCTGGTGATGACGGCTTCGGTGAGCTTGCCGCCGGACCAGGAAATGTCAACGGTGAAGTTGCCGCGGGCGCGAAGGCCTTTGACGCTGCCGTCGCTCCATTCGTCGGGCAGGGCCGGCAGGAGGTTGATGCAGCCGTCGTGGCTCTGGAGCAGCATTTCGGTGACACCGGCAGTGCCGCCGAAGTTGCCGTCTATCTGGAAGGGCGGATGGATGTCCCAAAGGTTGTCGGCGGTACCCTGGCGGAGCAGCGTATTATATAAGGTATAGGCCCTGTTGCCGTCGAGAAGGCGCGCCCACTGGTTGAGCTTCCAGCCCATCGACCAGCCGGTGGAGGCATCGCCGCGGTGGTTGAGCACAACCTTGCAGGCCTCGGCGAGCTCGGGATTGTTCAGCGGAGAAATGGTGCGGCCCGGATGCAGGGCGAAAAGGTGGTTGACGTGGCGGTGGTGGTCGTCGGGGTCGTCGATGTCGCGGCTCCACTCCATCAGCTGGCCGTAACGCCCTGTCTTGAAGGGATACATATCGTCGAGCATCTGCTGCCACTTGGAGGCCTGCTCGCCGTCAACACCGAGCTCTTCTGCTGCCAGGCAGGCATCGAGCAGTATTTCTCTGAAGACTCCGTGCACAAAGGTTGCTCCCTCGTCTGCGTGGCCGTGCTCGGACGAAGCCGAAGGATTGGCCATAAGGTAGCCGTCAGGGCTGCGCCAGAGGTAGTCTTCGCAGAACTCCGCGCAATCCTTGATTATGGGATAGGCGGTCTCCTCGAGGAACTTGCGGTCTCGTGTGTAGTCGTAGATGTCCCAAAGATGTGTCGCAAGCCACGATGCGGCGCCGGGATTGTAGTTCCACGCCACAGACTGACCGGGCTGCGGAGCAGCCATTCCATATATGTTGGCAGTGATTGAAGCGGCCCAACCTCTTGCATTCCAGTATTTTTGAGCAGTTTCACGGCCGGTTGAGGAGAGAAGTCTGATATAATCCACCAGAGGCTCGGCGCATTCGGCGAGATTGTCCTGCAGAGCCGGCCAGTAGTTCATCTGCACGTTTATGTTGTTGTGGTAGTCCGATTTCCAGGGGGCGCTCGGCGACTGAAGCCACACTCCCTGAAGGTTGGCGGGAAGACAGCCGGGGCGGGAGCACGATATCAGAAGATAGCGGCCGAACTGGAAATAGAGTTCTTCCAGACCTTTGTCCTCGGCTCCGCCGCGATAGGCCTCGAGCCTTTCGTCTGTAGGGATGTCGTTGGAGGGGCCTTGGAGACAGAGATCGACTCTGTCGTAGAGAGACTTGTAGTCCTTGATATGCTGCGCGAGAAGTTTGTCCCAGCTGCCGGCGGCGGATATGTTGCCTGCTGTGGTTTTCGCGGGGTCAACTCCTGCAAATGCTTTGGCGTCGTTCTTCTCGGGAGCATAATTGATCTTGTAGTCGGTATCTGCTGCCAGAAGGATTGTAATGTCGTCTGAATCAGAGACTTTCAGCGATCCATCGGAAGCTTCGACGGTGCCTTTGGCAGAGCGGACCTTGATTCTGACGGCAAACTTTTCGCCGTTGTCATTGAGACTGCCTTCATAGAGAATCTCGTCGTCCGCGATGGCTTTGGCGGAGCATTTTGCGATGCTGCTGCAGTTGTATCGGATTTCGAGCCTCTGGGCGGCGCTCGAAGTGAAGCGAGCCGCTATGAGCTGAGCGGGATTGGATGCGAAGTACATTCGTTTGTAAAACTCTCCGTCGCACTGGAAGGAGACCGTCGCAACGGCATTGTCGATATCGAGCTTGCGCGAGTACGAACTCACTCCGTCGGTCGGGAGTCCGGTGTTTATAAGGAGCTCTCCCAGAGTGGTGTAGGTGCCGGTCCTGCCGCAATCGTCTTCTTCGTCCTTGCAGTTGAAATTGTTTTCGAGAATATCGTCGGCCTTGTCATAATCGCCCTTGGAGAGAGCTTCGCGGACTGCGGGCAGAAGCTGCCAGCTCTCCTTGTTGGCATCCCAGTAATACTCGGGGCCCTTGGAGATGCCGGGACCGCCGGTCCAGAGGGATTTCTCGCTGAGGGTGAGCCTCTCGAGGCCTATGGAACCCATAACGTTGGCGCCAAGGTCGCCGCAACCTATCGGGAGCGAGCGGTATTCCCACTCCTGGTTGAAGGTCAGTGTGGTGGGCCTTGAAGTTTTTCCGTTGTAGTCGGGGCTTCCGCCATCTCTGGCCCAGCCTATGCGCTCGGCCGAGCAGGGTTCGTCAAACCATATGACGTGCTCTCCCGGCACATAATCAACTTTGTTGCAAGCCACTGCTCCCAGCAGCGCCAGCGCTATAATATATTTCCTCATAATGACACAAATATACTGAATTTCTAAAAAATGCGTATATTTGCCGCTTTCCATAATTTGGCGAAAAAGTTGAAAAATACTGTATATTATTTTGTTGTAAAGAAAAATATTTAACTTTGCAACGTCATGGTTACTATCTGATCAGAACGATTAAGCAGACATCTATCCCTAAATGGATGTCTGCTTTTTTATTATGCTCCAGTTCCAGGGGATATGGCCTCTGGCGACGGCGCTTCGCGCCTCCCTCCCACGCCTAACGGCGCGGGCCCCTCCCTCTATTAGCCGAGGGTGGCTAAGTCGCCAGAAACCAT
>R18__coassemble_1504_pt1 | contig 26942 bp, 16 predicted proteins | sample R18__metabat2_high_PE_032 | metagenome-assembled genome bin R18
ACGAACACCCTCTGGAGACCCAGATGACGCACGTAAAACTGACCCTACAGCGCTACACGGCAAAGTACGGCACATCCATAGTCTTCATTTGCGGTCAGGGCGAAGGTATACTGCGCGAGAGCATAATAACATACGTCAAGCAACGCTACCCATCATATACCATCAGCGATGCCCCTTTCTACAAATACGGCGGCTCGGCAATAAAAATTGACATAAAACGATAGATTATGAGCAAGCTAAGCATAAGATTCTATAACGACCGCGAGGTGCGTGCGGTGTGGAGCGAGGACGAGAACAAATGGTTTTACTCCGCAACAGATGTCGTGCGGGCCATCAACAACGAGCCGGATTACACCAAGGCGGGCAACTACTGGCGCTGGCTTAAGAAGAAGCTCGCGTCGCAGGACATCCATCTCGTGAGTGACACTCACGGGTTCAAATTCACCGCTCCCGACGGCAAGAGGCGTCTGGCTGACGTTCTGGACGACAATGGAGTCCGGATGCTTGCCAAACACTACCCCAACAACCGCGCTAATGAATTTCTGGACTGGTTCACGTACAGCGACAATACTCTGGCCGGACAGAGCCGCAAAAAAGCCTATATGCTCTTCGAGAGCGGAATGCTCTCCAAACTGGAGCCGGGCAGCATCAAGTGTCTGCAGCAGATTCACGCATACATTTTTGGGGGATTATACGATTTCGCCGGTCAGATCCGCACGAAGAATATCAGCAAGGGCGGCTTTACCTTTGCCAATTGCTTGTATTTTCCTACAATCATACGCAACGTCGAAAACATGCCGGAAACGACATTTGACGAAATCGTGAGCAAATACGTGGAAATGAATGTCATTCATCCGTTTATGGAAGGCAACGGCCGCAGCACACGCATCTGGCTTGATCTGATGCTGAAGCGCACACTCAAAAAATGTGTCGACTGGAGCAAGATAGACAAAAATCAATATCTGAGCGCAATGCGGATGAGCGTCACCGATGATTCTGAAATCAGGAAACTGCTTAAAGATGCCCTCACCGACGAAATCCACAGCCGCGAAATGTTTATGAAGGGCATCGATTATTCATACTACTACGAAGAGCAATAAAATTCAATTTCACGACTATAATATATTCAAGTTTCGCATTTATGCGAAACCACCTATTTAGAGGCATTTATGCCGAAGGTAAGTCCTTCCCCCGAGGGGAAGGATTTAGGATGGGGGATACGTAAAAAGCGAATGTGCGGTGGGGAAAAGTTTCGCAAGGACACCGTAACGTTCGAAATTGCAGATAAATACAACTTGCGAAACTTGAGTAATATAGAGACTCCATGAGCGTATTTGACGAATACATAAAAGCCGGGAATCCTTCCCAAAAAGAAAGGAGCTATGCTTGGCGAACCGGCATCGGACTTCAAGACGTGGATGGTCTGAAAACTTCAGACTACCTTCTTGAAACGGCCAAAAAGAACATTGAAGGCGATATCACGATAGAAGAGGCTAAAAAACTGATAGACTCTTACTATAAGTCTCAGTCTGCAAGAAATGAAGTGGCCTCTGACCGTACAGAAGAAGCCGACAAGGTTTCTGCACGGATTGCAGAACTTATCTCAGAGCCGTCCTTTTCCCTTACGCCAACCCAGTATATTGCAATTCACAGACGTCTTTTCGACGGTATATACAAATTCGCTGGCAGAATCCGAGACTATAATATCACCAAGAATGAATGGGTACTGCGCGGAAGGACCGTCTATTATGCAAGCTTTGACACAATCGGCGACACACTTGAATATGACTTGAACCAGGAACGGAACTTCAATTATCAAGGACTTTCGGCTGTCGATGCCATAAAACACATTGTACGCTTTTGCAGCAACCTATGGCAGATTCACGCATTCGGAGAGGGAAATACGCGCACGACGGCAGTGTTTGTCATCAAATACCTGCGCTCTTTGGGTTTCAACGTGGATAATGACGTATTCGCAATGAACTCCTGGTATTTCCGGAATGCTCTTGTTCGTGCAAACTTTACTGATGTCCAGGAAGGCGTGGCCGAAAACGCTGATTTCCTGGAACACTTTTTCCGCAATCTTTTGCTTGGAGAACAATTCCCCTTGAGAAACAGTGAGACGCATTTGGATTGGAAGGAAGAACCCTCAGACCCGCAAAGTGCAAATTTGTCACCTTTAGATTCTCCAAAGTGCAAAATCTGCACTTTAGAAGAGCTCGCCGCACTGCGGGTGACAAGCAAACTTATTAACTGACAATCCCATGGACCAACCCAAAATCCAACGCCTCCTGCGCCTGATGAAACTGATGTCAGGCAACATCAACTACTCTGTCGAGGAACTCGCGGAGAAGCTTGGCGCATCGGACAGGACAATCTACCGCTACATCGACACCTTCAAGGCCGCGGGGTTCACGGTGACCAAGCTCTGGGCCAACACCTACAAGCTGGAGCGGGTTCCCAAGGCAATGCCCGACTTCGACAAGCTGATGTACTTCTCCGAGGAGGAGTCCTACCTCATCAACTCCCTGCTCGACGCCCTGGTCCCGACCAACGCCCTGAAGAAAGGCATCAAGGAGAAGCTGGCCGTCGTGTGCGACGCCACCGACATCACCGACTTCGTGGACCGCAAGAGCAACGCAGCGCACGTGGCAAACCTTCAGGAAGCCGCCAAGAACAAGAAACGGGTCCTTCTGAAGGGCTACGAATCCGGCAATTCCCACACCATCCGCGACCGCTACGTGGAGCCCTACGGCTTCACGACCGACTTCATCGACGTCTGTGCCTACGACATCGAGGATAACCAGAACAAAATCTTCAAGGTGAACCGCATCGGCGAGGTTGAGGTTCTGGACGAGCCCTGGGAGTGCGAGAAGTCGCACCAGCGCCAAGGAATGGACATCTTCCGGATGAATGGCAATTATATTGGCCACGTCACGATGCAGATGTCCGTGATGGCTAAGAACCTCCTGCTCGAGGAATTCCCGCTCGCGGAAAAGCATCTCAAGCGCAAGGGAAACTCTTGGATCCTCGATACGGATATTTGCAACTATGCAGGGGCATGCCGCTTCTATGTCGGGTTGGCCAAGGAGATAAAGGTTATTGACTCGCCGGGGTTTGAGGAGTATGTCCGGAAATATGTTCAGGATAATTTGATAAAGTTCTAACCCGGCGGTGTCAACCTTTCTCGGGGTAAGACAGGGACGAGTCCTTGGCATCAGCCCCAAGACAAACCCCAAAATCGTCTAGGGAGGGCACCTGCGTCTGAAGGCCCTGCAGCGATGCCCGCCTCTCTAGACGACGACTTTTTGCCCCGCCTAGTGAGGCACCCCCTCCCAGAGACATCTCCGACGGCCCCTGCCTCTCTAAACGATTTTGCGGTTTGGGCCCTGTCAAACGCAGGCTGACTACGCGTTGTAGGTGGAGGAGACGGTGGCGCCGCCGTGGCCGGTCCAGTTGGTGTGGAAGAACTCGCCGCGGGGACGGTCGGTGCGCTCGTAGGTGTGGGCGCCGAAGAAGTCTCGCTGGGCCTGCAACAGGTTGGCGGGCAGTCTCTTGCAACGGTAGCCGTCGTAGTACTGGAGGCCGGCGGTCATACACGGCGCGGGGATTCCGGCCTGCATTGCGGCGCAGAGAACGTTGCGCCAGCCCTGCTGGGCCTGGGCCATCTTCTCGGAGAAATACGGGTCGAGAAGGATGTTGGCGATGGACGGATTGTTGTCGAAGGCTTCCTTGATCTTGCCAAGGAAGACGCTGCGGATGATGCAGCCGCCCCGCCACATAAGGGCTATGCCGCCGTAGTTGAGATTCCAGCCGTATTCTGCGGCAGCGGCGCGCATAAGGGCGTAGCCCTGTGCGTATGAGACTACTTTTGCTGCGAAGAGTGCACGACGCAGATCTTCCAGAAAAGCTGCGCGGTCGCCGGTGAACTGAACGCCGCAAGGGCCCTGCAGTACAGAACTGGCTGCGACTCTCTCGTCTTTCTGGGCGCTGAGGCAGCGTGCGAAGACGCTTTCGCCGATGAGGGTCAGAGGCACTCCGGCGTCGAGGGCCGAAATGGCTGTCCATTTGCCGGTGCCCTTCTGGCCGGCGGTGTCGAGGATATAGTCCAGAACATACTGTCCGTCAGAGTCTTTCTTGGCGAGAATGTCGCGGGTGATTTCTATCAGATACGAGTCGAGGTCGCCTTTGTTCCACTCTGCGAAAGTCCGGTGCATCTCTTCGTTCGACATTCCAAGATACTCTTTCATAATGTGATAGCACTCGCAGATGAGCTGGATGTCGCCATACTCGATGCCGTTGTGGACCATCTTGACGAAATGGCCGGCTCCGCCTTCGCCCACCCAGTCGCAGCAGGGCGAGCCGTCTGCAACCTTGGCGCAGATGCCCTGGAAGATGGGTTTGACATAGGGCCAGGCTGCGGGTGAGCCGCCGGGCATCATCGAGGGACCCTTGAGGGCGCCTTCCTCGCCTCCCGAAACTCCTGTGCCGATATAGAGCAGACCTTTGCTCTCGACATAAGCCGTGCGGCGTGCGGTGTCGGGGAAGTGGGTGTTGCCTCCGTCGATGATGATGTCGCCGGGATCCAGAACGGGGATGAGCTTCTCGATGAAATCATCTACTGCCGCTCCTGCCTTGACCATAAGGAAGACTTTGCGGGGGCTCTTGAGAGAACCGATGAAATCTTCGAGAGAATGAGCTCCGTAGATGTTCTTGCCCGAGCCGCGGCCTTCCATAAACTTGTCCACCTTCTCGACGGTGCGGTTGAATACGCTTACGCGGAATCCTTTGGACTCCATATTGAGTACGAGGTTCTCGCCCATAACTGCGAGACCTATTAGTCCTATATCTGATAACTCTTTCATATTGTGATATTTAGTCTTTACATCTGTCCGGGTGTGCCCAAAGTCCGAGGGCGGGGTTGCTTATGTAATATATCTCTTCGCCGGCGACAGTGTTCCAGCCGTCGCGAAGCGAGTCGGGCGAATAGCGTGAGGCCATCTCCTCGTAGGAACAATATTTATATCCCACGCTCTCGATTTCTTCGCGCGAGACTCCGTCGCCGGGGCAGTAGGTTATAGAGAACCTGCCCTCGGACGAGCCGTGGATGAGATGGGCCGAAGCCCCGAGATTGGCCTGAAGGTCGGCGTTGGCCGATGTGCACGCCAAAGTGTGCTCGGTGCCGAGATATCCGTATTTACGTATGAGTGAGTCGATTGTGGGGTCTTCGCCGAATTCTCGAAGGCCGGGGGCCAGAATGATGAGCTCTCCGCCGTCTGCCAGGGCCATACGGGTGCGATAGACCGCTTTGTTGCCCAGCCAGGTGCTCTTGAACTCCGAAGGGTCGAGATAGACGACGCATTTGCGCAAAGGCTTGTCCACCATTATGAAATTGACTTCCAGAGAAAGGGCGGAGGCAGCGGCGAAGCATTCGTAGTCGTCGCCTATAAAGAGACCTCGCGTAACCATCTCTCCATCAGCCTTGTCGCGGACGGTCAGGACATAGACAACGGGCAAATCGGCGATGAAATGAGTCCTGGCATACTCGAAAACCTCGCGTACGGGCGACGATGCGCGGCCCATAATCCTCTCCATACCGTAGCTTGCGCCGATGAAATGGCTCTTGTTGATGAAGTCCGAACCTCCGACTCCTACAAATATGTTCTTGGTGTAGTTCGCCATTCCGATGACCTCGTGGGGAACCACCTGTCCGATGGAAAGAATCAAATCGAAAGAGGGGTCGAGCAGAAGCTTATTTACTTGTGCGTCAAGGGAATAGTCCAGACGGCCGCCGGAGACTTCGTGTACGTACGATCCCGGAACCGTGCCGACGGTGACAACGTCGTCTCGCCAGTCGTGAACGCGGAATTTCTCCGGGGAAACTCCCGGAAACATCTCCCCGATCTGGGGAGGCGTCATAGGGGAGTGGGTGCCAAGCGCCGGCATTATATCTGTCAGAGCCTCACCGTAATAGTCGTCGGCCATAGCGGTCAGAGGCCCGGCGTAAGAGTTGAAGCGGGTGAAATCGGGCGGAATGGCCAGAACACGCTTGCGCGGGCCTAGATTGTCAAACACCCCGTAAAGCGCGGAGCGGACCTCCGCAGGGGAAATTATGTCTGAAGCGGAGCCTCGTGCGAAATAGAGCATAACTACCTCTTTACGCGTGCATTACCGTTCCAGATGCTCCAGACCTGATCTTCGTCTGCGGGCTGGGCGTAGTCTGTGAGGAAGGTGGTGGCAAGGGCGCCGCTGGCCCAGCCGAATTCTATCCACTTGGCGCTCTCCCAACCTTTGAGGATGCTGTAGAGCAGGCCGCCGACGAAGCCGTCTCCGCCGCCTATGCGGTCGAGCACACGGATCTGGCGGGGCTCCACCACACTCCAGTCTTCGCCTGCGAGCATCAGGGCGCCCCAGTTGTGGACGTTGGTGTCGCAAACCTGACGCAAGGTGGTGGCATATACCTGAGCTTCAGGGTATTGGGCCTTGACGCGGCCTATCATTTCCTTGAAGCCGCCGATCTTGGATGCTATGTCCTTGCCGCCGGCTTCGGGGCCTTCGATGCCCAGGCAGAGCTGGAAATCCTCCTCGTTGCCGATGAGGATGTCGGCGAGGCTGCAGATTTCGCTGAAGGCGGAGTGCAGCTCGGCCTCGCGGCCCTCCCAGAACGAAGCGCGGTAGTTGAGGTCGAAGCTTATGCGGGAGCCGTGCTTTTTGGCGGCGCGGGCGATGTCAAGGCAGAACTGTGTGGTCTCGGGGCTCAGGGCGGCGATGAGGCCGCTCAGGTGCACAATCTGCACGCCTTCGCTGCCGAAGATGCGCTCAAGGTCGAAGTCGCGGGCGCTGAGGGTGCGTCCGACCTCGCCTGCACGGTCGTTCCAGACGCGGGGACCGCGCGAACCGTAGCCGCTGTCGGCCACGTTGATCTGGTGGCGGAGGCCCCACGGACCTCCCTGCGGCACTTCCGGACCCTCGAAGTCCATTCCCCTCGAGCGGAGGTTGCTCTTGATGAAGGCGGCAAAGGGGCTGCCCTTCACAAAAGTGGTGAGCACCTTGACGGGAAGGCCGAGGTAGGATGCGATGCTGGCTACATTGGTCTCGGCGCTGGTGGCCTGGAGGTGGAAGACGTCGCTGCTCTGCACAGGCTGGCCGTTTTCGGGGGTGATGCGGAGTCCCATACTTGTGGGGACCAGAAGGGCATATTTGCAGCCCTCTTTGAGGGAAAGTTTCATTTATGAGCGCTGTTTGATTCTGCTTGCAAAAATACTCTTTTTTTCATAAATTTGTAGATTATTTGCACAACTGCCAATATAACATAAAAGATATATGAAACGCAAAGCCCTCATTCTCTCTGCATTGCTTCTTGCAGGAACCTCTTTCCTCGGAGCGCAGACCCCCAACGATTGGGAGAATCCCCAGGTCAGCTCTGCCGGCCGTCTGGCGGCTCACACCTACGCATTGCCTCTTGCATCCGCCGAGGACGCATTCACAGACGCACTGCAGCCCTCCACTCCTTATGTCAAGTCGCTCGGCGGCGACTGGAAGATAAGCTGGTGCGGCGAACCTTCGCGCAGGCCTCTGGACTTCTACAAGACGGATTTCGACGATTCGTCGTGGCAGACCATAGATGTTCCCAGCTGCGTGGAGACCCGCGGATTCGGTTTTCCGGGCTATACCAATGTGATTTATCCCCACGCCAACAAAGCCCCCCTTGTTTTGGACCGCGATTTCGAGACTCCCGACTACAATCCCGTATCTTCCTATCGCACAAGGTTCACGGTGCCCGAGTCGTGGGCCGGCCGCAACATAGTTCTCCGTTTCGACGGCGTCTATTCTGCATATTACGTATGGGTCAACGGCAAGAAAGTGGGCTATGCGGAAGATTCCAAACTTCCTTCGGAGTTTGATATAACTTCTTATCTGAAGAGCGGCGAAAACCTTCTTGCAGTGGAGGTCTATCGCTGGTGCGACGGCTCGTATCTCGAGGACCAGGATATGTTCCGCTTCAGCGGCATCTACCGCGACGTCACCCTCATCGCGCAGCCTTCCAAACCCATCGAGGACTTCTGGTTCCGCACCACTCTTTCGGACAATTTCAAATCCGCCAAGGTGGATCTGACCGTCAAGTCCGAAAGCGCAGCTTCAGCTGTTCTCTATGATGCTTCGGGCAAGGCTGTGGCCCGCTTCAAGGGCGGCGAATCTTCTGCAAAGGTCAGCAAACCGCATCTTTGGAGCGCCGAAGATCCTTATCTCTACACTCTTGTCATCACCGCAGGTTCCGACATCCGCTCCGCAAAAGTGGGCTTCAGAAATGTCAAGATTGTGGGCAACACTATGCTCGTCAACGGCAAGATGGTCAAGTTCAAAGGAGTCAACCGCCACGAAAGCAACGCCCTGAACGGCCGCTCCGTAAGCCTCGACGATATGATAGCCGACATCACCCTGATGAAGCAGTACAACATCAACACTGTGCGCACCTGCCACTATCCCGACCATCACCTCTGGTACGACCTCTGCGACCGTTACGGTCTCTATGTGGTGGCTGAAGCCAATGTGGAGGGCCACGAACCCGGCTATGGAGAGAACGGTCTCGGACTCAAGGAGATGTGGAACAAATCCATAGTCGAGAGAAACGAGAACAATGTTCTGAACTACCGCAACCATCCTTCAATCTTTATGTGGTCGCTCGGCAACGAGACGGGCCACGGCCCCTGCTTTGTCAATGCCCGCGACGCTGTCCGCGCCATCGACCCTACACTCCCGATCCACTGGGAGAGGGGCAACATCGACGCCGATGTTGACAGCCATATGTATCCCACAGTCGAATGGCTCTTCTGGAGAGGTCAGCTCGGAGACGGCTTGGCCGAACCCGATCCCCGCGAGGCCGAAGACAACGACCGTCAGGGCAAGGGCAAACCCTTCTTTATGTGCGAATATGCCCACGCTATGGGCAATGCTGTAGGCAACTTCGCAGAGTACTGGGACGCATTCTACAGCAGCAACAGCCTTCTGGGCGGCTGCATCTGGGACTGGGTCGATCAGGCTCTCGAGAAACCTTCCGGAAGGTTCGATGCCGCCGGCAATCCCATAACCTATCTTGCATATGGCGGCGACTACGACGAGAGGCCCAACGACGGCCCGTTCTGCTGCAACGGCCTCATCCGTCCCGACCGCAAGCCCACGGCCAAACTCATCGAGGTGGCCCACGTCTATCGCCAGATAGTCCTTTCGTCTGACGATGCATTCAGCGGCAAGGCAGTGCTCTGGAACAGATTCCAGTTCACAAACGCCGACGCTTACGATGCTTCGTGGACCCTGCTCGAAGACGGCGAAGCAGTGGCTTCGGGCACTTGGAAAGTTCCTTCTGTCGCTCCAGGCGAGAAGAAAACGGTGGATCTGCCTTCGACCGGCTATCAGCCCAAAGGCGGGAAAGAGTACTTCCTCAATGTGTCTTTCGCCCTTCGCGAAAATACTTTATGGGCCGACAAAGGCCACGTCATCGCTTCAGACCAGCTGCCTTGCGTGAACGGCGCAGCTGCACCTGCTGTGGCTGCCAAAGCTGCGGAAAAGGTCTCCGTAAGCGAGGATTCCGAGTGCGTGACGGTCTCTTCTCCTTCCTACAAGGCAGTATTCTGCAAGAAGGCCGGCACCGTGGTTTCCCTCGAAGTGGGCGGCAAACAGATTCTTGCTCCCGTGAAGGCAGTAGGCGGCCCCAGACTCACTGTTATGAGAGCATATACCGACAACGACGTATGGCTCAGAACCGGCTGGGATTCGGACGGAGTGCCTTATTCTTCCTATGGACTCACACAGCTCAACTATCAATCCAAGGGCGTGAAGGTTTCGCGCGGCGCAGACGGGACTGTCGCAGTGACTTGCCTTGTGGATGTAACGGGCTTGAAATCAGCAGGTTTCGAACATAAATCGGTATGGTCGTTCGGCACCGACGGAGTGGTTTCAATCACAAACGACGTGGACCCCTACGGCCACCAGCCCGTATCGCTTATGAGACTCGGTCTTTCGTGGATGCTCGACGGCTCTCTCGAGAATGCCCAGTGGTACGGCCGCGGCCCTTGGGAGAACTATGTCGATCGCTGCACCGGAAGCTTTGTGGGTAAGTATTCTTCCTCAGTCACAGACCTTTACGAAGAATATGTACGTCCGCAGGACAACGGCTACAGGAGCGACTGCCGCTGGTTCGAGTTCAAGGACTCTGCCGGCAAGGGAGTCCGTTTCAGCGCCGACTTTCCTATGTTTGTCCAGGCCCTGCACCTGAGTATGGAAGACCTTATGGGAGCGCGCCACTTCAACGGCGAAAGACGCCGTGCCGTTATTCTTGAGCCGCGCAGCGAAATATGCCTCAACATAGACCTTCGTCAGCTCGGCCTTGGCGGAGCATCCTGCGGTCCCAGACCTATGGACAAATACAGAGTGCCCGTGCAGCACGAAACATTCACCGTCAAAATCTCTGCCTGCGAATGATACGACGCCTTCTTTCAACCATTCTGTTTCTGACGGCCTGCTTCACCCCCGTCTTTGCATCTGCATCCGTGGATGTCAAATCCTTCGGGGCTAAAGGAGACGGAGTTTCAGACGATACCCGCGCCATTCAGGACGCCATTGAGTCCTGCCGTGCGGAAGGCGGCGAAATAGTCTTTCCTGCAGGCACTTATCTCATCTCGTCCCTGCTTTTCGATACCGACAATTCAAGCATTTCGAGTTCCCTGCACGTATATTCCGGCCAGACTCTGCGTTTTGAGAAGGGCGCTGTCCTGCGCCGTGGAGACGCTTCTGTCAACCACATTCTCTTCACCCACAACGAGCCGGACGCTGAAGGCTACGACGGTTGCCGCGACATATCGATAGTCGGGGCCGTGGTCGATGAAAATGCCTCTCTGGGCACAAACTGCACTGCTTTCAATGTGTCTCACGCTCAGGAAGTTCGTATTTCCGACTGCGAGTTTTACGGCGCAAGCGGCTCGTGGCATTCCATAGAGATAAATTCAAGCCGCTATGTATATGTCCGGAACTGCTTCTTCCACGACAATTCCAACAGCGAAGACCTTCAGATAGACGCCGCTCTGGGCACCGGCAACCTCGGCAAGGACGACGAGATGGTCTGCCGCGACATCTATATCACCGACAATCATTTCCGCAGCGACGGACATCCCGCAATCGGCAACCACAACCGCGGCGAGCACCGCCTCATCTATATCTATCACAACATCTTTGAAGGCACTGCCGGCGAAAGGGAGTTCATCAGCTTCCACGACGACACATACAACGTGCATCTTTCGGGCAATATATTCAAGGTCATAGAGGGAACTGCCACAGGCTATGAGCAGCCTTCTCCCGAGACTTTCGTGTTCTCCACAGACGGCAGCCGCAAGATGTTGCTGCATTTCTGCAGTCCTTCGGTCGTCAAGGTTTACAATTCCTTCGACGGGGAGTTTTCTGCCGAGGCTCCGACTCCGGCTGTGGTGTCTGACGCCATTGCTTCTGTCTCGCCTGTGATTGCGGAGGAGGGCGGCTCGTGGCGGATATCGACAGGCGATATCGATGTCATCGTGGACAAGGCTCCCTTGAGGGTTTCTTTCTCAAGGCCCGACGGAAGTTCCCTGCTTGCCGACGCCACAGATGCTTATTCCATTGATGGCTCGCAGATTTCCTGCACCAAGGTTTTCGACACCGACGAGCATATTTTCGGCCTCGGCGAGAAAACCGGCCTTTTGGACCGCCGCGGGTCGTTCCTCACAATGTGGAACTCCGACAAACCCTGCTACTGCAACCACGAAGACCCTCTCTACAAGAGCATTCCGTTCTTTATGAGCAGCAAGGGCTACGGCATCTATTTCGACAACAGCTACAAATCGCATTTCGATTTCCGAGGCTCCGATACCTATACCTTCGGAGCGGATGGGGGAGAGATGATTTATTATTTCATTGCGGGCGGTTCATACAAGGATGTCCTGGGCCAGTATATCAAGCTCACCGGCCGGCCTGTGATGCCTCCGCGCTGGTCACTGGGCTTCTCGCAGTGCTGCGGCAACTATGTCAATCAGAACCAGGCCATCGACATCGCAACCAAATTCCGCGAAATAGGCTTCCCCTGCGACATCATCTATCAGGACATCGGATGGACTCAGAGACTCCAGAATTTCGAGTGGAACGGCTCTTACACCGACCCTGAGGGAATGACATCCAAGCTCAAGGATATGGGCTTCCACGTGATAGTCTCGCAGGATCCCATTGTCTCACAGTCAAATACTGCGCAGTGGGCCGAGGCCGATTCGCTCGACATCTTCGTCAAGGACGACCGCACCGGCAAGTTCTACGATATGCCCTGGCCCTGGGGCGGCCGCTGCGGCCTCATAGACTTCTCCAACCCGGCGGCCGCTTCGTGGTGGGGCGACTATCAGCAGAAACCCATCGACGACGGTGTGGCAGGCTTCTGGACCGATATGGGCGAACCTGCCTGGAGCAACGAAGAAGTGCTCGACAGACTTCATATTCAGCATTATGCAGGTCCTCACGCCAAGATGCACAATCTTTACGGCCTCTATTGGGACAAAGTCGTCACAGAAGAATTCGAAAAGAGAAATCCCGGCAAACGCCTCTTCCAGATGACACGCTCCGCTTTTGCGGGAATGCAGCGCTACTGCTTCTCGTGGACCGGCGACAGCGGCAACGACCTCGGACTGACTTACAGCTGGGATCAGTTCGCCTATCAGATTCCGGTGATGCTCTCTGCAAGTGTGTCGGGCGTTCCGTTCATAACAGGCGACATCACAGGCTATTGCGGAGATATTCCCGACTATTCGGCCGCCGCTGAAATCTACATCCGCTGGATGCAGTTCGGACTCTTCACACCGCTGAGCCGTGCCCACCACTGGGGCGGCACACAGGTCGAGCCCTGGAAATTCGGCGACGAGGCAGTGGATTGCGCCCGCAAGGTTGTGGAAATCAAATATGCTTTGATGCCCTATCTATACACCTGTGCACGAGAGGCTTACGACACCGGAACCCCCATTATGAGGGCAATGTTCCTCGAGTTCCCCGATGATCCCGAATGCGCAAGGCTCGACTTTCAGTTTATGTTCGGACCGAGCATCCTTGTGGCTCCGGTGGTGGAGGAGGGGGCACGCACCCGCAGGCTCTATCTCCCTGAAGGAGAGTGGTATGACTGGTACACGGAAGAACTTTACGAAGGCGGCCGCTACATCGAAACCCCGGCGCCTCTGGACAAAGTGCCTCTGTTTGTCCGTGCAGGCAGCATCATTCCCACCGTGGCTGCCCGGCAGTACACCTGGGAGAACCCCGATGCTCCGCTCTATGTGGATGTATGGCCTTCTTCTGCCGGCAGCTTCGAATACACTTTGTATGAGGACGACGGCGAAAGCCTTGACTACAAAGCCGATGGCTGCGCCCGCACCAAATTCTCGGCCCGCGTCAAAGGCTCTTCCTGCACAGTTTCCAAAGGCAAGCGCACCGTTTCGGGCGGCTATTCGGCTGACGGCTTTAAGGATATCCAATACAGACTTCACGGTGCCTCAGGCAAGTCTCCAGTCAAGAAATTAATTGTAAAATAATATATGATGAAAAAAACTGTTTTGTGTCTTGCTCTTGCGCTTCTTTCTCTCAGCGCATTTGCCCAGTATCCAATCCTGATTCATTCGCACAACGACTACCAGCGTACTGTGCCTTTCTATCAGGCTTATGCTCAGAGAATTACATCCATCGAGTGCGATATGCACTATCTTGGCGGTTCGAAATTCCTGGTCGCTCACGACCTTGACGAGACCTCGGAAGATGTCACATTCGACAACACCTATCTGCAGCCCATCGTCCGTCAGTACAAACTTTGCGGCGGACATCCCTGGGAAGACGACGCTTCGCGCGCTATGCAGCTTCTCATCGACATCAAGTCGGACGACCCCGACGCTTTCATCAAGGCTCTCGCCAAGAAGCTCCAGAAATATCCGGAGGTTTTCGACCGCAGCGTCAATCCCGTTGCCTGCCAGGTGGTCATAACCGGCAACCGTCCCGATCCTTCCGATTGGTACAAGTACCCCGCAATCATTATGTTCGACGGCAAAATCGAGATCAACTACACTCCCGACCAGCTTGCACGAGTGGCTCTCATCAGCGAGTGCTTCGACGACTATTGCCAGTGGAACGGCAAGGGAACCCTGATTTATGACGAAGAAGTCAAGGTCAAGGAGGTTATCGCCAAAGCTCACGCCCTTGGCAAACCCATACGTTTCTGGGGCTGCCCCGACACCGTAACCACCTGGTACACCTGGATCAACTTCGGCATCGACTTTGTCAACACCGACCATCCCGAGAAATGCAGCGAGTTCCTTTGTGATTGGCACAACAAGACCTATTCAATTCTCGACGCTCCCCGCGATGTCGTTGGCGGAGTCACGGGCACCGACCGTCTGGACAAGATTACCCGCGACTTCAAGGGCTTCCAGAACGACAAGCTCCAGCTCACCGAACTCATCAAGACCTATGTCCCTACATATCTCAACGACGGCGCCTGCGACAAACCCATCAAGAACGTGATTCTGATGATCGGCGACGGAATGGGCCTCCAGCAGATGATTGCGGCAGACCGCACCAACTTCGGTCTTTCGATGTTCAATATGAAGTACATTGGAATGGTCAACAACTCCAGCCTCGACGCCTTCACCACCGATTCCGCAGCTTCCGGCAGCGGTCTTGCTACAGGTGTGACACACTACAACCGCCACATCGCGGCTACCTGGGAGAACGAGCCCGTGCCGTCCCTTACCGACTTCTTCTACGATTTGGGCAAGGCCTGCGCTGTTGTCACTCTTGGCGATATGGACGATGCCACTCCTTCGGCATTCTATGCTCACTGCTACGAGCGCGACAGTTCTGACATCATCACACGCGGTCTTTTGAGCAACAAGCTCACTGTCCTTGCCGGCAGCGGCATACGCGATATGACCCGCCGCCACGACGGAATCGACCTCGTGGGCGGCCTCAAGGATCTCGGATACGACTTTGTGCGCAGCGTCGCTGAAATCAATCCCGACAACGCCGACCGCGTCATCTGCATCGACGAGGAGATGGACAAGGCTGCCGAGGTCGGCAACATCGGCCTTCTGGCTGATGCCACCCGCCGCTCAATCGAGAAATGCGCCAAGGCCGGCGGAGAAAACGGCTTCTTTATGATGGTCGAGGGTGCAAAAATCGACTATGCAGGCCACTCACGCTGCCTTCCCGGCTCGATTATGGAGACTTTGAGCTTCGATATGGCTGTGGCTGAGGCTATGAAATTCGCTGACTCCAACGGCGAGACTCTCGTGATTGTCACGGCCGACCACGAATGCGGAGCTCTCGTGCTTGTTGACGGCGACAACAAGACCGGCCGCGTGACAGGATACTATCTGTCCAACGACCATACTCCCATCTATCCCATCGTGCTCTCTTACGGTCCCGGTTCATACAGATTCATCGGCCGCTATCCCCAGAGAGACATTGCAAACCGTATCAAAGAAATCTATAAATAGTTATGCGTAAGATATTTACAGCTGTTTTGCTGCTTTGTTCGGCCTTTGTCGGCTTCGCCCAGCAGGCCGGAGGCCCTTCGGGAAAATACAATCTCCCTTTCAAGAACACTTATAACAAGGAACCTCTTGTCACGGAGAACGAATACCGCACAATGAAGCCCTGGTTTCAGGAACCTGTGAGTTTCAAGGAGGCCAAGTCAAAACTTCCCAGCCCGGTGTGGAACGGCCACTCCAAGGAGATTGAGATGTACTGGAAGGCGTGGGAGATTGCCTGGGGCAATATCCGTCAGCCCGAAGAGAATTCGGGATTTGTCTCTCCCTATCTCGACATTGCCTACAACGGCAACATCTTTATGTGGGATATGTCGTTTATGATGATGTTCGCCCACTACGGCAACCAGGTGTTCCCGTTCGTCCACTCTATGGACAACTTCTATTCGCACCAGCATCCCGACGGATTCATCTGCCGCGAGATTCATTCCGACGGTTCGGACTGCTTCGAGCGCTACGACCCCGTGAGCACAGGCCCCAACCTTCTGCCTATGGCCGAGATGAAGTTCTTCCGCCAGTATGGCGACACCGACCGCCTCTTCAGCGTGTTCTCGGCCCTTTGCGCCTACAACAAATGGCTTCAGATGAACCACACCTGGCCCGACGGTTCCTACTGGTCGAGCGGGTGGGGGACAGGTATGGACAATATGCCCCGCGTAAAGGAGAACTACAATCCCATCTACAGCCACGGCCATATGACCTGGCTCGACACTATGCTCCAGCAGTATATGGTGGACAAGATGCTTCTCGAAATAGGCTTCTACACAGAGCGCTGGCAGGAAATCGAGGGCTTCGAGGACGAAATCAAGTTCCTCAAGAAATATGTCAACGAGAAGATGTGGGACGAAGAGACCGGTTTTCTCTACGACCGCTACGGCGACGGCACCCTCTGCGAGACCAAAGGAATTTCGGCTTTCTGGGCTCTCCAGACCGACATTCTGGACAAAGACCGTATGGACCGCCTCGTGGAGCATCTCAACGACACCTGCGAGTTTGCGCGCGCTCATATGGTTCCCTCGCTTTCGGCCGACAATCCCAAATACAAGGAGAACGGGCGCTACTGGCAGGGCGGCGTATGGCCCGGAGCCAACTATATGGTTATGGACGGCCTCTACAAAAATGGCTATAAGTCAATGGCTTACAAGGTGGCTTCGAACGACTATGCCAATATCCTGAAGATTTTCAAGGATACCGGAACCTTCTGGGAGTATTGCGCTCCCGAGTCTGCCGAACCCGGCTTTATGGCACGCAAGAATTTCGTGGGGTGGGGAGGACTTCCGCCCATCGCAGAGTTCATCGAGTTCATCCTCGGAATCCATTCCGACTGTGCAGAGTCTCTCGTCACCTGGGAGATGGTCCAGACAGAAGCTCACGGCATCGACCGCCTGCCTTTCGGCGGTGACGGCCAGATTTCGCTTCAGGCAGCTTCCCGCGCCGATGCTTCCAAGACTCCATCGGTCACAGTCTCTTCCAACGTCGAGTTCGACCTGATAGTCAACTGGGGCGACGGCAAAACCTCCGGCAAAATCCACGTCCTGCCCGGCAACAAGCAGACTTTGAAGATTCAGTAAACGATAGTTGATTTCGTCCCCGGCCACGGTTTACTCCTCAAACTGTGGCCGGGACCTTGTTTTTTCGACTCCCGGCCACGGTTTTGCTGCTATATCGTGGCCGGGAGTTTGGTACTTGTCGTAAAAATTAATATCTTTGCAAAAAGTAACATTACAATGTCATTTTTTGAAGATAGTATAGAAATTTTTCACGGTTCGCCGCGCATTGTCAGATCGCCTAGGTTCGGAGAAGGCAACCTTCATAATGACTATGGTCTCGGCTTCTATTGTACCCGCAGCGTGGAACTTGCCAAGGAATGGGCTTGTCCCGAGCCCAAAGACGGATTTGCAAACCGCTATTGTCTCGATTTGACAGGTTTGGATATTCTGGATTTGCAATCGGGCGGATATCACATTCTTAACTGGCTGGCTATTTTGCTGAAGAATCGCATTTTTGAGACAAATGCCCCTCTTGTCAGGGATGCAAGAGAGTACATTCTTGAAGTATTCACACCGGACTATAAATCGCGCGACGTTATTGTCGGATACCGTGCCGATGATTCTTATTTCTCCTTTGCCAGGGCTTTTGTCGGCGGCGCAATCTCACTTGCATCTCTGACCAAGGCGATGAAATTGGGCAGACTTGGCGAACAAATCTGTGTCAGGAGCGAGCAGGCTTTCTCGCAAATCAGGTACCTCGGCTGTGAACGTGCAGAAAGCAGGGAATATTATATTAAAAGATGCGCCAGAGACGAAAAAGCCCGTCGGGATTATATTGAATTATCGAAGAATATTCCCGCGAAGGACGGTATTTATGTATTGGACATGTTAAGACAAGAATGGAAAAACGATGACCCACGGCTACGATAGAATTTATCTCGACGATGCAATGTGCACCCTCGGCGCATTGTTTGACTGTGCAATCAACAATTTTGAACTCAGTCCCGAGGATTTTGAGGCGCGATTTATTGTCAGCGGCCTGGCAGATGCATTCTCCCGCGGCGACCCCTGGTGCGTATCCGGACATTCGGGAATCGAGCTGGCTATGGAAATGATGCGTCGCACCGGAGACTGCTGTCCGAAGGCCTGTCCGGATGTTTCGATATCTTCCAGAGAGTATTGGGCCGGGATGTATCTTGCTTACTATCAATGGCAAAGCGGCCTTCCTATGCGCGAAATATTCAGTCGGGGACTTTCTTTGAGCCTGATTGTTTCGATGTATGACCCGATGCACGAGGCCGATGTTTCTGTCTTTGCCCAAAGGGCCGGAGACATAGTAAACAGGCATACACGCTCCGCCGGATTGAAGACTCTTCGCAAACTGAACGGCCTGACACAAAAGCAGTTGGCCGAACGCTCCGGCGTTTCGATAAGGCTGATAAGAGCCTACGAACAGGGAGCCATAGACATCACCCACGCCGAGTCCGCTACCGTCTCAAAACTTGCCTCCGCCCTCCGTACCGAATCGTTATAACGCCACGGTTTTGCACTTTACACCGTGGCCGGGGAGGTAAGAAAAAAAACAACGGAGCGTCGTTGGTGGCGCTCCGTTGGAATTTGAACTGGATGATTTTGGAGTGTTCTACAATGCGGAGACTTCTTCCAGTGGCAGACCGGTGCAAGATGCAATCACATCAAGGGGTATGCCGGCTGCCTTGAAGTTTGCGGCGGTTTCGCGGGCTTTAGCCGCTGCACCTTGTTCGATGCCTTGTTCGATGCCTTGTTCGATGCCTTCTGAAAATCCTTCTTCTTTTCCTTCTGAAAATCCTTCTTCTTTTCCTTCGGAAAAACCTTCTTCTTTGCCTTCTGAAAATCCTTCTTCTTTTCCTTCGGAAAAACCTTTTTCTTTGCCTTCGGAAAAACCTTTTTCTTTTCCTTCGGCAAAGCCTATTTTGGCGGCATCTTCTTTGGCTTCCTTGATGGCTACAAGCCAGTCGTTTTCTGTTGTCATATTTTTTGAAACTATCAGTTCGTGCGCGATTTCCGGAGACAGATTTGCGAGGCGGGCGTCGTCGTACACGTTCATTATGGCCTCATTGCGGAACGAATCCGGCATTTTCTGCTCATCGAAGGTGTTCTTGAGCATATAGGCGAATTCATCCAGCAATGTTTCGCACTCCGATTCTTCCTTCTCGAACCTGTCCAATCGCAAATATAGAAAATTATATTCAACTTTCATATCCTCACCGGTGGATTTTTCCATCAGGCGATAGTGCTCCAGCAGAGGTCCTTCTGTTGCTTTTGTCAATCCCCAGCCGTTCTCGAGGATGCCTACGAAATAGACCGGGCAGAAATAGTAGTTCCAGACGGGCTTCTCACCACATTTCTTCAACTCATCGAATTGTCTGTCGTGCTCGCGATTGGCCTGCATCTGCACCAGATGCGATGCATAAAACACTGAGCGATAGTTGAAATAGTGCAGACAAGCACGCTGCATCTCGACAACGCAGTTGCTTCCGTCCTTGAATCGGACGGCAACGTCGAAACGCGAAGCTGTCTCGTCGATTGTGACGCCGAGAGCCTCGGTGTCGATGTACTCCAAATCTTCGATTTTTCGGTCAAGGATTGACTCGAGAAGTGCGACCATATTCCGCTTTTTACGGAATAAAATTTTGAACCCGGGGTCGCTTAGTGGGTTAAGGTAAATCTGTGCCATAGCGCAAATGTTTTGAAAAAGTTAAACAAACTTCTGTCATTCGCCCTCGTGGCATCAGCTGCTGCGTGTCAGGTGTAGTCTGACCGACCTTCGGGCCACGGAACCTCGCAGATAATAACGGTTCACGTGCAAGCCTTGTCTTCGTCGCTGGCGAAGCATTCGGCAAGGTTTCGGGCCGCCCCACAGAATTTGGGTAACGTAAGCGCATCCCGAAGAGTCCGCCGCAGCTGAAAGTATGGTGCAAAGATAGTGAAAAATTCTTTCCCTCAACTTAAGTCCGGCCACGATTTACCCGTCAAACCGTGGCCGGGGAATTGTTTTTTCGCCTCCCGGCCACGGTTTTGCTGCTATATCGTGGCCGGGACGAGTGGGGGTAAAAAACAACGGAGCGTCGTATATGGCGCTCCGTTGAAATTTGAGTTTACTGCGAGTATTACTGAGCTTGATAGCAGCCTGCATCGACTTTGCCGCCTACTACGCGGGGGTTGCCTGCGAGGTCGGTGTTGTACTTGTCGAGAATGGAAGCTATGTCAACTGTATTTGAACCGGCATCCCTGAACTTGATGGTCCAAGTATCAAGACTTCCGAGTCCGATTGCGTCGCCTTTAGGCATATAGCTTGACTTGTCGAGAACCGAGCTGTAGTCGAATCCCGCATCATAGTAGCTATTGCCTGATTCTGACATATTGCCGGAGTCACCGATTGTGCCTTCAATGATATTGTTAGCAACGACAGCTGCTGAGCCACCGAGGCTGATGTACTGAGTGTGAGGCTCAAGTATGGGCGGAGTAACGCAAACCGATGTGGTGTTGCCCACAAAGATGTTGTTTGCAATGAGGTTTCTGGTATTTCCACGATAATTCATACCGGGATAAAGTCCGCCACCGTTTTCTCTGTAGCAGAAGTTGCCTACGACAGTGTTGTTGACAAAAATAAGTTCAGTGTAGTTGTAGCAGATGAAGATGCTGCAGTAGCCGTCATATTTTGTAGCGTCATTGTTGACGAACAGGTTGTTGACGACAGTTGCCTTTACATAGTCATCATAGCTTACGCCGTCACCGAAGCCAAGGCAAGCACCGTGGCCGCCTTCTGCAATGTTATCGCGGAAAATGCAGTTGTAGAGTGTGAGCTCAGAAGAGTAGTCTTCCTCACGTGTTCCTACAACGCCCTTCGAATCGAATACATTACCTTCGAATAAGCAGTGGTGGATGTTGACCGGACCGCCACAGATGTGGACTCCCGAGCCATGGTCGCCTGCGCAACCGGTAACCTTGAAGTACGAAATATTGACATATCCGCCTGTCAGAGGAGTAAAGTCTTTCTCAGCGCACCAGAAACCGTAGTTTTTGCCTGCACCGTCAAGAATTGAGAGATTGTTTATGTCCTGAGCGGTAAAGTCTGCATTCCATCCGCCTGAGATGCTCTTGTTTGCATTAGCTGAAGTCATATAGATGGGACCATTGAATGTAGCGCCACCCTGAACACGGATTTCGGAGAAAGGATATGCTCCGTCGATTGCGGCCTGAAGGTCTTCTCCGGCTTTTACATAGACAGGAACGGTGATGATGGCAACCATATCGCTGTATGCATAGGTATCTTCTGTGCTCTTGTGGTAAGACCATACATAGTAGTTCTGACCTTCGACTATGTCTTCGATGTCAAAGGAGGCACTTGCGTTGAAAACAGGTGTGCCCAAAGAATGCATGGAGCCTTCTTCCATTTTGGTGGTTTTGCTGATGATATAGCCCCACTCTGAATAGTCATCTGGATATGATGAATTGGTCGTGAAGGCAAGTGTCGCAACTCCTTCATCGGTGTCGAGATTGTCAAGCGAACCGACTGATTTGGCATCGAGCCCGTGTTCCATCTGAATGATTACACACTTGAAATCGCTGCCGGCCTGGGTGTAATATGCTTGACGGTAGCCACCTGTTGTATTACGCCTGATTGTGAATGTGGCGCTGCTGCCCGACTGGCTTACACTCAGCCAGTCATAGTCTTCATCGGGAGTGAGGGTGCCGGCCACTTCTACGGTGACTGTCCCCGGAGTGTACTCTACGATGGTTCTGTAGGGATTCTGCTCGATATAGAGTTCGTTTTTCTCGCACGAAGCAAAGAGAAAAGCAGCTCCCAATATTGCTAATACTAATTTTTTCATTTAATTTTCAGATATTAAGTGAATTACTGGTCAACACTGTTCTCTATTGTGCATAGCCTTTGTTCTGCTTGAGGGCACCGTTTGCCTTTGAAATTTCAGAACTCTGGTAAGGGAATGCAATCTTGTAGTCTTCCCACTGGGGAGCTGGAGACATATAATCTTCGTAAGGGCCTTCGGTGAAATCTGTGTTGGGAACAAATACTCCGTCAACATACTCGCCGGGATTGTTGCGGTCTGCATAGTGACGTGCCCTGGGGTGAGAGTTGAGTTCGGCAAGGGCGAGAGCCTTGATTTCAGAATCACCGCCTACAGCCCAGCGTTTGCAGTCGAAAACGTGGTCGCTGTGCTCGAACATAAGTTCCCTGCGGCGTTCGTGATAAAGATCGGTCCAGCTTGCGCTTCCGGAGAGAGACTTGACATTTGAACGGTTGCGGACGGCATTGATATCCTTCGCTGCAGAAGATGCGTCACCCGTAGCGAGGTATGCTTCTGCACGGAGCAAAAGGCAATCTGCAAAACGCAGCAGAGGGAAATTGATGCGGCATACAGGCCAGTCTCCGTTGTCTCCTACATATCCTGCCGAGACTGCATCGAGAGTGACCACCCATTTGCCATCTTCGCCATAGTATCCTTCGCCGTGATAGAAAGGCTCGGCATATTTGATAATCATAAAGCCGGATTCCACGTCGCGGTTGCTGTAGAAGTGGAAATCGGTCATACCCCAGATTGCGAGTTTGTCACCATACTCGGCGATGGAGTTCTTCAGACGGATATTGCCTTTTGAAGGATCGATGAGATTGTCGTTGTCGAGAGAGAGTTCTTCGAATGCGTCAAGAGAGGGTTTGAACTGACCCCAGCAGTTGAAGAGTCCGTAAAGGCCATTGTCAAGAATGACTCCGGGGAATTCCACACCGCCGTAAACACCTGTAGGACCTCCTTCGGAAGGAATTGTCCATACGTATTCGGAATTTCTCCATTTGCTGTAGTCCGAAGTGAAGTTGTCGGTGAATTCTACACCATCGATGCTTCTGCCATACTGGCTTGCCATTTTGTTGACTTCAGTGATGACATTGGCATACTGGCTCTTGTCCCAGCAAGCCCAATAGGTGTAAACCTTGGCCTTGTAGCCTGCGCAAGCTGCCTTGTGGGCACGTCCGAAATTGTCGTCGCCGTATTCTTCGCATTTGGGAAGAAGCTCTTCTGCTGCATTGAGGTCTTCGACAATCATACGGTAGTTGTCGCATACTGATGCCTGCTGAGTGGGGATTTCGTTGTTATATCCACCTTCGAAATCTTCGTATTTAACAAAAGGAACACCAAGTTCGTTTGTACCATAGCGATACGCAAGATAGAAGTGGCTGAGTGCACGGCAGAAATATGCCTCACCAAGAGAACGCTTCTCTACGTCTGTAAGTTCGGTTTCACTCTGCTTCTCGAGCAGTGAAGCCACAACCCAGTTGCTACGCGAGATTGTGCGGACAATCTGAGTCCATACGTCGTTGAGAGCACCGACCGATGTGGTCATGCTCATTGTAGCAAGTTCTGGCCACGAACGTGTGCGGCCCCATACGAAATCGTTGGCGGCAGCCTGCTCCCACATTATCTGTCTTCCGAGGAAATCCTCCTCGAGGAAGCGGCTGTAGCAGGCGTCAACAGCATCTATTGCCTCCTGGTCACTGTTGAAATAGGTGTCGGTTGAGTACTGATTCTCGGTCGTTGGCTGAAGAAAATCAGAGCATGAGCTTACGGCCAGAACACCGACTAGAGCAATTGCTGAAAATAATATCTTTTTCATATTGTTTCGTGATTAGTAAGAAATCTTGAGACCGAAGCTGAAAGTCCTCGAAACGGGATATTTGACAGAGTCGTATCCGCCGCATTCGGGGTCCATTCCTGAATAATTGGTCAGAGTGAAGAGGTTCTCACCGGTAAAGTATGCGGTAAGCGATGAATTACGTTCATTGAAATGAGCGCACTTGCGCAAAAGTTTGGTCATATCGTAAGACAATGTGACAGACTTCAGACGAAGATATGAACCGTCCTCGAGGAAGAATGTCGATGCTTTGGTGTAGTTGCCGTTAAGGTCGCTGCGGGTAAGACGTGGAAGAGTTGCCTTCGAATTGTCTTCGCAGTAGCCCCAGGAATTGAGAATTCCTTTAGCGCGGCTGAAGTTGCCTTCTGCATCGCTGTAAATCATGGTCTTGCCGGGATAGTAGACCTGTGCATCTGCTACGCCGTAGAACATTAGGTCAAGAGAGAGACCCTTCCAAGCGAAACCACCCGAGAACGAGTATGTGATGTTCGGAGTTGCAGCGCCACAATACTGGCGGTCTGAGTCGTCGATCTTGCCGTCGCCGTTGTAGTCTTCGAACTTGAGGTCACCGGGCTGTGCATTAGGCTGGATGAGTTGTCCGTCTGCACCGGTGTGCTCGTATATGTCTTCCCAGCTCTGGAAAATGCCTTCACATTTGATGAGATAGAACTCGTTGAGAGGACCGCCTACGCGAGACTGGTAGCAGTAGGGAATGTTACGGAATGCTCCGCCTCCTGTCCAGGGGGCCCAAGAACCGTCTTCGTTCTGCACGCCTGTCGAAACAATTTCGTTGTGGTTGTATGCGAAATTGCCTCTGACGTAGTAGTTGAAGTCGTTGCTGACTCTGTCGTTCCAGCCGATCTGTACTTCGACACCGCGGTTGGAGATTTCGCCCTGGTTGACCTTAGGAGCTGTGCTAAGACCCATATATTCCGGCCAGTTTGTGGTCTGGTCCTGGATAAGGTTGAAGGTGCGTTTGTTGTAGTAGTCGGCCGAGAGACTCAGACGGCTGTCAAACATTTCAAGATCCAAACCCACGTCCCACTGCTCGGATGTTTCCCAAGTGAGGGATGTATTGAGAGCACGACCGTTGTAGATGATGGAGCCCCAGGTTCCTGCATTCTGAATACCATACTGAGGGCGCTCTTTGTAGTTTGTGTCTTTTGTCAGAGTGTTGGCCGAATAGTTCCAGCCGATTGAGTTGATGTTACCCACGCGACCCCAAGAACCACGGATCTTGACAAGGTCGAAGGTGTTTCTTAAAGATGAGAAGAATTTTTCATTGGAGAGTTTCCACGCACCTGTGAATGCGGGGAAATCACCGTAGTTGTGCTCGTAAGGCAGACGGCCTGCGTAGTCACGACGCCAGGATGCTGTTACGAAATAGCGGTCGTCGTAGCTGTATGCAAGGCGTCCGATCAGTGCCAGATTCGAATCGCTTCCGCCATAGGAGTCGGTAGGAGTCTTGACGTTGTTTGCAAATGAAAGATAGTGATATGTAGGATCTTCATTGTCAAAACCGGAGCCTGTTACACTGAGGGAATATCCTCCGTTGGAAGCATCTGCTGTGGTGGAAGCCATTGCGCTGATACTGTGCTTGCCGAAGGTCTTGTCATATGTCAAGGTGTTTTCTGTCTTCCAGCTGCTGCTTGTTGCTGCACCTTCGCTCAAACTGGAACTTGTCGATGAAGAAGCTTCCTGACGTCCGGTAATCTCGTAGCGATAGTAGTGATAATTTTTATAGTAGCTGTGATTCAAGAAATATGAAAAACGGCTTGTGAACTTAAGACCCGGAACGAGGTCGTGAATCTGGATGGCAGTGTGAGTCTGCATATTCTGGGAATTGTTCCACTGGTCATCGCCAAGAAGCTGGCGCAGAGGGTTGTAGATATCACCCATAAGACCTGTGTATTCAGACCATTCTGAAGGGAACCAGCTTGAAAATCCTCCATCTTCATTGTAAGTGGGAGCAAAGGAAGGAGCATAGATTGCGTTGATGAGAGTACCCGAAGTCTCGCTGCTGGTGTTGGTGCCGCGGCTCTTGCCGGTGGACCAGTTGAGATTTTCGGTTATTTTCAACCAACGGTTTACGTCGTAGTCGCCTTTGTAGTTGAGGTTGAGATTCTTGCTGTAAGTATTAAGCATAGTACCCTCTTTATCTGTGTAAGATGCCACAAAACGGCTCTTGGCGTGGTCGTTGCCGATGGACAGGGCCAGATTGTGACGATGGCTGACAGCAAGACGGGTGATGGCATCAACCCAGTTGGTGCGGTCTGTTGACATATAGTCGACTACATCCTGTGGTACGCCTGCGAGAAAATCAGAAATGCCTGCATTTGAGCAGGATGCATGACGCATGTTTATGAATTCCTGCGCAGAAAGAGGTTGGATGATGTTGGTAGGACTAGCAATATTGACCTGACCGTCATATTCGAGGGTCACGCCGTTGGTTGCCTTGGCCTGTTTGGTGGTGACGATGACAACTCCGCCGGCACCTGACTGTGCACCGTAGATAGCTGCTGATGCAGCGTCCTTGAGGACAATCATAGTGGCGATTTCGTCAACCGAAGGAATGGGGCCTCCGGGCACGCCGTCGACAACCCACAGAACTGAGTCGCCGTTTCTTGAACCCTGACCGCGGACCACCATCGAATAGCCGGCTGTAGGGTCACCACTGTTCTCCTGGACGGATACGCCGGCGATCTGCCCCTGAAGCATACCGGTTGAACTTGAAACAGAACGCATCTTGACCAGTTCGGCGTCCTGCATGACACCGACTGAAGCCGAGAGGTCCTGCTTCTTGGTTGCAATGCCGTAACCCAGGACGACCACTTCCTCGATCATCTCCGAGTCTTCTGCAAGAACTACATTGATTACCGCACGGCCGTTCACTGCTTCCTCCTTGGTCTTGAAACCGAGGCTGGAGAATTCGAGAACGCCTTTGGCATCGACATTGATGGTATATTTGCCATCGAAGTCGGTAACTGTTCCGTTTGTGGTACCTTTGACGACTACGGCAACTCCCGGAAGAGGTCCGTTGGCATCACTTACAGTACCAGAAACTTTCACTGTCTGTGCATTTGCCGAGAAAGCAATCACGAGAAGTGCGAACAAAGCAAACAGTTGTTTCTTCATAATGCTTTTTTTAGTTGGTTATTAAATTATAGGTTAAAAA
>R18__coassemble_1531_pt1 | contig 25664 bp, 17 predicted proteins | sample R18__metabat2_high_PE_032 | metagenome-assembled genome bin R18
AGGGCTGAAGCGCCGAGGCGGTTGCCGCCGTGGTCGGAGAAGTTGGCCTCGCCGATGGCGTAAAGGCCTGGGATAGTGGTCATTAGGTTGTAGTCCACCCAGAGGCCGCCCATTGTGTAGTGGATGGCGGGGTAGATCATCATAGGCTCTTCGTGCGGATCGACGTCTGTGATTTCCTTGTACATATCGAAGAGGTTGCCGTAGCGGGCGTCAACGACCTCGCGGCCGAGGCGGTCGAAAGCGTACTTGAAGTCGAGGAACACGGCCTTGCCGGTGTTGTTCACGCCGAAGCCGGCGTCGCAACGCTCTTTGGCTGCGCGGGAGGCTACGTCGCGGGGAACAAGGTTGCCGAAAGCGGGGTAGCGGCGCTCGAGGTAGAAGTCGCGGTCCTCATCGGGGATGTCGGAGCCTTTGATTTCACCTTTCTGCAGGCGTTCGGCGTCCTCTTTCTTTTTGGGGACCCAGATGCGGCCGTCGTTGCGCAGCGACTCGGACATCAGGGTCAGCTTGGACTGCTGGTCGCCGTGGATGGGGATGCAGGTGGGGTGGATCTGGGCAAAACAGGGGTTTGCGAAGAACGCGCCTTTTTTGTAGCACTGCCAAGCGGCCGAGCCGTTGGAGTTCATTGCGTTGGTGCTGAGGAAATATGTGTTGCCGTAGCCGCCGGAGGCCAGAACCACAGCGTGGGCGCCGAAGCGCTCGATTTTGCCGTTGGTGAGGTTGCGGGCGATGATGCCTTTGGCTTCGCCGTTAATTATCACGAGGTCAAGCATTTCGTGGCGGGGGTAGCTCTTGACGCTGCCTTTTGCGACCTGGCGGTTGAGAGCTGCATAGGCGCCGAGGAGGAGCTGCTGGCCGGTTTGGCCGCGTGCGTAGAATGTGCGGGACACCTGCGCCCCTCCGAAAGATCGGTTGTCGAGGAGTCCGCCGTAGTCGCGGGCGAACGGAACTCCCTGAGCGACACACTGGTCGATGATGTTGTTGGAAACCTCGGCCAAGCGGTAGACGTTAGCCTCGCGGCTACGGTAGTCACCACCTTTGATTGTGTCGTAGAACAGACGATAGACAGAGTCGTTGTCGTTCTGGTAGTTCTTGGCTGCATTGATGCCGCCCTGGGCTGCGATGGAGTGTGCGCGGCGCGGGGAGTCGCTGATGCAGAATACTTTAACGTTATAACCGAGTTCGCCGAGCGAAGCAGCTGCGGATGCGCCGCCAAGACCGGTACCGATCACGATTATTTCCATTTTTCTCTTGTTGGCAGGGCTCACCACCTTGATGGCAGCTTTGTGGTTCGACCACTTTTGCTCCAGGGGGCCTGCGGGGATTTTAGAAATAAGTTCTGTCATAAATATAATAGCTATTGATATTTGTTTGCTTATGATGCTGCCTTCGGCAGTTCAATCTACAAAGTTCGGAAAATTCGTTGAACTTTGCAATTATTTGTATCTTTACAACAAATTTGTTTTAAAGTTATGGAATTTTTTACTACTGCTGGTGGGATTTGTGTTCACGTTGCTGATACTGGTGTGCATAAAGATGCCCGAACGGGGTCGGGCATGACGGTAGTGCTGCTTCACGGATATCTGGAGACTATGTATGTTTGGAATGAGATGGTGGAGGCTTTGAAGGATGAATATCGGATCATTACTCTGGATCTGCCGGGGCACGGACTCTCGGACAGCGCGCCACTGGCTCCGGGGGCTTCGGAGAGGGTTAATTCTGTGGAGTTTGATGTGCCCGTCATCTGCGGCGTTATGGACAAATGCGGTGTTTCTCAGGCTTTTATAGTCGGACACTCTATGGGTGGATACATCGCTTACGAGTGTTTGCGTCAAGCTCCTTCGCGTTTCTTGGGGGCCATTGCCATAAGCGCACACCCCTACCCCGACACCCCCGAGCAGGCTCCCATTCGGGAACGCGAAATATCTATAGTACGTTCGGGAAAACTGTCTTTGCTCGCTGAAGTCTCCATCCCAAAAATGTATGCTGAAACTTCGCTTCGCGAATGCGACGAAAAGATTCGCGAGACTGTGGAACTGTGCGAGACCCACGACCCCGAAGGAATCGTGGCTTCGATTCGGGGCATCGCCTCCCGCGGCGATTTGTCTTCCGTTTTTGCGGCTCCCCCCTGCCCTCTTATGCTGATTTATGGCTCGGAGGATGCTTATCTTCCGGTGGAGAAGGCTTCGGCTATGGCCGAGGAATTTCCGCGGGTTCGCTTTGCGAATATCAGCGGGGCATCGCACAACTCCTTCATAGAGAAGCCTTTGGAGGTTCTCGAAGCCATCCGCTCGTTTACCAGAGAAAATTGTTGAACGGATATCTTCCGGCGTGGATTTCGGCCACTATCTTGTAGAGGTCGTTGCGGAGTTTGTCTAGACCTTCCTTCTCTGTGGCCGATATGAATATGCAAGGGGTGTTTTCCTTTGATATCCAGGAGTTCTTGAGCTCTTCTATTGTGTAGTTCTTCGTCGTTTTCTCCGCTATGGGCGAAAATTCGTCGAAGGGTTCGTAGGTGTAGGCGTCTATCTTGTTGAAGATGACCAAAGTGGGCTTCTCCCCTGCCCCAATCTCCTTAAGTGTCTGATTTACAACTCTTATCTGGTCTTCAAAACTCGGGTGTGAAATGTCCACCACGTGGAGGAGCACATCGGCTTCCCTGACTTCGTCGAGAGTGCTTTTGAAAGACTCCACAAGTTGTGTCGGAAGCTTCCTTATGAACCCCACGGTGTCTGAAAGGAGGAACGGAACATTCTCTATAACCACCTTTCTGACAGTGGTATCTAGCGTTGCAAAGAGTTTGTTTTCGGCAAAGACGTCGCTTTTGGCAAGCAGATTCATAATGGTGCTCTTGCCGACGTTGGTGTAGCCTACAAGAGAAATTCTCACCATCTGACCGCGGTTGGACCTTTGCGAGGCCATCTGGCGGTCTATCTTGTGCAGCTGCTCCTTGAGTTTTGAGATTTTGTCGAGGACTATTCGGCGGTCGGTCTCGAGCTGGCTTTCTCCGGGGCCCCTCATATTGAGTCCGCCCTTGCCTCCCCTCTGCCTCTCGAGGTGGGTCCACATACCCGTAAGTCTGGGATAAAGATACTGATACTGAGCTAGTTCCACCTGAGTTTTGGCATAGGCGGTCTGGGCTCTGTCGGCGAATATGTCGAGGATAAGGCCGGTGCGGTCCACCACTGTGCATTTGTGGTCGCTGTTCCAGTTGAGGAATTTTTCGACATTGCGCATCTGCGAGGGAGTGAGTTCGTCGTCGAAGATGCAATAGTCTATCTCGTTGTGCCGCACATAGTTGTTTATTTCCTCGAGTTTGCCGCTGCCTATATATGTATGTGCATTGGGGTGGTCGAGTTTCTGGGTGAAACGCTTCTCCCCCACCACTCCGGCGGTTGTGGCAAGGAACTGAAGTTCGTCGAGGTATTCTTCTACCTGACGTTCATCCTGCCTTTGGAGCACGACAGCCACAAAAACTGCCGTATATATGTGTGTATCAGTTGTTTCGTACATATTTTGCCTTTACGAAAAAGGGCGGGCCTTTGCGGTCCGCCCATCTTTGTTTCTTTCAAGAAATTATCTCAACTGGAAGATTACGGGGAAGGTGTAGGTTACCTTGACCGGACGCTCTCTCTGGCGGCCCGGAGTCCACTTCGGAGATGAAGATACGATACGGACTGCTTCTTTGTCGAGAGAGGGGTCCACTCCACGGAGAACGATGACGTTGCTGACGGCTCCGTCTGCGCCTACTGTGAACTGGAGAGTTACACGACCCTGGACGCCGTTTTCTTTAGCGATTTCGGGATAGACGAGTTTGCTGTTGACCCATTTTGAGAATGCGTTGGCATCGCCGCCCTGGAATTTGGGCTTCTCCTCCACGAATGCGAAAGGAATAGCTTCTTCTTCAACTTCTTCCTCTACGACTTCTGTGTGGTAGTCCATAATTTCGACACCGAGGGAGGCGTCGTCCTCCATATTGACGAAAAGGTCGTCTGCGACTTCGATGTCGTCGTCAACGATGTCGATGACGTCTGAAAGTACAGGGATCTTGGGCATCTCGGGAGGAAGCTCCTGCTGCTCCTGGGTTACAGGAATGATTTCTTCTTCGATAACTTGCTGGGTGGTGGTGAGGTCCATCATCTCCTGTTTTTCGGAAGATGACCACTCAAAAGCCAGAAGCACTACTGCTAAAACGACTGCGAGACCGATTTCTCCGAAAAGGAGCTTTTTGTTCTGGAGGTCTGCCTTGGGGGTTTTCTTGATTTCCATTATAGTTTTTTTTATATTATTCTACTCGGGTATTCAAACCAGTTAGCGTGTAAAGTTAAGAAGAAAAAACCAACATCCAAAAACTTTTTGGACAAATTTGTTGAAAACTTTTCTTGAACTCTATGTATATCGCTGATTATTAGCGAGAAAGAATATTGCTTTCGTAAAGAACGTTATTAACATTCTTTACAGCGGCTGCGCTCTTCTCGAATGCGGCTTTCTCTTCTGCTGTGAGATCGTATTTGAGGACTTTCTCGCAGCCTTTCTTGCCGATGACAGCGGGAACGCCGATGCAGAGGTCGCTCTGGCCATATTCGCCCTCGAGGTAGCAGCAGCAAGGGAATACCTTCTTCTCGTCGAGGAGGATGGATTTGACCATAACTGCGCAAGAAGCGCCGGGAGCGTACCAGGCTGAAGTGCCGAGATATTTGGTGAGGGTTGCGCCGCCGACCATTGTGTCAGCCACAACTTTCTCATATACAGCCTTTTTGAGAGCCTTGGTAGCAGGAACGCCTTTGTATGTTGCCTTGCTGATGAGGGGAATCATAGTGGTGTCGCCGTGGCCGCCGATGACGATGCCTTCCACGTCTGCGGGAGCAGCGCCCAGTGCCTGGCTCAGATAGTAGCAGAAGCGGCTGGAGTCGAGCTGACCGCCCATACCGATGACGCGGTTCTTGGGAAGGCCGGATGCTTTGAGAGCGAGGTAGGTCATTGTGTCCATAGGGTTGGAGATGACAATGAAGATGGCCTTGGGAGAATATTTCAAAGCGCTTGATACAACGCCGTTTACGATGCCTGCATTGACGCCGATGAGCTCTTCGCGGGTCATACCGGGTTTGCGGGGAATGCCCGAAGTGATGACGATGACGTCGGAGTTCTTCGTTGCTGAGTAGTCGTTGGTCACGCCTTTGATGCGGGTGTTGAAGCCATAGAGTTTGGCGGTCTGCATCATATCGATGGCTTTGCCTTCTGATACGCCTTCCTTGATGTCGAGGAGTACGAGTTCTGAACAAACTTTGAGGTGAGCGATAGCGTTTGCTACGGTGGCGCCTACGTTACCGGCACCGATTACTGTTACTTTTGACATAATTGTTTTTATTATTTGTTAATTTTGTGCTTTCATTTTTACATCTTGCAAAGTTAATAATTTTATTTATGATAAGATTCTTTTCTGAGGATATAAGTTTTTCTCTAACAGGTCGCCGGCGAATGGTCTCTTCGTGGTTGAAGGCTGTTGCCGCCTCAAGAGGATATGTGTTGGGAGATTTGAATTATATTTTTTGTTCAGATCCGTATTTGCTCTCAATCAATCGGCAGTTTCTGGGGCACGACTACTATACGGATATCATAACTTTCGATAACTCAGCGGATTACGCTTTGGAGAAGGGTAGGGAAGGGGTGTCGGGAGACATTTATATTTCCGTAGATACGGTGCGGGCCAACGGCGCGGAGTATGGCGAAGGATTTGAGAGGGAACTTCTTCGGGTCGTTGTGCACGGATTGCTTCATCTTTGCGGATGTGACGATGTCACCTGTGAGTTGCAGGCGGAGATGACCGCGGCGGAGAATGCGTCTTTGGACCTTTATGACTCAATGGCTTTATGACGGGTTCGTACGATATTATAGTTATAGGTGCTGGGCACGCCGGATGCGAGGCGGCTCACGCGGCTGCGCGGCTCGGGGCCTGCGTGCTTCTCATCACCCAGGATATGACCAAGATTGCGCAGATGTCCTGCAACCCCGCAATCGGCGGAATCGCCAAGGGGCAGATTGTGCGGGAGATCGATGCGCTCGGCGGGCTGACCGGAGTGGTGACCGATATGAGCACGCTGCAGTTCCGGATGCTGAACTCCTCGAAGGGTCCGGCAATGTGGAGTCCGCGCGCGCAGTGCGACAAAATGCTGTTTTCGTGGAATTGGCGCCTGAAGCTCGAAAGTACCTCAGGATTAGACATTTGGGCCGATACAGCGGTCTCGATAACGCGCCGAGAATCCGATATTTTTTGCGTCCGCGTGTCTATGGGTGCAGAATTTTGCTGCAGAAGCGTCATTCTGACCGCCGGAACTTTCCTGGGCGGGCAGTTGTTTATAGGCGAAGCTTCTGCCGCCGGGGGCAGGATAGGGGAGTTGCCGTCTGAGGGGCTGACTCCGTTGCTTGCTGCCGCAGGTATTTCTTGCGGCCGGATGAAGACCGGAACTCCGCCGCGCATCGATGTGCGCTCTGTCGATCTGTCGCAGCTCGAGGTGCAGCCGGGCGATTCTTGTCCGGGGCGGTTTTCTTATTTGGAGGTGCCGTCGGCCGTGCAGGCTTGCTCCGGTCGGGGTAGTGCCGGTGGCCGGGAGCAGAAGGTTTGCTATATTGCTCATACTAATGAGCGGGTGCATTCTATTTTGCGAAGCGGGTTCGATCGCTCGCCTCTCTTCACCGGCAAGATTCACGGCATCGGACCGCGCTATTGCCCGTCGATAGAAGACAAGCTGCGGACTTTTGCCGGGAAGGATCAGCATCAGCTGTTTTTGGAGCCGGAGGGTTGGGATACTTGCGAGTACTATCTTCAGGGATTTTCTTCTTCGCTGCCTCTGGATGTGCAGATGGCGGCTCTTCGGGAGATTCCGGGATTTTCCGAGGCGCGTGTCTTCAGGCCGGCCTATGCTGTGGAGTACGATTACTTCGATCCTACGCAATTGTCCGCTACGCTGGAGTCGCGTATTGTGCCGGGGCTTTATCTTGCAGGGCAGGTCAATGGCACCACCGGATATGAAGAAGCCGCTGCTCAAGGACTTATGGCAGGTGTCAATGCTGCTTTGCGTCTTGCCGGTCGCGCGCCTTTCATCTTGAAACGCGACGAAGCTTATATCGGAGTGTTGATTGATGACCTTATTACTAAAGGTGTCGATGAGCCATACAGAATGTTTACCTCTCGCGCCGAGTATCGTATTCTGCTTCGGCAGGACGATGCGGATTTGCGTTTGACAGGCCTTGGTTATTCGGTTGGCCTGGCATCCCGCGAGAGATACGAACTTATGAAGGCCAAGTATGCCGCTGTGGATTCGCTGGTTTCTTCTTTGGAGGCTTTGTCTTTGAAGCCTGCGGTTGTAAATGGCTATTTGGAATCGGTTGGCGAAGCTCCGATACCCACCTCTCGCCGTGCCGCCGATCTGCTTACCCGTCCCTCTGTCACCCTTTCCGGCTTGCTTGCCTGTGTCCCCGAGTTCCACGTGGAACAATTGGATGTTTTGCAGTCTGCCGAGATACGAATTAAATATGCGGGATATATAGATAGGGAGAAGAAGATAGCAGAGAAGATATTGCGTCTGGAGAATTTGACCATTCCTGAAGATTATGATTTCTCCCGTATAGAAGGTCTCTCCATAGAATGCCGCATCAAGCTAAATCGCTATCGCCCCCGCACCATTGCCCAAGCCTCCCGCATCTCCGGCGTCTCCCCTGCGGACATCTCCGTCTTGCTGGTCTATTTTGGTCGGTAGGGTTAGATAAATTCTTCAGACCAGCCGTGGCCGAGGTTCCAGTGGTAGTCTTGTTTGAAGGTGAAATCTTCCGGGAGATTGAACTCATCTTGGATGAGTTCTCTTAATTTCTGCTGGTCGATTTGATCAATCCAGTTGCCTACCATTACTGTAAACTTGCCCTCTTCCAAGAAAATTCTTCCTCTTGGGATTTTTGTGTAATCGTGTTCCTGATAGAAAATGGAGTTTGTTTCGCCTTTCGCGACAGCCCTGTGATGCTGTTTTTGCCAATAAGTCTTGTGTAATTTGGGCAAAGTTGCTTTTCCGTGCTCAGTTTCGTATTTGTCGGCGTCGTCCTTTTCTACACCAAACAGGGTATTATTTACATAGTCATACCAAAATATTCCGACCTTAGGCTTGTCGGTTTCGAAGAAATTCTGCATCAGACCGACCATTTCTTCGTGCTCTTTTGGGGATGATTTTTTAACCATTTTGGTATAAATGTTCCACGGGGAACATTATTCGGATTTGTAGATTTCGGAGATTAGTTGGGAGTATTTGGAGAGGAGGTTGCGGCGTTTGAGCTTCAGGGTTTGGGAGAGGAGGCCGTTGTCGGTGGTCCAGTCGTCCAGGACGTAACGTTCGCGTTTGATGTTCTCGTGGGCTGCGAGGCCTTTGTTCACTCTTTCGACTTCGCGATGCAAGAGGGCGATTATCTGCTTGTTTTCGAGAATGGCATCGTCGGTTTTCACCTTTAGATGGCGCAATTTTATGAATTCCTTGATCTTCTGTTTGTTGGGGACTATGATTGCCGAAGCGAACTTCTGGTTCTCGCCGCAGACAAATGCCTGCTCGATGTAGGGAGATTCTTTGAGGATTGTTTCTATGACCTGAGGAGCGACATATTTGCCGGCCGAAAGTTTGAAAATCTCCTTCTTCCTGTCTGTGATTTTCAGATATTGTCCATCTACAAGATGTCCGATATCTCCTGTGTGGAGCCAGCCGTCTTTGTCTATGATTTCGGCAGTGGCCTCGGGATTTTTGTAGTATCCCAGCATTACGTGAGGGCCGCGGGTGAGGATTTCGCCATCTTCCGCAAAGCCGATTTCGACGCCTTCCATAGCTTTGCCCACTGTGCCTATTACATTGATGCCTTCGGCTGGGGAGTTTACAGCTATGACAGGGGAGGTTTCGGTCATTCCATATCCCTCAAAAATGCACAGTTTGGCGGCATTGAAGGTGCGGACAATCTTTGCCTGGATTGATGAGCCTCCGGATACAACCACCATCTCGTGGCCGCCGACGTTGTCTCGCCATTTGGAATAAACGGCCTTGTCGTAGAATTTGTGCCAGGCTTTGTAGATTACGTTATGATTGTAGGGGTCGAATTTGTTGGCGAAATTCCAGGCCATACCGTAGATCATCTTCTTGATGCCTTTGAGGGATTTGGCGGCCGCCTCGAACTTGCCGTACATCATTTCGAGAACGCGGGGCACTGCGCAGAAGCCGTCGGCGTGGCAGCTCTTGAGGTCGGAGGCGATGGTGGCCAGGCTCTCGGCGTAGTAGATGCTGATGCCGAGCATCTGGTATTCGTAGTTCATTGTGCGCTCGTAGGTGTGGCAGAGGGGGAGAAAGCTCACCATACGGCTGTTGTAGCCGCGCGTCTGGCGGACGGCGTGGCCGTGGGAGTCGAACATAAGGTTGCGGTGCGAGAGCATCACGCCCTTGGGGGTGCCGGTGGTGCCGGAGGTGTAGATTATGCTGCAGCACTCGTCGGGGCTTATGGTCTTTTTGTTGTTTTCGACAGTGTCCTTGAACTTTTCGGCGTTCTCGCGGCCGAGGGCGTAGAGACCGTCCATACAGAAGATGTCTTCGGAGGGGTCCATCATCATCACTTTGATGTCGCGGTCGATTTCGGCGATGACGGGGGCGACGCGTTTGTAGAGGGCGGCGTTTCCGACCACTATGAGCTCGGCGTCGGAGTGGGTGAAGATGTGCAGGTAGTCGTCGTGGCTGAGGGTGGGATAGACCGGCACGTGGATCATATGCGCGAGGTTAATGCCGATGTCCAGGAAGTTCCACTCGGGGCGGTTGGTGCAGATTGTAATCACCTTGGCGCCGGCGGTGAAACCCATTGCCAGAAGGCCGTAAGCTACTGTGTGTGAATAGTTTACATAGTCTTCAATGCTATATTTGAGCCACTTGCCCTTTATGCTCTTGGCAAGGATGTCGTCTTTTGGGGGAAAGCTCCGGAGATTCTCCAGAAGATCGAATGTTCTCAGTATTTCCATCGTTTCTTTTTTAGTACAAACAACAAATGTATCAAGAAATGTTGGGAAATGCAACAAAAAACTGAGCTCGAGTAAACTCGGCTCAGTCTTTTTTGATGTTTTGGCGGTGAGGGGGGGATTCGAACCCCCGGTACGGTTACCCGTACGTCAGTTTAGCAAACTGGTGGTTTCAGCCACTCACCCACCTCACCTTATTATAGGGGCTGCGCCCCCTGCCCCCGTCGCTCCGGGCTTGCTATCGCGCAAGGCCTAACCCTGCTCGCCCTCTCGCTAGCGCCCGACGGCGCTTGTTACCGTCGAGTCATATTATCGACTTGGGAGTGCAAAGATAATGGTTTTTTGGGAAATGCAAGAAAAATTTTTGCTTTTTCAAAAATCGGCCGTACCTTTGCCGTCCCTCAAAAAGGGAAATCGGGATGTGGCGCAGTTGGTAGCGCACTTGGTTTGGGACCAAGGGGTCCCCCGTTCGAGTCGGGGTATCCCGACAAAAGGCTCGCTTTCGGCGGGCTTTTTTTATTTGATGATGCGGACTTCTTCTTCGACTACTGTGATGGCGGATTCGGCGGCGCGGGCGGCTTTGACGGCGATGCTTTTGCCATCTTTGTAGGCTATGATGTAGGCGCTCTGGAAGCCGGCTTTACGGACTTTGGGGAGGGCGTTCTGGGCGTCGGCGAAGGTTTTGAAGAGGCCGGCGGCATAGAGGTTCTTGCCGGAGGGCTGGCGGTGCTCAAAGACGGGGCTCAGGCCTTTTATCTGCTTGAGAGTCACTTTGTTGCCGGTCACGAACAGCTGAATTTGGTAGCAGATGCCATCGGGGAGGGAATTGTCTTCGGCGAAGGCGCCTTCCTTGCCGACAGAAAAAGTGTAGTCGAACTTGGGCGTCGGAGCCTCGAAAGTGATGTCAACACGTCTGGCGGCGCCGCCTTTGGAGAAGGCGAAAGCCTTGTCTGCAGCCGACGCTTCGGACGAAACCCTCAGAGCGGAAAGATCTCGTACCTGCGCCTCGCTTGCAGGGAAGCGGGTGTAATTTTCGTACCTGGCCACATATATTGTGATGTCGGAGGGACCGCAACTGCGGTTGGAGGCAAACATAATATACTGACCGTCAGGGGTTTCGCTGAAGAGAAGATCGTCTGCCGACGAGTTGAAGGGGTAGCCCAGATTCTGGGGTTCGCCGAGGTCTCCGGTGTCGGGGTCGCGGTCGCAGCGATAGATGTCGTAGCCGCCTATTCCGAAGAGATCGCGCGAGCTGAAATAGAGCGAGCGGCCGTTGTAGGAGACATTGGGGAAGGCGTCGGGGCCGGCGTTCTCGAAGAGCGGCGACGGGGACTCCGGCACGCTCCAGAGGGTGCTGTCGATGTGGCTCGAGAACCGGATGTTGCCGTCCTGCACAAAATAGATTTCCTCGGCATCTTCCACGGGGGCTACGGTGGCTTCGCCTATCTGCAGCCACTCGATATGATTGTAGTAAAGATACAGATCTTTGCGGGGAACAGTCTTCTGGGCCACTATGACGGGGTTTGCGGCAAATTCGCGCAGGGTTACTGCGTTCTGGCGTTCCACCTCGTGATGGAAGGTCAGGGAGTCTGTCTGAGCGTGAGCGGTGGCCGCGCCGAGAAGTATAAAAAGTGTAAATATTGTCTTTTTCATCGCAACAAAATTACAAAATACTTTAATTATTAAGAAAAAATCGTAATTTTGCGGACTATTTTTGTGTCATTAGGCTTGAGACAAATATTAAATAATTATAAAACACTGAAAAACAATGCAAAGTAAAGGTGCCATCAGACTGGTGGCGATTCTCATCGGACTGGCTTGCGTGTTCCAGCTTTCATTTACAGCTGTGACATCAATCCACGAAAACAAGGCCGCTAAGTATGCAGAGACAGTTGTCGAGGCAGAAAAGCAGAGCCCTGCGTTTGCTGAAATTTCTGACAATGACAAGGCTTTCCACCTCGACGCAGTTCGCACAGAGGCTACTAAAGCTTACACAGACAGCATCGCCAACGAAAAAGTTTATTTCGCTTACACATTCAAGGATGTAAAAGAGAAGGAAATCAACCTCGGCCTCGACCTCAAGGGCGGTATGAACATCACCCTGCAGCTCGACCTCGCTGACCTCGTACGCTCTTGTGCACGCACAAAGACCACCGAGCAGTTCAACCAGGCAATGGCTATGGCCCAGGAGCAGGCAGCTCAGAGCCACGAAGATTTCATCACCCTCTTCGCAGAGGCTTTCGAGCAGGTTGCTCCCAACCAGAGACTCTCGTTCGACATCGACCTCGACAAACTCAGCGGCGACATAAAGAACAAGTCAAAGGCTACCAACGAGGAAATCATCGACCTCCTCAAAGAGGAAGCATCCAGCGCAATCGACAACGCATACAATGTAGTCGAGCGCCGTGTCAACCAGTTCGGTGTGGCTCAGCCCAACATCCAGAAGATTGCACGTACAGGCCGTATCCTCGTGGAGCTTCCCGGTGTCAAGGAGCCCGAGCGTGTCCGCAAGCTCCTCCAGGGAACAGCATCCCTCGAATTCTGGCAGACCTATACTTATAATGAAATAGCTCCCTATCTCCAGCAGCTCAACGAAGAGATCCGTCTCCAGAACGAAGCTCTCGAATCTTCGGAGGCAGAAGCCGCTCCCGCAGCAGAAGGCCTCGAGGCAGCTCTTGCAGCCAACGACGAAACTTCGGCAGCATCGAGCTACGAGAAGATCAATCCTCTCTTCGCAAAACTCCAGCCCACAGGCGGCAACAGCGCTTGCCTGGGTCTTGCACACGTCAAGGATATCCCCCAGATCACCGCTTGGCTCCAGAGCAGCAAGGTGGCATTCCCCGGCGACTTCGTTCCCGCGTGGACTTTCAAGGCTTCTTCCTACGCAGCAGTTCCCGACACCTATTATGAACTCGTTGCCCTCAAGAGCATCGCCGGCAAGGGTCCCGTTCTGGACGGCGGCGTCATCACTTCAGCCCACGTCAACTACAGCCAGATCACCGGCGCAGCCGAGGTCAGTATGACTATGAACGGCACAGGTTCCGCAAAATGGGAAGTAATCACCGAGCAGAACATCGGCAAGCAGATTGCAATCGTTATGGACGGCCAGGTCTATTCTTATCCCAACGTCCAGACCAAGATTGCAGGCGGCAGCTCGCAGATCACCGGCAACTTCACACAGGCTGAGGCCGAGGACCTTGCAACAGTCCTCAAGTCGGGTAAGCTCTCAACTCCCGCACGTATCGTCCAGGAGCAGGTCGTAGGTCCTTCACTGGGTAGCGCATCTATCAAGGCAGGTATGATTTCGTTCATCATCGCATTCATCCTGATCCTTATCTATATGATAATCTTCTACCGCAAGGCAGGTTTCGCAGCCGACGTCGCGCTTCTTTGCAACGTGCTCTTCCTCTTCGGTTCGCTTGCATCGTTCGGAACAGTCTTCACACTCTCCGGTATTGCAGGTCTCGTGCTGACTATGGGTATGGCTGTGGACGCCAACGTGATTATCTATGAGCGTGTCAAAGAGGAGCTCCGCGCAGGCAAGGCATTGCGCCTGGCAATCAGCGACGGTTACAAGAACGCATACAGCGCAATCCTCGACGGTCAGATCACCACCCTCCTCACAGGTCTTATCCTCTTCTTCTTCGGAAGCGGTTCGGTCAAAGGCTTCGCAGCAGTGCTGGTCATCGGTATCATCACTTCAGTGCTGACTTCAATCTTCATCCCTCGCCTGATGTTCGAAAGCCGTCTCTCCAAAGGCAAGGACATCACATTCGACTCTCCCGCAACCCGCAACTTCCTCAAGAATACGCACGTTGACTTCATCGGCAAGAGAAAATGGTCATACATCATCTCCGGCGCTGTCTGCCTCATCTGCATCGTATCGTGCTTCACAAAGGGCTTCTCTTACGGTGTTGACTTCAGCGGCGGCCGTACATACACCGTACGTTTCGACCAGCCTGTAACTCCCGAGGAGGTTCGTGCAGCTACAATGCAGGCATTCGGCGAAGCAGCCGACGTCAAACAGTTCGGTGGTACATCCCAGATGAGAATCACCACCAACTATAAAGTCAATGAGCAGAGCACAGAAGTTGACCAGGAAATCGAAGGTCTCCTCTATGAGGCTTTGAAGGGCAAGTTCGCCGCAAACCTCACTCTTTCAGACTTCACTTCGACTCTCGACAACCCCAACGGTATCATCTCTTCTGACCGCGTGGACGCTTCCATCGCAGCAGAAATGCAGAGAGACGCAGTCATCGCAGTCATCCTCGCACTCTTCGTGATCTTCGGTTACATCGCCCTCCGATTCAAGAACTGGACCTGGGGCTTCGGCGGTGTCATCTCCCTGATGCACAACTCCATAATCGTGATCGGATTCTACTCTATCTTCAGCGGTATCCTTCCTTTCACCCTCGACGTTGACCAGACATTCATCGCAGCAGTGCTGACAATCATCGGTTACTCAATCAACGACAACGTGGTTATCTTCGACCGTATCCGTGAATACAGGACTCTCTATCCCAAGCGCGACCTCGGCGAGAACGTCAACGACGCTTTGAATGCAACTCTCTCTCGTACAATCAATACTTCACTCACCACACTCCTCGTGCTTATTGCAATTGCAATATTCGGAGGTGAGAGCATCCGTGGATTCTCTGTTTCACTTGCTCTCGGTGTCTGCGTAGGTACTTACGCTTCAATCTTCATCGGTACTCCGGTTATGTACGACCTCAATATCAAGAAGATCAAGAAAGCTAACAAATAGAGATGCCCGAACAGGTCGGGCATGACGAAGGGCCCGATCGGGCTAAACAAAAAGGGTGGCTGAATACAGTCACCCTTTATTTTGTAGTTTTCGTACACACGCGAGTCACTCGCGTGTGTACGAAGGTTAGATCGATTTGAGCTTTTCGGTGAGGGAGGCAGCGAAGTCTTCGTCGCCGAGGGTCTTGAAGAGCCTGATGAGGTAGTAGTAGAGGGTCAGGGAGTCTTCGTAGAGTTTCTTGTCGAGGACGTCGTTTTCGCCGGGGCCGGTGGAGATGGCGTAGATGCAGATCTCCTGAACGGTCTGGTCGGCCAAAACGCCGGCGACGGCCCTGGCTTTGTCGTTGAGGCCCATACTGAGATAGTTCTCCACTATGCTCAAGACTGTCCATTCGTTGTTGCTGCGCAGGAACGACAAATTGTAGGGATAGCGGTCGGCGTGCATAATCTCCACTGCCTTGTCGAGCATCTCGATGGCTTTGATATAATCCTTCTGAGCGATGAGGGCCTCAGCCGCAGTGTTGAACATATCGCGGATGGGGGAGACTGCTCCGAAGGTGTAAAGATTCTGATAGTCAATGTGATAGGTGGTATCTGCAAGCGCGTCGAAGCAATATTTCTCCGTGATGTTCCTGTAGAGGACATCAGCATCGACCATAGCGGGAGACTCGTCGGCGGTGCGTTTGTAGGGCATCAGCCTGTAGCACATTCCGTCGTTCTGGAGGTAGTCGTCGAGCCCGAGCTTGGTTTCGTAGCGGGAGACGAAGAATATGGGGCGGCTCCAGTCGTAATTGGCCAGAACCTCGAGGATTATGAGGTCGAATTTGGAAAGCTGGTCGCCCTGAAGTTCGAGGGTGATGGAGTCGGCTATGCGTCCGGCGTTCTTGGGCGATACGATGCCGCAGGAGAGAGCATTGGCGGCATTGACCGGCACGACGAGCTTGCGTGCGGGGAGATAGTCGTAGCCTTCTGTGGTGACATATTTGGAGCTGCGGAAGACATCCATTGCGGCGGAAGCGGCGATGGGGTAGTCAACTGCCTCGATGATAGGCACATAGTCGTTGGTGCCGTAGAGGTACTGCTTGCGCTCGATGCGGATGTCGAGAGGTTCGCTTTCGTAGAACTTCTGTTTCATCTGGTCTATGTACCAGTCGGTGCCCAGGAGCGAGGAGTTGACTATGCGCACGTCCGTGCGGATTCCTTCGACTTCCTGCGCATACCACAGAGGGAAGGTATCGTTGTCGCCGTGGGTCACAAGGAGCGAATTGGGAAGGCAGGTGTTGAGATAGTTGGCGGCAATCTCGCGGGCGGTGTAGCGGCCGCTGCGGTCGTGGTCGTCCCAGTTCTGGCAACCCATAAGCACGGGAACCACCAGGCCCAGGGCCACTGCGGCGCCGGAAGCCGGCATCCAGCTCTGCTTTTTGGTGAGGCGCTCGAGCCAATCCTGCAGCGCCATAACTCCGAGGCCTATCCAGAGCGCAAAGACATAGAAGGAACCTGCGTAGGCGTAGTCACGCTCGCGGACCTGGAACGGCGGCTGGTTGAGGTAAACCACTATGGCAAGGCCGGTGAGGATGAACAGGAGGAAGGTCACCCAGGTGCCGCGGCCGTCGTGCTTGAGCTGGAAGAAGAGGCCTATGAGGCCCAGGATCAGCGGAAGGAAGAAGTAGTGGTTCTTGGATTCGTTGTGGGTCATAAAGTCGGGACCGTTGCTCTGGTCGCCCAGGCGGGCCTTGTCTATGAAGTCTATGCCGCTCTCCCAGTTGCCGGAAATGAGGTCGCCGGGCACCTGGCCGTGGAAGTCGTTCTGACGGCCCACGAAGTTCCACATAAAGTAGCGGACGTACATATAGTTGACCTGATAGTCGATGAAGAACCTCAGGTTGTCGGCGAAAGAGGGCATCTCTATCTTGCGGGGCTTGCCGTAGATGATGGCGGTCTTGGTCCGCGGATGAGTGTTGTACTGTGCGTAGAAATCTTTGTAGCTCTGCTGGTAGCCGTTCCACATTCGGGGGAAGAACATCTTGACGGAGGAAGGATACCAGGCGTCAACGTTGACGGTTTCGTAGTATTTGCCGTCCAGAGGGGTGTAGTAGGGGGTTTCCTTGACTTCGTAGGGCGAGGTGTAGGCCTGGCCGAAGATCAGGGGAGTGCTGCCGTACTGCTCGCGGCCCAGATAGCGGATGAGGGTATAAGGGTTGTCGGGCTGGTACTCGTTGGTCGGGGTGCCGGCCGAGCTGCGGATTATGGTTATCGCAAAGAGGGAATAACCTATTATAATAGTGGTAAGGCACAGAAGCGAAGTGTGCAGCACTGCTTTGTCCTTGCGGCGCAGGACCCTGAGGCCCCAGAAGCAGGCGGCAAGAAGCGCAATCATAAAGAAGGCGGCGCCGCTGTTGAAGCCAAGGCCCAGGCCGTTGACAAAGAGGCGGTCGAAGCCGGCGGCAAAGCGGGGAAGGTAGGGAATCACGCCGAAGAGGATGACGGCCAGAATCACCACAGAAAGGCAGAAAATGCCCAGACAGCGCTTGAAAGTGACGGGCTTGGAGGTCTTCTTGAAATAGTAGATGAAGACGATGGGCGGGATGGTGAGGAGGTTCAGGAGGTGGACTCCGACTGAAATGCCCATAAGGAAACAGATGAGCACGAGCCAGCGGTCGGCGTAGGGCTCATCGGATTGCTCCTCCCACTTGAGGATGGCCCAGAAGACCACTGCCGTGAAGAGGGAGCTCATTGCATAGACCTCGCCCTCCACCGCCGAGAACCAGAAGGTGTCGGAGAAGCAGTAGGCCATTGCCCCGACCACCCCGGCGCCCAGGAGCGCTACGGCATTGGAAAGGGTGAGTTCCTTGCCCCGGTATTCATTGATGCGCCTTCCGAAATGGACTATCGACAGATAGAGGAAGAATATGGTGAGCGCCGAGCAAAGGCCGCTCATAGCGTTGACCGCAAGGGCTGCGTGCTCCTTGTCGGCGAACATTGTGAAAAAGCGTGCGAAAAGGTTGAAGGAAGGGTTTCCCGGGGGGTGGCCGACTTCAAGTTTGTAGGATGAAGCGATGAATTCGCCGCAGTCCCAGAAACTGGTTGTGGGCTCGAGGGTGGAGAGATAAACGGCTGCGGACATCGCGAAGACCACGAGTGCCACGACTCTGTTTATCTTTTTGAATTGTGATTTATCCATTGCTTTTGTTAAGAAATTTTCAGTCCAAACTACAAATATAGGATTAATAACTAACTTTGCGAAAAATTTGTTTATGACAGAGCATCCCTGGACAGGCAGCATACCCGGCTCGGCGGCGGACATTGTGGCAAACGATGTGCCGCAGGGCGGTTTCATCGGCATCGTGCCGGTGTGTTTTCTGATAGGGCTGGCTCTTGTCGTTCTTGTTTTTTACGCAGGGTACGTGACCAAAATCCAAGACGGGAAGTCCACGCATATCGCTTTCTGGCTGCTTGTTCCATTCTATGTGCTCTTTTTCACCGGTTGCGGAGTCAGTTCGCTTGGTTATTGGTGGACTCTTTGTGTGCTTGTCGCATTTTTTGTCTTCCGGCATCTCGCCCTGCTTGCCATCGGATGGATTATGAACTGCCGGGAGGCGGCGCAGAGTGCCATCGGGCTCGGAAGGACCCTATGGGTGTATGTAATAGCGCTTTCGCTGGCAGCTCCTTTGGCGGCCTATCTGTTCCCGGGGCTGCCTTTGGGAGCCCTCCGGATATACGCGGCGGCAGTCACCGCAGTCGGCTTTCTGTTCTATGCAGTGAAAATAAATGAAATTTTCCGGGCCTCCGGATTTTCATTTTTTTCCACCTTTTTGTATCTTTGCGCCCTCGAAATCCTGCCGATATGCATAGCGGTGGATTGTATGATATAACTATATGACAGTCAAGAATATACTGATTTCACAACCTAAGCCCTCGGGAGCATCTCCCTACACAGAGCTTGAAACAAAGTACGGAGTCACCTTTGAATTCCGCCCCTTCTTCAAGGTGGAGGGAGTTTCGCAGAGAGACTTCGTGGCCCAGAGGGTAAACATAACCGACTATACCGCCATTGTCTTCACTTCGCGTACGGCAATAGACTCATTCTTCAAAGTATGTGAGCAGACACGCGTCACTGTCCCCGAGTCTATGAAATATTTCTGCCAGAGCGAGACCATAGCCGTGTATCTCCAGAAATACATCGTGTTCCGCAAACGCAAGATTTTCTACGGAAGCGGCACCATAGATTCGATGATGGAGGCCATTGCAGCCAAACAGAAGAACGAAAATTTCCTTATTGCCTGCACCGACGCTCCGAAGCCCGAGATGGACAAGCTCTTCAACAAGGCCAAGTACAAACACGGCAATGTCGTGCTGGTGCGCACGGTCTATAACGATCTGAGCGACCTGGATTTCTCGAAATATCAGATGATGGTGTTCTACAGCCCCAACGACGTGCGTTCCATCAAGGAGAATTTCCCCGAGTTCAAGCAAGACGGAATGCTCTTCGCCACCTACGGCCCGAGCACTGCCAAGGCAATGAAAGCCGCGAAGCTCAAGGTCGAGATTTCGGTGCCTTCGCCCGAGTGCCCTTCTGTAGCGCAGGCTTTAAACTTTTATCTGTCAGCAAAGTAGAGTGGGCCGCAAGCAGATCATATCGCTTTTGGAAAACGGCTCCACTGTACTGAGATATCCTTTGAAATTTCTTTATCTGCAGGGGCAGGAGCCGGCGGGTCTTGTGGTCTCCGTGCCCAAGCGCAACTTCAAGCGCGCGGTCAGGCGCAACCTTCTGAAAAGGCGCATCCGCGAGGCTGTGAGGCACAATATTGAGTTGTTGGGGGAGTGTCCGCCCGACCTTATGATAATTTATGTTTCCAAAGAGATAGAATCTTATGAAACAATCTCTTCCGCCGTGGTTTCTGCGTTCAAGAAAATTGCTGGTGTATCTGCCGGTAAAGCTGATTAGACTCTACCAGATCTGCCTGTCGCCCTATATGGGGCAGCATTGCAGATATACGCCCACCTGCAGCGCTTATGCCATCGAGGCTCTGCAGAAGCACGGGCTTCTGTACGGGTCTTTGCTGGCTGTGTGGCGGATTTTGAGGTGCAGCCCCTGGGGTGGAAGCGGATATGACCCTGTGCCATAATGAATTATGATGACTCTTCGCGAAAAGGTTGAGAATCTGCCCCATTCTCCCGGGGTTTACCGCTATCTCGACGGAGGCGGCACCATAATCTATGTGGGCAAGGCCAAGGATCTGCGGCGGAGGGTGGCTCAGTATTTCAGGCCCCCCGAGCAGCTGGACCGCAAGACTCAGGCGCTGGTGGAGCATATCGCGGATTTGCAATATACGGTGGTGGAGACAGAGGAAGACGCTCTGCTGTTGGAAAACAACCTTATCAAGCAGCTGCAGCCGCACTACAATATTCTTCTCAAGGACGACAAGACCTATCCGTGGATTGCCGTTACGGGCGACCGGTTCCCCAGGGTTGTGATGACGCGGCGGTATGTCCGCGACGGGTCGCGCTACTACGGGCCTTACGCTTCGGTGCAGCGGGCCCACGCTTTGCTCAATCTCATCTCAAGTGTCTATAAGATAAGGGTTTGCCTGCATCCTCTGACAGACGAAAGCATTGCTGCGGGGAAGTTCAGGCCGTGCCTTAATTATCATCTGGGGCGATGTGGCGGCATCTGTGCGGGAGAGGTGTCGGAGGCGGACTATATGGCTCAGATCGAGGAGATTGACAAGATACTTTCGGGGCGGGTGCGTTCCATCATTTCTTCTTTCCGTGCGCGGATGATGTCTGCTTCTGCGGATCTTCGTTTTGAAGAGGCGGCGGACTGGAAGGCCAAGATAGAGCTTCTGGAGGCGCATCACCGTCAGGTTGTGGAGTCGGGCCACGGGATTGTGGATATGGAGACTTTCAGGCTCCTTCAGCCGCGGGAGCTGCCGCGAAGGGAGGAGAAGGCCGCGCGGGTTATGGCTCAACTGCGGGACGATCTGGGAATGAGCGAGTTGCCGCGGCATATAGAGTGTTTCGACAACTCGAACATTCAGGGCAGCGATCCTGTGGCGGCTTGCGTCGTGTTCAAGGATGCCCTGCCTTCTAAAAAGGACTATCGGCATTTTCTGATAAAGACTGTTGTGGGGGCCAACGACTATGCTTCGATGAAGGAGGTTGTGAACCGTCGGTATTCGCGACTGCTGGCAGAGGGTGAGCCTTTGCCTCAGCTGGTTGTGATAGACGGCGGCAAGGGGCAGCTTCGCTTTGCGCTTGAGGCTTTGCAGGAGCTAGGCATTCGCGAGAAGATGTTTGTGGTGGGTCTGGCCGAGAGGCTCGAGGAAGTCATCGTGCCCGGCGACCCCACTCCGCTTTGGCTCGACAAGAATTCTTCGTCGCTTCGGGTTTTGATGCATATACGAGACGAGGCGCATCGCTTTGGCATCACTCATCATCGCTCGCGGCGGTCGGCTTCTGCTGTTTCGAGCGCTTTGCGGGCCATTCCGGGTGTAGGTGAAGTTTCGGAGACGAAACTGCTGCGTCATTTCAAGAGCGTCAAACGCATCCGCGAAGCCTCGCTCGAAGAGGTGGCTGCTGTTGTTGGGCCTGTTTTGGCTGGTAAAATCAAGACTTCTTTATGATTGTTTGGCCAGTTTCTGCCACTTGAGGAAGCCGTAGAGGGCGTTGGCGGTGTAGAAGGCGAACATTATGAGCATCATATAGGCGTGCTCCTGGCCTTGGGCGGTGGCTACGCTCCATTTGACGCATTGGATGACGTCGAGGGTGAGCCAGATGTACCATTGCTCGGCGAACGCTTTGACCATCAAGAACATAGCCATAAATGAGGCCACCGTTGTGGCGGCGTCTTTGTAGGGTTGGGCGTCGTGTATGGCGGGGAGCGAGAGGATGTAGCCCAGGGCGGGGATCGTCACTGCGAGGATTGCTATGATGATGAGCGCCTGCCTGAGGTTGAGGTGCCGTGCTTTGACTGTGCCGGTGTCGGCGTTCTGATTTTTCTTCCACTGGGCCCATCCCACGAACTGCATCGGGAGATAGTAGAAAAGATATGTCGCGGCGTCGGCGTAAAGATCGTTGTGGAACGATACATATACATATAGCGCATTGTATATTATACCGAAGGCGTAGTTGAGGATATTGCCTTTGGCGCAGAGCACGAGGTTGATGATGCCGAAGAGAGCGACTATAAATCCGATTGTATCCCATTCTTCTTTGATATAGGACGTTACTAGGGACGTTGCAACCACCCCGAGGACGAGGAACCAGTCGAACCAGTTGAGATTGAGTTTGTTTTTCATTTTTTAGAGACCTGCGCTCATAACAAATTTGAAGGAGTTGCGGCCTTCGCCGGTCCGCGCATACTGGACTCCGAGCTTGATGCCGAAGCCGAAGCGGAAGAGGTGGAGGTCAACCAGGAATTTTGTACCGTAGGAGTACTGGAGAGGTTTGCCGAGCGCCATATATTCGCCATTGGAGTTGACAGCGTAGGGAGAACTGTTGATGGCCACATCCACGAAGGGGATGAAGATGAGGCGCTGCATATAGAAGAAGAAGGTCGCAAAGCCGTCCACGGCGCCGTAAACGGGGATTGCGTAGTCCAGGGAGAACTTGTGGAAGTCGGTGAGGATGGACTCGTCGTAGCCTCTGGCGGGCGACACCATATTGTCTATGTAGGCATAGGGGAAGTCGCTGAGCTGTTTCTGCCAGCTCCAGGAGAACTTGAAGCCCTGGACCTCGTTGAAACCGGGGAAGTAGGCGTAAACGTTGCTGTAGAAGAGTCTTCCGAGGTTGTCGTGGTCGCCCCTCGACTGGGCGTAGTTGAAGCTGAGACCCCATCCCCAGAGAGGGGTGAGCCTTGCGGTGGGCTGACTCAGCAGCTGGTAGTATCTGAGGTTCAGCAGAGCGGTCTGGCGGTAGCGGAGTTTGTCGCCATAGACCGAAACCTTGTCGTTGGAGATAGAGTATTCGATGTCGGGAACCAGGCCGATGTTCCATCCGCCGCGGCTGAGGTTGAAGGGGATGTAGGCGCGGGCGCTGAAGTCTATGGAGGCCTTGCCGGTTGTGTCTCTTTTGTAGGCCACGGGCATTCTGTTTGAGGGGCTCAGAGGATAGGTCTCTGTGATGTAGGTGTTGGTCTGCTTGCGGTTGTTGAGGTCGAAGCCGAGCTCGAAGACGGGGTAAAGGCCGGAATATGTGACTTTTGCGTGGCCGGCGTGCTGGCCGTTGCTGTAGGAATAGCCCAGGAAGGAGGACATTGTGCCGAGGTTGTTCTGGAAGACGAGCAGCGCGCCGGGAGCGGCGAGGGTAGTGATGTCCTCGAGGCTGAGTGCCTTGATTTTGTCGATGTCGGCATAGACAGGGGCCCAGGAGTGGAGGTGGAAGCCGTGGAGGAGCTTGCTGTAGTGGCGGCTGGGGAGGGAGTCTATCTGCGCTTTGAGCTTTTCGTCCTGCTCGGCGGTCCACTTGGGGGCCATATGGGCAGACTGGCGGGCCATAGAGTCGGCTATGCGGTCCACGTATTTGTCTGCGAAGTCTGCGGGGCGGTAGAAGAGGGAGTCCTTGGGGGTGGCCACGGCGTTGTAGCCGCGCTTGTCGAAGTCGGAGTAGTAGAGGGTGTCGCCCACGAATGTGGGGTCCTCCACGCCGAAGCGGGCTGAGGTTAGCTGGAGGAGGTTTGCGTCGAGCCCGGCTTGCTGGGGCATCTCTACGGCGTAGACGTTGTTGACGCCATTGAGGTCGCTGACCACAACGAGGTTGCCGTCGGGGGCTACGGAGAGATCTCTTAGGCCGGAGGATTGGGGGGCTATGATTTCCTGCCAGTCGCCTTCTTTTGTGTATCTATAGATGCCGGCGCCATCTTCTATGACGGCCAATGTGTATATATCTCCTTGATATTCAACGGCTTCCGAGAGCTGCCAGCCGGAGGGGCCGGAGATTCTCCTTTTGACTTCGCCGGTCTCGGGGTCTATGAAGACTATGTTTGTGTTGGAGCCGGTGGCGGGCTTGTTTTCTACTGCCACGATTGTCTTGCCGTCTTGCGTGAAAGTCGGATTGTAGAATCGAGTGCGGCTCGTTATGTTGCTTATGGTGTTGGTTTCTGCGTTGTATTTCCTTATGACGGAGTAACTTCTGAGGTCCCAGCGGATGTCGGGGACAAGCTCGGAGAAGTAATATTCGCCATTGCCTGTTGTCACCATACGGCTGGTGTTGGAGGCGAAGGGTCTGAGTCTGTGCTCTTCTCCGGTGGAGTCTATCTTTATGAGATGGCGGGATTGACGTTTGCCGGCTCTGGTGGCCAGAGCGCCCTCGTTGGCCGGCAGGGGCAGAACGCTCTTGTATTCAAGATAGTGGCGATGGTCTCTCTTGGCCAGCAGGGTGTCGGTGAAATTGTATGGTGCGCGTTTGATGTAGTCTTCCTCCCACCATTTGCTCATATCTTCTGCGGCTTTGTACCAGTTCTGCTTCTGGGTGAGGCCCGAGGCGTAGCGATATGCCCAGTGCGACGAGTCGAAGATACGCCAGAACCACCAGCACTGCTGCTGCATTATGTCGCCGGCGGTGTAGTAGTTGCCGGACTGGTAGCGGGCCATCGACGTCACCATATAGCCGTAGTTGTATTTGCCGGGGGTGTAGCGGTTGTACGAGACAAAGCGCCAGTCGGGCTCCTTGCGGAAATCCTTCTCGTGGAACGAAGCGCGGTAGTACATCAGGAAATCTCCGCTGCGGCCGCGGCCAGAGGGCGAGAATTCGGTCTCGGTCATAACGGCGTCGCCCTCGAAGAGAGAACCTGTGGGGTTGATGCCGATGCCCACTGCAATTGCCTGTTCTCCGGCCAGATAGTAGAGAATCTTGTAGAAGCCCCGGAGGTAGTGGGCCATCTGCACTACGTGGCGGCCTTCGTGGATGGCGAGCTGCTTGTCCCAGTTCTGGGAGTAGAGGGGCTGGAACTCGGGAGTCGAAAAGACATCGACGCGCTTGGGGGCCCAGGCCACCGAGGCGTTGCTGTTGACGTAGTAGGGGTGGAGGACTATGGGGACGTGATCCGACTCTATGTGGGTGCTCGACATATTGCGGTCGCGGTAGGCCTCGAAGAGATAGAGATAGCGGCGGGCAAGGGAGTCGCTCTCGGAGGGGTAGATCACATCGAAATGCTCGCCCTTGATGCGGCTCCACCTTGTCGAAGCAGGGTCAGGACCCAGTGTATAGTACTGGGCATCAGCTACTTTTGCTGCCAGCAGCAGGATTGCCGCCAACAGAACGCCTTTTGCTATGTTTCGACTTATGAGTGTGAGGCTTCCGGCCATAACTCGCAAAGATAGGTAATATTTTTGAATATTCGGCTGACGACGCCCCGTGTCTCGCCAACCCCCCGTCTGATTCGGACGTTTGCCTAATCACGAGGGGGTTTTTGACAAAAACTGCCGTCTGATTCGGACGTTTGCCTAATCAGACGGGGGCGTGGTGGGAGAGAAGGGGAAAAACGTTATCTTTGCAGTATGATTAAGACAGACGAAGAATATATGCGGGAGGCGCTGAAGGAGGCGGTCGCGGCGGGGGCGCAGCGCGAGGTTCCCATCGGGGGAGTCGTGGTGTGTCAAGGACGTATCGTCGCCCGGGCTCACAATCTGACGGAGACTCTCACCGACCCGACGGCTCACGCCGAGATGCAGCTCATTGGGATGGCTGCCGAGTATCTTGGCGGTAAATATTTGTCGGACTGCACGTTATATGTTACCGTGGAGCCTTGTCCGATGTGCGCTGCGGCGCTTGCCTGGGCCCAGCTCGGGCGTCTTGTCTATGGTGCGGACGACCCCAAGAGGGGATATCATCTCTTTTCTCCGTCGCTACTCCATCCTCGTACCGAGGTCACTTCGGG
>R18__coassemble_1534_pt1 | contig 25548 bp, 20 predicted proteins | sample R18__metabat2_high_PE_032 | metagenome-assembled genome bin R18
AATTCGTACAGACACAGCTCAGCTGCGCAGTGTACGAAGTGCCCCGGCGCCGGATTTTCGTACAGACGCGAGTGACTCGCGCAGTGTACGAAAATCAGCGCTGGGAGGGTATGCGGACGCGGCGCCGGCGCGGGAGGAGCGAAGCGCACGGGAGGCGCGGTCGTACGAGTCGTTTGAGTTCGACCCCAACACAGTTAGCATCAGCGATTTGCAGCGGCTGGGGCTCAGCCGCAGGCAGGCCGAGGCCATAGACAACTACCGCAGCAAAGGAGGCCGCTTCCGCCGGCCCGCGGATTTCGCCAGGATGTACACGGTGTCGGACACTTTGTTCGAGCGGCTGCGGCCGTTCATAAAGATTGCACGGCTGGAGCTGAACTCCGCCGACAGCACGGCACTCGTGGGGCTGCGCGGCATCGGGCCGTACTACGCGCAGCGGATCCTGGACTACCGCTCGCGGCTCGGGGGCTTCGCGAATGCGGAGCAGCTTATGGAAATCAAGGGCATTGACGAGGAGCGCTTCGAGGGGCTGCGAGATGCGGTGGCCGCCGATTCTTCGCGCATCGAGCGCTTTTCGCTATGGGATGCATCCCACGAAAAGCTCGCCGCCCACCCCTATCTCGGAGAAAAGCCCGCCCGCTCCATCGAACGCTTCAAGAGCGTCTATGACTCTGCCGCCTGGACCATCGACGCCCTTGTCCGCGAGCACATCCTCTCCGACGCCCAAGTGGAAAAACTCGCCCCATATCTGGAATAAATCGTTTGCTTTTATAAAAATTAAAAGTTAAATTTGTAGGATTACAATCAGCGATAGACAATCATAATATAAAACATACTACAATGAAAGATCTGCAAATGTACATCGGCGGCAAATTCACCACAGGCCGCTCAGGAAAATGGATTGATGTCCTCAACCCCTCCACAGAAGAAGTCATATCGCGTCAGCCGGAAGGCACAATCGAAGACGTGAACGAAGCTCTCGATGCAGCCCGCGCAGCCCAGAAAGCCTGGGGCGCAACTCCAGCAATCGAGCGTGCAGGCTGGCTCAAGAAGATTGCCACCGGCATACGCGAGCGCCGCCTCGACTTCATCGACATCATTATGAAGGAGCAGGGCAAGACTCGCAATTGGGCCACAATCGAGGTCGATGTCACAGCCGACTATTTCGACTATATGGCAAGTTTCGCCCGCCACATCGAGGGTGAAATCATCCAGAGCGACAACCCCGGCGAGACCATCTTCCTCACCAAGCAGCCCATAGGCGTAGTGGCCGGCATCCTCCCCTGGAACTTCCCGTTCTTCCTCATCGCCCGCAAGGCCGGAGCAGCCCTCATCGCCGGATGTACAATCGTCATCAAACCTTCGCAGCTCACTCCCGAAAACTGCACCGAGTTCGCCAAAGTCATTGACTCAATCGGCCTTCCCGCAGGTGTCATCAACATCGTCACCGGCAAAGGCGGCGTCATCGGCCACGAAATGGCCGGCAGCCCGAAGATCGATATCGTAAGTGTCACAGGTTCAGTGGGCGCCGGCGAAAGCATAATGGCCGCCGCCTCCAAGAACATCACCAAGGTAAGCCTCGAACTCGGCGGCAAGGCTCCCGTCATCGTATGCCCCGACGCAGACCTCGAGCTTGCCGCACAGGCAATCCTCGATTCGCGAATCGGCAACAACGGCCAGATCTGCAACAACGCCGAGCGTTGCTATGTCCATAGTTCCATCAAGGACAAATTCACCGCAATGCTCGTGGAGAAATTCAAGGCAGTCAAGTTCGGCGATCCTTGCAAGGACGACTCTGTGGATATGGGTCCTCTTGTTGAGAAGAGAGCTCTCGAGAGCGTGACCGCCAAAGTCGAGAACGCTGTCAAACAGGGCGCTACAATCCTCTGCGGCGGCGCTCCTGCCGGCGGCAAGGGCTACTTCTATCCCGCCACAATCCTCGATAACGTGAAACAGAACTTCGACATAGTTCACGAGGAAACCTTCGGTCCCGTTCTTCCCATCATTGAATACGAAACCTTGGAGCAGGCCATCGAATGGGCCAACGACTGCGAATACGGTCTTGCGTCGAGTGTCTTCACCAACGACATCAACACCGCCACCAAGGTCTGCCGCGAACTCCAGTTCGGCGAAACCTACATCAACCGCTTCCACTTCGAGGGAATGCAGGGCTTCCACGCCGGTATGAAGAAGAGCGGCATCGGCGGCGCCGACGGCAAGCACGGTATCGAAGAATATCTCTCAACTCACGTAACTTATCTTCAGACAAAGTAACCCCTATAATATGAAAATCGGACTTTTTGTCCCTTGCTATGTTGACGTGATCTACCCCGAGGTAGGTCGCGCAACTTACAAGCTGCTGACAAGTCTCGGCGTAGATGTGGTCTATCCCGAGAAGCAGACCTGCTGCGGCCAGCCTATGGCCAATGCAGGTTTCGAGAAAATGGCCCACGCTCTTGTGGCCTCGTTCGAAGAACTTTTCAAGGGATGCGACTATGTTGTCGCCCCGGGCGCCAGCTGCGCCGCATTCGTGCGTGTCTTCCACCCCAGGCTGCTCGAGCAGATGGGGCACAAACCCGAAGAATGCGAGGCCCACGGCAAGACTCTCGACGTGGTCGAATTCCTCCACGACGTTCTGAAGGTGGAGAGTCTGCCCTCAAAGTTTCCCCACAAAGTCAGCGTCCACAACTCCTGCCACGGCGTCCGCGAACTCGGGCTGTCGTCTCCATCGGAGCGTAACATCCCAAGGTTCAACAAGATAGTCGATCTGCTGCGGCTTGTCGAGGGCATAGAAGTCTTCGAACCCGAAAGGCCCGACGAATGCTGCGGCTTCGGCGGAATGTTCGCCGTCGAAGAGTCGGCGGTTTCGGCCAGGATGGGGCTCGACAAGGTCCGCCGCCATATTGCCACAGGAGCGGAATACATAACCGGTCCGGACTGTTCGTGCCTTATGCATATGAGCGGCGTCGCCGCCAAAAACTCCCTTCCCGTCAAATTCATTCACGTAGTGGAAATACTCGCAGCAGGACTATGAGCACCATACATTCAAAGAGAGCCGCCGCTTATATAGGCGGCGAACCCACCGGCCCCAAGGCCGACAAAGTATCACATCACGACGCCACATTCTGGAACGTTCGCGCCAAACGCGACCGTATGGCCGCCGCCCTGCCCGAATGGGAAGATCTTCGGGAGATAGCAAGTTCCATCAAGACAGACGTTCTGAACAATCTGGAAGCATATCTCGACAAATTCGAAGCCGCAGCCTCGGCCGGTGGCGCCATAGTGCACCGCGCAAAGGATGCCGAAGAGTACAACAAGATTGTCTATGACATCCTGCGGGAGCACAATGTCTCCAAGGTGGTGAAAAGCAAGTCTATGCTTACGGAGGAGTGCCACCTCAACGAAAATCTCGAGAAGAAGGGCATAGAGGTGGTGGAAACCGACCTCGGAGAACGCATACTTCAGATGATGCATCTTGCTCCCAGCCATATAGTGATGCCGGCGCTCCACGTTCCCCGCGCCGAAATCCGCGACTGCTTCAAAGCTCAAATTCCCGAGTATGAGGAGTTTGTAAAGAAATATCTGGAGATGAGCGGCCGCACCGACGTCCCGTCGGACGACGCCACAATGCTGACTTTTGTGGCCCGCTTGCACTTGCGCGGCCACTTTATGACCGCCGGAGCCGGAATGACCGGAGCCAACTTTGGAATTGCCCAGACCGGCGATGTTGTCGTCTGTACCAACGAAGGCAACGCCGATATGAGCACGGCCATCCCTCCGCTCCATATAGTGTCGATGGGCATCGAAAAGCTGATTCCGGACTACAAAGCTATGGGAGTCTTCCACCGCCTGCTGGCCCGCTGCGGCACCGGCCAGGAAACCACGGTCTATACAAGCCACTTCCGCGGACCTCGTCCGGGAGGAGAAATGCACATAATCCTTGTGGACAACGGCAGAAGGGAGATTCTCCGGCAGGAAGAGCACTGGCAGACCCTCAAGTGCATGCGCTGCGGTTCGTGTATGAACACCTGCCCGGTCTATCGTCGCAGCGCCGGATACTCATACACCTATTTCATTCCCGGCCCCATCGGCATCAATCTGGGAATGGCCCACGACCCTTCGAGCTTCAGCGACAATGTCTCGGCCTGCACGCTCTGCTGCAGCTGCGACAATGTCTGCCCCGTCAAGGTGGATCTCAGTTCGCAAATCTACAAATGGAGGCAGTCCCTGGCGGATTTCGGCACGGCCAGTTCCTCAAAGAAAGCTATGTCGAAGGCTATGAAAGCCCTTTTCGAGCATCCCGGGCTTTACAAATTCGCCGCCGGATGCGCTCCGGCCCTGAATGTCCTGCCCGACTCTCTCGTGGAATGCGGCCTCAACCCCTGGACCAAAGGACGCAAGATGATGAAGTTCCCCGGGCAGACTTTCCATAAAATGTGGAAAAATATGGAGAAATCAGCTCCCGAGGCCACAGATTTCCATATTTCCGGACCGGCCGCTCCCGAGCCGGCGCCTCACACTTTCTCGCCCATAAGCTACGACGACCCCGTGGCGACATTCATCAAGGCGGCCGAAACCATTTCGGGAGCCAAAGTCATCGTCGGACCCGTGCCCGAAGGAGTGCAGGCCACCAAAGGCGAGATTGCCGTGGCCGAGAACGGATGCGTCTGGATTCCTCAGACCACAGACGACAGGTCGTATCTGTTCGCATCGGAGCACCTCGACTTCGTGGTCTCCAAGTCGGTGATAGTGAGCAATATGCACGAAGCCTACGACAAGATTGCCGCAGGCTCCGAGTATTTCAGCCGCTACAAGTTCGGCACTTTCATCAGCGGACCTAGCAAGACCGCCGACATCGAGGGCACCCTCGTTTACGGCGCCCAAGCCGCCCGTTCAGTCACTATATATATTATATAGTCAAATTATATAGTCAAAGTTTTCTGCAGATAGACAATCATATCGTCGATTGTCTTGAAACCGTGAAGCACGTCGTTGGGAATCGAGATGCTGAAATGCTCCTCGATCGACGAAATCATCGACAGCAGCGCAAATGAATCGAGACCGGCAAAACGCAGGCCTTCAGACGTATCTATCGTCTCCGGGGTAGCATCCACATAGTCGCAGAGTATCTCCAGAAGTTCTTTCTTTATATCCATACGTTAAAACTTTTACAAAATTTTGATTCCGTCGCCCGAGCAATCGTAAGGGAGAGTTGCTCTCTTGATTTTCTTCGACCCTGTCTTTTCGTACTCGTGGTCGGGAAGTTCCACATAGTTGATTGCTTTGTAGTCGGGCACCATTTGATTGATCTTCTTGATATCGGCTGCAATGGCCTCGCGGTCAGCGCGTTTCTCTTCGTCCTTGATGTAGAGCCCGGCGCAGATGACGTCTTCGCCACCGTGAATCTTGGCTTGATAGACCACAACGTCAGTGGCATATTCAAGATTGATCTCAATAAGATTTTCGAGCTCCTCGGGGCTTACGTTGCGGCCGTTGCCCAGGATGATGGTGTTTTTCTTGCGGCCCACGAGAATCATACGGCCTTCCTTGTCGAAATAGAAATTGTCGCCGGTATGGAAAAATCCTTCCTTGTCGAAAACCTGTGCTGTGGCCTCGGGGTCTTTGTAATATCCTTTGGAGATGCTCGCGCCTTTGACGCAGAGTTCGCCGACACCCGATTCGTTCATATCGGCAAGTTTGACTTCAAGCCTCGGGCAGGGACGTCCGACGCTGCGGTACTCTTCCACAGGATTGCCGTTCATCGAGATCAGAGGGCCGCATTCGGTGATGCCGTAGGCGTTCTCGAGACGTATGCCGAGGTCGTCCATACCCTTGACCACATTGGGATTGAGCATAGCGCCACCGCAGACTATCATCCGCAAATTGCCTCCGAAGGGAGCATATACGTCGGGGAACATCGAGTGTGTCTTGTCGATTCCGAATTTGCGGAGAAGGCGGCACAATTTGATTCCTTTCTCGAGTTTCTCGGCCTTGCCTGCCTTGCGTGCTCCGCTCCAGATCGACTTGTAGAACACATTTGCAATCATCGGAACAATCGTTATGCAGCTGGGCTTGAAAATCTTGATGTTCGTCATCATATTGCGCATAGAGTCGTTGATGTAGGTCAGACGGCCGCTGGCTATGCGCGTCATTACGTGACAGTTGATTTCGGTTGCGTGGTGCATCGGGAGCACGCTCATAGAAGTGTTGCTCTCCTCGGCCTCCACAACTTCGAGATTGTTGATTGCGTTGGCTGTAAGATTCGCATTGGTCAGCACGACGCCTTTGTTCGCGCCGGTTGTGCCGCTCGTGAAGAGAATCTTTGCGGGAGCTTCCACATCGAGCTCTATCTTGCGATATACGCTATTGTCCTTGAGAGCCTCGCCCTCGGCGACTATGTCGTCGTAGAAAAGGCATCCGTCAACTTTCTTGTCGATAGTGATGAAGGTCTTGAGGAGAGGACATTTTTCTGCGGCCGCCTTGAGTTTTTCGAGGCATCTGGCGCTGCAGATGACCGCATTCGCTTCGCATTTTGCGAGAAGGATTTCGAGAAGTTCGACGGGAGCTTCCACATCGATGGGAGTCACCACTCCGACTCCGCTCGAGATTGACATATCCGCAAGGATATAGCGGCAGGAGTTGTCGGCGCATATGGCTATGTGCGCATCTTTGAGCCCGCGGGCGATGAGCCCGTCGCCAAGATTCATAATAATCTCCAGCATATCCTTGGCAGTATAGTAAACTATCTGCTTTTCCGAGTCGAGCTCGGCTAGAATCTGCCTGTCTGGATAAAATCTTGATACTCTTTCAATAATGTCGCGGATGCTTTTATAGTCTCCTTCCTTGAGAAGCGTCTTTGCAAGCATCTGCTTTTCAGTCTGAAATTTAGGCATAGTATGTTTTGGTTATAGTATATATGGGCATTTTATAGGGCGTGAAGAGATGCTAGAACAGTTCTTCGAGCGGAATGTCGGGCCGCGCCAGAACAGTCTCCACGGTATGGATGAGGAGATTCTGGAAGTCGTTCATAGCCTGGGGGGTCACCATCTTGGACTGGATGTCGTAAACAGCCTCGATTTCTCCTGTATCGACATTCCACATAAGCCCCATATAGCATACGAGCGCGCCTTTTCCGTTGGAATAGACCTGCATCGTGACGCCTTTGGGAGCGGACATAGGAATGAACGAATAGCAGAAATTGGTGAGCTGGCTCACCATAGAGTAGTTCCAGAACTTGTGCTGGATCTGCTCCACATCGAGATATGTGAGTTTGGTGTGGCGGTAGAGATTGCTCTGGTTTTCGTAGATTGCCGCCATATTCTCCGCGAAAGATTTCTGATAATCAACTGTAGTATAAATACTTAAAGCTTGCACTTTGGTGCCTCCGCAGCGTTTCTCGGAGAGGGTGCCGCGGCAGTTCATAAGCTCCAGCGGCAGCTGACGCGGCGCTTTGCCGTTTATCACGGAAGCCGCAATGGCAGTGCAGGCATAAAAGAACGAAGACATCGGAATGTTGTTCTCCTCGCACCATTTGGCCGCATTCGCTGTAACTGCCGAGGGAATTATATATTTGTATCCCACGGTGTCGCATTTCACGAAGAGATACGGCAGGGAGAACATACCTTTCCTCTTGTATTTGAGCCAACGGTCGGAATTGTCGCCGTGGATGCCGCAATACATAGGGTGCTCCGGATTTGTCTTGGTATAATAGGTGTCGAAAAACTCGTGGTCCTTGGCCATCGCTTCCTCGTTGCCGCGGCTTGCGAGGTCTTTTTTCAGGACGTCCTCGAACTTGCCGGGTTCCTGCGGCATAGGCTCGCCGTTTTTCAATGCGTTGTACACCGCCACCAGGTCGCTGACCAGCAGGCCTATGGCATAGGTATCGGCCACAAAGTGGCTTATCTTGCAGACCACATTGTCCTTGCCGAGGGCATCCTTGACGAACACGACTTCGAGGGTCTTGCCTTTATAGACATTGACCATAGTCTTGCGGAATTTGCCGAGGAAACGTTCAAAAGCGCTTCTGGTGGAAAACTCCTTGAATGGAATCTTGCCTATATGGCGTTCACTGTCAAAATATTGCTTGATTCCGCCTTTCTGTTTCACGAACGTTATGCGCAGGCAGTCGTGACGCTCGAAGAGTTTGTCGATGGAGCGGGTCATCAGGTCGCGGTCGAAGCCTTCGTCGAATGCGACGCCGAACAATATGTTGGCCACCCTGTTGAAGAGGGAATATTTGGTCTGGAGGTTGATTACGTCCTGCGAGACGTTGAATCCGTAGAGTGTGCGTTCTTCCATTACTTTTTGAGTTTGGCAAGATATGCCTTGATTGCTTTAAGTTCGCGGTCGTTGGCCGTGGTCTTGTTGGATGAGGCTTCGTATGAAGCTATGGCATAATTGATTATGGCTTCGGCTTCCTCCTTGTCGGAGAGTTCTCCGAGCTTTTTGGACGACCAGGCAGGGACATACGATGTTCCGAGAGTGCCTTCGAAATACTCGGCGGCCTCGATATTGGTCTTGAATGTGCCTTTTGCCTTGGACTCTTTCTTTGTAAGGTCGCTCTGACGCTTCGATGCGTTCCAGCCGCGCTCGTAAATCATCTTGGCGAGGAAGGAGTAGAGATAGAGGGGAAGATGGCCGGAAGGAAGCACGCTGACGGCCTTGCGGGTATAGTTTATGGCTGTGTCGTTCGACCTGAAAGGATGGTTGTAGTAGATTTCGGCGAGAGCCTGCCAGGCCTCGAAACAATCTGTACATCCGAGTTTGTTGAGTATGGTCGAAAGGTCGTCTTCCATTTTCGGGAGGGCCTTTATCTGCTCGCCCACACTGTGGGTCTGGCATTCACGGCCGATGTTGGCGCAGCGCCACATATAGCCCATAGGGTTTGAAGGGTCGGCGGATATGGCTTTTTCGGCATATTCAATGCCCTGCTTGAAAGTGGTCTGTTTGGCTGCCTTGTCTGTTTTCCGTTCACCCATAAGCATACAGACCGAGGCCATACGCCAATAGTATTCCGCCTGCGTTTTGCTGTCTGAGACAGCGGAAACAGACCCTGTGAGGGCATCAAGGCATTCCTGATAGCGGTTTTCGTCCGACATCATCTTGTCTATTTCGGCAAGGGGCTTCTGGGCAAAGGATGCGGCAGAAAGCAGCAGAACGGACAAAGTCAATGCAATGCGTTTCATATCAAAGGAATTTGTCTCTCTTTTCGAACTTTAAAGGATGTTTGCGGAGCGCCAGGGCCACGCCAAGTGCAATGGCGACGATGCCGCAGATGATGAGAGTCCCCCACGGCTCTCCGAGCGCTTTGTTGAGCACGCTGTTGAGCGCAATGAAGAGGAAGGCCACCAGAAGAATTGAAAGGTCAACAATAATCATAGTGGTTATGAGATACGACTTTATATCAGCGATTTTCTGCTGGAATTCGCTGCGCAAAGCGCAAAGCGCCTTGCTGAGAATCGCATCAAAGATCTTCATCTTCGATGGGTTCTTCGGGTTCTTCAGCGGGCTTGCCCACAAAGAATTTTATCTTGTCGAGTGCCGACAGGACTTTTTCGCGTCCTTCTTTTGTTGCGCCGAAATAAGTTGCGGCAGCTCCGATGGCTGCACCTGCAATGAAAGATGAAAATTTGCTGCACATAATATCAGAATTTTGATTTTATAGTTTTTACGAAAGGAAATCTGTCAACATCGACTCCCTTGTCCACGAGCCAGTCGTAGAGCAAAACCGAGCCGACAGCCAGGACACATCCGAAGAAGGCCCACATAATCAGCACTTTGCTGCGGCTGTTGGATTTCTTCAAGGGGACAGTCACGGGTTCGACAGCCGAAAGTTTGGGAGTGTCCTCCTTGACCTTCATATCGGACTGGAGCATCTGCTTGGACATCTCGGTGTACATAGCCAGGGCGAGTTCGTAGTCGGCTGAGAGTTGCTCGCGGCGCGTCTGGGCGGTAGCGGTCATTGTTCCGCGGTTGGCGTCCGTGAACTGGGCAAGAGCCATCTGGCTTGCTTCGTAGTCGGCCTTGGATTCTTGATAGCGCTCAGCTATGTAGCTGTTTGTAGCCTTGGCCTGTCTGAGTTGAAAATCAGCCACATATTTGCCGAGCAGATCGAATACTGCCTGACAAAGCTGGGCTGAAGCCACAGCCTCTCCCATAGAGCAGGACAGAGTGAGATATCCTTCTTTCTTTTCAACAGTCAGGGATATGTGTTTCTTGAGTTCTTTGAGCACCTTGTATTCGTCCTGGGTCAGGGTATGGATCGCCTCGCGACCGCCTACAGCAGGAGCCGAGACATCTTCGGGTTTGCCTTTAATGGCGCCGATTATGACTCCGGGGAGGCCTATGGTGTATTTCTTGACGAGACCGAACACCTTGCCGACAGAGAACTTTCTGTATTTCGGGTTGGTGTAGTAGTCCAGAATGGATACGGGTCCGTCGGAATCCTTGAAACTTATCTTGGACTGGAGGAGTTCCTTGTTGAAGTCAACGCTCTCGAGAAGTTTGGGATAGATGAGCGGAGAAAGCGAGCTTCCCGACGACATATCGCCGAGATTGATGCCGGCAAGAGCGGCGAGAGAAGAAATTGACGAAGACTTGGTGCTGCTCGAACTCTGAGGCACGAACACGCAGCTGGCGGTATAGACAGGATGCTGCATAAGCGCGGCTGCAAGGCCGAGCACGATAAATGCTCCGACAACATATATCAAGAACTTGCGCTTGCTCCAAAGCCGCTTGCAAATCCTGACAAAATCTTCGAGAGTGAATTCCTGTTCCTGTTTGAGTTCTTCTTCCATATCAGAGCAATTTTATCAGTGATATTACAAGTGATGCTATGGATGTCGCAGACGAGGCCATTGCCGCAATCTCGGCAGGACTTGTCTTGCGTTCCTCGCTCTCCTTCTTCTCGGGGACTATGATTTCGCAGCCGGGTTCCACCTTCATACCTTTCTTGGCCGTCATAACCTTGCCGTTCATATAGATTGCGTAAGCTTTGCTTCTGCGTGCAAGCTTTGTGAAGCCGCCGGCCTGATCGACATAGTCTTTCCAGTTCATATCTTCGACGTAGGCGACGGTGTTGGGATAAAAGACTCCGCCGGAAATCTTGACTGTGGCGTTGTAAGCGGGCACCTCGATGATGTCGCCCGCACGAAGCACAATGTCGTATTGGGAGCCGGGATAGGCGACTGCCTTGTCAAGCTCGATGCCGATGAAGTAGCGGTCCTGCAAGGTGGTGACGTCTATTGTGTCCTTGCCTGTAAGGTTCTGGTTTGCAATGGCCACAGCGAGTTCTTGACGTTGTTTTTCCTCTTCGGTGAGGACTCTTGTCAATTTGGCTCCGCGGATATAGGCCTCCTCGGTGACTCCGCCGGCCCTTTGCAGAACGTCAGACAGGCGGACCTGCGATTTGTCTATCGAATAGGTTCCGGGGCTGACAACCTCGCCGCTCATAGTGACTGCAGTCTGGGGTTTGTAGTATGTGAGACGTCTGACAGACACAAGGTCGTAGGGTTTGAGGGCTGCCTGGAGCGCCTCCGGACGGGATTCGAGATCATAGACCGAGACACTGCCCCTGGTGCGGCCGCCGCGGCCGGAGATTTCTATGTTGGTGAGATCGGCTCCGTTTGTAAAGCCGCCTGCAATAATGATGGCGTCTTCGAGGGTCATTCCTTCAAGGAAAGTGAAGGTGGTGTCCTTGCGCTGAACCTCGCCCACAACCCTTACCCTTGCTTCCTCCCTGAGCTCGCGGACGCTATAGACCACGATGGAGTCGCCGCGCATAAGGCTGACATTGGCCTGACCTGCAAGGACATTGTTTATATTGAAAGGAACGAGGGTCGGCACGCCGTCCTTGTCGTAGCGGTGGACCTGACCGCGGATCATATAGGCTTCGTCCTTGACTCCGCCGGCAAGAATGAGAGCGTCCGCGACGGTCATTCCGTCCTTGAATTCGAATTTGCCGGGAGCGATGACTCCGCCATCGACGGCAATGCTGAAATCTTCTATGAAATCTTCATATCCGAAGACCTTGACGGAGTCCTCGCGGAAGAGGGCGACCTTTTCCTTGCGGGACATCACCTTGTCGAGGTCGAACGACACGAATGCGGGCATACGGTTCTCGTCGAGCCTGGATATCTGGCCTCTGCCGGTATAGGCGCCGTCACGCAGACCGCCGGCGGCTTCTATGAGCGCGGCCACGTCGTTAAGCGAAGATGTGATGGCGTAGTCTCCGGGATAGAGCACCGGGCCGCTGATGTTGACTTTGTTGCGCAGAACAACGGGCTTGCCTCTGACATTGAGAAAGTCTCTGTCCTGGATTTTGAACGTCTTGAATTTTGACTCGTCCACGTCGAACGACTCGCTGGAAGTGCCGTTGTCGCGGGCGACATTGACCTGGTCGCGGCGTGCATCGGATGTGAATCCGCCGCTGTAGAGAAGGAGGTCGGAGACAGTCTCGCCTTCGCGCATTTCGTAGCGGACTGGCCTTACAGCCTCGCCTGTCACTGTCACTACCGGACCGATGGGCTCCACGCTGATGATATCGTTCTCCTGAAGACGGAGATTCTGGTCGAAACGACCTTTGCAAATAAGTTCATAGAGGTCGAAACGACCGACTTTCTGACCGCCTCTGTAAAGGGATATGTTTCTGACAGAACCGGTTTCGGTGATGCCGCCGGCCAAGAATATGGCTGAAGGAATGGTCACGAGCGAAGGAATGGTATAGGCACCGGGAACGACCACCTCTCCGGCCACGCTGACCGTAACGCCCTTGATGCGGCCTACAGTAAGTCTCAGATGGGTATCGCCGCTGTCGCCGGCGTCAAGACCGCTGTAAATGCTGGAAAGCTGCGCGCGCAGACTCTGCTCTGCGGCGGCGATTGTCATTCCGCCGACATAGACCGGACCTATGTCGAAGACGGGTATGCTACCATTGTTGTCGATTGTAGTGTTTACGTGGGTATTGCTGGCGCCCCAGATGTCAATGACGACTTCGTCGCCGGGGCTCAGGACGTAGCTCGCGGGAGCGGGAGCGTTATAACTGGGGATTAGGGCCAGACCCTTCGACTTGAAATACTTGTGGCCGAAAATCTCTATGGGTTTGGGGGTCAGACTGTCTTCTGGATTCAATAATTCGAATTCATCATCTTCCGGAGGAAAAGACATAACATCGGCGCGTCCGTCGGGCGGGAAGTTCTGCTGCGGGGTTACAGGTGCCGCATTGGTGCTTGTGGTGACGCCCTGCAAGTTACCGGTGGTGCCGTTGCTTCCATTGCGGTTCTTCATAATCTGGTCTATCTCCGTCTCGGAGTAGCCATACGACTTCGCCATAGACTTCGCAGCCCTGATTTCGGCCTGGCTTTGGGCCGAAGCGGGAATCACAATCAGCAGTGCGAGCGCCGCAGGGAGCAGTTTTCCAATAATGTTTTTTCTCATCTATTCTTGACTTTATAATTTTCCTTGCATAATAAACAATTTGCAAATATAAGAAAATATAATGTGTATCTTTACAAAAAAAATCAATTTATGAATCGTATTCGCCACCGGCTGCATCTGTCGGCCTTCATTTCAATTTTGCTTTTCAGCATCGCCGCTTCGGCTCAGGAACCCGCGCAAGGGCAGGAGCCCGCGGATTTCGTCTGTCCTTTTGTGGGAAGCACAAATTTCGGAGCCACCAACCCGGGTGCGGTGGTGCCCGGCGGAATGATGGCGGTGGTGCCCTTCAACGTGATGGGCTCCGCGCTGAACGCCATCGACAAGGACGCACGCTGGTGGTCGATGCCCTACCTCTTTGAAAACAGCTTTATGACGGGCTTTGCGCACGGGGCGCTCAGCGGCGTGGGCTGCCCCGAGATGGGCTCGCTGCTGACAATGGCGACCGCCGGGCCGCTGGAGGTGGACTACCATCAGTACGGATCCACATACAGCGCGCAGAAGGCCGCTCCGGGCTACTATTCAGTGACTTACGACGACTACCACATCCGCGCCGAAGCCACCGCCACACTGCGCAGCTCGGTGGAGCGCTACACCTTCCCCGCCGGGCAGGGCAACATCCTGCTGAACCTCGGCGAAGGGCTCACCAACGAGTCGGGGGCCACTGTGCGCAGGGTCGGTCCGTGCGAGGTCGAAGGCTCGAAGCTTCTGGGCACCTTCTGCTACAATTCGCAGGCGGTCTTTCCGGTCTATTTCGTGCTGCAGGTGAGCAAGGCGCCCTCGCGCAGCGGCTACTGGAAGAAGCAGCGGCCTATGACAGGCGCCGAGGCCGCCTGGGACCCCGACCAGGGCCGCTACAAGCTCTACACCTCCTACGGCCGCGAGCTCGCGGGCGACGCCATCGGCTACTGGTTTTCCTACGAGGGCCTTGCGGAAGGCGAGCAGATCGAAGTGCGGATGGGAATTTCCTATGTTTCGGTAGAAAATGCGCGGGAGAACCTGGCGGCCGAGACGGGGCCTTTCGAAGCAGTGAGCGCCGCGGCGCGGGATGCGTGGAACTCCGATTTGGGCCGCATACGCGTCAGCGGAGGTTCGAATGCTCAGAAAAAGGTCTTCTATACTGCTCTGTATCACACACTTGTGCATCCCACTATTTTGAATGATGTCTGCGGGGAGTATCCCTTGATGGAGAGCGTATGCGGAGGCGTCGGCCGTGTTGCTGACGGGCACAACCGCTACACCGTCTTTTCTCTCTGGGACACCTACCGCAACTTCCACCAGCTGATGACCCTCGCCTACCCCGAGCGACAACTCGATATGGTCCGTTCGATGGTGGATATGTACCGCGAGTGGGGATGGCTCCCCAAATGGGAACTCTACGGCCGCGAGACCTGGACTATGGAGGGCGACCCGGCAATTCCCGTGATTGCCGACACCTGGCTCAAGGGGCTGCGCGATTTTGACATTGCCCTGGCTTTCGAAGGAGCGGTCAAAGGGGCGACGACTGCCGGTGCTGACAATCTTATGCGTCCGGACATAGACGATTACTTGCGACTTGGTTACGTTCCGCTGGGGCGCCGCGCCGACGGATCTGCGGTCAACGACAATTCGGTGTCGCACGCTTTGGAATATTATGTGGCCGATGCGGCTTTGGCTACCTTGGCGGATTCGCTGGGGTCTGTTGAACTTGCCGAAGTTTTCCGTGGACGCTCCGCGGGCTGGAAGAACTATTTTTCGCCCGAATACGGATGTCTTCGCCCCCGCTTTGCCGACGGAGAATTTTTGTCGCCCTTCGACCCCAAGGCAGGCGAGAATTTCGAGAACGCCCCCGGCTTCCACGAGGGTTCGGCCTGGAACTATTCATTCTTCGTTCCTCACGATGTGGAGGGGCTTGTTTCAGCATTCGGCGGGCAGAAGGCATTCGTCGCCGCCCTGCAGAGGGTGTTTGACGAAGGATTGTACGACCCTGCCAACGAACCCGACATAGCCTATCCCTATCTTTTCAGCCGCTTCCCCGGCGAGGGATGGCGCACGCAAAAGCTTGTGGGAGAGTTTCTTGATAAATATTTCACCACAGCTCCCGACGGCATACCCGGCAACGACGACGTCGGCACAATGTCCGCCTGGGCTGTTTTCTCTATGATGGGACTTTATCCCGACTGTCCGGGCGAGCCTTACTATACTCTTACCACTCCGGTGTTTGACTGTGTGGAAATTTCACTTCCTTGCGGAGGGGCTCTGAGGATTGAGGCTTCCGGATCCGGTCCTTATATAGGTTCGGCGTCTTTGGGTTCCCGGTCTTTGAAGGGACGGCTCCGCATATCGCATCGGGAGTTGATGGACGGAGGGGTCCTGAAGTTCAAACGTCGCCATTAGAAAAGGGCGATGACCAGGATCTGAGCAATGAAGATTCTGAGGAAAGTCACTAAAGGATAGACCGTTGCGTAGGCTTCGGCCGGAGTTTCGTTCTCTATTGTCGTGTTGGCGTAATTCAGGGCGTTGGGGTTGGTCATCGAGCCGCAGAGAACTCCCATATTGTGTGCGAAGTTCATATGCAGGACCTTCTCGTTGAAGATTCCCGTTATCAGGACGGGGACCATTGCGAAAACTATAGCTATCGCGGCCCACTTCAGACCTTGAACGCAGAACACAGTCTCTGCGAAATCGCCTCCCACGCTGAAGCCCAGCGAAGCGAAGAAGAAATTTATTCCCATCTGCCTTATCATCAGATTGGCCGCCCTGGTAGTGTATGTCTTGAGATGGAAACGGGGTCCGAACGCACCCATCAATATACCTACTATTATAGGTCCGCCGGCAATGCCGAGTTTGAGCGGCGTGCTGATGCCGGGAATCACTATGGGAATGCTGCCCAGAAGGACTCCAAGGAAAATTCCCGTAAACAGAGGAATCAGCTGGGGCTCGTTGAGTCTTATCTCCTGGTTTCCCATAGCCTTGCCGAAGGCCTTGATTTTCTCTTCGTCGCCCACAACTGTCAGACGGTCACCGAACTGCAGCTTTGTGTCGGCCGAAGGGACAACGGTGATGCCGGCGCGGTTGATGCGTGTGATGTTGACTCCGAACTTGTTTCGTATCTTGAGATGGCTCAGGCTCACGCCCGTGACTTCGTCTTTTGTCACCCTGACGTGGCGGCTCACAAGCTGCTCGTCTATGATGTTCCAGTCTATGTCGGGACGGTTCCAGTCCTTGGCTTCCTCGCTTCCGAATATGGGAGTGAACTTGTGCTCGTCCTCCTTGTCGCAGATTATCAGCAGATGGTCGTCCTTACGGAGTCTGGTGTCGGAGAGAGGAATCTGAGCCTTGCCGTCGCGCCAGAGTCTTGACACCACGAAATGAAATCCGCTTTGGCCTACAACTTCTCCGAGAGTGCGGTCAAAAACCTTTTCGTTCGAGACGTGGACTTCGGTGAGATATGTGAAGCGGTCGGACGCCTTGCCCGAAGCTTCCTTGACGCTGTTGGGAAAAAGCTTGCAAAGAATTATCACACAGAGAATTACGCCCAATACGCTGAAGGGATAGGCCACAGCGTAGGCCGAACCGACCTCGTTGGCTTGCGCTGCGGAGGCAGGGTCTATGTCCAGAACCGTCTGTTGAGCGGCTATAAGGGCCGGGGTGCTGGTGACCGAACCCGAGAGAAGTCCCACTGCCTGAGGCACTTCCATTTTCAGAAGGCATATGGCGCCCACCGCCAGCAGGGTTCCCAGCGCTATCAATATCAGCGAGCTCGGGATTATTTTGCCGGCGCCTTTGCGCAGTGAACTGAAAAATCCCGGACCGCACTGGAGACCAAGTGTATAGACAAAGACCACGAGACCGAAATTCTTGGCGAGGTCCATCATCGCGGGATTGGTCTCGACTCCGAGCTTGCCCGCAAAATGTCCGGCGGCGATGGCGGCGAAAAAGACGAAAGCGCCGCCCAGGCTCACCCCTCCTATCTTGATCTTGCCCAGGGCGAGACCGACTATGGAGATGAATGTAAGAATCAGTATGGTCTGCGCCACACTGCCTTGAGTGAATAGTTCGGTTATCCAGTTCATATTTCGGTTTTCGGGCCGCAAAGATAGTAAAAATAGTTTATGCCCGACCGGCAACCGATGGTGGTTTCCTTGGCGTTTTTTGGATTTTCAAAGATAATGTTTAATTTCGCATCGGATAAAATATAATTCTTATGACACGAAAATTGTTGCTTTCCGCCATTCTGGTTGCATTGTCGGTTCTTGCATCGGCACAGTACAAAGTTTCTGCAATCGACCATCAGTACGTTCCTGCCTACGAACTTAAATATATACTCGAAGGTGAGAATTCCACATTTATATACGGCACATTCACGACCCCGAGGGCTGTCTCAATGTATTTTGACAGGGCAACGGCAGTTTATCAGAACGATATGAAGTACAAAATCAAGAATTCTGTCAATATACCTGTGTGGGACGATGCCGACAAGATGAGCGCCCAATTTCAGGAAGAAGGTCAGAAACTGAATTTTGTGGCTGAATTCGAAAAATTCTCCGCGGCGGAAGTTTTCGACATTGTCGAGAATCCCAATCCCAAGGAGAACTCCATCTATATGAACATCTACGGCGTGCAGACAGATTCGCTTGCCCTCGAGAAATTTCCCGATTTCGACAGGTTCCTGGATGCATATCCCTTGACTTTATACGGCTCTTATATCGACAACGGTTCGCATTTCAACTACTATATGCACGAAGGCATTTATGTGTCCTGCCAGTGCACACAATGCGAAGGCGGACTTTTCGAACCCGACTATGTCCGTTTTCTTGTTGAAATCAGCAACGATTCCGACCACGGCGTGAGTTTCGATTTCGACAAAGTCTATGTCTTCAGCACTAGAGATGTGCGCGGAAAAACCAAGGAGAAGTACTTTACAAAATACACTCCCGACAGTTTTGAAGAGTATATGGCAGAAGAAGACTACTATGAAGCGAAGGCTGCTGTCGGCAGCGATATGGACCGCGCAAGCTACCTTCTGAAACAGGAGTCGTACAGAACTTCCAACGAATGGGGCAAGCTCGGATTCCAGGTCCTCAGCAACATAGCCAAGGAGTCTGCCGAACAGAGCATTCAGGAATATCTCGCCACCCATCCCAAACAAAGACCCGGAGTTCTCCGCAGCCAGAGCCTCAAGTCCGGCCAAACCATCAGCGGCTACATAGCTTTCAAGTACGAGAAAGCAGATATGTTTACAATCCACATCCCCATCGACGGCTTCGACTATTTCTTCAAGTGGAAATAGGCGGCCGATGCGGAGTAGGTTTACTGTAGTTCCGAGAGCTCGAGCCAGCGGAGTTCTTTCTCGTCGAGCTCGATCTTGAGCGCTTCGTAGCGGCGGGAGGCGGACTCGATGGCGGAGTAGTCTGCAGAGCCGCTCCCCAGAAGTGTTTCGAGCTCAGACTTTTCGGCGCCGAGAGCCTCCATATCCTTTTCGAGCTGCTCCATCTCGCGTTTCTCCTTGTACGAAAGCTTGCGGGCCGCCGGTGCAGATTTCCACGCGCAGGGTTCTTCGCGCGGGACTTTCTGCGATTCTTTGGCGCGGCGCTGCTCCGCCTTGAGGTCGCTCATAAAGCTGCGATACTCGGAATAGCTGCCTATGAAGTCCTTGATTTTGCCATCGCCGCAGAATACGAGTAGGTGGCTGACTATGCGGTCCAGGAAGTGACGGTCGTGGGTTACGACTATGAGGCTTCCCTTGTAGTCGTTGAGCAGATACTCTTCCAAAATGTTGAGGGTCACGATGTCGAGGTCGTTGGTGGGCTCGTCGAGAATCAGCAGATTGGGGTTCTGCATCAGGATTGTGAGCAGATAGAGCCTGCGGCGTTCGCCTCCCGAGAGCTTGGCTATACGGTTGGAGTACATCTCGTGGGGGAAGAGAAATTTTCCGAGCAGGTGAGTGTCGCGTACTGTGTCCAGAACCGTGTCGTTCTCGTCGAATTCCATTCCGCTTTGGCGGTAGTAGCCGATTTTGACCGATTCGCCGCGCTGGACAGAGTCCGATGCGCTCTCTGCCAGAAGGTTGAGGAATGTGCTCTTGCCCACGCCGTTGGCACCCACTATCCCCACGCGCTCGTAGCGCTGGAAGTTGTAGGTGAAGTGGCTGACCAGGGGCGCACCGCCTTCGTAGCTGAAGTTCAAGTCCTTGCAGTTGATGACCTTGCTTCCGAGGCGGGTGGCGCAGTTCATCTCGTCGAGGCTCACCTGCTGCTCTACGCGCACCTGCGAGGCTCTGTCCTTGAGCTCCACGAACGCGTCCTTGCGGTATTTGGCCTTCCCGGAGCGGGCACAGGGGGTGGCGTGAATCCACTCGAGCTCGCGCCTCAGTAGATTGCGGACCTTGTCCGTCTCGGCGTTGTAATTGTCTATACGCTCCTGCCGCTTCTCCAGAAAGTTCTCATAATCACCGCGGTAGATGTAGATCCGGCCGCGGTCGAGCTCCATCACGGTGTTGCAGACCCTGTCCAGGAAATAGCGGTCGTGGGTCACCATAAAGAGGGTGCAGCGCGAGTGCTTGAGGTAGTTCTCGAGATATTCTATCGCATCGAGGTCGAGGTGGTTGGTGGGCTCGTCCATTACAAGGAAGTCAGCATCGCGGCTCAGAAGGTCGGCGAGGGCTACGCGCTTGACTTCGCCGCCGCTGAGGCTCTTCATCGGGCGCTCGGCGGGGATGCCGAATTCCTGCAGGATTTTGCGTGCGGCGAGGGCCCGCTCGTCCGAAGGTGAGGAACTTTCTTCTCTGAAAAGCTGTTCCCACACCGTGAGATCGGGGTCGAAGTCGTACTCCTGCTGTAGGAGCGCTACTCTCAAATGTCTGAGAAACAGTATTTTGCCTCCTCCGTCGGAGCTATCCTCCCCGGCGAGTATCCTCAGAAGCGATGTCTTGCCTGTGCCGTTTGGCGCAATGAGGGCAATCTTGTCTCCTTCGTTGATGTTGAAGCAGATGTTGTGGAACAGCACTTTGGTGCCGTACGATTTTGAAAGATTCTCGACCTGAAGGTATGAGGGCATATTCAGACTTCTTTTTGCTTTGGCCGGTTCCGGTATCGGACCTTTCTACTCGATTGCCTTGAGAGGCATATCCCAGCCGGTGAGGGTGGCGATGTACGGAATAATACAGGCGGCCACTTTGCGCATTCCGTTGTAATTGGGGTGCCAGCTGGCGCCGAGGTCTGTTGTAAGGTTGTGCGCGCCGGACAGGATTGATGTCCAGGAGACGTTCTTTATGCCGCTACTTGCCACGGCCCACTCGACATATTCTCCCATAAGAGGGTCGGCATTTGATGCGACGCAGAGAATCGGCACGTCATTGCCGTAAAAGGCGCGCACCTTGCCCAGCAACGTGCAATAGTTTGAGCTCCAGAGGGCAAAAGAAGGTTGACGGCTTGTTGAGAAATCGTTGGTTCCCAGATAGACGACAACTATGTCGGGAGTGTAGCCTCCGTCTGCGGGATTCCATTGCGTCTCGCTGTGCTGGTCGAAAGTCTGGGAATATTTGACTGTCATTGTGGTATATGTCTTGTCGTCGTCGTAGTTGCGCACTATCCCTAGGCCGGAATGGCAGACAAGCGAGACGTCGGCGTCGAAGTAGCGGCCGATGATGCAGTCGTACGAGAGGTTGCAGTTCTCCTCCTCTGCACGGAAAGGTTCGTCACGGCCGGCCGACTCTGTGCCGTAACCACAAGAGTATGAGTCGCCTATGAACTCTATGTGGCGGGCCTTGCGAGGAGAAGCGGCGGCGAACGCACCGTCTGTGGAGAAAGACTCTATCGATACCGTGCCTTGTTCTCCTTCGGAACGTTTCTGGATAGTGACTTCGTGAAGGCCTTTCTTGAGTTTTTCGGCCAGGACTATTGTCTTTGTTCCTTCTGTCTTGACCACAAAATCGTGACGGGGCAGCATCTGCTTGTCTATCCACACGTTGAAGTAGTTGGCGCGGGTGTCGGAGCATTGCATCTCGAGGCGGGTGCCTTCGAATGCGATGTGGGCATAAACTCCGCTCCAGTCGAAGGATACGGCGCCTTCGCTGACGGCAGTGCGTCCGACAAATGTGATTCTGGAATCTGAAGCCTTGACGGTTTCTCTTGCCCATACACTGCCGGCTGACGCCAGCAAGATGGCTGTTGCAATTGTTAAAATACGTTTCATACCGCAAAGTTAGCAAAATTTACTCGAAGAATTCGTCGGGGTCGCCGTCGGTGATAAGGGGGCTTTCGGGAGATAGGAGCCAGATGCGGTCGGAGTATGTTTTGGCGAGGTCGAGGTCGTGGGTCGAGACAAGGACAGCCTTGCCGCTTTCGTGAGCGAGATCCCGGAGCAATTCCATTGTTTCGCGACGGCTGCGGACATCCAGAAAGGCAGTTGGCTCGTCGAGAATCATTGTGTCGCATTCTTGAGCCAATGCCTTGGCTATGAACGCTTTCTGGCGTTCGCCATCGCTGAGCTGCGACACGTGGCTTTCCGACTTGTGTTCCATACCGACAGCCCTCAGGGCTTCTCTGACCGCCTCGTGGTCTGCCTTCGAGAGCTTCCCGAAAAATCCGCTTTGGCGATATCTCCCCAAAGACACCAGATCATAGACAGACAGTCCTCCGGCATTGGTCTTTTCGGTGAGCACAACTCCTATGACGCCTTCAACTGTCAGATCTCCGCCAAGAGGATTGAGAGTGCCGCACAAAGTCTTTATAAGAGTGGACTTTCCGGCTCCGTTGAGACCCATCAGGCATACGAGTTCCCCCTCTTTCAACGAGAACGTCAGGCCGGGGTGAACTTCACGGCCTTTATATCCTATCTTCAGATTGGTGGCAGCTATCCTCATCAGTTGAAATAATGAATGTTATTGCGGTTGAGTATCACATAGACTATCACCGGGGCGCCCAGAATGGAGGTCACAGCGTTAAGGGGCAACACTCCGGCGGCAGCGGGGAGAAGCGTCAGCAGATTGCACAGCAGCGCTGTTGAACCTCCCCAAAGAAGGGTCATCGGCAACAGATGTCTGTGGTCGGACGAGCCCAGCGCGAGGCGCGCGACGTGTGGCACTGCCAGACCTATGAACGATATGGGGCCGCAGAATGCTGTTACAGAGGCTGTTAGCAGACCGGTTACTATCAATATCAGAAGACGTGTGCGTCTGACATTGACGCCCAGATTAGCTGCGTAGTTATCGCCAAGAAGCAGTGCATTGAGAGGTTTTGTCATAAGCACGGCCCCGAGAATCCCGGCAAGGGTGAATCCGGCGAACCAGGGGAGTTTATCGAGCGACACTTGAGTGAAATCTCCCATTCCCCAAAGCACATATTGATGGACCTTGTCGGCGGATGCCTGAAAGTTGAGAATAGAGATTGCGGAAGACGCCACGTATCCTGTCATTATGCCTATAATCAGCAGCATTACAGTGTTTTGCACTTTGCGTGAGAATGCCAGTATTATCATCAGCACGGCGGCGGCTCCGACGAATGCTGCAAGCACTGTAGTGAAATAATTGCCTACAGAGAAATAGAGCATCACTATGGCGACTCCAAGGTTTGCTCCGTCGCTGATGCCCAGAATCGACGGGCCGGCAAGAGGATTTCTGAAGAGAGTCTGGAGCATCAGACCGGCGGATGCCAGAGCCGCACCCCCCAAAAGTGCCGTAACGCACTGAGGCAGACGCGATTCCAAAACTATATGCCGCCACGATTCGCGGCCGTCGAAATTGCCGGAGAGGATGCCGAGGACGTCTCGCAGGGGTATCTTGACAGACCCGTATATGAGACTTGCCGTCAGGAGCAGCATTATGGCCGTTCCAAGAGTTATATACAATATGGCGGGTCGTCTTTTCATTGCTCCGACAGAGGTTTGTAATACTTTAATTCGTAGTCCGGCAGAATCTCGGGATGATATATCTTGATGAAATCTTTCAGAATCCAGTCGGGATGAAGGGCTATGTCGTCGTAGTATGGCGTTTCGACTGTGTTGCAGACATAGATGCGGCGGTTTTTGAATGCGTCGAAATAGGCGTATGGAGCATATTCATTCTGCAAGTCGGCATATGAGAATCCACCGCCGGTCGTGTTGTGCTTGAAAAGCCAGAGATCTGCATCGCCAGCCTCGTCAAGAACCTTCTCGAAAGGATACTGGCTTATGCCCGATCCTTCCAGATTTCTGAAGACATAATCAGCTCCGGCGTCGGAATGCATCTGGGATATATAGCTGTCGCCCTGCGGGATACCCCACGATGCGCCGTATTTTCTCTCCAAGAGGACTCTCGGACGGGGCTGTGCTCCGGCGGCGAGGGCTTTCAGCTTGCGGTATGATGTTTCGGCGGCGCTGTAGAGAGAATCCGCTGCCGCTTCTTTCGAGAAAAGCAGTCCCAGAACCTTGACCCACGAAGCCCTTCCCAGAGGACCGGCCTCCATATAGTCGGACGCTTCAAAAATAGGGATGCCGAGTTTCTCTGCCGCGCCATAGCCTGAATTTTCAAACGGGGTGGCTATTATGAGCTCGGCGCCCATATCGATTATTTTTTCTACATCGGGCGATGTGGAAAGGCCGAGATTGGCTATGGCGCCTTTCGATACAGCCGCCGCAACTGCCTCATTTGTAAGATATTGCGGTTCGCATACTCCGCAAATTGCATCCATCGCCCCAATCTGCTCGATTGCCGATGCGTGGACAGATGTATATACTACCGCCCGCTCGACAGGAGTCCTTATGAGGATGCCCTCCGGAAGCCGATCGGGGAGTTCGCTCCCTCGAGGTACCAGAACAAAACGGCTGCGGACCTTGCCGGCGGACCAAGGGTCGAAAAGAGTGAGACTTGTGAAGCCGTCGCCCTGCGCGATGGAATAAAGCAGGCCATCGGCCGCGGCACAAGCCCCGTCGTCCGGTGCCGAAGAACAACCGACGTCGATCAGAAGCACCAGCGAAACGATTATAAACGTTTTTAAACGTTTGGAAACGGCTTTCAAGGACATAATATTAATTGCTTAGAACCACTTTCTGGGGATTGAGCCCGTCGCAAGAGAATGTCTCGCAGAAAACTCCGTCAATCGTGAAAAGATAAACTCTACCCGTTGTGACATAATCCGAAGTGCCTATAAACACATAGCCGGAAGAAGGGTCGGATGAAACCGAATATGGATTCTCAACCTTTGTATCGCCCGTAACGAAATTTCCGACAAGGCGCTCGGCTGAAGATGAAGCATCGAACCTGAGTATGTCACCGGCATTTGTAATGATTACAAGTGTATTGCCGCTGCCGGCAGCCACCTTCGTCGGAGCGTCAACTTCGTCGAAAGTCGTCACCTGCCCGGTGGAAGTCTTGATTTTCTGCAACTTGGAAGGAATGTCGGAGTAGTTGCCGCAGGAGACCACATAGATGTCACCTTCGGAGTCGGCCACAACGTCGCAGGGGTTCTCGACCACGTCTATCGTGCTGACAAGCTTGAAAGAAGAGCAGTCTATGACAGAGACCGTATTGTCGTAGTCGGGATACGACAGTCCGCCCGAATTGGCGACATACAGTTTTCCTCCGGAAGCCGCCAGACCCTCGGGATTGCGGCCCACCTTCACAAGGTTCTTGAGTTCGAGAGATGAAGTGTCTATCTGCCCCACGTAGCCTTCATAATAAGATACATACACATCTTTTCCATATGTTGTGAACTTTCTGGGCGAGAGGGCGTAGCCTCCCTCCTCGCAGAATCGGATTTTGCCGAGTATCTTGAGGGAACTCTTGTCGATGACAAATATCACTCCCGAATTGCTCACTGAAATATATGCCTTGTTGCCGAACACTATGATATCCTCGGCAAGGTCGCCCAGTGTCACGCCGTTGGCCATCTGGAAAAAGTCCGTCTTTGTCCGGTATGATGCAAAATTATGCAGCGACAGGCTGGCATCGTTCGAATTCCAGTTGCCCTGATTGAGAATGAGGGCGCTGCGAATGTTCTCCGGCTCGACCGGATCGATTATCGGCTCGGGATCGGGGTCTGCATTCTGACAGGATGCCAGAGCGCTGATCATACAAATAATTAAAAGAAGCCGTTTCATATCAATTTAAGTTTCGCAAGTTGTAATTAGTTGTAAATTCGAATGTTACGGTGTCCTTGCGAA
>R18__coassemble_1581_pt1 | contig 23921 bp, 16 predicted proteins | sample R18__metabat2_high_PE_032 | metagenome-assembled genome bin R18
GAATTGAATCTGGTCACCCAGTTGGCCATAATCCTCATCGCCGCAGGCGTTTTCACGGTAATATCCAAAGCTCTCAAACAGCCTCTTATCCTGGGCTACATTGTCGCAGGCTTCATCGTCGGGCCACATCTGGGCCTCTTCCCGCAATTTTCGCCCGAGTCCGTCGACGAATGGTCGGAGCTCGGCATCATATTCCTGCTGTTCGGCCTTGGCCTTGAATTCAACTTCAAGAAGCTCCTGAACGTCGGCAGCGCCGCGATGATTTCGGCCCTGACAATCTGCGTCGGAATGTTCCTCACGGGCTCCTTCATAGGCTCGCTTATGAAATGGACGACAATGGAGAGTATGTTCCTCGGCGGAATGATGTCAATGAGTTCGACGACAATCATAATCAAGGCATACGACGACCTCGGCATAAAGAGCCGGCCATACGCCAACCTCGTCTTCGGCCTCCTTGTGGTGGAAGACCTTCTGGCGGTGCTGATGATGGTGCTTTTCTCGACTCTTGCAGTCTCAAACCAGTTCTCCGGAGCCGATATGCTGCTGTCCCTGGCCAAACTCGTCATTTTCCTGGTCCTGTGCTTCCTTGTCGGCATCTATGTGCTTCCTTCCTTCTTCAAGAAGGCGGACAAATACCTTTCAGACGAGATTCTGCTGCTCATCAGCGTGGGCCTCTGTTTCGTTATGGTGGTTCTGGCCAACGTGGCGGGCTTCTCTTCGGCCCTGGGCGCATTCCTTATGGGCTCCATACTTTCATCCACCGTTGTCGGAGAGCGCATCGAGCACCTTACAGGCAACATCAAGAACCTTTTCGGAGCCATATTCTTCGTTTCCGTGGGTATGATGGTGGATCCCGCGGTCATAGCGCAGTACTGGCCCACAATCCTGATAATCACCGCCGCCGCTATGGCCGGCATCCTCATCTTCTCGACTTCGGGCGCCCTGCTTTCCGGCAAGAGCCTCGACACCGCGCTGCACGTGGGCTTCAGCCTCCCGCAGCTCGGCGAATTCTCGTTCATCATAGCGGGTCTCGGCTGCTCGCTCGGAGTCCTTCGCGATTTCATCTATCCTGTGATAATCTCGGTGTCGGTAATCACAACCTTCACTACACCTTATATGATAAAGGCCGCGGACCCTGTCTCAAGCCGGCTTTACAAAATTCTCCCCGACAGATTGCTTGAAAAGTTGAACCGCCGTTCTAACGCTTCTTCCGGTATGTCGGCCGCAGAAGAGAGCGAGTGGAAGATTTTCCTCAAGAAATATCTGCTCCGCGTATCGCTCTACAGTATGATTATCGTTGTCCTGTTGCTCGGAATGAAGGAGTATCTTCCCGTACTTGCAGACGTTCTGATACCCGATGTGACCGGCATATGGCGTTCGGCGATACTCAGTGCCGTCGCCCTTGTGGTGATTTCGCCCTTCCTCTACGGCCTGGCTGTCAACAAAGGTACGCTGAAGAGCATTGCCGAAGACCTTTTGAAGAACGATCCGCGTGCGAACATTCCCATTGTCGTGGCAGTCTTCTTCAGGATTCTGCTCGCCGCTATGTTTGCAGTGGCTGCAATACGGATATTCTCGCATCTTTCGACCTGGACCTTCCTTCTGGTTTTGGTCTGCCTTGTGGGAATATTCATCTATGCCCGCAAAGCTTCCGGCAACTACTCCAAGCTCGAGAACAGATTCTTCGAAAATCTGAAGGAAAAGGACGAATACACGCGCAAGATGGCCCCTGTGACTACCGCAGTGCAGGAAAAACTCGGAGGATACAATATCCATATCAAACAGATGACAGTCTCACCGGATTTTGCCTTCGCCGGCAAGCCGCTTCGCGAAATGCCGTTCCGCCACACTTCCGGAGCCAATATCGTGAAGATTCAGAGAGGATCCAAATCGATAGTCATTCCGCGCGGCGAAGAACTTGTAATGCCGGGAGACATCCTGCTTGCCGTGGGCACCGACGAACAGCTTGCGATCTTCAGCAAGATTATGGTGGAACATTCGGGAGTTGTGCAGCAGGCTCAGTCCGAAGATTTCAAAGTCGAGCACATAATAATAGGGGAGTCCTCGGTTCTTAACGGCAAGGCGCTGAAAGACACCGATATGCGCGCCTCCGGCTGTATGGTGGTCAGCATTGTCCGAGACGGACTTGTGCACACCAATCCCGACAAGGATTTCCAGTTCCGGATCGGAGACCAAGTATGGATGGCGGGACTCGAAAGCTCCATCAAATGGTTCGCCTGACAAGCGAAACCACGTTTTCCACGTGCGTAGTGTGGGGGAACATATCCACGCTCTGCACGTGGACAATGTCGTAGGCAGTGGCAAAAACAGCCAGATCGCGGGCCTGTGTGGCAGGATTGCAGCTCACATAGACCATACGGCGCGGAGAGGCATCCATAAGCACTTTGGCGACATCCGGATGAATGCCCGCGCGTGGAGGGTCCAGCACCACAATGTCCGGCTGTCCGTGGGATGCTATGAAGTCGGCGGAAAGCACATCCTTCATATCTCCGGCAAAGAATTCAGCATTCGAAATTCCATTGATGCGGGCATTTTCCCAAGCATCTTCTATGGCCTCCGGAACATACTCTATACCAACGACTTTCGAGGCCAGAGACGACAGGAACAAAGCGATGGTGCCTGTGCCGGTATAAAGGTCGTAAATGATAGGGGAGTCCCCGCCAGTAGCGGAAATCCCTTCGCGGACATAATCGCGAACAACACTGTAAAGTCTGTAGGCCTGCTCCGAATTGGTCTGATAGAACGATTTGGGGCCGATCTTGAATCTCAAGTCCTCCATCTGCTCATACACAGCCTCGGCGCCGGAAAATAAGGTGCAGGACAAATCTCCAAGCGCATCATTTCCCTTGGGGTTGATTACATAATAAAGTGAAGTAATCTCGGTAAATCGCTGTGCCACAGCGGAAAGCAAATCAGAAACCGCTTCTGGCGAATCGTATGCGTCAGCACCGAAAGCCACCAGCAGCATAACTTCGCCGGTAGAAGTCGTACGGATCATCAGATTCCTCATAAATCCGTGGCTTTCACGAAGATCGAAGAACTTTAGGCCGTGCTCCAGAGCATATTCCTTTATAAACAGCCTGATGGCATTGGAAGGTTCGCGCTGCAAGTGACATTCACGTATATCCAGAACCTTGTCGAAATGCCCGCCGATATGGAATCCAAGTCCCTGACGCTCAGCGTCTGACAGATCGGCGGCTTCATCAAGGCTTTCAATCCAGCGACGGTTCGAAAAAGTATATTCCAGCTTGTTGCGATAGTATTCAATCTTTTCTGAGCCAAGAATCGGAGAAACTTCGGGCAAATTCAAATGTCCGATTCGCGTCAGCTGGTCAATGACTTGCTGCTGCTTGAACTCCAGCTGCATCTCATATGGGAGGCTCTGCCAGGTGCAGCCGCCGCAGACTCCGAAGTGCGGGCAGAAAGGCTCGACGCGCAGAGGCGAAGGCTCGACCATACGTTTGATGTATCCGCCCATATAACCGCGACGGACTTTATTTACCTGAACGTCAACAATATCGCCCGGGACTGCCTGCTGCACGAACAGCACCTGTCCGTCAATGTGCGCGAGCGAATTTCCTTCCGCCGCAACGGCTTCGATCCGGACACCCTCCAGAAATGGCTTTTTCTTCCTGCTCATATAAAGATATTTTTCGCAAAGATAAGTAAATTCGGTATATTTGTAAGGTTAGAATCAAGCAATTGATATTTTTAACACAATTTATATTATGTTAACTTCGTACAATACGCGAGTGACTCGCGTCTGTACGAAAAACGAGAAACGATGAACATCCCACTCCCCGAAAGGCTCAGGCCGAAGACATTGGACGACTATATCGGCCAGAGGCATCTGGTCGGCGAAGGCGCAGTCCTCAGAAAAATGATTGAAAGCGGCAATCTGTCGTCGTTCATCCTCTGGGGCCCGCCGGGCGTCGGCAAGACAACTCTCGCAAAAATAATCGCGAACACTCTCGGACGCGAATTTTTCACTCTCAGCGCGATATCGTCTGGCGTCAAGGACGTCCGCGACGTGATCGAGAAAGCCGACAAAGGCCGTATGTTCGCCGCCGCCACAGGCTCACCTATATTATTTATAGACGAAATCCACAGGTTCAACAAGGCCCAGCAGGATGCGCTTCTGGGCGCCGTCGAAAGCGGAGTCATCACTCTCATCGGCGCAACAACCGAAAACCCTTCGTTCGAGGTCATCACCCCCCTGCTCTCCCGCTGCCAGGTATATGTTCTTAACTCACTTACAATCAGCGAATTAGACGAACTTCTCGAGCACGCGCTCGAAAAGGACAACTACCTCAAGACCAGAGACATAGAAGTAAAGCAAAAGTCAGCCCTCTTCCGCTACAGCGGCGGCGACGCGCGCAAACTTCTAAATATCCTGGACCTCGTCGTAAACTCCTGCGCAGAAGACGAAAAAATAGAAATAACAGACGAAAAAGTGGAAGACTGCCTCCAATCCACCACCGCAAAGTATGACAAGGACGGCGAGCAGCACTACGACATAATCTCCGCATTCATAAAAAGTATGCGCGGCAGCGACCCCAACGGCGCAATCTACTGGATGGCGCGTATGCTCGCCGGCGGCGAAGACCCGCTCTTCATCGCCCGCCGGATGCTCATCCTGGCCTCCGAGGACGTGGGGCTCGCCAACCCCAACGCCGCGCTGCTGGCCGAAGCCTGTTTCAATGCCGTGCATCAGGTGGGAATGCCCGAGGCCCGCATAATCCTTGCCGAGACCTGCATCTACCTCGCCACTTCGCCCAAGAGCAACGCCGCGTATATGGCTATAGACGAGGCACTTGCGTTGGTCCGGAGCACTCAGGACGCCCCTGCCGTGCCCCTGCACCTTCGCAACGCTCCCACCGAGCTTATGAAGGAGCTCGGCTACGCCAAGGACTACAAATACGCCCACGCCTTCGAGGGCAACTTCGTGGACCAGGAATTCCTCCCGGACGAGCTTCAGGGCCACAAATTCTACGAACCGGGCACCAACGCGCGCGAAAACGAGATCCGCGCCCGCCTGCAGAAACTTTGGAAAAAATACGGATATTGATATGCATAGACCCAAGCCTCTGGCCATTCTGGTCACAATTCTGACAGCCGCGCTCTGCCTTTCCTGCAGCGGCAGGGCCACAATCTACACAACAGCCGAAGGTGCAGCCGCAGGCACAATCGCCGGCGACAGCGACCTCAAGACCCTTCTCAAAAGCGAAGGATTCCGCCTCAGGGAAATGCCTTCGCTGGATGATCTGATAGCCAAAACCCCCGAAGGCTCCGCAGTAATTCTGGAAGGACAAAACTATCCTTCAGGACCCTTCAAAATAAGCGAAACTCAATTGGAACAGATTTGTTCCAAAAAACTCAGGGTCTTCGCCGATTTCTGCGCGGCAGGAAGCCATGAGGCAAAGATGCATCACGTTGAATACGAGAGAGTTGTGGTGACATCAGAAGAAGCTACCGGCTTGAAGGAGATGGATCTTCTCTCCATCAACCGCGGATGGTTCTACGAAGCCCCGGCCCCGGCCTCCGGCGAAGCCACCCCCGCCGAAACAGAAAATCTCCTCGTCCTCGCCCGCGTGGCCGGCTTCGACAAAGCGGAATTCGGCCTCGCAGACACAGAAGTTTATCCTCTTGTGACAAAAATAGCCGACGGCATCTACATCTCAACTTCCCCTTTGGCAAACTTCGAGAAGATAAGATTCATGCCCGAGACCAAATGGAAAATCTTCTGGGAATCAGTACTTTCCGACCTTACAGGCAAGCAGTTCAGTTTCAAGGACTGGCCCACGGCCGTAAGGCCAGCCTACGACAGAACCACTCCCCTGCCCGATGCTGCCCGCCGCGAGGCCGTAAGCAAAGGAGTGGAATGGTTCTTCAACGGACATTTCCTCGTGCATCCTTCGTGGAAAGCAGATTGGATAGACAAATATCAGGGAGACGGCACCAATCCCGTAGGCCCCGGTCTCCCCGATGATATGCCCGACGGAGACGGCTCGCTGGGAATGCTCGAAGGCCATTGCTCGGCAATCTGCGAAGACGGAGCCCAGGCCTACCGCTACTGGATGAGAGCCGATGTCCAGGGCGAATCCGCGATGGCGCTCGCAACCGCCGCCAAACTCCTGCAAAACCCGGAATATCAGGCAATTGGAGGCAGACTTCTGGACTATGCATTCGAAGAATTCTGCGACGGCCCCCGAAGCGACCCCAAGAGCCCGACTTACGGCCTTGTAGGATGGTCTGGGACCCATAAATATGTATATTACGGCGACGACAACGCCCGGTTCATTCTCGGAGCCTCGATGTGCGCCGCCTTGAGCGGAGACCAAAGATGGGACGAGCGCATCACAAGAGCCATAGAGGCCAACTACAACACCGCATCCTTCACCGGCTTCCGCACAGACAGGATCGAGGACCCCGATATTCAGAAAAACGGCCTTGAATACTATCAGAAGCGCGAAATCTTCAGTCCCCACCCCCATTTCGAGAGCTGGCTCTGGGCCTGCTACCTTATGCATTATGCCCAGACAGGCGAAGCGAAATATCTCGAAGCCGCACGCAAGGGCCTCAAAGCCACTATGGCGGTCTATCCCGAAGGCCTTCTCTGGACAAACGGCATCCAGCAGGAAAAGGCAAGACTTGTGCTTCCTCTCTCCTGGCTCTACAGAGCAGACCCCACAGACGAGCATCTGGGCTGGCTCAAACAGGTAATAAGTGACCTCAAAGCCAATCAGGACGAATGCGGAGCCATCAGAGAAGAGCTCGGCGACCCTTCAAAAGGCTACTTCGGCACCCAGAAATGCAACAACGACTACGGCACGAACGAAGCCCCGCTGATTTTCCGCAACGGCGACCCTGTGGCCGATATGCTCTATACAAGCAACTTTGCAGTATTCGGCTTGAACGAAGCCGCAAAAGCCACAGGCGACGCGCAAATGGAGGCGGTCTGCGACAAACTCTGCGAGTTTCTCGTAAGAATCCAGGCCCGAAGCGAAATGTACAGGAGTCTGGACGGCGCCTGGTACAGAGCTTTCAATTACGCGGACTGGAACTACTGGGCATCCAACGCCGACGCCGGCTGGGGAGCCCAGGGCACCCTCACCGGCTGGACCCAGAGCTGGATAGTGGCAACCCTCGCCCTGAGGGAGATGGGCCTCTCCGGCTGGGAAATCCTCACAAAGTGTAACTAATTAATAATCAATAGCATATGAAAAGAATCAGAATCTTTTTGGCTGCGGCCCTGCTGGCCATAAGCTTCATTTCAGGCGCCGCCGCGCAGGACGCGGGGCCCCTCAAGGTGCTCGCCATCGGCAACAGCTTCTCCGAAGATGCTGTGGAACATCACCTTCACTCAATTGCCGCCGCTGACGGCGTGGATATGATAATAGGCAATATGTACATAGGCGGATGCTCGCTCGAAAGGCATTGGAACAATGCGCTGTATGACCGCAAGAACTACGAATACCGCAAGATAGGCCTCGACGGCGTGCGGCACAACACCAAGGGTGTCGGCCTCGAAGAGGCGCTCTCCGACGAGAAGTGGGACGTTGTGACCCTCCAGCAGTGCAGCAACTTCTCCGGCATATGGGAAAGCTACGAACCCTACCTTCCCAAGCTCATAAACTATGTCCGCGAAAAGGCCGGAAAGGACGTCCGCATCCTCTTCCACCAGACCTGGGCCTACGAATGGGACGCCACCCACGGCGCTTTTCCTTCCTACGACAAGGATTCGGACAAAATGTACGAGGCCATCTTGAGGGCTTCGGCCAACGTCTGCGGCATATACGGCCTTGAGGTCATCCCTTGCGGCACCGCAATCCAGATCAGGAGGGACAACTCCCTTGCGCAGAGCATCACCCGCGACGGCTTCCATCTCAACGCCACCTACGGCCAGTACACCGCCGCCTGCGTGTGGTACGAAGTGCTCACCGGCAACGACGTCACTCTCAACCGCTTCCAGCCCGCCAACACCTGGCCCAGGTTCGCCGCCTACGCGCGTCAGGCAGCCCACAGCGCCGTTCAGAGCCCCTTCAATGCCGCAGACCTCGACATCGGCGAGCCCAAAGCCAACTACAACGAGGCCCTGGTCCCCGACTACACCCTCCCCGACCCCCTCACCTGCCTCGACGGCAGCAAGGTCAAAAACTCCAAAAAATGGATGCAGAAGCGCCGTCCTGAGCTCCTGAACCTCTTTGAAACAGAGATGTTCGGCAAGGCTCCCGGCCGCCCCGCCGACCTCCACTTCAAGGTCCTCTCCGAAGACCGCAGCGCCCTCGGCGGCAAGGCAATCCGCAAGGAGATAGCGGTTTACGTCACAGCTTCCGACAAAAACCCTATAATGCTCCTGGAATATGTCCCCGCAAATGCCGAAGGTCCTGTGCCCGCATTCCTCGGCGTCAACTTCTCCGGCAACAAATACATTGTGAACGATCCCGACATCAAAGCTCCTGAAAACTACTCCCGCTACGGCATTTTCGGCAACCAGGAAGGTACGCGCCTCAATTCCCGTCCGGAAGAATGGGACTTGGACCAGATTCTCGCCGCCGGCTACGGCCTTGTGACCTACAGCCGCGAGGATGTCGATCCAGACTACGACGATGCGTTCCAGAACGGCGTCCACCGCTATTTCTACAAGGAAGGCCAGACCTATCCCGAGCCCGACGAATGGGGTACAATCTCCGCCTGGGCCTGGGGCCTTAGCCGCGCGCTGGACTATCTCGAGACCGATCCCGACATCGACGCCACAAAAGTCGCAGTGATGGGCCACTCCCGCCTTGGCAAGACCGCCCTTCTGGCCGGTGCCCGCGATCAGCGGTTCGCTCTTGTCATCTCCAACGATTCCGGATGCGGCGGAGCAGCACTCTCCCGCAGACGTTTCGGCGAGAGGATCGACATCATCACCCGCGCGTTCCCCCACTGGTTCTGCGCCAATTTCTATAAATACGGCGGCCACGAAGAAGACCTTCCCTTCGACCAGCACGAACTCATAGCCCTTATGGCTCCCCGCCCAGTCTATGTGGCCAGCGCCAGCGAAGACCTCTGGGCCGACCCCTACGGAGAATTCCTCAGCGCAAAATATGCGTCCGATGTCTATAAGTTGTTCGGATTCAGCGGTTTGGAGAATGCCGAGATGCCCGCTCCCGGAGAGCGCGTCTGGGGCGACCGCATCGCCTACCACCTCCGCCGCGGCCCCCACCTTGTCACCTCCTTCGACTGGAAGAACTACATCGAGTTCGCCGACCGCTTCCTCAAATAACCTAAAACCCCCGTCTGATTAGGACGTTTGCCGAATCAGACGGGGGTTTTTGAACGAACAGCCGGGGTGGCGGGGGTTATTCGCAGAGGAAGAAGTACTCAGAGGGGACGTCGCGAAGGCGGTCGGCGCCGGGAGCCATCCAGGTGAGTTTGAAATCGCTGCGGCCACCTTTTATCCAGGCCTTTGCGTCAAGCACGTGAAGGCCTTTTTCAAGGTTTATCTCAGTGACGTTGCAATCGGAAGCCGTAGAAAGCTTGACGTCGTCGATCTTGACGCAGCATTCCTTTCTCTCGCCGGTACGGAATCTCCAGAGTCCGGTTTCGGGGATATATATGAATCCTTTGTACGAGAATCCGTGAGGGCCTTCGCTGTGTCTGCATTCGTGGCGGGGCATAGGCACAACCTCGGAAGGCGCTGTCATTGAGGACATTGCATCGAGACTCTCCACTCCGTCGTACCAGCTGAACTCTACACCGGGCGCACCGGCCGAAGCATCAACTGCCTTACGCAGTGAATAATCAATGGCAGGAGAATATGTATGTTCCATAACAATCTCTCCCGACCTCTCGCGAATCCAGGTTCTGAAACCATAGTTTCCCTCGCGGAGTTCTATGAAACGCATACCCGTCTTGTCGTGGGTGCTTGTAGTGGCGTCGCCGCTGAATCGGCCATAGACAAAGGCGACATTGCCTGCATCGGCAATATAATCGTTGTCGTGGTCGTGTCCGACAAACACTCCGTGGACATCGGCGTTGGCCTTAATCAAGGCGTACATACCTGAATTAAGCTCTCCCGGGCATTCGTGTTCGTCGCGTGAGCCGTCTATAAGTGCTTTGTTATAAGCACTATAGTACTCGCAAAGGGGAATATGGAAGAACATATAGGAAGGCACGGGGCATCCGCCGTTGGCAGCCGCATAAGAATGACTCAGATTGTTGTACCACTCCAACTGACTCATAGGGAACCATCCGTACTCACCTACGGGAGGTACGGTCGAATAGTCTCCCGAATCCATAACATACAGCACAGCCGCAGTGCCCGAGCCGTCGGAAGAAAGAAGTTCGATGAGGGTGTCGTCGATGACTCCGCTCTTCATAGTGGTTATGCACGAAGGATGCGCAGTGATGAGCTCGGCCATACGAGAATCCATAAGCACGCTCTCGCGGTCGTGATTGCCATAGGTCAGGGCAAAAGGTATGTTCCGCTCGTCCAGAGGTTTGAGAAATTCCTGCCAGGGAACTTCGCCTCCGGCAGACTCCGTTACCACATCGCCGGTGAAAATCACGAGGTCGGGCTTGCCGGAGTCGAGCATATCGCAGAGCTGGGCGAAAGCTTTCTCATACTCGGGCTGCATATCCCAATCTATGTGTGTGTCGGTAACCTGCAGGATGCGGAAGGTTCCGTCGTCGTGGAAACGATACTTGACGGCTTCGGAGGCACTATCCTGCTTAACAAAAGCGCAGCCCGCAGCAAGAACTGCGGACAGCGCGAAAATGAACAGTTTTTTCATTGTGAATCAATCGGTTACACATCAAGCAGATTGCCGTAGCCTTCGCGATAGTTGTAGTGCTTGAGGGCGTTGGCCTCGTCGTCGTGCATAAATTTCTCCACAACGGGGTTCCATACGAGAGGACGTCCGAGTTCGCCTGCGATGATGCCGATATTGCACAAAGTGCAGGAAGAATGGCCGATTTCGACGGGAACGTTGGGGTCGATACGTTGCTTGACGGCATCGATGAAGACACGGTGGTGTCCGCCGCGTGCTTCGTAAGGAATGTCGTTGTCGGCGACTTTCATATCGAACTTCTTGTCAGATGCGTAGTAGTCTCCGCGATGTACGGCAACCCAGCCGTCTTCGCCGTAAATCTTGACGCCGCTGCCTTTGTCGTCGAAATCCACTACCTCGATCTCGATGCCGCTGTCGTAGCGGTATGTAAGGTTCTTGTAGAAGCTGTATCCGGGAGGAATTATGTCCACAGGGCAGCTGCGGTCCTTGCCGGCAGCCCACTGCGCGATGTCGAACATATGTGCGCCCCAGTCTGTCATATAGCCGCCGCCGGTCTTTTTGTACCAGCGCCAAGCGCCCCAGCAGTCCTCTCCGCCTTCGGAGTTGAGCAGAGGGTCGATGTCGGGATAGTAGTAAACATAGTCGCTCTCTGTGAGGGGGCCGAGCCATTTCTCCCAGTTAAGGCCTGCGGGAACGGCTTCTTTCCGGCGGTCGCACTTTACAGGGAAAGGAGTTGTGCCCCAGCGTGGAAGGCTGACCTCGAGCTTGCGGATCTTGCCGAGCTCGCCTTCGCGTGCAAGAGTTGCGGCGCGGATGAATTCCTCGCTCGACCTCTGCTGGCTGCCCAGCTGGAAAACGCGGCCGTATTTGCGTACAGCCTTGACAAGCTGCTGACCTTCGTAGATTGTCAGGGTCATAGGTTTCTCGAGGTAGATGTCCTTACCGGCCTTGCAGGCTGCAATTGCGATGGCTGCGTGCCAGTGGTCGGGGGTTGCAATCACCACGGCGTCGATGTCGGTACGGGCCAGAAGCTCGTTGTAGTCCTCGTACATTGTGGGGGCGCCCTTCTTGATGCCTTTGTCAGCATAGAACTTGCTCACTCTGTTGTAGAAGCGCTCGCGCTTGATGTCGTAAACGTCGCAGCCTGCCACAACCCTTACGTCTTCCATCTGTATGAAACTGCTCATCAGATAGTTGGCCTGCTGGCCAAGGCCTATGAAGCCAAGGCGGATTTTGTCGTTTTCAGAAGATTTTTTGTTTGGAGTTGCCGCCATCAGAGATGCGGGAAGCATTGTACCGGCTATACCGAATGCCGATGCTTTGAGAAAATCACGTCTTTGCATATATTATAAGTATTAGTGTTGTCTGTTCAAAATGCTAATTTACGAAATTTTTTGTAATTTTGTGGCCGATAAGGACAAATCCAAACAATTTTATATATGAAGAAATCATTTTTAACTCTCCTTGCAGTTGCGCTCGTGCTTCTTTCGGGATGCTGCGACAAAACTCCCCGCGTCAAGCACGTCATCTTCCTCGGCTTCGACGGACAAGGCTCCTATGGCGTTCAGAGAGCCGAAACCCCCAATTTCAACTATATGATCGAGAACGGTGCAGTCGCTCTCGACGTGCGTTCAGTGCGCTCCACTTCCAGCAGCCAGAACTGGATGTCTATGGTCTCCGGCGCCCCCATCGAGGTTCACGGAGTCTGGGACAACGACTGGGAAATGGACAACCGCCCCATAGCTCTCCCCACCACTCTCAACAAGCTCGGCCTCTTCCCCACAATGTGGGATGACATCCGCGCTTCCAAGCCCGATGCCAAGATCTACGGCTATGTGGAGTGGAGCGGCGAAACCCGTATGTACGATATGAGCGTCTTCGACAAAGGCGTATGGAACGGCAACGGAGACGGCAATGAATACTCCGCAGACGACCTTCTCGACAGGGCATTCGCAGACTACCTTGCAGACGAACCCGACTTTATGTTCGTCTCCATCGACGTTCCCGACCACGCCGGCCACGCATACGGCCACGAAGACCAGGGCTACTTCGACTGCATCCACCATATGGACGAGCGCGTAGGCGAATTCATCAAGGCTCTTGAAGAGCGCAATATGCTCAAGGACGCCATCGTTATCATAACTGCCGACCACGGCGGAATCCGCTACGGACACGGCGGCGACGACCCTGCCGAGATGAAGGTTCCCGTCATTCTGTACGGAAAAGGCGTGACCAAAGGCAAGGTAATCGAGCACACTTGTATGATATACGACTGTGCAGCAACAGTTTGCGGCCTTCTCGGTGTCGAAATGCCCGCCGAATGCCACGGCAAATTCCTCAAGGAAGCATTTGAGCCCAAGACCTCTGTCTGCTACACTCCCCTGCCCCTCATCCATCCTTTCAAAGGTGTGGTAAAAGAAGGTGAGAAAGTCTCCATCACAGCCGATGCCCCGGGCGTCGAGATTTACTACACCCTCGACGGCACAGTTCCTACAACCGAATCCATCAAATACGAAGGTCCCTTCGAACTCCCCGAGTCCTGCACCGTTCAGGCTGTTTCCTACAAGAACGGCAACTACAGCTGGATGGCAAGCAATTTCCTCTACAACCAGCTTCCCGCCGGCGAACGCGCAGTTGAGTACAAGCTCTACAAGAACTATACTGGCGAGAAACTCCCCGATTTCACCAAATTCGGCAAAGCAGACGCAGTTGGCTATGTGGCAAGCTTCAATCTCAATGAACTCCCCGTTCCTACCACAGAAGACGATTTTGCAGTAATCTTCAACTCCACACTCGTAATTCCCGAGGACGGTGTCTATACATTCGAACTCGCTTCTGACGACGGAGCCAAATTCTACATCGACCGCAAGCTCCTCATCGACAACGACGGCTCACACTCCCTGATTTCCCGCTTTGCAAACATTGAACTCAAGGCCGGCGACCACCCCGTAAGAGTCGAATACTTCGAGGATTGCGACGGTCAGGACCTCGACCTCAAATACGCGCCTCAAGGCAAGACCCCAAGACCCGTATTCCCCACCGAGCTCAAGAAATAACTCAGCGGATTCCCATCTGCTTTCTCTGCGGGCTGTCAATCATCTTGACGGCCCGCTTTGTTTTGAGATCTACCGGGACGCTGACGAATTCGGGGACGTTGTAGGACATAAAGAGTTCGTTGTAGAACTTAAGAGGTTCTTTCTGGGGAAGCATAAAGGGCTTGCCCACAGAGCCGTCTTCGCCTATGTGTGAGATATAGAGTCTTGTGAAAAGTCCGTCGTCGCGACGGCTCGAGAACACCAGCCAGCGTGAATTTGAACTCCAGGAGTGATAGCTCTCGACATCCTGACTGTTAAGCTCTTCCAAGGGATGAGTCTCGCCGGAGGCAAGGTCCAGCATCCAAAGGTCGGCCTCGTGGTGCCAGATTGAGAACTGGCCGTAGTCCGAGAGCGTATATACGAGGAATCTTCCGTCGCAGGATGCTTTGGGGAACGAAACGCTCCTGCCGGCAGAAGCGGCATCGACAACTGTCTCCACCGGCCCCTCAAAAGCGCCGGTTTGGGCATTGAAACTCACTTTGCAGAGATTGTATCTGACGCGGTGCAGACTGTCGGGAATCTCCTTTACGGCCTGCGCGCGACAGAAATAAAGGGTCCTGCCGTCTGCCGAGAAGGTCGGAAATGTCTCCCAGCAGTCCTTTTCGCAGACTTGAGGCGACTTTATGAGTCTGTTGGAACGTATGTCATAGACAAGCATATCAGAGTCTATGTCAAAGACTTCGATGAGTTTGTCGGGATGCACGTGGAAAAGCTGGCGGGTGGAATTGGTGGAATACGCAATGTAGTCTCCCGAAGGATGCCAGGCGGGATATACGCAGAAACCAAGCGTGGAATCTGTCTTGGTGTTGTAGGCGGCCATCTCGCCGCGGCTCATTATGAGCGTCGCCCCGTGGTCGCCTCTTATATGGAGGGAGAAATCTTCCATCCGCGTCTGATTGTACGAATGGCAGTTGACGCAGCCGTCGAACTCGGTGTTCTCTATCAATGCGCGCTGCCCAAATGACGACAGATTTCTCTCGTAGATTCCCATCTTGCTGTAAACTTCGTAGCCGGGCTCCAGAAGACGGTAGTTCAGGCCGTAGTCTATGGTGTCTTCGCTCACCTTGATTGTCCAGGAAGCGGTGGGAGATTGAGACGCGACTTCTATCTCCCCTCCTCTTGCGGCGGATGTAAGACTCTTCCAGTCGGACTCCTTCCAACGGATTTTCGAACCCTTGAACGAAAATTTCAGGTCTCCCGAGGAGAATGTCGTCACATTGGATTCAGCCCCGGAACATACATAGTCAAAATTAAGGGGCGCAATACCTTCCGGAATTGTAACATCCCGATAATCAGGATATATTGGGGCATCCGAAGCATATCTGAATTCCGATATGGCAGGATTGCCACACGAAAGAGTCAGTGCCAAAGCGGCAAAATATATGAAAATCCGTCTCATAGTTTACCTGTAAATGCAATAATACCAGAATGTGTCGCCGTATTTCTTCTGCATAATCTTCCCGCTCACCCTCTTCTGCATATCCGATATGAAATTCATCATCCTCGAGATGTTTTCCTTCGAGACCGAAGAAGGCAAAGACGCCAGGTCGGCCTTCTGCTCGACACAACTCATAATGAGCGCCTCCTGCCAATGTCTGGGCAGCTGCTCCCTGCCCGAATAGAATATGACGGACGATGCTCCGAGGGCATCTTTCTCCAGAAGTTTCAGGGCCACAAGATATTGAAGCGCCATTTCGTTGTCCGGATCGGCCTCCAGAAGCGAAAGAAGCATAGATGCTTTGTCGTTCTCGTTGAAGAGCATATGAGGGTCCGCAATGCGGGAAGCGCGGTCAGATGGCTTGTCCAACAAAGAAAGGCGCTCTGCGGCCCATCCGCGGTAGAACAATGTATTTTGAAGAGCCCCGAGATATTTTGCGGCAACTGCATTGTCGCCGTTAAGCATATTGGTCTCTGCCAGCCTCTTGTAGCACCTGGCGCTCTTCTGGAAATCAGGAATCGCCTCCTGCGACTCAAAGACATACTGCTGGCAGGCATTCACAAGATGCAGATGCCGATAGACTTCCGATGTGGGGAGAAGCGAAGTATATGATATCGAATAACTTGGAAAGAGTCCTTTCTCTCCCGACTGCACATAGGCGAACATTTTGTCGCCCAATTGTCCCTGGCGGGCCAAAGCCAGATTGAGGCAGCAGACAGAAAACGGTTTGTCGGGAGCTTTCCGCGAGGCAAGATCCGCCACCCCATCCCAATCCTCCAAAACCACAAGTCTGTCGTAGGTCATCAGTTCCTCCCCTTCCCAATCTGCTTTTTCAACGGCTGCCAACACAGCCACCGCCACGATGACCAATGATGTAACTATCACAGCTACAGTCTCATTAAGACTTTTCTTGAAGCGAAGCTTTGGTACATAAGAGTCAGCCACAACAATCAAAACAGCGGGGATCCATAGAGTCCATACGATATTGTGAGGCAGACGATAATAGTGCACTCCGGCAAGGAGGTCTTTCAAAGGATAATGGCACCATAGCGAGGCCACAAAGGGCGAAGCCACAAAAAGCAGCGCGGCAGCAATCCTCACCACGCAAGATTCACCCCTGGAAGCCATAATCGGAAACAATATCCCGAGAGGCCCCACGGCAAAATACATTACGGGCGAAAGGACAAGGACAAGCATAGTCCGTAGCTTCCCGCAGGAAATCGCCCGCACGGCCAGAGCGGCCGCCAAAGACAGCATAACAGCCGCAACGCCGCCCATAAGCGCCGCAGAATCAAGCAGATAGCCAATCAATAAGACAGGTGGCAGATAGCCAAGAACACACCCAAGACGCGACTCGCGCCCGAAAGAGATGAAACATAGCCACCGGACAAGCACTAGGCAAAGAGCAATCAGGGCAGCTCCAATCCACGGAAAAACGAAAAACTGCGTCAGCAATCTTCCACACCAGTCGGCAAATCCGCCGGGAGACGCCACTACCGATGCAAAATATCCGGAAGTCCACTCAAAAAGCTGATATTGCTCCTGAAAAGCCAGATGTCCCCCGTAGAGGATGCCGAAAAAAAGCATCACCGCCACAAAGAGCCCCGCATCAGGCAGATATTTGATTCCTTTATTATTATCGGTCATAAGTCTGTTGCCATTATGTAGTCATTCATATAGTAGCCCTGCCCTATCGGAAAATCGCCTTCGCGGTCTTTGTGCATACCTATATGCTCGTAGAATCCCAGTGCAGGATTGGAGCGGTTGACATTGAGTTCCAGACGGAAAGGTCGGCCCTGCGCTGCCCGGCGTGCTTCTTCCACCACTTTTTCATACAGCTCCCGCCCCAGCCCGGTTTTCTGCCTTTGGGGCATAACATACAGTTTTTCAAGATGATAGCGCTTGCGGCCGTCTTGTGTCTGCCCGTCGGGACGCACCGAGGCGTATCCCCCGCCATCCTCTATGAAAAAAACAGTCTGCTGAGCGGTCATCTGATCTGTCAGCGAGGCTTCGCTGTACATCATATCCATCATATATTCCATCTGCGCGGGCGGGAGGATGTCGCGGTATGTGAGGCGGAACACCACCTGAGCCATCTCCCGTATCTTCGGGATGTCAGTTGCAGCAGCTTTGCGTATCATTCGCCTTGAAAAGTTCTGATGTTCTGCACAACCATATCCACAAGGCGCTGCCGCGCTTCGACGCCCGCCCAGCCGATATGGGGCGTAAGCAGCAGGCGCTCGAGATGTTGCATCTTCAGATACGGATGGTCTGCGGGAAGCGGCTCGGCGGAGTAAACATCGAGCCCGGCGCCTTGCAGCAGGCCTTCGTCCAGAGCGCGGGCGAGGTCTTTTTCCACCACTATTCCGCCGCGGCCCAGATTGAGAATGATGGCGCTGCGCTTCATCTGCCGGAGCTGCTCGTAGCCGATGAGGCCGTCCGTGCGGCTGTTCCTGGGCGCGTGGACCGAGACTATGTCGCTCTGCGCGAGCAACTTCTCGAGCTCCAGAGCGGGATAAAGGTCGCTGTGGGGCACTCCGCTTGTGGGGAAGTAGGCCACGTTCATTCCGAAGGCGGCGGCTATCTGCGCCACTTTCGAACCTATTGCGCCGAGCCCCACGATGCCGAGGTTCTTGCCGGCAAGCTCGCAGAACGCTGTTTTGACCTCCGTGTAGCAGCCCGAAGCGCTGTAGGCCCCGCTTTTTATGTAGCTGTCGAAGTGTGCGCTGTGCCCGATGAGCGAAAGCATCAGCATAAAGGTGGTCTGCGCCACGCTGTCGGTGGAATAGCCCTTGACATTGCGCACCTCTATTCCCTTTTCCCGGGCGTACTGCACGTCTATGTTGTCCACGCCGGTTGAGGCTTCGCAGATGAGCCTGAGTTTCGGGGCGGCGTCAATCTGCTCCTTTCTTATCACTACCTTGTTGGTTATCAGGATTTCACAGTCCTTTGCCCTTTCAAAATATTCTTCGGGGGAAGTGTGGTTGTACACTGTCAGCTCGCCGAGGGAGCCGATTTTTTCGAGGGATATGTCGTCCCCGATTGTCTCCGCGTCCAGAAATACTATCTTATCCATTACCTATATAACTTTTTAAAGTCTTAGATTGCAAAGATACGCTTTTATAGATAAATTTGCGGCGTGAACCCGAAGAAATTCATAAAAGACTGGATGCTGGTGATAGGAATGGTTATGGGAGTAACCATCTATCTGGCTTATAGGGCCATACCTTGCATACACCCGGCCGGGCCGGCGCTTTTTGCAATCTGCACGAAAGTCCAGCCGGTGCTGCTCTTCATAATGCTTTTCCTGAGTTTCAGCAAGATAGCCCCATCCGACCTTCGCATAAGGAGGTGGATGCCTTCGCTTCTTCTCGTCCAGGGACTCTCTTTCGCGGCCCTCTCGGCAATCATAATTTTTGTGTCCCGCGGCTGCATTCCCCTGCCTTCTCAGGTCAATATTCCGCTGGAAGCCCTGATGCTCTGTATGATATGCCCCACAGCCACCGCCTGCGCAGTAGTCACCCAAAGGCTCGGCGGAGACATCGCAGGCGTGGTGACATACACAATCCTGATAAATCTGCTTGTCAGCATCCTTTTTCCGCTGATGATTCCGCTGATTCATCCTTCCACGGAGATAAATTTCTGGAGCGCTTCTGCGCAAATCCTCTACAAAGTCTTCAAAGTGCTTCTTCTGCCCTGCATCACCGCCTGGACCGTAAGATATCTGCTGCCGAAGGCGCAAATGTGGCTTGCCGCCCACGCCCACTGGTCGTTCTACATATGGTCTGTCGGCCTGACTCTGGCAATCCTGATGACAACGCGCTCAATATTCCACAGCACGGCCGGCCCCGGCACGCTCGCGGCAGTGGCAGCAGCGTCGCTGGTTTCCTGTATCGTGCAGTTTTGGGCGGGAAAGAAAATCGGCAGGACTCCGAGAGAGAAAATCACTGCAGGTCAATCACTTGGACAGAAGAACACCGTCTTTGCAATCTGGCTGGCCTACACCTTTATGGACCCCGTGGTCTCGGTGGCAGGAGGATTCTACTGCATCTGGCACAATCTCTACAACAGCTATCAGCTCAAGAAAAGCGAATCCGCCACAGCGCAACGCAGCGACCGCTCGGCCCAATAAGAAAATTCCACGGAAGGATATCTGCTTTCGTACTGACGTGCCCTGACATAAAGCGAAGCTCCGTCGGCGATGTCGTGCCAGATGTCCATAAAGACAAAGTCTGCATCGAGCCCTGCATCCAGATAGTCGAAAGCATCGCTCTGAACAATCTCCACATCCTGTAGGCGTGGAAACTGTGGCAGGATATATTTTTCAAAGAGTTCAATGACGCTGCCATCCAGCTCGACCACGGTGACGTGCTCGACCGAAGGCTTCAGGAGAGCCATATACACGAAATATCCGAGCCCGAGCCCGAAGGTGACGACACGGCCGTGGGCGGCGGCAACAGCTGCGGCAGACGAGGCAATCTCGCTGGGTTTTATGGACATCCATTCCCTGCCATCCTGAAACACGGAAGGATACGAAAACCGCCCTGCAAAATATCCTATGGCCGGAATCTCGCGACCCTCGCCGTCGAGAATCAAATCGTCACGCAGGAATGCCTCATAAGGCTCGTAGGTCTGATGTCCGAGCCGCCAGGCCCCGAAAGAAACATCCGGAATCACTATATTATTATAGTATGGATCGCGGGCAAAAGCAGAAGGCTCAAGCCGCGAGACCCCCGAAACCATATAAGGATCGTCCGCCTCCAGACCCAGAAATCCGGAGAGCAGTCCACGATACACAGCCTCCTCCAAATCTTCCGGGCAAGGACGCGACAAAACGCTGTCCATAAGCTCACAAGTTATGGCCCGGGGTGTCTGATTGAGAAAATCGGCCACCGCCCAACCCACCGAGTGGTTGCGCTCACGCACTTTCAAAAGCTTTTCAAAATCCATATCGCAACAAAATTAGCAATTTTTCCGCCCCGGCGTGCCACCGAGAGATGTTTTTCACTATATTTGTAGGGATTTAGGCAATTATTTTTAATCACAATAACTATGAAGAAATTAATGTCATTTGCAGTTGCCGCTCTTGTAGCTATGAGCGCATTTGCACAGCCCCAGCCCCCTATGCCGGGCGAGAAACCTGCAGAGCCCGAAGACGGCTTCAAATTCGAAACCGTTAAGGCCAACCCCATCACCTCCATCAAGAACCAGGCAAGTTCGGGCACCTGCTGGTGCTTCTCCGCAATCTCTTTCGTGGAGTCCGAAATGTTGCGCCAGGGCTGCAAGGACTCCGATCTCGACCTTGCAGAAATGTTCGTAGTATCAAAGGCCTACACAGACAGAGCCATCAAATATGTCAGAGTTGACGGCAACCTCGGCTACTCCCAGGGAAGCTCGTTCGGCGACGTTTTCTGCGTCCTCAAAGACCACGGCATCGTCCCCGACGAAGTTATGCCCGGCCTTAACTACGGCACCAAAACCCACCAGCACAGCGAGCTCGAAGCAGGCCTCAAAGGCTTCGTCCAGGCCATCGCCAAGAACCCCAACCGCAAGCTCACTCCCGCGTGGGTTCCCGCTCTCAAGGGCATTCTCGCAGCATATCTCGGCGCTGAACCCGAGACTTTCACTTACAAAGGCAAGGAATACACTCCCAAGAGCTATCTCGCATCCCTTCCCTTCAACCCCGACGACTACGTTGACCTCACTTCCTGGACTCACCTCTCATACTACGAAGAGCATCCCGTAGAGGTTGGCGACAACTGGCGCTGGGAACAGGCCTACAACCTCCCTCTCGACGAACTTATGCAGGTCATCGACAACGCCATCAACAACGGCTACACCGTGGCTTGGGCTTCTGACGTAAGCGAGGCCGGCTTCACCCGCGACGGCATCGGCATCGTTCCCGATATGGAAGCAGTCAATGCTCCCGGCAGCGACCAGGCACACTGGGTGGGCGCTCCCGACGCACGCGGACGCCGCTCATTCAACGGTCCCGTCAAGGAACTCGAGATCACTCCCGAACTCCGTCAGCAGGGCTACGACGAGAAATCCACCACTGACGACCACGGAATGCATATGTTCGGCATCGCCAAAGACGCTCAGGGCGGCAAATACTATATGATCAAGAACTCCTGGGGCGAGACCGGCAAATACAAAGGCATCTGGTACGTCTCGGAAGCATTCGTCAAATACAAAACTATGGACATTATGGTCCACAAGGATGCCATCCCCAAGGACATCAAGAAGAAAATGGGCATCAAATAACCCCAGATGAAGAAATTCATTCCCAACTCGATAACGCTACTGAACCTCTTATGCGGTTCAGTAGCTGTTGTTTATGCGGCAGGCGGATGCTACTATGCCGTCTGGATGCTCTGCATCCTGGCTTCGGTCTTTGACTTTTTCGACGGCTTCGCTGCCCGCAAGCTCGGCGCCTATTCCGAAATCGGCAAGGAACTCGACTCCCTGAGCGACCTCGTGAGCTTCGGGCTCGCTCCTTCGGTGGCCCTTCTGAGCTTCTACAAAGCCAATGTCGGCGGCGCCCCCGAGGTTCTTGCCTACACCGCGCTCATAATCGTCGCCTGCTCAGCCTTGAGGCTCGCCAAATTCAACCTCGACGAGCGCCAGACCAAAAGCTTCCTGGGCCTCCCCACTCCCGCCTGCGGGCTTCTGGTAGTCTCTCTCGCGGCTTTCCAGCCCGCAATCTTGCAGACAGTCTGGTTCATTCCGGTGCTCAGCGTCGTCCTCTCCGCGCTCCTTATCAGCGAAATCCCGATGTTCTCGATGAAGCAGCGCAGCCGCAGGCTCAAATTCTTCTTCGCCGGCATCATCTTCATCGGAGTCATCTGCGGATGCGTTCCCCACTGCGCTCCCTGGTGGAACCGTCTCCCCGAAATAATGGCTTATGCATTCATCTGGTACATAATCATAAATCTAAAACCTGTCAAAACCAATGAAACCCACTAAAATACTCTTGTCAGCAATGGTAGCGGGTGCAATCCTTGCATCCTGCGCCAAGGAAGTCACCGTATCGGTGGTTCCCGCACCCCAATCAATCCAGGCTGCAGGCAGCGGCGTCGCCATCGCCTCCGTCCCTGTCTTTGATTGCCAATCCCTTGAACTTCAAGTGCTTGGACAGACTTTCGTGGAAGTTGCCGGTGGCATCGCCCTCCCCAACTTCTCTCTCTCCATCGATCCTGCACTCGAAAAAGAAGAATACACTCTCGACTCCCGCAAAGGTTCAGTCAAGATTGCCGGAGGTTCCGAAGCCGGCGTGTGGTGGGGCCTTCAGACCGCTCTCCAGATCATCTATCAGTCCGAAGACCGCTTCCCCGGCCTTCTGATAAGCGACAAACCCGCATTCGCATACCGCGGCGCGATGTTCGACTGCTGCCGCCATTTCTTTACAATAGACGAAGTCAAGAAATTCATAGACCTTGCCAACCTTCACAAGATCAACGTTTTCCACTGGCATCTCACAGAAGACCAAGGCTGGAGGGCCCAGATCAAGAGCCTTCCCCGCCTTACTGAAGTCGGTTCGGTTCGCAAAGAGACTCTCGTAGGCCACTATGGCAGTGACACTTACGACGGCACTCCCCACGGAGGCTTCTACACTCAGGAAGAGATGAAAGAGATTGTGGCCTATGCAGCCGCCCGCCAGATGACCGTCATTCCCGAAATCGAGATGCCCGGCCACGCTTCGGCAGCCCTCACCGCCTATCCCAATCTCGGATGCCGCGGCAAAGGATACTACGTTCAGACCACCTGGGGTGTATTCGACGAGATTTTCTGCGCCGGCAATCCCGGAACTCTCGAGTTCTTCGAGAAGGTTCTCGACGAAATCTGCGAAATCTTCCCCAGCGAATACATCCACATCGGCGGCGACGAAGCTCCCCGTGCAGAATGGGAGAAATGTCCTAAATGTCAGGCTCTTATGAAAAAGATGGGCTTCACCTCAGAGGCTCAGCTCCAGAGCTATATCGTCAACAGCATCGAGAAATATCTCAACTCCAAGGGCCGCAAGATCATAGGCTGGGACGAGATTCTCGAAGGCGGTGTGACGAAGTCCGCTACAGTTATGTCCTGGCGAGGCACAGACGGAGGCATCGCCGCTGCAAAGCTGGGCAACGATGTCATTATGGCTCCCACAACCTATTTCTATCTGGACTACTATCAGACAGCCGACCCCGAGGCCAACAACGAACCTCTCGCCATCGGAGGATGCCTCCCTCTGGAGAAATGCTACGAATTCAATCCTCTCGAAGGACTTAACGAAGAAGAGCAGGCTCACATCAAGGGAATCCAGGCAAACCTCTGGACAGAATACATAGCCACTTTCGACCACGTAGAGCATATGGAACTTCCTCGTATCGCGGCACTTAGCGAAATTAGCTGGAGCAACGCTTCAAAGCCAGACTACGCCACTTTCGTCTCCGACATCGAAAAAGCCCTCCTCCCCATCTACACCGCCCGCGGCTACCACTACGCCCCCTACGCTTTCGCGAAATAGCTAATAAACAAGCGCCGACGGCGCTTGTTATGCCGAGGGTGGCTAAGTCGCCAGAAACCATATCCCCTTCCACTTCCGCTCTC
>R18__coassemble_1618_pt1 | contig 22923 bp, 16 predicted proteins | sample R18__metabat2_high_PE_032 | metagenome-assembled genome bin R18
CCCTGATCTATGTTTACTACGCCTATACCGGCTGGAACGCGGCCGCATACATCGCAAGCGACTTGAAGAATCCGCAGAAGAACCTACCCATCATACTTTTGGCCAGCACTCTGGTGGTAATGGTGCTGTACATTCTGCTCAACGTGATTTTTATGAAATCGGCGCCCCTTGAGGAAATGATGGGAGAAGTCGAAATCGGAGTGATCTGCGCATCCCACATATTCGGCGCGCGATTCAAGAGACTTGTCGGAGTCTTCATCGCGTTTATGCTCATCTCGAGCATAAGTTCAATGATTTTCATCGGCCCCCGCGTGGCGGTGACTATGGGCGAGGACCACCCTTCGCTGAAAGCGCTTTCGCGCAGAAACAGCAGCGGCAACCCCCAGGTGGCGCTGTGGACCCAGTGCCTTGTCAGCGCCTTGCTTATCCTGACGGATTCCTTCTCGCTGGTCACTAAATACACAGGCGTGCTGCTTTCCGTTTTCGGCCTGCTCGCCGTGGTCGGGGTTATGGTGCACCGTCGTAAATTTCCAGATGCCCGGCGTCCCTACCGGACTTTTGCATATCCGCTTCCTCCCATTGTGTTCAGCGTGGTGATCCTCTGGTCGATAGGCTATCTCGTCTATGAGGACTATGTCAACACTTATGTATTGTGTACCCAGAGCTTTATGTGGATAACGGCGATGAGCGTCCTCACCCTCGCCGCCGGATATCTCCTATACCTTATTGATCTTAAATTAATTAAAAAATATTAAGCAATTGCCTATGTCAGACGGAAAATTCCAAAGCATTTTCGGGTCGGTTCTCGCCCTTGCGGGATCGGCAGTCGGATTGGGAAACATCTGGCGTTTCCCTTATATGGTCGGAGAATATGGCGGCGCGGCCTTCATATTGGTATATATCCTGTGCCTGTTGCTGGTGTCGATGCCCATTATGCTGTCCGAATTCATCGTGGGACGCAGGAGCCGCTGCGGCGCATTCGGCGCTGTCGGGAAGTTGTGCCCCGAGGGAGCGTGGAAACACTACGGCATCCTCGCCGTGCTCATCCCCTTCAGCACATTGTGCTACTATATTGTCATCGGCGGCTGGACGCTCGGCTATCTGGTGAAATCCGTCGCCGGCGAATTTGCCGCAGGGACAGATCCCGTCAGTATAGAGAGCGGCTTCGGAGCCTTCGTCAGTTCGCCGTCGCTGCCCCTCATCTGTATGGCCGTGTTTATGATTCTGACATTTGTGGTCATCCTGATGGGTGTGGAAAAAGGCATAGAGAAATGCTCGAAGGTGATGATGCCGATGCTCTTCGTCATTATGGTGGTCATAGCGGTACGCACCGTCACACTTCCCGGCGCCGGCGCCGGCGTGACCTACCTCTTCAAGCCTGATTTCTCCAAGATTACGCCCGAGGTGTTCCTCCGTGCGATGGGGCAGGCTTTCTATTCACTGTCCATCGGAATGGGCATAATGATCACCTATTCGTCCTATCTTCCTCAGAAGACCAGCCTCGTGAAGTCGGCCGCCAGCACCATCTGTGCGGATTTGGTGTTCGCCCTGGTTGCGGCTGTGGCCATAATTCCCGCTCTCTTCGCCTTCAATATGCCCACAGGGCAGGGGACAGGCCTCCTGTTCAAGACCCTCCCGGTAGTCTTCACGATGATGCCGATGGGAAGCGTTGTGGCCGTGATTTTCTTCGTCGCCGTGCTGCTGGCCGCCCTGACCTCGTCTATGTCGCTCTTTGAAGTGCCGGTGGGTTGGCTCATAGAGAGCCGCGGGATGTCCCGGCGCAAGGCCTGCGTGGCCGTGTTCATCGCGGTGATGGCTGTGGGCAGCGTCTGTGCCCTGTCGTTCGGCCCGCTTGACCATATCCGTCTGGGCCGGCTCAGCATATTCGACGCCTTCGACTACATTATCGGCAATTATCTGATGCCGTTCTGCGGGTTGGTGCTTGTGCTGTTTGTCGGATGGAAGATGAAACGGGCGGACAAGATGCAGGAACTCTACGGCGACAATCTCACTCCCCGCAAGAGCGCTGCTTACAGTGTCCTCGAATTCCTCATCAGGTATGTGGCACCCCTCGCCGTCGTGTCCATATTCTTGTCCGGAATCCTGTTATGAGACGGATTCTGGAAGGTGCACTTGCGGCATTGATGCAACGGCGATTCTAGTCCCTTCTGCCGCCGGTGAATATGAGAATGTAGTAAATCAGGGTGGCGAGCGAGCTGAGCGCGGCTACGACATAGGTATAGGCAGCAGCCCGAAGAGCATTTTCGGCGACTTCCCTGTTGGAATAGTCAATCAGTCCGCTGCCCGAAAGCCACGCAATGGCGCGTCGGCTGGCGTTGATTTCGACCGGCAGGGTGATGAAACTGAAAAGTGTGGTCGCGGCAAAAAGTATTATGCCTGCAAGCATCAGTCCGGGAAAGACGTTGATGAGGAACATTCCGGCAAGCAGAATCCAGATCACTGCCTTCGAGGCGAATGTGACAACCGGCACAAGAGCCGAACGCAGGCGCAGCGGACCGTAGCCCGTGGCGTGCTGCAGGGCGTGCCCGCACTCGTGGGCGGCCACTGCCGCGGCCGCTATGGTGTTCTCGTCATAAACCGATTCGCTCAGATTGACAGTCTTGTCCGAAGGATTGTAATTGTCTGTCAGCTGACCTTTGGTCGAGGTCACGCGAACGTCGTATATCCCATTGTCAGACAACATCTTGGAAGCAATATCGCTTCCGGTGAGACCTCCTGCCATAGGATAGCGCGAAGCCTTGTCAAAACGATTCTTGAAAACAGCCTGCACTATGTAGCTCAAGACAGCTACCGCTATGAACATTATCCAGTAGAGGCCGTTGATATTCATTCCTTGTTCCATAACTGTTTCTTAATTATTTTGTCTGCAAAATCCATAGCCCATACCCAGTCCACGTCGGCGTAGCCGTGTTCGTTGTCACGGATGACATAGCCCAGGTTTTCGCCTATTGCTGAAGTCGAATAGAATTCGGGGAATACGGCATTGTTCGGAAGGCCTTTGACTCCGAGGAACTTCCAGACGGCATTTGCCTCGGAGACAGACTCGAACTCGCCTTTGTTGTCGTACCATCCGCTTTCGAAGCCTTCGATGAGCAGGGCGCGGGGAGCGACGCACGAGAGGAACATATGCTGGTCGAAAGGCATAGCGGCCTCATTGTCAATATATTTGCCATAAGCAGGGCAAAACCAGTGTGCAAAACTGTTCATTTCTGTCTTGACATTCTCTCCGAAATATCTGCGTGCAAGGGGGGCTCCGCCGCCACCTGTCTGTACGGGGACCACAACCGGGAACCTTTCGTCGAATGCGCCGGCAATGAGCGAAGCTTTTCCAAGACGGGAGTAGCCGGTGACGACAACCTTTGAAGCGTCCATATCGGGCGAAGTCTCGATCATATCCAGACCGCGGCAGAGGGCCCAGGCCCAGGCCGTCAGAGCTGTAGTGATGTCTGTCTTTGAAGGATCGTAAGGTTCCCAAAGTTCGAAGACGCCTCTTGAATGAGCATATTCGAACTGGAGATCGCGACCTTCGAACCTCTCCGGGTCGGGCGATATATCCACATAACTTGCTGTGACAAAGGAATATCCTCTGGCAAGGAAGACTCCCATAGGGAAGGTCTTGCGCTCGGCGCTGCCGCTGTAGATGCCTCGTTGTTCGGGGCCGGCCTTGATGTTGGCCCTCTGGCGCGGGTCCATTGCATAACTGTCTGTGCCTATGACTATTTCCTCGTCTGGAAGAACAGTGTGGTTGCCGTCGTAGTTGAGAGTGAGAATCACGGGAGTCGGACCTTTGGCATAAGCGGGAGTGACGCAGAGCCAGTCGATGTAGGGGCCGGTCTGGTCTTCGCGGAACCACATACGCACCTGGGTCCTGATGCCGAATTCGTTGCAAGTCGGACCGCTCTCGAGCGTGTCGAGATAGATGGGTGCGGGGGCGGGCATACGGCCGTACATTTCGCTCTGGAAGATTTCGAGAATCTCTTCGCGGCGTTTTCTCCAATCAGCCTTGGACCTGACTTTACGACCGTCTGCAAATGTCAGTATATCAGCATTTTCGTATGCAGGAACCAGTTCTTCTTTGTAGTTGGGGTTGTCGCGGAAATGATTCAGAGGAGTGATTGCGACTCTGTCCTGGATGTACTTCATTGCGGCCTTTGCCTGTTCACCGGTCACGCTCAATATGCGATGTCTGCCTTCGGCCGATTCGGCGAAAGTTGTAACTCCTTCGGGGTCAACGCTTACTTTGCCGCGAGGGCCGGCTGTGAAGAATTTGTCGCCCTCAACGCCATACATCACAGCGGTGGGATCCCACATCGGGCGGTCGTAAGGCATAGGCAGAAATGTCTTGTAGGCCACAGCCACAGGGTGCACGCACCATTCGAGGTCGTCCATATTCACACCGTGATACTCCACTTGGACTCCGAGTTCCCAGGGAGACACCACAATTTCGCCGGGCCATTCGTCAAACACCTTGGCGGCGGCGGGGATGTCGTTTATTATGTTGAATTCCGCATTGCTGCCATCGAAACGTCCGGCCATTACAGAGAGAAGCTTAACCTTCTGAGCCACAAGTTCCTTGCCGGTCAGAGGAGAATATTCGTCGGCAGGAGTGTCGAGCAGACGGGCGAGGTTGGTCGAAAATCCCACGGAAATGATTGTGACCGAGCCGTCGGGCTGTTCGGAGAGAATCTTGCGGGTAAGATTCTGGGCGGCAGGGAGTTTGGTGTAGTCCTTGACGCTGCGCGCAAAATCGGCCGAGTCGAGTGTCCGGCTGCAGTAGTCCTCTGCATCTTCGGCGTGGGAAGTGCCTTCAAGCACTCCGATGGGGATGTCGCCGCGGCCGTAGAAAGTGTTGGCCACGTCGGCGTATTCGGCGGGAAGAAGGCCTTTCTTGTTGACGTTCATTGCCAGAAGTTCGATGACTCCGTCGTCGGCATACTTGTGGAGAAGGTCTATGGCGATGGCGTCGTCAGTGTCGTTGCCGAGGTCGGTCTCGAAAATCACCTTTATTGGCTCGACAATCGTCTCTGGAACTGTTTGCTGCTTGCAGGAAAGCAAAGCCGAGGCCGCCATCAATGCGGCAGTGGATATAAGAAGTATTTTTTTCATATTCTGCAAAGTTATGCAAAAAACTCCGACTTCGCACCGGCCCCGGAAGCTAAATCTAGCGGCCGGTCAGGGAATAGGGTTTGGCGTCGGCAGAAAGGCCGCGCTTCTTGTCGGGGCGGGGACCCATCACGAACTCGAGAGTGCCGCCTGCCAAAATGTCGCCGTGAGTGATGTAAAGTTTGTCGAAAGGCTTTCCATTGAGCAGAACTTTCTGAACATAGCGGTTCTTGTCCGAGACGCCCGGGGCCTTGACTTCGAAAACGGCTCCCGAAGGAAGCGAAATCTTCGCATACGGAACATATGGCGCGCCAAGCACATACTGGTCGGTGCCGGGGCAGACAGGGTAGAAGCCCAGGGCGGAGAAGATGTACCACGCGCTCATCTGGCCGCAGTCGTCGTTGCCGCCGAGGCCGTGCATCTCGGGCACATACATCCTGTTCATAATCTCTCTGAGCCAGTACTGCGTCTTCCAGGGCTGTGATGTCCAGGCATAGAGATAGGGGATATGGTGGCTCGGCTCGTTTCCGTGGACGTAACCTCCTATGAGACAGTCGGCTTCAATGTCTTCGTTGTCCTTATAATATATGGGATCCAGATCCATTCCGAAGAGTTCGTCGAGATTGTCCACGAATTTCTTTTCGCCGCCCATAAGGGTCATCATTCCATAGACGTCCTGCGGGGCGTGGAACGAGAAATTCCAGGAATTGCCCTCTATGAAACCTTCGCCGAAGGTCTGCCTCTGGTCGAAGGGAGCCTTGAAACTGCCGTCTGTGTAGCGCGGGCGGGCAAAGCCGATGGATGGGTCAAAGACATTGCGGTAGTTCAGTGCACGGGGCTTATATTGCTCAGATACAGCGTCGTTGCCGGAGTGCAAAGCCGCAGCGTAAATAGCCCAGTCGTCGTAGGAATATTCCAAAGTGTTGGAAGCGGCGGTGGCCCAGCCGTCAAGAGGAACATAGCCTAGCCTTACATATTCTCCAAGGCCGCAGTAATACGGCACATTAGAAGTCGAGACCATAGCCTCGAGCGCCTTGCCGCAATCCACATCCAGACCCTTGGCAATGGCATCGGACAAGACAGAAACAGCGTGGTAGCCGCTCATACACCAGTTCTCGCCTCCCATATGGCTCCAGACCGGGAGCATTCCGTGGGCGCTCCGGCTCCAGTGGGCTATCATAGAGTTCACCATATCGAGCTCGCGGCCGGGCTTGAGCAGAGTCAGGAGCGGATGCTCGGCGCGATAGGTGTCCCAAAGGGAAAATACGGTGTAGTTCGTGAAACCTTCGGCTTTGTGTATGCCACGGTCAAGACCGCGGTAACTGCCATCTACATCCATATAGACACTGGGGTTTATCATAGTATGGTACAGGGAGGTGTAGAACATCTTCTTCTGGTCTTCCGTACCTTGAATTTCTATCTCGGAAAGTTCTTTTTCCCAAGCCGCAGAGGCTTCGGCCGCAATCTCGTCGAAAGATTTTCCGGAGGCCTCGGCCTCGAGGTTGCGCAGAGCGCCTTCCGCGCTGACAGCGGAGATTCCGACCTTCAGGACAAGTTCCCTGCAGGAGCGGGTGTCGAATTTGAACCACGCCGCGAGCTTGCGCCCCGCCATCTCCGGGAAGTTGTGGTACTGGTCGAACTTGCCCCAGCCGCCTTTGTAGTTCTTGGGACCGAAGTCCTCGAAGCCGTAGTCGGCAATCGGCTGCGAAAGCGCCACGGCAAAATAGGTGTAGTTGGTGCGCGACCATCCGCTGGTGATGCGGTAGCCGGTGAGCAGAGTGTCGTTTTCCACGCGGAGCTCGGCCCAGAGGGTCTTGCCGTCGTAGTTGTAGATGCCGTGGTTGAGGTCTATGACTATGTGGCCGTCAGCCCCTTCCGGAAAAGTGTAGCGATGCGCTCCGGTGCGCGGAGTGGCGGTCAGCTCGGCGCGGATGCCGTAGTCCGAAAGATTCACCGCATAGTAGCCGGCCTGCGCAATTTCCCCTTCGTGGGAGAAACGCGAGCGGTAGCCGCCTTCGGGGTTGTCTGCCGTGCCGGGCCTGAGCAGCACGTCTCCGGTGGCGGGCATTATGAGTATGTCGCCGAGGTCGGAGTGGCCGGTGCCGCTGAAATGGGTGTGGCTGAAGCCGACTATGGTTTTGTCGGAATAGCGGTAGCCGGCGCAATATTCATAGGTGCGGGGCTGGTATTTGCCTTCGATGTTGTGGGGTATGGTGTCGGTGTCGGGGCTCAGCTGCACGCCTCCGAAGGGGACGCAGGCCCCCGGAAAGGTATGGCCCATTCCGTCGCTTCCGATGAATGGATCGACATAAACTGTATGCGCGGACTGCACGCTCTGTGCGGACTGCACGCTCTGCGCGAAGGCGCTGCCTGCGGAGGCCATTGCAGCGCACACGAAAAATGATATGATGAGAGTTCTTTTCATAATGGAACAGAATTAATTGACAATGATTTCGTCGGTGAAGAGCCATCCTTGGGAGCCTTCTTCGCTGATGCGGCCCCTCATCTTTATGTAGCGGGCTTCGGCAGATCCTTCCCACTTGAACGTCTGGAACTTGGCTTTGACTTCGTCGTGAGCTATGTCGTGGCCTATGGTGGCGAGAGTTGTGAAGCTGCTGCCGTCTTGCGAGACTTCGAATGTCACATCCGCGGGAAGCCAGACCCAGGCTGAACCCCATTGGCCGAAGGTGGCGGAGACTTCGCTTATCGGCTCTGTGCGGCCAAGATCGACGGTGATGCATACGTCGCTCTTGTCGAAACCCTGCCAGCGCGTGGTGTAGGTCCACGAGCCCTGGAGACCGTCGGTGAGGGCGCAGTCTCCTCCTGCGGCGTATTTCACTGTGTCATAGGGAGTTTCGTAGGTAACAGAGCAGCCGTGGGCTTTGTGGCGGAGGGTGTCGTTGTAGCCTTCTCTGTGGCCGTATTCGTGGGCGAGGTCAAAATGACTGTATCCTTCCTTGCCGGCCTTTTCCAGAAGTTTGAGGGCCCGGCTGCGGAAATTGTCGTAGTTCTTGAGCTCCTGCGGAGTCCAGGCGTTCTCGGCCGAGGCGAACATTCTGGGATAGAGCATATGCTCCAGATGGCTTTCTGTCTCGACAAGTTCGGTCCAAAGACAGGCCTGGCAGCCGATTATGTGTTCTCGGCCTTCAAGGCCCTCCGGGGCGGGATCGTAGCCATAGACTTTTTCGAGGGGGAGGAATCCGCCCATTCCGGCAGGCTCCTTGTCGGGATTGTCCTGGAAATGGTCGAAATAGTTGTAGGCGGAAGGAGTCATCACAACGTCGTGGCCCATAGCGGCGGCCTCCCATCCGGCCTGCTCTCCTCTCCACGACATCACTATGGCGCTTTCGGCCACTCCGCCGTCCATAATCTCGTCCCAGCCCATCATACGGCGGCCGCGGGAGTTTATGAAGCTCTCAATCTTCTTCATTCCCCAGCTTTGGAGTTCGTCCGCCGATTTCAGGCCTTCTTTCTTCATAAGGACCCGGCAGTGGGAGCAGCCGGACCAGATTTCCTTGTTGGCTTCGTCTCCGCCAATGTGTATTGTCTCCGAAGGGAAGAGTTCCATAACTTCCGAAAGCACGGTTTCGAGAAACTCGAAAGTGGCGGGATTGCCGATGCAGAGTTCGCTGCTGGAAGATGCGCCGTCGCACATAAGCCCGGGAAAAACTTCCAGAACTTCCTCGGAGTGGCCGAACATCTCTATTTCGGGGATTATTGTAATATGCAGAGAGTCTGCAAGTTGCAGGATTTCCGCCACATCTTCGCGGGTGTAGTGCTCCACTCCTTCGGTGAGCTCGGGATATGCATCGATCTGCAGTCTCCAGGCCACTCCGTCTGTGAGATGCCAGTGCAGGCGGTTGAGCTTGAGAGACGCCATCATCCTTAGCTGCTTCTTGACGCACTCCTTGCTGAAGAAATGTCTGGAGACATCCAGATGCTGGCCGCGATAGGAGAACCTCGGGTAATCGACTATCTGAAGGTCGGGAATCCTTCTGCCATACTGATATTTGAGCTGCGCCAAAGTCTGCCCGGCGTAGAATCTGCCGGCATCGCCCGCGGACTCCACCCGGGCCTGCCCGTCCTGCACTGTCAGGACATATCCTTCGGGATTGTCGGGAACCGGGGCCGCAGGCGCTGCGCCGCCTTTTTCGAGCATAACGATGCTCACGGGCCGGGGAATGATCTGTGGTTCATCCGCCACCTTGCAGGCCGATACTGCCAGCAGCAATACCGGAATAATTAAATAAATTCGCTTTGCCATAACGCAAAGGTAGGAATTTATTTTGGCAAACATCAATGTCGGAAAATATTAGGTCAGCTTGACAGATTTTTGTAAATTCGCGGTCGGCAATTAAAATTTTAAATACCGTGTATGTAATAGGACTTGATTTTGGAAGCGATTCGGCAAGAGCCGTGGTTGTGGACGCGGCGGACGGGTCTATAGTGTCTTCGGCAGTAGCCCCCTTCAGACGCTGGTCGGAGGGCCTTTATTGCAATCCTTCCATCAATCAGTATCGTCAGCATCCGCTTGACTATCTGGAGGCTATGGAGCAATGCGTCAAGGATGCGGTCGCCGCCGCAACCGCTGCAACCGCCACCGCAGTCTCCGGCAGCATAGCCGGCATCTCCATCGACACCACCGCCTCGACCCCTGTGCTCACAGACCGGGATGGCGTTCCGCTATGCCTCAAACCGCAGTACGCCGACAATCCCGATGCGATGTTCGTGCTCTGGAAAGACCACACTTCCGTGCGGGAGGCCGACCGCATAAACGAAGTCTGCGCCGCCTGGAAGACAGATTACAGGAAATTTTCCGGCGGAATCTATTCCTGCGAATGGGTCTGGGCCAAGATGCTCCACTGCCTCAAATCCTCGCCGCAGTTGCAAGGCGAAGCCTGCTCCTGGGTGGAAGAGTGCGACTGGATAACTGCCTCGCTGACAGGAAATTGCAACCCCCGCACCATAGCCCGCAGCAGGTGCGCCGCCGGCCACAAAGCCCTCTGGAACGCTCAGTGGGGCGGACTGCCCGAACCCGAATTTTTCCACGCTGTCAGCCCTCTGCTCGACCCTTTGCGCCAAAGCCTGAGCGGCGAGAACTTCGTGGGCGGCGCCAAAATCGGAACTCTCTGCCCCGAAATGGCCGCGAGGCTTTCGCTGCCTGAGGGGATTGCCATCGGCGTGGGCGCTGTCGATTGCCACGTAGGCGCGGTAGGGGCAGGAATAGCCCCCGGCACAGCCGTCAAGGTGATGGGCACTTCGACCTGCGACATCTGCGTGGCGCCCTACTCCGAAATAGGCGCCAAAGCCGTGCGCGGCATCTGCGGTCAGGTCGATGGCTCGGTGCTTCCCGGGCTTGTAGGCTTTGAGGCGGGGCAGGCAGCCTTCGGCGATGTATATGCCTGGCTGTCAAGGTTCACCGGCCGGAGCATCAGCGAACTTTCCGACGAGGCCGCAGGGCTGCCCCTCTCCGCCGACGACATAGTGGCCCTGGACTGGTTCAACGGCCGCCGCACCCCCGACGAGGACGCGCGGGTCAGAGCCTGCATAGACGGGCTGACGCTCGCGGCCACTCCGGCGCTGGTGTTCAAGGCCCTTGTGGAGGCCACCTCCTTCGGCTCCCGAGCCATCCGTGAGCGCTACGAAGAGGAAGGCGTGCGCATAGACCGCCTCATCGCCGTGGGCGGCATAGCCCGCAAGTCGCCTTACGTGATGCAGACGCTCTGCGACGTGCTCGGCGTGGAAATAGAAGTGCCCGCCACCGACCAGGCCTGCGCCCTGGGCGCCGCGATCTTCGCTTCCGTTGCCGCGGGTATCCATAAGGATGTCGCTGATGCACAGAAAGTTATGCGTCCAAGGCCGGATTTGGTCTATCGCCCCGACGCGGCCTGCCACGAAGTATATAACCTACTCTACGATAAATATAAAAAACTTGCAACAAGATGAACACAAGTAAATTAGGACTTCCCTCCCAGCTGGTCTGGGGTTTTGCCGGAGTGATGCTCTTTATGATGGGAGACGGCATCGAACAGACCTGGCTCAGCGCCTATATGCAGTCCAACGGCATAGATTCGGCCACTTTGTTTTCGGTTTACGGCCTTATGGTGGCCCTCTCGTCGTGGCTCTCGGGAGTCATAGCCGAGACCTTCGGCATCAAGCGTACGATGCTCGCCGGATGCATTCTGTATATCATAGGTGTGCTCAGCTTTGCATTCATAGGCGTATCCGGTATGAACTATGCCACCCTTCTTGTGACTTATGCCGTCAAGGGTCTTGGCTATCCGCTCTTCGCATACACCTTTATGGTGTGGATAACCTACAGGGTTGACAAGAGCACTCTGAGTTCGGCACAGGGCTGGTTCTGGTTCGTCTTCACCGGAGGCCTCAATGTGCTCGGCGCATACTACGGAGTCTTCGCCAAGAATCATATAGGTGTCACTGCAACCCTGGCTTCAGCCGCGCTTTTCGCAGCTGCCGGCGCTTTGCTTGCCCTGGTGGTCAACAAGTCGGAGAGCACCAATCTTTTCGTGGCTCAGAAGGAGGAATCCCGCGGCGGAAACAAAATCAAGGAACTTTTCAGCGGCCTTGCAATAGTGGGGCGCGAACCCAAGGTGCTTCTGGGCGGAATCGTCAGAGTCATCAACACCACCTCGCAGTTCGCTTTCGTCGTCTTTATGCCTATCTATATGGCCAAATACGGTGTCAGCGAAGGCGACTGGGCTACAATCTGGGGCTCGATATTCGTGTTCAACATCCTGTTCAACCTGATTTTCGGCATAGTGGGGGACAAGATCGGATGGAGCAAGACAGTCACCTGGTTCGGAGGCGTCGGCTGCGCTCTCACGGTGCTTCTGTTTTTCTATTCCCCTCAGATATGCAACAATTTCTGGTTCATACTCGTCTGCGGAATCCTCTGGTGCATAATGCTGGCGGGCTATGTTCCTCTCTCGGCGCTTGTTCCATCGCTTGTGGATGACAACAAGGGCGCTGCGGTGTCGGTCCTCAATCTCGGAGCCGGACTCGCAGCAGTCACCGGTCCTCTCATTGTCAAGCTTTTCCAGACGCCTTTAGGATATGAGGGCATTGCCTGGATACTTGCAGGACTATATATAGTCAGCGCAGTTTTGACCAGAATAATCAGCAAATAATTATGATTTCACAGGACTATCTGAACAAGGCGCTCGCCCTCTCCACAGACACCAAAGTGTTTGTGATGCAGGATGGCGCTCTCTCCCGGGTTCCCGAAGTTTTCAAGAAATGTTTTCCGCTTCGCAAGGCCATTGTCATAGCCGACTGCAACACCTGGAAGGCTGCCGGTGAGGAAGTTTATGCTTTAATGAAGTCGGCCGGTGTGGAAGTCTCGAACTTTCTCATTCCCGACGAACATTTCCACGCCGAATGGCCTTATGTCGAGATGGTTGAGGCCGAGATCAAGGAGTCCGGAGCCATCGCCGTGGCTGTCGGCTCGGGAGTCATCAACGACCTTTGCAAGATAGCTTCGCATCATCTCGGCCAGTCCTATATGTGCGTTCCCACAGCCGCTTCGGTCGATGGATATTCTTCTTTCGGCGCTTCGATTTCCTATCAAGGCCTCAAGCAGACATTCGACTGTCCCGCCCCGCTGGCCATTGTGGCCGATGCATCGGTGATTGCCGCTGCGCCCGCTGCAATGACTGCCGCCGGATACGCCGACCTCGCCGCCAAGATTCCCTGCGGAGCCGAGTGGATGATAGCCGACCTTTTCGGCACGGAACCCATAATTCCCGATGCCTGGCACGTGCTTCAAGACGTTCTGGACGGCATCCTTTCAAATCCCCAGGGCGTTGCCTCGGGCGACAAAGATGCAGTGTCCGATTTGTTTATCGGCCTGACTCTCAGTGGTATAGCGATGCAGATTGCGCGCTCGAGCCGCCCTGCCTCCTGCACTGACCATCTCTTCAGCCACTATCTCGATATGACAGGCCACCGCTTCAAGGGTGAACTTCAGTCCCACGGATTCCAGGTGGCCATAGGCACCCTCACGATGTGCGCCTTCTTCGACGAATTTCTCAAGATGGACCTTTCCGGTCTCGATGTAGATAAATGTGTAGCTGCCTGGCCGACTCTCGAAGAAGAGCAGGATAGGGCTCTTGCACTTTTCAGAGGCTTCGTCTCGCCGCGCCTCGGCTACGATTCTATAACTGCCAAATATCACGACGCCCCGACCGTACGCCTCCAGCTCACAAAAATCAAGGAGCAGTGGCCCCGGCTCAGGGAACGCTATCGCGCGCAGGTCTATAGTTTCGAGAAGATGCAGAGTCTTTTCAAGACTGTCGGCGCTCCGTCAGATCCTGCCGACATAGGGCTTTCGCGCAGTCAGCTCAAGGCAATGGTGCCCTTCACGCAGCTTATGAGGCATCGCATCAATCTTCTCGATCTGGCCAAGAGGGGGATGTTTTACGACTCTCTGGTCGAGGCCGTCTTCGGCCCCGGCGGAGCCTGGGAAATCTAAATAGCTATGGACGAGCAACTTAAATCACGCCTTGCGGTAATACGCCACGTAGCCCTCGATATGGACGGAACCATCTATATGGGAGGCACTTTGTTCCCATACACAATTCCGTTCCTTCGCAAGCTGGAAAAACTCGGCATAGGCTATTCTTTCCTTACCAACAATCCCACGAAGTCGATCGCCGACTATGTGGCCAAGCTTCAAGGACTTGGCATTCCTTGCGGCCCCGCTCAGATGTACAGCACCGCCACCGCGACGATAGACTATATAAAAGCTCATTATCCGTCGGCCCGCCGTTTATTCCTGCTTGGCACGCCTTCGATGATTTCGCAGTTCGAGGCCGCCGGCTTCGAGTCCTGCTCCGACAGCCCTTCCGACGTCCCCGACGTGGTTGTGGCGGCCTTCGATATGACTCTCCGCTACGAACGTCTGTGCCGCTGCGCCTGGTGGATATCCAAGGGCCTGCCCTATATTGCCACCAATCCCGACTGGGTGTGCCCCACCGACCAGCCCACAATACTTGTGGATTGCGGCTCAATCTGCAAGTGCCTCGAAGGCGCCACAGGCCGCACCCCCGACATAGTAATCGGCAAACCCAATCCAGACATACTCTATGGAGTATTAAGCAGAGCCGGCGTTGCGCCCTCGCAGGCCGCGATTGTAGGCGACCGCATCTATACCGACGTCAAGACCGGAATCAATGCCGGCGCTCTCGGCGTGCTGGTGCTTTCGGGAGAAACGACTATGGATATGGTGCGGCAGTCCGATGTCGAGCCCTCGCTCATATGCCGCGACATTTCTGAGCTGGGAGACCTGCTCGAAGAAGCTCTATTGTCTTAAGTGTGCTGCTGCAAAGTTCAGTGATGCGGGCGTAGTCGCCTGCGGCAATGGCATCCTTCGGAAAAAGATTGCTTCCCATCCCGACGCAGGTGGCTCCGGCGCCGAACCAGGCTTCAAGATTTTCCTTTTCGGGTTTTACGCCGCCGGTGACCATAATTTTGCTCCACGGCATTGGAGCAAGAAGCGCCTTGACGAATCCGGGGCCGAGAACATCGCCAGGGAAGACCTTGCAGATGTCGCTTCCGGAGCGCTGGGCGCGGCCCACTTCCGACACTGTGCCGCATCCGGGCATATAGGGAATGTGGCGGAATCTGCACACGCGCGCGACTCCCGGCACGAATTGGGGCCCGACAACGAAACCGGCTCCCATACGGATGAATTTGCGGGCGTCGCGGGCGAACGATATGCTGCCGACGCCGAGAATCATTCCGGGGAGTTTCCCCGCGTAGGAGGCGAGGGCTCTGAAGACTGCGGCGGCCTGCGGTCCGCGGTTTGTGAATTCGAAACATCTGACTCCGCCGTCGTAGCAGGCCTTGAGGACTTTGCGTGCGACTTCGGCGTCGGGGTTGAAGAATACCGGCACCATAGCAGCGGCGGACATCGCCTTGAGCACCTGTTGTTTGTTGAATGTTGACATAGGCTATCGGGATACGCGGCCGCTGCCGTCGCCTTTCATAAGATTTTCCACTTCACTGACAGTGACCATATTGTAGTCTCCGAAGATTGTATGCTTGAGGCAGGATGCGGCCGCGGCGAAGTCCAGGGCTTTCTGAAGGTCGCCGCCGTAGGAGAGCAGGCCGTAGATGAGGCCGCCCATAAAGCTGTCGCCGCCGCCGACGCGGTCCACGATGTGGGTGATGTCGTAGCGCGCGGATTGGTAGAGGGTGCTGCCGTCCCAGAGCACTCCGCCCCAGGTGTTGTGGTCGGCGTTGATGCTGCCTCTGAGGGTTATGGCCACCTTGCGGGCCTTGGGGAAGCGGGCCATAAGCTGCTCGCAGACGCTGCGGAACATCTGCCGGTCTATTTCTCCGCTGCCGGAGGCCGCATCGAAGCATTCGGGCTTGATGCCGAAGATCTTTTCGGCATCCTCCTCGTTGCCGAGGATCAGGTCGCTGTGGCTTACGAGTCCGGGCATTATTTCAGAGGCTTGCCGGCCGTATTTCCAGAGATTCTTGCGGTAGTTGAGGTCGCAGGAGATGGTGATTCCGCGGTTTTCGGCGGCCCGGACGGCCTCCAGACATACGTCGGCGGCATTCTGGCTTATCGCGGGAGTGATTCCGGTCCAGTGGAACCAGTCGGCGCCTTCGAAGGCGGCATCCCAGTCTATCATTCCGGGCCGGATTTCGGAAATGGAGGAGTGGGCACGGTCGTAGATTACCTTGCCGGGGCGCGCAACTGCACCTGTTTCAAGGAAATAGATGCCGAGGCGCTCGCCTCCGAAGATGCAGTGGTCCGTGCCGACGCCGTGCTTGTGGAGGTCTGCTATGCAGGCGCGGGAGATGTCGTTGTCGGGGAAGCGGGAGACGAACTGCGCATTCATTCCGTAGTGGGCAAGCGAGACTGCAACATTGGCCTCGCCGCCTCCGAATGTGGCGTCGTAGCTGCCGGTCTGACCGAATCTGAGGTGGCCGGGCGTTGACAGCCTCAGCATTATCTCTCCGAAAGTAACTATTTTTGGCATATGCACTTGAGTTTTGACAAAGTTAATCAATTTTATTTCGTAACTTTACACACTCTATCGGTAATTTATGAAAAAACTATAGCTATGGAATCAATCAGCAGACGCTCATTTCTGAAGACAAGCCTCGCGGCAGGCGCGGGCCTTGCGGTGGCCCCCAATATGTTCGGGGCCCCTATGTTCATCCCCTCGTCGGTGCTCAAAGGCCCTTCGGCTCCCTCCAACCGCATCAATATAGGCGTAATCGGCACCGGCCGCATCGCCCGCGACCACGATATGCCGGGAGTTATGAAATTCGACGACAACCGCATAGTGGCTGTCTGCGACCTCGACGCGCATCGTGTCAAGGAAGCCAAACAATATGTTGAGGAATACTACATAGAAAAATACGGCAAGTGCGACGTCGATATCGCTATGTACGAAAACTACGAAGAACTCCTCGAACGCAAGGATATCGACGCCGTAATCATCTGTACGCCAGACCATTGGCACGCCAAACCCGCTGTCGATGCGGCCCGCGCCGGCAAGGACATATACCTTGAGAAACCCACTTCCCTCACCATACAGGAAGGCCGCATAATGAGCAATGCCGTCAATGCCACGGGCGTCATCTTCCAGCTCGGCACCCAGCAGAGGTCGAGCGAGCAGTTCCGCTACGCCTGCGAACTTGTGCGCAACGGCCGCATAGGCGAGCTCAAGACCATAGATGTCCGCCTCCCCGGCGACCCTGCAGGCGGCAATCCTGCACCTATGCCCGTCCCCGAAGGCTTCAACTACGAAAAGTGGCTGGGCTCCACCCCTTACGTGCCCTACACAGAAGACCGCGTGCACCCGCAGCAGGGCTACGGCCGTCCGGGATGGCTGCGTTGTCAGCAGTTCGGCGCCGGAATGATCACCGGCTGGGGCAACCACCATTTCGACATAGCGCAGTGGGCAATGGGCACCGAATACAGCGGCCCGGTCGAGATATGGGGCGAAGCCAAATTCGCCGATAACGGCCTCTGGGATGTCCACGGCGAATATGCCACCGAAATGAAATACGCCAACGGCGTGGTAGTCACCGGCACCACCGATTCCGACGAAAAACCCAACGGCCTGCTGATGACCGGCACCGAAGGCTGGATCTTCGTCAGCCGCGGCTCGTACCAGGCATCCAAGAACGACCCCGTCACCAATGCCGGCTCGCCTCTGAAGGCCTCAAATCCCAAAATCATCACAAGCGGCCTTCGCGACGACGAGATTCATCTCTACGAGAGCGACGACCACCACCGCAACTGGCTCGACTGCATCAAGAGCCGCAGGCCCACCATCTCTCCGGCCGAGGTCGGACACCGCTCCTGCTCGGTCTGCCTGCTTCAGCACATCGCAATGCAGCTTGGCCGCCGCCTCTACTGGGATCCTGTCCTCGAGCGTTTCAAGAATGACGACCAGGCCAACGCTATGCTCAGCCGCCCGGCCCGATTCCCTTACCAGATAGACAGAGGCTTATGATCGTATTCCGTTACTTCAGACGGGCGGCTTGTGCGGCGGCTCTGGCGCTGGTCTGTTCCTTCGTGGCGTCCTGTTCCGGTCCCGAAAGCGGCTGCGAGGTAACTCTTCTGACCCTCGACCCCGGCCATTTCCACGCCGCTCTCGTCCAAAAGACTCAATATCAGGGTGTTTCGCCCGATGTATATGTCTATGCTCCCGAAGGCGACGATCTTCAGCAGCATCTCTCCAAAGTTGAGGCCTACAATTCGCGCTCCGAAGCCCCCACATCCTGGAACGAGATAGTCTATACCGGCGACGATTTCCTGGAGAAGATGCTTTCGGACAAGAGAGGCAACGTGATGGTCACAGCCGGCAACAACCGCAAGAAGACCGAATATATTCTCAAGACCCTTCAGGCCGGCATAAATGTCCTCTCCGACAAACCTATGGCCATAAGCTCCGACAAGTTCGAGATGCTGGAAGAATGCTTCGAGACCGCCGCGCAGAAAGGCCTTCTGCTCTACGACATTATGACGGAGCGTTTCGAGATTTCGTCCATTCTCCAGAAGGAACTCGCCCATATTCCGGCAATTTATGGTGAGCAGCTTTCCGGGTCTCTCGAGCAGCCCGGCATAGAGATGAAGAGCGTCCATAACTTCTATAAGAATGTATCGGGCAATGCTTTGGTGCGTCCCGCGTGGTTCTACGATGTGAGGCAGCAGGGCGAGGGCATAGCCGACGTTATGGTGCATCTCGTTGACCTCGTGCAGTGGCAGTGCTTTCCCGAAGTGGCCATTGACTACACTCGGGATGTTGCAATTTGTGGCGCCAGACACTGGCCGACATCTCTAAGCCCGTCGCAGTTCAAGGCTTCAACCGGTATGGACACATATCCCGACTTTCTTCAGAGCTCGGTTGCAGGCGGCGCTCTCCAGGTATATGCTAACGGCGAAATCGATTTCTGTCTTAAAGGCATAAATGCCAGGACTACAGTACTTTGGGATTTCGAGGCTCCCGCCGGGGCAGGGGATTCCCACTATTGCCTTATGAGAGGAAGCCGTGCCGATCTTGTGATTCGTCAGGGTGCGGAGCAGGGCTACAAACCCGAACTCTACATAGAGCCTGCAGGGAACTTGCCCTCCGACGATATCGAAGAGATTTTTGCGACCGCCATCACCTCCAACTATCCCGGCGTCGGTCTGGAGAAGACCTCCTGTGGCTGGCACGTCGTCATTCCCGAATCCTACCGTGTGGGCCACGAAGCCCATTTCGGCCAGGTTACGGAGAATTTTCTCAAATATCTTTCCGAAGGACGGCTTCCGTCCTGGGAAGTTCCCAATATGATATCAAAATATTACATCACCACCACCGCGTGGGGTATGGTCCAATAACATAAAAAATGAAAAAGATAGTTTTCGCGGCGCTCTCGGCCGCACTCCTTTTCGGTGCATCTCTTTGCGCCGGGGCCCAAGAGCCCGAAATCAATGCCGTCAGAATAGGCAACCGCATCGACATCACAATAGGCGACCAGTTCTTCACGAGCTACCGTTTCGAAGACGACGAGAAATATCCTTTCTTCTTCCCTGTCAACGGGCCTGTCTCGGGCGGCAGCGTGACTTCTATGCGCAACGGCACCTATCCCCACCACTCGTCGCTTTTCTTCGGCTGCGACCGTGTCTGCGACGGCAACTACTGGCAGGAAGGCCTCGACCGCGGACGGATAATCTCGCTCGACGCCGAGGTTGTGGAGACAGGTGGCGACAAGGCGGTCATCACCGACGAATGCATCTGGAAACGTCCCGGCGCTCCTGCTCCTATAAAAGACAAACGCCGGATCACCGTCTCCTGCCCGTCCGAGAACATCTATCAGCTTGATTTCGAGGTCGAAATGGAGATGCTCATAGATGTTGAGATTCTCAAGACAAACCATTCTCTCTTCAGCGCCCGCATTGCCGAAGACCTCACCGTCAAGCAGGGCGGAACTATGGTCAACGCCGAGGGCGACAGCGGCGAGCAGGCCACTTTCGGCACTCCGTCTCCCTGGATGGATTTCTCCGGACCGCGAAAAACCGGATACGAAGGCATAGCAATCCTTCAGCATCCTTCAAGCAAATGGTATCCTTCAAAGTGGTTCACCCGCGACTACGGCTTTATGTCTCCCACGCCTATGTACTGGCCCGAAGACGACAGCAGCATCAAACTCGCCAAGGGTGAGAAGATTTTCCTCAAATACAGAGTTCTTGTCCACGGCGGAGATGTCAAGGATGCCGGGATAGCCGAATTGTTCAAGGCCTATTGCTCGGAATAAAATTTCTTGGCCCGGCTCTATGATGGAAAAAACCTGGAGGTGGTTCGGTCCTTCCGACAAAGTGACTCCCGAAATGCTCCGGCAAATAGGGGTGGAGGGAGTCGTCACATCTCTTCACCATCTGCCGCCCGGCATTTTGTGGCCTGACGAAGATGTCGGCCGGATGAGGCGGACCATTGAGGAAGCCGGACTGCGATGGTCCGTGGTCGAAAGTCTCCCTGTCAGCGAGCCGATAAAGTATGACGGGCCCTCGCGGGATGAACATATAGACAATTATCGTAAGTCTCTCGAAGCCCTCGGCAGGGCAGGTGTCCGCACGGTCTGTTACAATTTTATGCCCGTAATCGACTGGATTCGCACAGACCTTGAGAGGCCTCTTCCCGGCGGAGGGACAACGCTCTATTTCGACTATGCCCGCTTTGCATATTTTGACATATATATACTCGGGCGCGGGGGCGCGTCGGCGGACTATCCCGCCGAGGTGCTGCGCAAGGTGGAAGATATTTCGCGGACGATCTCCGAAGCTGAATGTAATGCTCTGATAGACACCATAATAACCAAGACGCAAGGTTTTATCAACGGGCCGCTCGGCTCCGGAGAAGGCACTCCGGTGGAGCGTTTCAAGGCCTTGATGCGGCCATACCGCGGGATGACCCGCGACCGGCTCCGCTCCAATCTCAAATACTTCCTCGATGCCGTGATGCCTGTCTGCGACAAGTACGGCATCGATATGTGCATCCACCCCGACGATCCCCCGATGCCGGTGTTCGGTATGCCGCGCCTTATGTGCGACGCCGACGACATCCGGTGGGTTCTTTCGGCCGTGGACAATCCGCACTGCGGCATCACCTTCTGTGCGGGTTCTCTTTCCGCCGGAAAGCACAACGATGTTGTGGCTATGGCCCGTGAATTTGCCCCACGCACACATTTCGTGCATCTGCGCGCCTGCGAGACTCTTCCCGGAGGGGATTTTGTCGAGGCTCCGCATATCGGCGGTGGCTTTTGCAGCGGCAGCTCTTGCGGCGGCAGCGGCGGCAGCGGCGGCGTGGATTTGGCGGAACTCACCCGCATCTTCTGCCTGCAGGGCCGCCGCATCCCTATGCGCGTGGACCACGGCCCGCGGATTCTCGGAGACGAGGGCTACAATCCCGGATATTCTTTCCACGGCCGTATGCTGGCTTTCGCCCAGGTCTGCGGTATGATGGATATGGTTCGTAACGAATTAAATAACAGTGTATTATGAATGAAATGTTTTCAATAAACGGCAAGGTTGCCGTCATCACCGGCGCTGCGGGAGTCCTCGGAGGCTCACTGGCGCGTCATTTTGCATCGCAGGGAGCCGACGTCGTGGCTCTTGTGCACAGACCTGAGCAGGTGGCTTCCGTCGAAGAATCTCTCAAGGCACTGGGCGGCAATCCTTGCGCCTATGCCTGCAATGTTATGGATACTGTGGCTCTTTCCGCCATTGCCGAAGATGTGGTGGCTAAATACGGCCGCGTGGATGTCCTTATAAATGTGGCGGGAGGCAATGTTGCCGGCGCCACCGTTATGGACGACCAGAATTTCTGGGATATGGCTCTAGAGGACTGGGACAAAGTGCTCGACCTCAATCTCAACGGCACTGTCTATCCCTGCCACGTGTTCACAAAAATCTTTGCTTCGCAAGGCTACGGCTCCATTTTGAATATTTCTTCGATGGCGGCTTATGATGCTTTGTCGCGTGTTGCCGGCTACGGTGCCGCCAAGGAAGGAGTCAGCAACTTCACCCGCTGGCTTGCACAGGAGATGGCAATCAAATATGGCGAGAAAATCCGCGTCAACGCCCTTGCTCCCGGATTTTTCATCGGCAAGCAGAACCGCGCGGCGCTTCTCAAAGAAGACGGAAGCTACACCGAACGTTCTGTCAAAGTGCTCTCCAAGACCCCGATGAGACGCTTCGGCGACATCTCCGAACTCAACGGCGCCGCCCAGTTCCTCTGCTCCGACGCCGCCACCTTCGTCACCGGAGTGGTCCTCCCCGTCGACGGCGGCTTCAGCTCCTTCAGCGGAGTCTAGATTATAATACTGGGGCGCTGCCCCAAACCCCGCCGCTCCAGCTTTGCTATCCCACAAGGCCGGCCCTGCTCAGCTTCCGCTAGCGCCCGACGGCGCCTGTTAATACTGGGGCGCTGCCCCAAACCCCGCCGCTGCGGGCTTGCTGTCCCGCAGACCGACCCTGCCCGCCCTCCGCTAGCGCCCGACGGCGCCTGTTATCGTCGTGCTCGACCGACACCCTAATCCAGTCATGCCCGACACCGTTCGGGCATCTTCACAAATGTTCCTATCCACGGACGCGAGTGCCTGAACTCGGCTGATTTTTGACACTCGTGGCAGCCAAACGCCATTCCAAGTCCGATTTCCTGCCACGAGTGCCATATTTCCGCCTACTTTTGACACTCGTGGCTGGTTTCTGCCTTCCGCGGCGGTGAGCCACGGAGATCGGCCTCTGAGAGCGTATTTCGATGATTTTCCGTGCCCTACCCATCAAAATCGGGGGTAGGGCACGGACATAACGCCTCAGACCGCCGCTGGACGCACTCTGCCGTGGCCCATCGCCGCGGGCGTATGCCAGTTGCCGCGAACAACTTCCAATCTTTCCGAGATAGAGAGAATCACGACATTATACGCTCGGGGCATCATCTTCGACAACAGCGGAGCCTCACTGCAAGACGGCCCTCGAGAATACGAAATCAGCCATCGGCAAGAGATATGCCGGTGGCTGATGTTTTGAGCTTTTGAGTTTATGCTACAAGATAGCTATGTCCTCCTGTGATAGCTGAGTGCAGGTGATTATTACTTCGAGGGCAATACCGTTGGCTTTCAATGCTTTGGCTATGGCTAAGGATTTCAGCCTTTCGCCTTCGGCTTTCCCTTCGGCTTTCCCTTCGGCTTTCCCTTCGGCTTTCCCTTCGGCTTTCCCTTCGGCAAACCCCTGGGCAACACCTTCTTCCCTGGCATAGGCTATCTGATTTC
>R18__coassemble_1619_pt1 | contig 22869 bp, 23 predicted proteins | sample R18__metabat2_high_PE_032 | metagenome-assembled genome bin R18
TTCGCTTTGCACGTGTCCCCCATCCTAAATCCTTCCCCTCGGGGGAAGGACTTACCTTCGGCATAAATGCCTCTAAATAGGTGTTTTCGCATATGCGAAACTTAAGTATCATAAAAACCAAAAAAGAGGACTTTCTGTCCCCTCGTTCAAGATGCAAAGTTAGTCATATTTCCCTAACTGTCAAACTTTTTTTTTGCTATAAAAACGAGATGGCGTTGGGACCTTCGGAGCAGAGGAGGTCGAGGATGGAGAGGTTGGGGTGAAAGCCCAGGCGGGGAGCGAAGACCTGGAAGTATTCCTGGGGGACTCCGGACTCGTCCATCAACGAGGGGCCGTGGAATTTGGGGTGGATTCTTTCGCGAAGGTCCGGATATGGCATCGCCTCATCGGCCGTCAAAGCAGAATAGTCTTTTACAAACGTCTCTGTAAGAGCGATTTCCGCGCGAAGTCCCACCATTTCCAGAAGTTTTTCCAAAAGCTGCAGATCCAGATCGAACAGAAATTCCGGCCGCCGCTCGAAAATCTCTTCGAAATCGTCCTTGTAGTAGAGGTAGAACGGCGAAGAGTTGTAGGCGGCCTCGATGGCACGGCGATGCTGCTGGAGCCAGGGGTAGGAATAGTCTATGCGTATGTCGCGCACCGGGCGGGAGTGTCCGGAGTCTTTGACTACCGGAATCGACAGAGACTTGGCGCCTTGCGACGACAGAATCCTGCATCTGTTGCGATAGGACTGTTTCTGGTAGAATTCGTGCTGCTCGATGAGGGCCCTTCCGCTTCGCGCTATCGCGAAGAAGTACTCTATGGGCGGAAAGTAGGCCGCAGAGAGAACGACAGTCGAAGGCACGTGAGGGGCGGAATAAGGCATCGCGAGTCTAGCGTTTGACTATGCCGCGCGACGAGCCCCCGATGAATTCGAGAATGGTCGTTTTGTAGGCGCTGTCGGGAAAGACCTCGCGTATCACCCTGCAGGCGTCTCCCACGTTCTTGTCGCTTTCGTAAATCTGCTTGTACATATCGCGGATTTCCTCAATCTCGTGGATAGCGAAGCCGTGACGGCGCAGGCCGACTATATTAATTCCCTCATACACAATGGGATTGCGGGCCACGAGAGTGAAGGGCGGAACATCTTTGTTGACCGCCGAGCCGCCGCCAACCATAGCGTGGGCTCCGATATGTGTGAACTGATGGACAAGCGCGCCGCCTCCCATAGTCACCCAGTCGTCAACGTCCGTTTCGCCGGCAAGACCCACGAAACTCGAGAGTATGCAGTGGTTGCCTATGCGGCAGTCGTGCGCGACGTGAACATAAGACATTATCAGACAGTCCGATCCGATGCGCGTGAGCAGTTTGCCGCTGGCCTCGGTGCCGCGGTTGACTGTGGCGCATTCGCGAATGGTCGTGCGGTCGCCGATTTCAACCCAGGAGATTTCGCCGTGGAATTTGAGATCCTGGGGGATGGCTCCGAGAACTGCACCCGGAAATACCTTGCAGCCGGAACCTATCTTGACATAGTCGAATATGGTGACATTGGGGCCGATCCAGCAGTCGTCGCCTATCTCCACATTTTCTGCTATATATGTAAATGGCTCGATGACAACGTTTTTGCCTATTTTTGCATTTGGATGTATATGTACGTTTTCCATAATCATAAGGTTTTCATAAACGCCGCGAGGGCGGAAGTGTTGAATCTGTGGCCGGGCTTGTATGCATAAATCTTGCCGAGAATCGGAGCGCCTGCCAATGAAAAATCTCCGATAAGGTCCAGAAGCTTGTGGCGGGCGCATTCGTTGTCGAAACGGGGCGCCGCACCGCCGTAGTATCCGCGAGGTTCGTCCACGACCAGAGCGTTATCCAAAGACCCTCCGCGGATGAGGCCCAGAAATCTGAGCAGCCGGACCTCGCGCAGGAAGCAGAAAGTACGGCAGGGGGCGACTTCGGAAGTGTAGTCCATCGAGAAATCAAAGCCGGCTTTCTGGATTCCGATAACTTTTGAACTGAAATCTATCTCCACCTCGAAAGATGGCTCGTCGGCGGGTTCGATCACAAGACGGCTGCCTCCGCAGGTAAATTCAAAGCGTCGTGGTACTTTTATATATGAACGCTGCGCCGTCAGTTCGGCCCGTCCTGCGGAGCAAATCGCCTCAGCAAAAGGCAGCGCGCTCCCGTCCATAATCGGAACTTCCTCATTGTCAAGCTCTATCAGGGCATTGTCGATGCCCAGGCCATAGAGAGCCGAAAGAATGTGCTCGGGCGTGCGGACGCGGGAGCCTTCGGCGGCGAGGCAGGTGTTGCGGCGCGATTTCACGACATTCAGGTATGATGCAGCAATGCGTCTGCCGCCGCGCACAAACACGATTCCTTCTCCGGCAGAAGCCGGCAATATCCTCATTGTCACCGGTTTGCCGCTATGGATGCCGACACCGGTGAACTCAACGGGAGATGCGATGGTGTGCTGGTTCATCGCTCCGACGGTGCGTTTTTGAATATGGCGTAGGCGCGCATATATTTGTGATAGTCGAAGGCGGGGTAGCCCATCAGGACCTTGCCGCTTTCGCGGACCGAGCCCTGGACCCCCGAACCGGCGCAGATTGTCGTGCCGTCGGCGATCTTGAGGTGGCCGGCGATGCCGACCTTGCCGGCAATGACGCAGCGCGCGCCGATATGGGTTGAGCCCGCTATGCCGCTCTGGGCCGCCATCACGGTGTCGGCGCCGATTTCCACGTTGTGGGCTATCATACAGAGGTCGTCTATCTTCACGCCCCTGTGGATCAGCGTGGAACCCATTGTCGCGCGGTCGATGCAGGTGGATGCGCCTATCTCGACGTTGTCCTCCAGCACCACGTTCCCGGTCTGGGGAATCTTGCGGTAGGAGCCGTCCTCGAGCGGCGCGAAGCCGAAGCCGTCGGCGCCTATCACAGCGTTGGCGTGGATGATGCAGCCGTCGCCGACCGTGCAGCCGTGGTAGATCCTGACGCCGGGGTAGAGTATGCAGCCGCGGCCTATGCGGCAGCCCGGGCCTATGTAAACCCCCGGAAATATGTGGGTTCCGCGGCCTATCCGCGCCGAAAGAGCGATTCCTCCGCGAAGACGGGCTACAAGGCGGTTGCCGTGCAGCCGTCCGCTCCGCAGCTTATTGAAGTATTCGAGCAGCACCGGCACTGCGGCATATGCGTCATCTACTTTTATAAGAGTCAGAGTGTCAGGCAGTTCCCGTTTGGGAGCGAAATTTTTGCAGACCAGTAGCACGGAAGCTTTGGTGTCGTAGATGTATTTTTCGTATTTGGGATTGGCATAGAAGCAGATGTTGCCGCCGCGGGCATATTCGATGCGGGCAGGTCCCGACACCTCTGCCGAAGGGTTTCCGACAAGCTCTCCTCCAAGAACATCCGCAAGAATCTGTGCTGTTACCGTCTGTTTTTTCATAGCCTGAAACTTCCTGCAACAATTTTGCCACACTACAGCAGACCTGCGGGGATGGTGAGGGTGATGGAGTCGTCGTCGGAGGCGGCTATGAGGTCCTCGTGCAAGGGGAGCTCGACCCGGGAGCCGTCCGGGCGGGAGACAGTGATGCACAGATTGCCGGCGTAGTCGTTGAAATCGGAGATTTCGCCTATGGTCTCGCCGGAGCCGGCATCGATAATTGTCAGTCCGACAAGGTCTTCGGCTTCTTCGTCCTCGCCGGCGGCTCCGCAGCGGACTTCCCGTCCGACAAGCTCTTCGGAGGCCTCGAACGAATCCACGTCCTCGAACTTGACTATGAGGCGACCTCCTTTGGGAGAATAATTTTCGATGAAAAAAGGAACCGGCAGTCCATCGAATTCGATGAATACCGGTTCCTCAAGGTCAAAACCCCGGGGGTCGTCGGCATAGAGGCTTACTACAACCTCTCCCGAAGTACCCCAGGATTTGAGAACTTTCATAGGACTTATTCGGCAGCGGGAGCTTCTTCGGAAGCCTCTGCGGGAGCCTCAGTGCCTTCTGCTTCTGCGATTGCAGCCTCGGCAGCCTCAGCGGCAGCTTTGGCAGCAGCTTCGAGAGCGGCGGCTTCTTCGGCGCGCTTCTTGGCGAGAGCCTCTGCGCGGTCCTGGTTAACTTTTGCTTCAGCTTTGATTGCAGCGGCAGAAGCCTCTGCACCTGCTTTTGCGATTGTCTGTTTCTTGGCGGCTACCTTGCCGTCTTTCTCTGCCTTCCAGGCATTCCATTTCTGGTCAGCAACTTCCTGAGTGAAAGCACCTTTGGCTACACCGCCCTGGAGGTGCTTCTTGAGGAGGACACCTTCGTAGGAGAGGATGCGGCGTGCAGTTGTTGTGGGCTGTGCGCCTTTGTTAAGCCAATCGAGAGCTTTCTCGCCGTCGAGAACGATTGATGCAGGATTTGTGTTGGGGTTGTAGATACCGATCTGCTCGATGAGACGACCGTCGCGGGGTGAACGTGAATCGGTTACAACAATGTGGAAGAAGGAGTAGTTTTTCTTGCCGTGACGTGCAAGACGAATTTTAACAGCCATTTTCTAAAATGCTTTAAGTTAATGAATCAGTTCAATAATTATAACTTCCCAATCTGCTCGAGAATGGGCCTGCAAAGATAGTGATTTTTTTGAAATACAAAATTATTTTTATCGGGACCCACGGCGATGGGGCACAGGAGGGTGTGTGGTTCCAGCATCAACCCGCCACGAGTGTCAAAAACAGGCAGAAATATGGCACTCGTGGCAGTGAATCGGGCTTGGAAGGGCGTTTGGCTGCCACGAGTGTCAAAAATCAGCCGAGTTTCGGCACTCGCGTCCGTGAATAGGAACATCTTGTGGAGATGCCCGAACAGGTCGGGCATGACGTGGTGTTGGTCGGCAGAAAATTATCTTCCGGAGTACATATCTTCGTAGTACTTGAGATAATCGCCGGAGGTGACGCAGTCCATCCAGTCCTGGTTTTCGAGATACCAGCGGACGGTCTTTTCGATGCCTTCCTCGAACTGGAGCGAAGGTTCCCATCCGAGCTCCCTCTGGAGTTTGGAGGAGTCGATGGCGTAGCGGAGGTCGTGGCCGGCGCGGTCGGTGACGTAGGTTATCAGATTCATATCCTCGCCTTCGGGACGGCCCAGCAGACGGTCCACGGTCGAAATCAACACCTTTATTATATCTATGTTCTTCCACTCGTTGAAGCCGCCGATGTTGTAGGTCTCGGCCACGTTGCCGCGATGGAAGATGACATCGATGGCACGGGCGTGGTCTTCGACATAGAGCCAGTCGCGGACATTCTCGCCACGGCCATAGACCGGCAGGGGCTTGCGGTGACGTATGTTATTGATAAACAATGGAATAAGCTTTTCGGGAAATTGGTAGGGGCCGTAGTTGTTCGAGCAGTTGGTCACAATCGTGGGCAGGCCGTAGGTGTCGTGGAAAGCCCTCACGAAATGGTCGGACGAGGCCTTGGATGCTGAATACGGCGAATGCGGCTGATATTTCAAGTCTTCCGTGAAGAATTTCTCGCCATAGGCCAGATGGTGCTCACCGGAAGACGCCTTGGTGGTGAAAGGAGGCTCGACTCCCTCGGGATGAGTCATTTGCAGGGCTCCATAGACTTCGTCGGTGGAGATATGATAGAATCTCCTGCCCTCGAACTTCTCCGGAAGCGACTCCCAGTAGATTTTGGCGGCCTGGAGCAGGGACAGCGTTCCCATCACATTGGTCCGGGCAAAAGTGAAGGGGTCCTTGATGGAACGGTCCACGTGGGACTCCGCGGCGAGATGGATGATGCCGTCCACCTGCTCGGACTTCATAAGTTCCAGAACGCCTTCGAAGTCGCAGATGTCCATCTTGACAAAGCGATAGTTGGGCTTGTCCTCTATGTCGCTCAAGTTGGCGAGGTTGCCGGCGTAAGTCAGCTTGTCCAGATTGATGATGCGGTAGTCGGGATATTTGTTTACGAAAAGTCTTACGACGTGGCTTCCGATGAATCCGGCTCCGCCGGTTATGATTATATTTTTCATAAAGAGTTACGATTTCATTAAAGAAGCAAAATTACAAAAATAAATCCATATCTTTGCAAATCAATCCCCCGAACGGGGCAATAAAAAGAACAGCTATGTTGTGCGAACAGAAATTCGAAGAGATATATAAGGGCGAGATGGACGGAATCTCTTTCTGTCCTTACAGAATCTGCCCCCTCGGAGCCCATTCCGACCATAACCTCGGCAAAATCACCGGCTTTGCCATAGACCGCGGCATCCACATCGCCTACCGCGCCAAGCGCAACGGAGTGGTGGAGCTGTGCTCCCTGCAGTTCGGCAAGCGCGCGCAGTGGCACATCAACGGCGTCCCCGAGCATCCGGAAGGCGACTGGGCCGACTATCTTCGCGGCGTAACTCTTTGCCTCAAAGAGCGCTATCCGCTCGGCACCGGCATCTCCGGAGTCATCGAAGGCACCCTCCCCATCGGAGGCCTCTCTTCGAGCGCGGCTGTCTGCATAGCGTTCCTCAAGGCCCTGTGCAAGGTCAACGGCATCGCTCTTAACCCGCAGGAAATCATCGACATAGCCCAGGCCGCGGAGAACAGCTATGTGGGCGTGAGCTGCGGCAAGCTCGACCAAAGCTGCGAGGTCTATTCGCGCAAAGGCCAGCTGCTCTACCTCGACTGCCTGGACGGCAGCTACGAACTGATTCCCGCCCGCTCGCAGATGAAACCCTGGAAGGTCGCGATTTTCTTCAGCGGAGTGGAGCGCAGCCTCGCCGGAAGCGCCTTCAATATGAGGGTGGACGAAGCCCGCAGCGCCGCCTACGCGCTCAAGGCCTTCAGCGGGCTGCCCTACGGCAAGTTCGGCGAGACCAATCTGCGCGACGTGCCGGAGGCCACCTTCCGCGAGTTCCAGAGCCGCCTTCCCGAGCCCTGGCGTCTGCGTGCCGAGCACTGGTACACTGAGTTCCAGAGAGTTGAGGCGGGCGCCGAGGCCTGGCGCCGCGGCGACATCGAGGAGTTCGGCCGCCTCTCCTTCGCCTCCGGCCGCTCGTCCATCGAAAGCTGGCAGACCGGCTCCCCCGAGCTCAAGGCCCTTTACGACATAATGACCCGCACAGACGGCATCTACGGCGGCCGCTTCTCCGGCGCCGGCTTCAAGGGCTGCTGTATGGCGCTGATAGACCCCGCCTTCGAGGAGAGCATCCTCAGCAGCGTCGGCGAGGCATATCTCAAGGAATTTCCCGCACTCAAAGACAAATATCTCGGCATAACGGTAGAAACCGCAGACGGAGTAAAAATATGAAATGCATAATATTGGCCGCAGGCTATGCCACAAGGCTCTATCCTCTCACTGAAAATTTTCCCAAACCTCTGCTGGACGTAGGAGGCCGCAGCATTGCCGACCGTCTGGTCGACGACATCTCCCGCTGCCGCGAAGTCGATGAGTTCGTGGTGATCACCAACCATAAATTTGCCGGAAATTTCTCGCATTGGGCTTCTTCGCGCGCCGCGAAGATAACTGTCGTGGATGACGGCACATCCACCAACGAAACCCGCCTGGGCGCCGTGTGCGACATAAAGTTCGCCTTGGATTCTCTTGGCATCGCCGGCGAGGACTTGCTGGTTGTAGCCGGAGACAATGTGCTGAGCTTCAGTCTCATAGAGTTCATAGAATATGCCCGCGCGAAGGGTGCCAGCTGCGTGATGCGCTACGAAGAGCCCTCGGAGCAGCGTCTCCACAAATGCGGCGTGCTCGAGGTGGAGGCCGACGACAGAGTCCGCGCGATGGAAGAGAAACCTGCCGAGCCCAAGAGCCACTGGTGCTGCCCGCCGTTCTACTATTATACGGCCGCAGACGCTGCTCGTATAGGCGAGGCCATCTCCTCGGGCTGCGGCACCGACGCCCCCGGCTCGCTGGTATCGTATATCTGCTCAGTATCGCCGGTTTACGCAATGCTGATGCCCGGCCCCCGCTACGACGTAGGCTCCCTCGACAGCTACCACGCAATCTGCGCTATGTTCTAGCGACCCTCATTCTTCCTCATTTTCGGCTGATTTATGAAATTTGAGGGATGCGTCAGAGTGAGACCTTGGCGATGAATTCCTCAGGGTTGAAGACTGGCAGCCGACTGCCGGCAAAGCCCTTTTTGTCACGGGTTACTATCACCTCGCACTGACTTTCCATTGCCGAGGATATTTGCATAGCATCTTCAAGGTCCGGGAGACCGCTATCCAAGGCATAGGCGAAATCCCTGCCTGTAGAATCCACGACAGTCATATTGCGCGTCAGCATCCTCATCTTTCCGGCGGCATCTTTGTCTTTTTCGAGAAAGTAGAAACAGGTCGCCATTGAACTTGCGGACACGCATAAGGAGAATGCTTTGTGCCCCTTCAGCCTGAGGAATCTTGCGGAGCCGTCAGTCAGAGATATGTCCCGGCGCAGCGTCAAGACATCTATAAGAATGTTCGTGTCAACAAAAATTTTCATCGAGCAGTCGTTTTATCAGCGGATTCTCGGCGTCGTCCGCATCGGGCACCACCGGGTTGGCCAGAAGAAAATCGATATCTTCTGATGGTAAGCTGTCAATGTCCACTTTGGGAAACTCCGGGTCATCTTTCTTCACAATTCTGAAGAAGAATCCGTCTTCGCGCTCCTCGAATTCAAACCGGTCTTCTTTGGATATGTTTCTTCTTCTTAGCACCTTGGCAGGCACGGAAAGAAATTTGCTGTTTCCGACATTTATGAGTTGCTGCATAAATCGATTTTTCCGCAAATATAAATAGTTTAAACAAGATACGCAAATGTTTAAACTATTTATTTTTCGCAAACGCCCCGGCATAGGTGGCACCGGGGCGTCGGGAAACATCATTGGACTATTGCCAACTGGTTGGCGATGACCTCGGTCATATATCTGTCCATACCGTCGGAACCGACGAATTTGGAGTGGCGGATGCGGCCGACGAGGTTGACCATCACTCCTTTCTTGATTGTCGAGAGGTCGGGGATATTGCGGCCGGCCCACACCGAGACATTGTGCCAGGTCACCTCTTCCTTGATCACCCCGTCCCTGTCGTGGAATGTCTCGCTTGTCGCTACCGAGAAGCGCGCCACCTTGGTGTCGCCTACGTTGTTGATTCTTGGATCCTGCCCTACACGGCCGCGGAGTTCAATTCTGTTCAATGTTTCCATAATCTGAAATGTTTAAGTGTTTGTTAATGTGTTTGACGATGCAAAGTAAAGTCTTGCGAGGAGTCCTATCCATACTCTAAACATTTATAGTCGTTTATAATCGTTTCGAAATGTTTATAAACGTTTAAAAACATTTGGAAACGTTTAAAAACGTACATAAAAATCCGGAAATCCACTCTGAATTTCCAACAATCAGTAAATTTTCGCCGGCAGGGTGAAAAACTCTTTTTTATCCCGAATCTTTGCCATAACTTTGAATGAAAAGTTCAAAAACATCGCGACAATGGAAAGAACCTGTCTGAGATGCGGCGAAAAGATAGTGGGACGAATAGACAAGAAGTTCTGCTGCGACAGCTGCCGCAATGATTATCACAACGCCTTGAGGCGCCAGAGCGACAAAGAGTTGCGTCCGCTCGTCAATATTCTGAAAAGAAATCAGAAAATTCTTGAAAACCAGCTGCATAGCGGAGTAAGGACTATACCCGAAAATGTCTTGAGGCTCAAAAACTTCGACTTCACGCACTTCACCTCCGTCCGCTGGCGTCCGTTCCGTCACACCATATACTACATATACGACATAGGCTACCACAAAAACTGGAAGGGCGACATATGTATAGATGCCCGAACAGGTCGGGTATGACGGAACGGATATAAGGAATTTTTGTACCTTTGAAGCCCGAAACCAAAGACAGAAACCAATGAAAGCAAAAGCCAAAGCCTTGGCGATAGCCCTGGCCGCAACAGTCACAGCAACAGCAACAACAGCAATAATCTCATCGTGCAGTATGAACGAAAATCCGCTTCTTACACCTTCTACCAACCCTTACGGAGCCCCGGCGTTCGACAAAATCACGGACGGGGACTACAAACCCGCATTTGAAAAGGCCATAGCCGAGGCCAAGGCCGAAATCCAGGCAATCATAGACAATCCGGATGCCCCGACCTTCGAAAACACAATCGAGGCTCTGGAACTCGCCGGCGAGAATCTCGGCAATATCGAGAGCGTCTTCTTCAATCTCAACGAAGCCTGCACCAATCCGACAATGCAGCAGATTGCCGAAGACATCACTCCCGCCCTCACCGAATACGGCACGTCCATAATCCTCAACGAAAAACTTTTCGCCAGAATCAAGACAGTCTGGGAAAACCGCAAAGACCTGAATCTCAATCAGGAACAGAGCCGGCTCCTCGAAGAGACCTTCAAGTCGTTCAGCCGCAGCGGCGCCAATCTGCCCAAAGACAAGAAGGAAGAGTATGCCAAAATCAGCGAGGAACTCTCGCTCGCCACACTCAAGTTCGGAAAGAATGTCCTTGCGGCGACCAATGCCTACACCCTGAATATCACAGACGAGGCTGATCTTGAAGGACTTCCGGACTATGTCAGGGAGATGGCAGCAAGCGAGGCCGCCCAAAGAGGAAAGGAAGGCTGGGTCTTCACCCTCGATTTTCCGAGCTACTCGCCCTTCTTGAAGTTCAGTACAAAAAGAGAACTCAGAGAACAGATCTGGAAAGCATACAACGGCCGTTGCATAAACGACGAGAACGACAACACGGAAGGCATCAAGACAATTGTCGGCCTGCGCACCAGAGAAGCCCAACTCCTTGGATATGAGACCTATGCGGATTACGCTCTGGAAGACAAGATGGCTAAGTCCAAGAAGACTGTCACGGATTTTCTCGCAAACCTGATGGCGAAGTCCCTCCCGGCAGCACGCAAGGACGTAGCGCAAATCTGCGAATTCGCAGCCAAAAACGGTCAGAAAGAGCCGCTTATGCCCTGGGACTTCAGCTACTGGTCTGAAAAATACAAAAACGAGGTCTATTCGCTCAACGAGGAACTTCTCAAACCCTATTTCCTTCTGGACAATGTCAGAAACGCCGTCTTCGACCTTGCCGGCAGACTCTACGGACTGACATTCACCCGGCGATCCGACATACCCGTCTATCATCCTGACGTACAAGTGTTTGAAGTCAAGGATGAGAACGGCGGATTCAAAGCCCTTCTCTATATGGATTTCTTCCCGAGAGAGAGCAAGCGCGGCGGAGCCTGGATGACCGAATTCCGCGGCCAGAGCATCAAGAACGGCGAGGAGCAAAGACCTTTCGTGTCGGTGGTCACCAACTTCACAAAGCCCACAGCCACAACTCCTTCGCTTCTGACATTCTACGAAGTCACAACTCTTCTCCACGAATTCGGCCACGCCCTCCACGGCATCCTTGCCGAAGGCACATATGCTTCATTGACAGGCACTTCCGTGGCACGCGACTTCGTCGAGCTCCCTTCGCAGATAATGGAGAACTGGGCCTACGAGCCGGAATATCTCAAGACTTTCGCAAAGCACTATGAGACTGGCGAAGTCATACCCCAGGAATATATAGACCGCATAGTAGCATCCAAGAATTTCCAGGCAGGATATCTCCAGGTCCGCCAGCTCCAGTTCGGGATCATAGATATGGCCTGGCATTCCTACGCCGAACTGCCTTCAGACAACCCCGTGGCATACGAGCACGCAGTCCTGAAAGCCTCCGCCGTCCTTCCCCAGATAGACGGGGTCGCTACGGCTCCCCAGTTCACCCATATCTTCTCGGGCGGATATTCAGCCGGATACTATTCTTATAAATGGGCCGAAGTATTGGAGGCAGACGCATTCGAAGCGTTCAAGGAGAGCGGCATCTTCGACAAGGCCACGGCCGAAAGTTTCAGAGCCAACATCTTGAGCCGCGGCAACATAGAAGACGCCGACGTGCTGTATCGCAATTTCAGGGGCCGCGACCCCGAGCCCGACGCTCTTCTCAAGAAACTCGGCTTGAAAGACTAATCGAAACAGATAGTGGTGATTACAGGATAGTGGTCTGAGTATGGCACTCGGGCCACTTTGTATTGTGAAGACCTGTATTCTTCGGGAATGAGCACATAGTCTATGCGAAGAAGCGGCCAGAATGCAGAGTATGAACTGCTCAGCCCGCTTCCGGACTCCACGAAAGCATCTTTCTTGCCTTTCAGAAGACTGTGATAGGCATACGACACGGGGGTGTCGTTGAAATCGCCGCATACAGTCACGGGATAAGGGCTCAAGACGCAAAGAGAAGCCAATGAATCCACCTGCTCCGTACGCTTGAGGCATCCGCTTCGAAGATGTTCGTGAAGCTGCAGAATTTCGTCTGCAAAATACTCTTTGTCAGAGAGTTTCTTTATCAAGGAGGTAAACGATATACCGTAAGACTCCAGGTGGCAGTTGAAAATCCGCAAAATGCGTGCACCCACCTCTATGTCTGTGGAAATGAACATATTGGAAGATCCGGAGAAGTTGAAGGACTCCCCGCCGACAATCGGGAAACGGCTGAGAGTCAGGTTGCCGGAAAAGCCTCCGTCGGAGCGGTACAGATGGCTGTAGTGGTATGGATAGTCGGGCAGGACTCTCGAAAGATTCAGAGTGTCATCTATATAGAATTCCTGAAGGCAGACGACGTCAGGATTTTCAGAAGCCATAAAATTTTTCAATGACTCCTGATTGCCGGCCTTGCCGGATGGTTCAGACCCCGCGACATATCGTCCGACATTGTATGTCATAATGGAAATGCAGTCGGCCGAAGGCTCTGCGGGATCCTTGCCGAATTTGACAAATTCTTCGGCGAAGAAAATGGACGGAAGAAGAGCAAGGGCAGGAATCAGAAAAGCTGCCGATCGGCGGAAAAGTGCCACCAGAAGCAGCAGAAGATTGATCAGGGCCAGCGGGATATAGTACAGTCCGAAGAAAAAAGGCACCCAGAAAATCCGGGGACTGACATACACCGACAAATATGATATGCAGAGCATTAAAGCTGCAAGCACAAGAATGGCCCGGAAGATGAATTCTCCCGGAGACATTCTGCGCTGTTTGGAGGAAGGACTCTTCCTGCGACGCGGCTCCGCTTTTTTTATCACCTTGACCATCAGTAGTATAGCCTATTGTCCTTTTTCCAGATAAGTATAAGTATGAGGCCGAAGAGCATACCGCCCAAGTGGGCGAAATGGGCCACTCCGTCGTGGGTCCCGAGGAGCCCGGTGACAAGCTCGATTGCAGCGAAAATCACCACAAACCACTTGGCTTTCAATGCTATAGGCGGAAAGATGAGTTGCAGGATGTTGTTGGGATAGAGCATTCCATAGCCCAGAAGTATGCCGTAGATGGCGCCGGAAGCGCCCACGGTCGGAACCCCCATAAGCCGATAGGCCGCCGCCATCTGTTCGGAAGCGAGAAAACCGCTGATCTGGAAATGCAGGATGAGGTCGTGGCAAAGGCCGGCGCCGATGCCGCAGACAAGATAGAACAGGATGAACCGCTTGCTTCCCCAGACCCGCTCCAGCGCTATGCCGAAAATCATAAGGGTGTACATATTGAAGAATATGTGCCAGAATCCGCCGTGCATAAACATATAGGTAACTATCTGGTAGGGCTTGAAATATGGTGACTCGAAGGCGAAAAGCGAAAACCGGTTGTACATCGAGTCTCCGACCAGCCAGGTGCCGATTGCTACAATTATGTTGATGATTATCAGATTCTTGACCACCGGAGTCATCATACTCCATATGCCGGGTCTTCCATTATAGTAACTCATAATTTCTTTTCAAGTTCTTCAATAGGTATTATTGCAATGCATCTGTGGCCTTCGGGCGAAAGATTGGGTTCGCGGCAGGCAAAGAGCTTGTCCACAAGCATTTGCGCTTCTTCGGCCCCGACCTCACGGCGACGGGCTGAGGCTGCGGAGGCACGTGCAAGGCGCACTGCCGTAAGATGGCGGTAGTCGTCCACCACGACGTCGTCGCGCAGGGCGGCGATAAGGGCATCTACGCTCTCGCGGATGGATTCGCCGTCGAGGCTCACCCCTTGCGGAACGCCATAGACCACGACCGAGGTGCCGCCAAAGTCGCGGATGTCGAAGCCCAGCTGCGAGAGAAGGTCGGGCTGCTCAAGGACGGTGAGGTAGTCCTCGCGGCTGAGTTCTATCTTTTCGGGGAAAAGGGTGGAGCGGACTTCCGGGGTGCCCTCCGCCACAAGGCTGTAGTACTGCTCGTAGAATATGCGCTCGCGGGCGCGGCTTATGTCGATGAGCATCAGTCCGGACTTTGCGGGGGCGACTATGAACCTGCCGTGCAGCACAAGAAGTTTGGACTGCGGCGCAGCGGTTAGGGAGCTGCCGAAAAGGGACGGCTGTCCGGCGGCGGAGGCAGATACGGGCGCCGGCGCCTCCGAAACGAAGCCCTCCGGCGCTTCGAACGGATTGAAAAGCGGGTCGAAGTCTATCCGCGGGGGGACTATGCCGCGCGGGGCAAAGCCGCCGCCTGCCACGGCGCCGCCGCCGGAAGCAACGGCAGCTCCGGAAGCCCCGGAAGCCCCAAAAGCCCCGAACGTCGGAATCTCCGGCGCTCCCTGCATATCGAAATCGATGCTGGGAGTGAAGTCGTTCTTGCCGAGAGCCTCGCGGACGCAAGCCATAAGTATCTCAAACACAACGCCTTCGTCTTCAAACTTGACTTCTGTCTTGGCGGGATGTATGTTGACATCGACGTTTTCGGGAGCGGTCTCCAAATAGAGGAAATAGGTCGGAACTGCGTCGGGCGCAATGAGTTTTTCGTAGGGCCGGCACACTGCCTTGTGGAGCAGCGGCGAACGGAAATATCGGCCGTTGACAAAGAAAAACTGGTTGCCCGAGCGTTTGTGGGCGTCCTGCGGGTTGCCTATGAAACCGCGGACCTTGACCACCGACGTATCGACGTGGACCTCGACCATCTCCTTGGCGATGTTCATTCCGTAGATGTCGCGGATGCGCTGCTTGAGATTGTCCACGGGCCTGAGATTGTGGAGTTCCTTGCCGTTCGAACTGAGCTTCAGCGAGATGGCCGTGCGTATGAGGGCCACCCGCAGGAACTCCTGCACAATGTTGCGCAGTTCCACGGCGTCGGACTTGAGGAATTTGCGGCGGGCCGGGACGTTGTAGAAAAGGTCGCGCACCTCCAGACAGCAGCCGTCGGCGCACTGGCACGGTTCGGCCGAAACTATCTGAGACTGAGCGGCTTCCACCCTCGTTCCCACTTCGTCTCCACGGCGTTTTGTGCGAAGAGTGACGTGGGCCACGGCGGCAATCGAGGCGAGGGCCTCGCCTCTGAAGCCGTAGGTCATTATCTTTTCGAGGTCTTCTGCGGATGAGATTTTGCTGGTGGCGTGACGCTCGAAGCAGAGCACAGCTTCCTCGGCCGACATTCCGCATCCATTGTCAACTATCTGAATCTGAGTGCGTCCGGAGTCTGTGACAGACACCGAGACGGAATCGGCTCCGGCGTCTATGGAGTTCTCTATCAACTCTTTTACAACCGAAGCGGGCCGCGAGACGACTTCGCCTGCGGCAATGAGATTGGCTATGTTGGGGGGTAGTACCTTGAGCATTAAGTCGGCGATGTTAGCTCATCAGAGGCACAAAAAGTTTGGCGATGTAGTAGGCCGCTATGAAGAGCACTATCATTGTGATTATCACGATGTAACCCTTGACTTTGGTGCCTCCTGCCTGACGGCGTTCGCCCTCGATGCCGCGGCGGTATGCCTCGCGTATGCTCAGGCCCGGGATATAGGTGCCGGTCTCGCTCTCCTTGGGGTGATATTTTTCTTCGAGCTCCTTGATATGCTCCTTGGTCTCGTCGTAGTAGCGGGGACGGTAGCTGTAAACCCTGTGCTTAGGTATGTTGAAAAAGGTCAGTCTGAACGCCATAATTTTGTGTTATTCGTTTGCCATTAGTTGCGACAAAGTTAATAAATATTTATTTTTGCCTTGCGATAAAAATTACTGCTTTATGGATTTTAGAATCGGAACAGGCTACGATGTTCACCAACTCGCTGACGGACTGAAACTTGTTTTGGGAGGCGCCGAGATTCCCTTCGAGAAGGGATGCGTGGCGCACTCCGACGGCGACGTCCTCATCCACGCCGTCTGCGACGCACTTCTGGGGGCTCTCGCCCTTGGAGACATCGGCCATCATTTTCCCGACACCGACCCCGCCTACCGCGGCATCGACAGCCGCGTCCTTCTTCGCAAAGTATGCGCCCTTGTCGCCGCCGAGGGCTGGCAGATATCCAATGTTGACAGCACGCTTATGCTACAGAGGCCGAAAATCGCACCCTACATTCTCCAGATGAGGCAGAATCTTGCGGAAGATATGGGGCTCAACATCTCGCGGGTCTCTGTCAAAGCCACCACCACCGAGCATCTGGGCTACGAAGGCCGCGGCGAAGGCGTCACCGCCCTTTCCACCGTCCTCCTCGTTGCAAGTGCTGACGCAGCAATTCTCTGAGATATTGTCCTGTGTAGGATCCGGGAACTAGAGAGACTTCTTCGGGAGTGCCTTCGGCGATTATCTGTCCGCCGGCGGCGCCTCCTTCGGGGCCGAGATCCACGAGGTAGTCCACCGATTTGAGGACATCCAGGTTATGCTCGATGATGACCACCGTATTGCCCTTGTCCACAAGCTTTTGCAGAACTCCCAGAAGAATCCGCACGTCCTCGAAGTGAAGGCCGGTGGTGGGTTCGTCCAGCAGATAGAGAGTGTTTCCGGTATCGCGCCGCGAAAGTTCGGCGGAGAGTTTGAGACGCTGGCTTTCGCCGCCGCTGAGGGTGGTGGCGGGCTGACCCAGAGTGAGATAGCCCAGGCCCACGTCTTCAAGGGTCTGGAGCTTCTGGGCAATTGAAGGAATGGGGGCGAAAAACTCGAGCGCCTTGGAGACAGTCATTTCGAGCACCTCGCTTATGTTCTTGCCTTTGTAGCGGACCGCCAGAGTGTCGGGTTTGTAGCGGAGGCCGCCGCACTCACAGCAGGTGACCTGCACCGTGGGCAGGAAATGCATCTCTATGAGCTGCACTCCGGCGCCCTTGCACTCCTCGCAGCGACCGCCTTTGACGTTGAACGAGAAGCGGTTGGCCTTGAAGCCGCGGACCTTGGCGTCGGGGGTTTCCTCGAAGAGGCGGCGGATGTCGGTCATAACGTCTGTGTAGGTGGCGGGGTTGCTGCGCGGCGAGCGGCCGATGGGAGTCTGGTCCACCTGCACAATCTTGTCGATGTTTTCTATGCCTTCTATCGAGCTGTAGGGCAGGACCGGGTAGAGCGAACGGTAGAAGCGGTTGCTCAGAATCGGCATCAGGGTTTCGTTGATGAGCGACGATTTGCCGCTGCCGCTCACTCCGCTGATGCCCACAAGCAGGCCGAGCGGAAGTCTGAGAGTCACATTCTTGAGGTTGTTGCCGCGGGCGCCGCTGAGGGTGAGGAACTTGCCACTACCGAGGCGGCGCTGCGCCGGAATTTCGATGCGGCTGACGCCCGAAAGGTAGTCCAGAGTGGTGGAACCCCTCTGAGCGGCGGCGGATTCGGGGCTGCCCGCAAAAAGCAGCTGCCCGCCGTGCTCGCCGGCTCCGGGCCCGAGGTCCACCAGAAAGTCGGCGCTGCGCATCATTTCCTCGTCGTGCTCCACCACCATCACCGAATTTCCGCGGTCGCGCAGGGCCTTGAGCGAATCTATCAGCTTGCGGTTGTCCCTCTGATGCAGGCCTATGCTCGGCTCGTCGAGGATGTAGAGCACATTGACAAGCCGCGAGCCTATCTGGGTGGCAAGCCTTATGCGCTGGCTCTCGCCGCCGCTGAGCGATTTTGTGGCGCGGTTGAGCGAGAGGTAGCTGAGCCCGACATCCCTGAGGAAGCCCACTCTCGACGAGAGTTCCTTGAGAATGTCTGCGGCTATGGTGTTCTGGCGGTTGCTGAGGCGGCCGGGCAGAGCGTCTATCCATTTTTGGAGAGCATCGATGTCCATTTCGGACACCTGCGCGATATTGAGGCCGTCCACCTTGAAGTTCAGCGCTTCGGCTTTGAGGCGGGTGCCGTGGCACACGGGGCAGACTTCCTCCTCGAGATAGAGTTCCTTGCGGCGGCCGCGGCGCTCGCTTTCGTCGTCTGAGCCGCCGGAGAGTTCGGCGAGGATGCCCTGGAATGTATCCATCTCTGTGTCAGAGCCTTCGCCTATGCGCAAAAGTTCGTCTGTGCCGTAGAGTATGGTCTGGAGCGCTTCGGGCGGAATCTCCGCTATCGGGCTGTGGAGAGAGAATTTGTATTTTCGGGCTATGGCCTCCAGATGCTTGAAGAGATTGTTGCTGCGCAGAGGACCGATCAGCTCGATTCCGCCGTCTGCTATGGAACGGCTGCGGTCGGGGATTATCTTGTCCATATCCACCTTCGCCACCATTCCCAGTCCGCGGCAATGCGGGCAGGCTCCCTGCGGAGAGTTGAAGGAGAATGTGAACGGCGCGGGGGCATCGTACGACAATCCGGTGTCGGGGCACACGAAATTGCGGCTGAGATGCTGCATCGCCGATTCGCCGAGCTTGAGAATGGCCATCGAGCCCTTGCCCTGCGAGAGCGCGGTGGTGACGGCAGATTTGACTCTCGGGCGGGATTCTTCGGACGGAACTATCTTGTCCACAACGAGTTCGACGAAGTGAATCTTGTAGCGGTCCAGCGGTCCGGCATCGGAGAGGTTTGTCATCTGCCCGTCTATGCGCACCTGATTGTAGCCTTTTTTCTGAAGTTGGTCGAAAAGTTCGCGATAATGGCCCTTGCGGCCTTTGACAACCGGCGAGAGCACCAGAATCTTTTCGCCTTCGTGCTGCCTGATTATAAGATCGACTATCTCGTCGTCTGTGTATCTGACCATCTCCTTGCCGCTCTCGGGCGAAAAGGCCTGGGAGGCGCGGGCGTAGAGAAGTCTCAGATAATCATATATTTCCGTTATAGTGCCGACTGTGGAGCGGGGGTTGCGTCCGACTGTCTTCTGCTCGATGGCGATTATGGGGCTCAGACCTTTGATTTCGTCCACATCGGGGCGCTGCATAACGCCTATGAACTGACGGGCATAAGACGACATCGTCTCCATATAGCGCCTCTGGCCTTCGGCATAGATGGTGTCGAAAGCAAGGGAACTCTTGCCGCTGCCCGACAGACCTGTCACGACAACAAGGCTGTCGCGGGGTATCTCAAGGTCTATGTTCTTGAGATTGTGGACTCTCGCGCCCTTTATCTCTATTTTTTCGCCTTCTGCCATTGTCAGTGCAGGAAGGGGTTGGTGGCGCGCTCGTAGGCGATGTCGGTGCGGGAACCGTGGCCGGGATAGACCGCTATGTCGCCGTCGAGCGTCATAAGCTTGGTCTCTATGCTCTCGAGAATCTGCTCGAGATTGCCCCCAAGGTGGTCTGTGCGGCCTATGCTGCCGGCAAACAGGGTGTCTCCGGAGAAGAGCACCTTTTGGGATTCGTTGAGATAGCAGACTCCGCCCTGGGTGTGGCCGGGAGTGGCTATGACTTTGAGACGGGTGCTTCCGAAACTCACTTCGTCGCCGTCCTCAATGTTTACGGCTTCGCCTGTAAATGCTTCTGTTTCAAGGCCGAGCATCTCGCTGTAGCGCGGCGCTCTCTCGAGCTGCTCCCAGTCTTTGTCGTTGAAATATGCTTTGATGCCCCAGAACTTGCAGGTTTTTTCGAGGCCGAGGACGTGGTCGAAATGGCAGTGGGTCAGAAGCACCTTGACGGGCTTGAGATTTTTTTCGCTGACAATGTGCTTGATCCTGTCGAACTCCTGTTCGCTGCAGAAGCCGGGATCGATGATCGCGCATTCGAGAGTTTCGTCCCAAAGAAGATAGCAGCATTCGCGCAGAGCATTGAAATATAGAGCTTTTATTTCCATAAATTCGTATTAAAGAATCCCAAAGTTACAAAAGATGTTGTAAATTTGCTCCCTGAAAAGATAAAACATACCCAGATTATGCATATAGCAGTCGCAGGAAACATTGGCAGCGGGAAAACCACCCTCACCAGGATGCTGACAGAGCATTTCAAGTGGATCCCCAAATACGAATCTGTCGATTTCAATCCATATCTCACTGATTTCTACAACGATATGGAGCGCTGGTCGTTCAATATCCAGATCTATTTCCTCAACAAGCGTTTCCTCGACGTCGTCGAAATCCGCAAGTCGGAAGACATCATAGTCCAGGACCGCAGCATCTACGAGGACGCCTGCATCTTCGCTCCCAATCTCCACGATATGGGCCTTATGTCCACCCGCGACTTCGAAAACTATGCTTCGCTCTTCTCGCTGATGTCCTCGCTTGTCAAGGCTCCCGACCTTCTTGTTTATCTCCGTTCGTCGATTCCCCATCTTGTGAGCAATATCCAGAAGAGAGGCCGCGAGTTCGAAAACAGCATCCGCCTGGACTACCTCAAAGGCCTCAACGACCGCTACGAAAAATGGATAGAGAACTATTCAGACGGCAAACTCCTTATTGTGGACGTCGATAAACTCCATTTCGAGGAGAATCCCGAAGATTTCGCCAAAGTCTGCGACCTTGTCGAAGCCCAGATCCACGGCATCTTCTGATTAGTCGGTGCGGATAAAAGGCATAAAAAAAGGCGGCCACGATTTGTGACTGCCTTTTTTGTAGCGGGATCCAGGATTGAACTGGAGACCTCATGATTATGAATCATGCGCTCTAACCAACTGAGCTACCCCGCCATCAACCCAAAAAAATATAAACAATGTTTTGAAAGAAACGGCGCCGCTGCGCGACGCTATCTTTGTTGAGGTAGACGGATTCGAACCGCCACTAAGAGGACCAGAATCTCTTGTGCTGCCATTACACCATACCTCAGTATTGGGGCTGCGCCCCCTGCCCCCGCCGCTCCGGGCTTTCTATCGCACAGGGGCTAACCCTGCTCGCCCTCTCGCTAGCGCCCGACGGCGCTTTTTTATTCTCGTAAGCGACGAGTTGTCGGCTTTGGGACTGCAAAGATATGTAAATTTTTTATATCTGATTCTTTTTTTCTAAAAAATATTTTGCATTTCCGGGTTAGTCGAGGGTCCACTCGCAGCCGTCTTTGGTGTCTTTGATGGAGACGCCGAGGGCTTTGAGGGAATCGCGGATGCGGTCGCTTGTGGCCCAGTCCTTGCCGGCTTTGGCCGAAGCGCGCACATCGAGGACCATCTGCATCAGGCCGTCCAGAAGTTTGCCGCTGCCACCGGCCTCCGCGGATTCGTCCTTGAGACCGAGAACGCCGGAGAGAATCGTCCCGAAAAGTTCTTCGAGAACTGCCTTGTCGGAGGCCGAAATCTTGAGAGTCTTGTCCTTGACGCTGTTGATGAGGCGGACGCCCTCGAAAAGTGCAGAAAGGGCATTGGGAGTGTTAAGGTCGTCGCAGAGGGCGTCGTAAACGGCTTCGCGGATTTTGGCAATCTCGGGCGAAACTGCATCGCCGCCGGAGACGGGAAGATTCCGAAGATCCTTGGCGGCCAGCATTATGCGTCTGAGGCCTTTCTCGGCCGCCTGCAGGGCTTCGTTGCTGAAGTCCAGAGGGCTGCGGTAGTGGGCCTGGAGTATGAAGAAACGCACTGTCATTGGGCTGTAGGCCTGCTGGAGAATCTGGTGGCTGCCGCTGAAGAGCTCGTCGAGGGTTATGAAGTTGCCCAGGGACTTGCCCATCTTCTGGCCGTTGATGGTTATCATATTGTTGTGCATCCAGTAGTGGACGCCGCCCTTGCCGCGCGAAGCGGTGTTCTGCGCCAGTTCGCATTCGTGGTGGGGGAACATAAGGTCCATTCCGCCGCCGTGGATGTCGAATTCCTCGCCGAGATATTTTTCGCTCATCGCCGAGCACTCCAGATGCCAGCCGGGGAAGCCCTCGCTCCAGGGTGAAGGCCAGTGCATGATGTGCTCGGGAGCAGCCTTTTTCCAGAGGGCGAAGTCCAGAGGAGATCGTTTGTCGCTCTGGCCGTCGAGATTGCGGGTGCCCTCGAGGGTGTCTTCGAGATTGCGGCCCGAAAGCACACCGTAGTGATGCGACTGGTTGTATTTGGCCACATCGAAATAGACGGAGCCGTTGCTTTCGTAGGCGAAGCCTGCTTCGAGAATCTTCTTTACAAGATTTATCTGCTCGATGATATGGCCCGAAGCCCTGGGTTCGATGGATGGAGGAAGCACGCCGAGACGGCGCATTGCTTCGTGGTAGCGCAGGGTATAGGTCTGCACCACCTCCATAGGCTCGAGCTGCTCGAGACGGGCCTTCTTTGCAATTTTGTCTTCTCCGGCATCGGCGTCGTTCTCCAAGTGCCCAACGTCTGTGATGTTGCGCACATAGCGCACTTTGTATCCGAGATGGGTCAGGAACCTGAAAAGCACATCGTAGGTGATGCCGGGGCGGGCGTGGCCCAGGTGAGCGTCTCCATAGACTGTAGGGCCGCAGACATAAAGCCCCACGCGGCCTTCGTTTATGGGTTTGAAAACTTCCTTTGTGCGCGAAAGAGTATTGTAAAGATAGAATTGTTTCATAGTGCAAAGATAATAAAAAAACCTTGTCCGGACTTCGAACAAGGTCTTTTGTGGTGGAGATAGTCGGAGTCGAACCGACGACCCCCTGCTTGCAAAGCAGGTGCTCTAGCCAACTGAGCTATACCCCCGAATCGTTTGCGAGTGCAAAGGTACTGAAAATTTTTAAACTTCCAAATCTTTGAACCGCAATTTTTGCGGTAGTCCCTACTGGAGTTGAACCAGTGACCTCTACATTATCAGTGTAGCGCTCTAACCAACTGAGCTAAGAGACTATTATAATAAAGGAAAACAAAGCCAAGCAAGCTGAGCAAAGCCAAAGTCTTAAGTGTCAGCTC
>R18__coassemble_1665_pt1 | contig 21606 bp, 18 predicted proteins | sample R18__metabat2_high_PE_032 | metagenome-assembled genome bin R18
GCAGCCAAACGCCCTTCCAAGCCCGATTCACTGCCACGAGTGCCATATTTCCGCCTGCTTTTGACACTCGTGGCGGGTTAATGCTGGAACTCATCTTTTCGCGGCGGTGGGCCACGACGAACGGCCTCTGAGAACGTATTTCGATGATTTTTCGCGCCCTACCCATCAAAATCGTGGGTAGGGCACGAGCATAACGCCTCAGACCGCCGCTGGATGCGGCCTGCCGTGGCCCACTGCCGCGAAAGATGCCCGAACAGGTCGGGCATGACGTGGAGTCACAGGTCGGGCATGACGCGGAGTCACAGGTCGGGCATGACGCGGAATGGAAGCGGATTATTGCCACGACACACACGTCAGAACGTTCATAGCTGTGTCGTGGCAGGAAAACAGCCGATTTGGTCGAAAACATTGCCACGACACGAACGTGAAACCTCTCTCGTCTGTGTCGTGGCTGATGGCTTTTGCGGAAGACCCCCTAACAGGGTCGGAATCTATTCAGTAGCGGCTTCGACCTTCTTCATTATGCTGAACATGACGATGGCGCTTATTAGGCAGAGGGCGATGAGGATGCCCCAGTTGGCCATAAGCGGAATCTTGTTCCAGAGCATTGAAGGAATGGAACTCAGGTAGTTGCCGATGGCGGTGGCGCCGAACCAGCAACCCATCATAAGGCCTTTGTACTTGGGAGGAGCCACCTTCGAGACGAAGGAGATGCCCATAGGCGAGAGCAGAAGCTCGGCGAAGGTGAGGGTGAAATAAGTACCCATCAGCCAGCCGGGGCTCAAGACGCTCTGAGTGCCTTCGCCAAGATCGCAGGGCGAAGTCAGACCGAACGAAGCGATTGTGATGACCACGAAACCGAGGGCAGCCACAAGCATACCGAGAGCGATTTTCTTGGGAGCCGAAGGTTCCTTGCCCTTGGCAGCCAAAGCGCCGAAGATTGCGATGCTGATAGGAGTCAGAGCCACCACGAAGAACGGGTTGAACTGCTGGAAATCGGAAGGCTGGGCAGCGATGGGGTCTGCCATCGAAGCGTAAAGGGCATATGCACCGCCCCAAAGAACAAGAGTTACCAACCCGCAGATAACGCGCGACTTCGAAGACTTGCTCTGGAATGTGGCGAACAAAGTGTAGATAGACACTGCGATAAGAGCCAACGACCAGATATTGAAGCCGATACGCATAGGACCGCTGACGCTAAGATCTGTATATTTCTTAGCAAAGAATGTAAGGGCCGAACCGTTCTGATGGAAAGCCATCCAGAAGAAGATAACCACTGCGAACACCAGGAAGAGAGCGGTCATACGGCTCTTGGTCTGGGCGGGAGTGAGTTCCTCGACGGGCTCGGAAGCCGCTTTGGCCTGCTTGACATTGACATCGGCGTGTTTCCACCACGAGCGTGTGCAGAAATAGATGGCAACCGACAGAATCAGAGAGATGCAGGCAACTCCGAAGCAAAGTCCGTAGGCGCCGCTGAGAGCCTCGAGATATGCAGGATCTGTGCAACCGGCGTCGTAAACGAAGCCGGCCTTGCCGAGCTGCCAGTTGGTGATTGACTTGGCCATCGAAGGAGCGAACATAGCGCCGATGTTGATGGCCATATAGAACAGACTGAAGGCGCTGTCGCGTTTTGCGGCATACTGCGGATCGTCGTAGAGATTGCCCACAAGCACCTGCAGATTGCCTTTGAAAAGTCCTGTGCCACAGGCCACAAGAGCAAGTCCGCCGAACATCACTAGTTTGCCCACGATGTCGGCCGAAGTGGGCATCGCCAGACATAGATATCCGATGAACATCACGGCGATACCGATGGTGACGCATTTGCCGTAGCCTATCTTGTCAGCCAGAATACCGCCCACCATAGGCATAAAATAGACTCCTGCAAGGAAGATGGCATAGACCTGGCCTGCAGTGGCTTCGCTCCAGCCGAACTTGGCCTGCATGAACAGTGCGAAGATGGCGAGCATCGTATAGTAGCCAAAACGTTCTCCCGTATTGGCCAAAGCGAGGGCAAACAGCCCTTTGGGTTGGTTCTTGAACATATGTCGGAAAGGTTTAGATTATCTTGATTATGTGTGAGAATCCTGTGATGTCAAAGACTTCCTTGACCTGGGGCTTCATATTTTTCATAACCAGACTGCCTGCGCGCGAAGAGACGCTCTTCTGAAGCATAAGGAACATTCTGAGTCCCTGGCTTGAAGTATATTCCATTGAAGTGCAGTCCATCTCGATATCGGGAGATTCACCTTCCATCAAAGGAGCTATGTCCTTCTGGAAATCAGCCGCATTGGTTGTGTCGAGGCGTCCTTCGAGGGTCACAAGAGTCTTCGACCCTTCTTTTGTTATCGTAACATTCATATCTCTCTTGTATTTTATAGTTTCTTTTTCATTGTAAGGATGTTGCAGCCATCTTCGTAGGTGTAGTCAATGCTGTCCATAAGCTGTTTGCACAGGAAAATGCCGAGGCCTCCTATCTGTCTGTCTTCCAAAGCGGCAGTGACGTCGGGATCGTCCTTGGCAAGGGGATTGAAGGGCACTCCGGCGTCCTTCAGGACAATTGTCAGAAAAAGTTTGTCGGCATCGAGCGAAGTTCCGACCTCGATCCAGCCGAGGCCGCCTTCGTAAGCATAGCGCACAACGTTTTCCACAGCTTCTTCGATGGAGAGCCTTATCTTGAACTGAAGCTCTTCGGACTGCGGGATATCGGGCGAAGCCATCAGATAGTCGATGATTTCACCGCACTTATCCACTATGGGGTCAAATTTTTTTGTCATATCTTGCTGAGTAATAATTTATCTATGGGTTCCCTCATATAAGGTTTCATTCCGCCAATGTTGGCGAAGAAGATGAGAGGCAGAGCCGCATACGGAGAAATGAGGGCCTCGGCCTCTTCAAGGGATTTTTCGCCTCCGTAGTATTCATCCACGAAGTATTTCCAGACCTCGGCTATTTGAGCGTTTGAGATATGGAAAAGATCCCGGGTCATCCACTCGGGATTGCAGTTGCAGGCGAGGTAGAACATTCCGAGGTCGAAGAGAGGATTGCCGTAGCGGAAGTCTGCAAGGTCTATCCAGTAGTCCTTGACTCCGTCTGTGATGAGGTTTCCTATATGGAGGTCGCCGTGGAGGCAGGTTGTCTCCTGAGGCACGGCTTTTATAAATGCTGTCAGTTTCTCTTTCTCCTCGGGAGTGAAGTCGCCGGAAATGTCCACGACCTTGAGATAGTGCTTGACTGCTGAGGGGAACACATTGCAGTTGCAGGGGGTGGAATGGAGCTTGCGGACAGCGCGGGCGAAGCTGCGGGCAAATTCTTCGAGACGAGCGGGTTCGTCGGCGATGGAGCGGGAGTAGGATTTTTTGGGAGAAATACGTTCGAACTCGACCCCTACCCTCTTGCCGTCTGTGACCATACGCAAAGCTCTGGGAGTCACGAGACCCATATTTGTGACAGCTTGAGCGCAGGTGTATTCCTTGAAGGCTTCGGCAAAGGGCATAAAGGGTTCGTTGAGCTTCATCATACGCTTGCCGTCCTTGTGATTGAAACTCTGGGCATTATGGCCCTCGCCGCTTCGGACGTAGTCGTCGAGATTGATGAGTTCGGGCTCTACAGCTGCGAAAACTTCGTCTATGAGGCGGCTGAATTCTTTATAGGCGTGAGTGTCGGCGAGCTCTGAAAGAGAGCTTGCAAGGCCGCGATAGTGCCAGGCGTGGTCGGGGCGGCCGCCGGGAGCGTGGAAGCGGTCCCAGAGTTTGTCGCCGAGCTCTTTGTAGTCGCGGGCTATGGCTCTCATATTCGAAAGCTTGTCGCCGAGAGCCACTATCTTGCCATCGTACGAAGCGGCGGCAAGACGGTCTATGGCGGCCTGTTTGCGAGACCTCCAACTGTCTGATTCAGAAACTCCCGCGACGGGAGTGTCGCTTTCGGAAGCCACCAGCGAGGAGACACGTTCGCCAAATTCGCGGCGGATGTCCTCCAATGTGACATCTGTGTCCTCGACGGTGTCGTGAAGCGCGGCGGCGGCGAGAAGTTCCTGGTCGGGAGTTATTGTAGCGACAATTTCCACAGCCTCCAGAGGGTGGACAATGTAAGGGAAGCCCTTGCCGCGCCGCTCGGTATTGGCGTGGGCTTTCACAGCAAAAATTATGGCCTTGTCGAGCAAGGCGGTATCCATAAATTTATTTCCCATCGGCTAAAATTTTTATCATTGATGGCAATTCAGAAACTCTCTTGAAGAGTCTCTGAGCAGAATTTTCGTTGTATGGTGAAGGGCCGTCAACTGCATCGAGAAAGACTCTGAGGCCCACAGCCCCGCCGTGCTTGCCCACCATATAGCAAAAGCACAGATTCTGGAGAGGAAGGGTGGACGAGATGATGTCGAGGTCGGTGCCGCTGAGCTGATGCAGGGCGAGCTGATAGGCGGCCTCCGAATATTTGGCCTTCATTCTTTCGAGGTCGCCGAGAGTCTTGATATGCAGGACATCGATGAGCGGACTGAGGAAATACATTCCGTTGACCTGCTGGACCTCGGCCTGGTTGATGTCGGAGATACGCCGCAGCAGCTCGGAGAACGGATTCATTGCAAGATAGTTGCGGAATGTGTCGCCGTTGAGCTCCACTTTGTCGAAATCGCCGTCTGCCACAAGCTGCTCGACCTTGCGGCGGTATTCGTTTATGCCGCGGCGGATCTGGCAGAATTCTTCGTCGGCAAGCTCCAGGAGACCGGCAAGACGGAAGATGGCCCTGCTGTATTCCGAAGGAATCTCAACTCCGCTTTTGTAGCCGGTGTCGTGATTCATATTGGCCCAGGCGTGCTGGAGGGTGGTACGCATCTGTATCTCGAAACGGATGTCGTTAAGTTCTGGCATCTGCCCGTCTGAATACAGACGCTGCGGAATACGGCAAATGTAGTGCAGAGACATATAGCCGAAGGAATCCTTGGCCAGAAGCTTGCGCTTGTCCACGGAATTGTCCCAATCCACGTCGAACAAAGACTCCACAAGAGCGGCAATCTTGTCAACTTCATCTTTGTAGAAGGTGACGATGCGGGCTCCGAGAATGTCTGTTATGTCGTCGAGGGTGTGGTATTTGTGGCCTTTGATTTCGAGTTTTCCGGCAAGGCTTTCTTCTGTCTTGACGCGCGCAGAGACTGCAGTGACGAGTATATTGTTGTCGGAAAGGCATTTCTCGAGGGTCGAGACAACCACTTCCTTCATTTTGTCAAAGCAGGGGAGTTTCTCGCGATATTCGTCGAGAATCATCGTGCAATGGAGGTCGAGTCCGTAGTCTTCTGTATTTTCCTTAGCCATAACCGCAAAAACTTACAACTTGTAAATATAACAATAATGAGAGTTTATTCCAAATATTTGTCCCGGAGCATCCGCATATCGTCCTTGTCAAAAAGCAGGATGTCGGTCAGATACGATTCGAGCGAGCCGTATTTGGAGTCTATCTCGCCGAGCACCTTCACAAAGTTCTCGGTGGACACGCCGATAAAGGCCCGGATGGTCTCGCGGAAAGCGTCGGTGGCTCCGCCGGAGGCATCCGCCAAAGCGATTGCATCGGCCACTTCCGTTTCATAATACTCGTTGGATATATCGAAATCCCTGACAATCAATTCTTTGTCAGCGCCCAAAGCAGCCAGCAGATAAGCCGCTCCCATACCGGTGCGGTCTTTGCCCTGAGAGCAATGCCAATAGACGGCACCCTCGGGATTGGTTGCAACCATCTGAAGGAAAGAGGAATACTGCAACTGGGAGTATTCGTTGTAAACAAGGTCGGGATAGAGATTGCGCGATGCCTGCAGGACCGCCGGCTCGGAGGAGTGCTTCAGAAGGAAGCCCGGGAGGTCGCGGTAGGCCTCGTGAGGAAGTGTCGAACCAAGAAGGCGGTTGGTGTCCATATCCATCGTTGGAAGCCAGATGTTCTCGGCGCCGGGAACCTCGAGATCGGGAGCGTACTCTCTCTCTTCCTGTGTCCTGAAATCGAAGACTTTGGCTACGTGGAACTCCTTGGAGAGACGCTTGATGTCTCCGTCAGTGGCACGTCTGAGGCGGCCGCCGCGCAGCAGCGCCCCGTGCCTGATGCGCCGGCCGTCGGACATAAGATATCCGCCCAGCTCGCGCACATTGACAATGTGCTCGAATTCAATGGATTGCGTGCTAAAGGAGTATTCTTCCATCGCACATTACGTTTTTGATGGCCCTGCTGTCGGCGGAATAGACCCAGTTCGACACAAGATTGTGGCAAGGCTGCATATTTATGTCCTGCATATCCACAAAAACGGCGTCGGCGAGCAGGCCTTCGCGGATTTCTCCCGCATCGAGGCCGAAGGCTTCCGCACCACACCGGGTGGCCCAGCGGAAGACCTCCTCCGCCGGCAGGAGTGCGGGGTCGCCGCTGCTGACCTTGGCGAGCAACGCAGCGAATTTCATAGCCTCGCGCATATCGAGGTTGTTGCCGGAACTCGCGCCGTCTGTGCCGAGGGTGATGCGGCAACCGGCGTCCATCAGCGTGCGGTAGGGGAAAATGCCGGAGGCAAGCTTCATATTCGAGCAGGGGCAGTGCGAAATGGAGACCCCGCGCTCTGCCAGGATTGCAGCTTCTTCGTGGTCAACATGCACCACGTGGGCGGCTATGACATCGGGGCCCAGGAAGCCCAGCGAATCGAGGTAGCGCACCGGGGTGGTGCCGCGCAGCTTTTTGCAGTCCTCCACCTCCTGCAGGGTCTCGGCAAGGTGGATGTGGAGCCTGAGGCCCTTGCTGCGCGCGATTTCGGCACACTTGACAAGGAGGTCGCGGCCCACGGTGTAGATTGCGTGCGGGGCCACCGTCAGGCTTATGCGCCCGCCGGTAGGGTCCTGCCACTGCTCCATAAAGGCCAGTTTGTCAGCCTGCTGGGCCTTGGAGTGCGACTCCATGAAGGTAATGCCGAGCGCTGCGCGTATGCCGAGCCTGTCCACCACCTCAACCGTACGTTCTATATCGAAATACATATCCGAGAAGAACACGCTTCCGCTTTTAATCATCTCTTTCACAGCTATTTCCGAGCCTTTGTGAATGTCGTCGCCCGTCATCTTTGCCTCATAGGGCCATATGTATTCATTGAGCCATTTCTGGAGAGGCATATCGTCGGCGTAGCCTCTCAGGAGGGTCATTGCGGCGTGGGTGTGGGTGTTGTAGAATGCAGGGAGGATGGCTGCGCCAGCGGCGTCGAAAGCGGCGTCGGAGGGCGTCGCTGCGTCAGCCCCTATCTTCTTGAAACGGCCGTCTTCGACCAATATGTTTTGAAGGATTCCCTCGTGAAGGGCGTTCTTGATAAGCAGTGTTTTCATCGGGAGAAATGTTTAATAGTATTTGACGTCGTGACCTTCGAGAGCCGAAAGCAAATTATTGGCCATACGGCTGGCGCCGAAGCGGAAATAGCGTTTGTTGAGCCACTCCGCGCCCAGAATTTCTTCCACTATATTAAAATAGGTCACGGCGTCTTCGGGAGTGGAAATGCCTCCGGCGGGCTTGAAGCCAACCTTTATGCCTGTCTTTTTGTAGTAAGTCTTTATGCAGCTGCACATTATGCGGGCTGCCTCGGGAGTTGCGGCGGGCTGGGTCTTGCCGGTGGAAGTCTTTATGAAATCGGCTCCGGCCTCCATTGCGAGGAAGGAGGCGTCCTCTATGAGACTCTGCTGGCCGAGGGCGCCGGTCTCAAGAATCACTTTGAGGATTGCCGACGGATTTATGGCTTTCACCGCCTTGCCGATTGTTTGGATTTCGTTCTGGGCAGCGGCAAAGTTCTTTTCAAGGAAACTGTTGTGCGCCAGCACGATATCCACCTCGTCGGCGCCGTCTTCGACTGCTTTTGTGCATTCGAGGACCTTGACTTCGAGAAAACTCTGCGATGCGGGGAAGCAACCGCCCACTACCGTGACGTGAAGGTCTTTGTCCGGACGGTTTTCGGCCACTGTCTTTGCGAAATTGGGATAGACGCATATCGACGCCGGCAAAGGGTACTGCGGATAGCTGTCGTGAAACGCCGCAGTCTTTAGAACCATCTTCTTTATTTTCTCGTAAGTATCTGTCCCATTGAGGGATGTGAGATCTATGAGGCCGAGTGCCTCTTTATATATCTGACTTGCTTCCATTATTTGAGTTTTTCTTCGAGTTGTTTGAGATCGTCCGGGTTGAGTTTGCGTTCCCTCGAGCGTTTGCGCTTGGGTTTGGTGGTGTCGGCGGCTGCGGCTGCGGAGGTGTCGGCGGCGGGGGCAATCGTGTCTGACGGTGCGGCCTCGGAATGTTCTTCCTTGTCTATAAGGATTTCCTTTTCGGGTTGCTCGGCAGGCGCGTTGAGGGCTTCCTGTTCCTCCTCCAGACGCTGCTTTATCGATTCGAATATTGCTTTATATTCGTCTATATTGGCTATATAATACTCTATTGAAGATCTGACCTCCTCGACTGTATATCCGTGTCTTTCAATGACTTCTGTATATACTGCCATAGAGTCGGCCCCGCGCAGCATATGGGTGTTGCGGTCCAGACAGGCATCGGCTATGACTATGTCGTAGAAAAGAGACTGCATCTCTTCGGGCGGGATTGCCTCGACCTTGGGAGCACAGGAGGCCGCCAGCATCGCTATTGCTATGATTGATGGAAATATTTTTTTCATCTTTTATGCGAGTCGTAAAAAATATCTTACAAAGTTAGTAAAAATTGCCTTAACTTTGTCATATTATGGGTTCACAATCAGAAAGCACCGGATTTTCGGCTCTACTCGCCCTGATTGCCGCAGCATCCTGTGCCGCCGGCATTGCCGCCCACGGTTCTCTCGAGATGTGGCCCTCGATGCTTGCGGCTGCCATATTGTTGCTGTGCACCGCCCTCGCCGTGAGCTTTCTCTGCCGCGCATTCCCTTTCTCCGCATCGGTTTCGGCCGCCTTTGTCTTCATTGTGCTGGCCACCTGCAACGTGCACGCACTGCTGTTTGACACTCTCCACATTGCCGCGCTGCTCTACTGCCTCTCGCTGGCGAGCCTGCAGGACACAAAGAAGATGCAGTCCAACCCCGGCAACATTGCGGCGGCCGGATGCCTGCTGTGCTGCAGCAGCTTCTTCTTCCCGCCACTGGTCTGGATGGCGCTGCCCTCATTTTTTCTGAGCCTTCTCTTCGCCGGCGACAAAACCCGCCATACAGCCGCCTACCTTGCCGGAATCCTTCTGGCGCTGATGGTCTATGCCGGCATCAAATACCTGATGGGCGGAGCGCCCGCGGCGCTCACCTCGCTGAGCGGATATGCCTCCGGCATTGTCACCCCCGCCAAACCCACATTCCACATCACTCCGGCCGCGGCAGTGCGTCTCGCCCTGACATTCATCGGCACCGCCGCGTCTGCCGTTTTCATCCTGCGCGACATAAAACGCTGTCCCAAACCGCGCTACATCGCGTCTGCCGATGCTCTGGCCTTTCTGGTATGCACTCCGGTCGTATGCCTTGTTTTCGGCGGCGATTTTTCTCTGCCTTTCGGACTTCTGATGTCTGTTCCCGCATCGGTCCTCATCGGGAATTTCCTCTCGCAGCACCGCCTCTCCTCTGTCGGAAAAGCGCTTGTCGCGCTGTTCGCAGTCGTTTTGGCCATCGAAAGAATACTTTTGCTGATAAATTAAATTCCATACACAATGTTCAAGAAAATCATCACCTCCATATGCATCATAGCAGTCGTCGGACTGCTCGGCTGGGGATACTTCCATTTCTATTTCGTCTGGGGCGAAGGAGTCCGCAGCGGAGAGCTCAACTATGTGGTCTATAAAGGCATAGTCTGGAAAACCTACGAAGGCAAACTCATACAGACCGGCATCCGTTCGCAGGAAGGCGGCTCGGTGCAGTCCAACACCTTCGAATTTTCGGTCAAGGATGCCGACCTCGCCCGCCGGCTTATGACAGAAAGCGGCTCCACAATGCAGCTGCACTACAAAGAATACTACGGCAAACTGCCGTGGAGAGGGCACACACGCTACATCGTGGATTCTGTCGTGTCTATCTCTCCCAAGACACAATCCATTGACCAGCAGGTGATTTCGGAAATAGGGAATCTTATCCCGCAATAATGGGAGACCAGTCCACGGGGGCCACAACTTTTATAGGTTCCTTGCGGACGGGATGTATGAACTCTATGCTCCTTGCGTGAAGGCTTATGCCGCCGTCCTTGTTGGAACGGGGAGCGCCGTATTTGAGGTCGCCCTTGATGGGGCAGCCTATGGTCGAGAGCTGGCAGCGTATCTGGTGATGCCTGCCGGTAAGCAGTTCGACTTCTATAAGATGATACCTGTCAGTGTCTTGCAGAACTTTATACCTTAACCTGGCCTCTTTTGTGCCGGGTTTTTGGTGGTCGTAGGCGTAGGTTTTGTTCTGCTTTTCGTTGCGATATAGCCAGTGATGGAGTTCGCCCTCTGCCGGGGCGGGTCTTACGGCTGTCAAGGCCCAATAAGTTTTCCGGACGGCTCCTGTTCTGAATATTTCATTAAGACGTTCCAGACATTTTGATGTCTTGGCAAAGACTGCTATGCCGCTTACGGGGCGGTCGAGTCTGTGGGGCACGCCCATAAATACGCGGCCGGGCTTGTTGTCGCGCTGAGCAATGAATGCTTTGAGGGTCTCGCTCAAGGGTTCGTCTCCTGTCTTGTCGCCCTGGACAATCTCCCCCACCCTTTTGTTGATTACTAACAAATGGTTGTCCTCGTAGAGGATTCTTTGCTCAAGATCTTGTGCCTCTTCAGGCGATAATTCCCTGTAAATCATTTAGAATCTGACTCTTACGAAACCCTCTACGCCGCAGTAGTTGTACGAGATGGAGTATGGAATATTGTCGTCGCTAAGACTGAAGCGGTCGCTGGCCAGAAAACCCAGCACTACTCGCTGCTTGATGTCGTAGGATCCGCCTACAGTGGCATTATGGCCGTAAGCCAGACCCATTCCGCTGCTGATTGTCTGACCGTTCTCGTCGTTTGCGTCATATTGTCTTATGACATTGAGCAGATTGACATTGGGAGCATACGATGCGTGAAGCAGGAACTTGCCCTGCTGAAACGAGAGATTGTAGCCATAGCCCACTCCGAGAGAAGCGCGGAATTGATGGACAGGCTGCATCACAATGTCAAAGTCCGTGACCATATTCTTCACTACAGTGCGATTGAAATCGGCTGTCAGATAGAAACTTCCGGCGCTCTTTTTCTGGATGAAGGTGTGTTGGCGCGTCACTGCATTTATAGAGAACTTCCTTGGATTGAACACGTAATATACGTTGAGGTCCAGGTGGTTGAAGTTGGCGGGAGTCCCCGTTCCGATGTCCTGGGTGTTCTGCTGCCAGTTGAAGTTGCCGCCAATCTTGTTGCCGTTGAGTCCGAGCGAGAAATTGCGGTCTATGTTCTTGTTCATACCGAAACTCCAGGCAACACCGAGACCTCTCCAGAAGAGAGCGACTATCGTTCGATTGTTGTATCCGCTCTTGCCCTCGATGCGATCTCCGCCGCCCAGATTGTATTTATATGTATTGAACTCACTGACATTGCTCACTTTCGCGCACCACGCGTACTTGGTAATCATCAGATAATTGGTGTCGCATTTCGATTCGATCGACCTGATTCGCCAGTCTTTGAATTTCTGAAAGAAACTCTTTTCCTGCTGAACTTCCTGCCCGGCGTCCTGCCCGGCGTCCTGCGCCATCGCCGCCGTGCAAACCATTGCTGCCACAACAGCCACAAATATTTTCTTCATAGTGTCTTTAGGTTTTGTAAGCACAAATATAGTAAAATATTTTACCATTTCCATCATAACCTACAATAAAGACCCCCGAACAGGTCGGGGGTGACGTACTTTTGGTCGGCCGTGGCGTCTATACAAAGCGCCGTCGGGCGCTAGCGGAGGGCGGGCAGGGATGGTTTTGTGCTATAGCAAGCCCGTAGCGGCGGGGTTTGGGGCAGGGCCCCAGTATTATAGTCATGCCCGACCTGTTCGGGCATCTTTTACTTCACTTCTTCGAAGTCGACGTCTTCGGGGGCGCTGGTATCGCTGCCGTTAGCGGAGCCGCCGTTCTGGTCTGCGCCGGGGTTGAAGCCTGCTCCGTTCTGGCCTGCACCGGCTGCCTGAGCTGCCTTGGCCATATCCTCGGACGCTGCGTGCCAAGCGTTGTTGAGGGCTTCTGTCGCGCGGTCGATATCGGCGATGTTCTGGCTCTTATGCGCCTCTTTGAGCTGTCCGAGAGCGGTCTCGATTGCGCCCTTCTTGTCAGAAGGAATCTTGTCGCCGTACTCTTTGAGGTTCTTCTCGGTTTGGAAAATCATCGCGTCTGCGCCGTTGATCTTGTCAATGCGCTCTTTTTCTGCCTTGTCGGCCGCCTCGTTTGCCTTGGCTTCGTCGCGCATACGCTTGATTTCGTCGTCAGAAAGTCCCGAAGAAGCTTCGATGCGGATTTTCTGCTCCTTGCCGGTAGCCTTGTCCTTTGCGGAGACATTGAGGATACCGTTGGCATCGATGTCGAAGGTAACTTCGATCTGAGGCACGCCGCGGGGAGCGGGAGTGATGCCGTCAAGGTGGAAGTTGCCGATGGTCTTGTTGTCGCGGGCCATAGAGCGTTCGCCCTGGAGCACGTGGATTTCGACCGAAGGCTGGTTGTCGGCAGCTGTCGAGAACACCTCGCTTTTGCGTGTAGGAATTGTGGTGTTGGACTCGATGAGTTTGGTCATAACTCCGCCGAGAGTTTCGATACCCAGCGACAGAGGAGTGACGTCGAGCAGAAGCACGTCCTTGACATCGCCTGCGAGCACACCGCCCTGGATTGAAGCGCCCACTGCCACGACTTCGTCGGGGTTGACGCCCTTGTTGGGAGCTTTGCCGAAGAATTTCTCGACTATTGCCTGCACAGCGGGGATACGGGTCGAACCGCCAACGAGGAGAACTTCGTCGATGTCCGAAGTGCTCAGACCTGCATCGCTCAAGGCCTTACGGCAAGGCTCGACTGTAGCCTGGATGAGGTCATCGCAGAGAGCCTCGAATTTGGCACGGCTCAGAGATTTGACGAGGTGCTTGGGAACGCCGCCCACAGCTGTGATGTAAGGAAGGTTGATTTCGCTTGTGGTCTGGTTGGAGAGCTCTATCTTGGCCTTCTCGGCAGCCTCTTTGAGTCTCTGGAGAGCCATAGGGTCTTTGCGGAGGTCCATTCCGTCGTTTTCGGCTGCAAATTCGCTTGCGAGCCAGTCGATGATCTTGTGGTCGAAATCGTCGCCTCCGAGGTGGGTGTCACCATTGGTGGATTTGACTTCGAACACGCCGTCACCGAGTTCGAGGATAGAGATATCGAAAGTACCGCCGCCGAGGTCGAAGACTGCAACCTTCATATCTTTGTTCTTCTTGTCGAGGCCGTAAGCCAGAGCGGCTGCAGTAGGCTCATTTATAATACGTTTCACGTTGAGACCTGCGATTTCGCCGGCTTCTTTTGTAGCCTGGCGCTGAGAGTCGCTGAAGTATGCGGGAACTGTGATGACAGCTTCCTTGACTTCCTGTCCGAGATAGTCTTCGGCAGTCTTTTTCATCTTCTGGAGAACCATTGCGCTGATCTCCTGAGGTGAATAGAGTTTGCCGTCGATATCGACGCGGGGAGTGTTGTTGTCGCCGCGGACCACTTTGTAAGACACTCTTTCCGACTCTTTTGTCACTCTGTCATATGTCTCGCCCATAAATCTCTTGATGGAGAAGATGGTCTTGAGAGGATTGGTGATGGCCTGGCGCTTTGCGGGGTCGCCGATCTTGCGCTCGCCGCCGTCTGCGAATGCCACGACCGAAGGGGTTGTGCGCTTGCCTTCGCTGTTGATGATTACTGCAGGCTCGTTGCCTTCCATTACTGCTACGCAGGAATTGGTAGTTCCAAGGTCTATGCCTATGATTTTACCCATTGTTTTAATCTCCTATATTTTAAATTATTATTGTCGAATCAGTTTGACTCTCACAATAACGAAGATTGTGCCACCGCTGCAAAGACTGACAATCTGGCAGATTTTGGTCGGTCACCCCCGACCGGCTCACACGCATAGGCAGGGCAGGTGGCGAACTATAGATGGGTGCTGACGCGATGTGTGCCGGAGCAGAGTTCGCGGGCGGGCTGGCCGGGGCCGGGCAAAGTCAGCGAGGCGGTGCATCCTTCGGGGATTGTCAGATCGACATTCAGAGCTCCGTCCGACTTGTGCCAGGCTACTCTCAGCAGACCATAGACAGTCTCCAGCGAGTATTCTGCCCAGTCAAGAGAGTCAGGGACATACGGCTTTATGAAAGTGTGTCTGTAAGCCGGAGCTTCGGGGTCGATCCTGACTCCGACGAGATTGCGGTAGAACCATACAAGGCCTCCTCCGAACATAGGGTGGTCGTGGCTGTGCATAGCGTCCCACTGCTCCCACATCGTTGTCGAGCCGCTTTTTATCATCTCGCCATAACTTGGGTAGTCGTCTTTGTGGAGTATCTCCCACGCGAGGTCGTCCAGACCGCATTCCGAGAGAACCTCGAAGAATACGCGAGTGGCCACGAAACCGCACACTATGTGATTGCCACGGGCGGCTATCTTCTCCCGAAGATCGGCAATCACACGTTCACGTTCCGCAGAAGGCACACCTATGCGAAGCGCCAGAACATCGCATTCGTCCTGCCCGTAGGAGCCTTCCGCCGGATCGTAGAACCGAGAATGGAAAGCCGAGGCAATCTTCTCTGCCAGAGCACGATACCGGGCAGCGTCGTCGCGAATGCCAAGGGCTGAGGCCATACGTGAAGTGTAGTCCGCGCACATCCACCACAGATAGGTGTGCATCACCTCCTGGCTCGGAGCCGTGAATGGAGGGACGTGCTCGCCGAGATTCATTATGAAACTGTCGTCGAACGCTTTGGAAAGCATTGTGCCATAGGGTGTTTCCCAGGTTGACATATAGTCTGTCTGGGCTTTGGCGGCGGCGTAGTGCTCAGAAAGAAGCTGAAGGTCGCCATAAGCCAGGTAGTATTCCCAGGGGATGATGGTCATAGCGGCGCCCCAGGCCACTCCGCCGCCGCATCCCGGCTCCCAGGGGGCTCCGTTGGGGACATATCCCGTGGAAGCATCCTGAGCATTCGAAATGTCTTTGAGCCATTTGTTGTAGAAAGCGCGGCCGTCGAAATTGTGCATCACCATCGCGCTTGCAATCTGACCGTCTCCCGTGTAAGGGCCTCTCTCCCTGTGAGGGCAGTCCGACGGCACTCCGCCGTGCATATTGTTCTTCTGCGTGCGGACCCATATCTTCGAAATTGCATTTATAAGCGTGTCCGAAGTGCTGAAGCCGGAATTCCGGCGCACGTCGGACGAAACGGCCTCGGCCACAACATCCGCCGAGGTCAGTTCGCCGGTCCAGTTCTCGATTGTGGCGCTATGGAACACATACCAGTCGAAATGTGGCGCATAGCTTCCCCGGCCACTGCCGCTGCAAACATAAACGCTCTCACCATTATAATTGTACGAAGCCTGAACCGTGCAATGATAATTTATACGCAAAGTGTCTCCGGCGGCTCCTTGGATATTCTTCAGGGATATTCTTCCGGAAATCTCCTCCGGGAATGTCACGAGATAGGATTTCTCGCCGGTTTTGGTGATGCTTGCGGGCTCAAAAGTCTCGATGACTTTGTCGCAAGGCCCCATCTGGGCGCGAAGATCGCCATCGGGAGCCTCACGCGGCACAGCCGCCACCCACGACGAATCGTCGAATCCTTCTTCGCACCAGCATTCTGTTTCATAACGTGCGTCATAGACCTCTCCGCCGAAGACATCGTTGTGTCTCACGGCGCTTTCCTTGACCTTCCAGCTTTCGTCCGAAACAACGGTTTCGCACGAACCGTCCTTGTAGCGGATCTCTATCTGCGCAATGACCCTCGGAGAACCGTAGCCGGCAGTCCAGATATGGGCGGAATTGAAAAAACCGTTGCCGAGTATGCAGCCCACGGCGTTGTCACCTTCGTGGATGAGGTCGGTGAGGTCGTACCCTAGATAGAAGACACTGTGGGCCTTGGTGTCAAGCACCATAGGAAGGCGGCGAAGGTCCATCCTCACTCGCCCGGTATAGTCTGTCTGATTGGGACTTAGAAGGTCGTCTCCCAGCCTGCGGCCGTTGAAATAAGGTTCGCAGTAGCCAAGGCCGGAGATGAACAGATGCGCAGACTCCACGCCGCCGCGTACCGTGAACTTCTTGCGGATCATAGGCGCCGGCGATGATGGAGCATAATTCTGGACATCTCCCACCGAAGGGTCGCCCTGCATTGTGGCATAGATCGGCAGCCCGCTTTGAATGTCGCGGGGCTCCTCGCCGTCCCAAGGCGCGCCTATCCAGCGGGCCTTCCACTGCGAAGCGTCGGAGTAGCCGGCCACCCAGCAGGCGGCGTCGCTCCACCGCGAAACCCTGCCCTCGGAATCCCAGACACGGACCCTCCACCAGAGGCGCTGAGCGGGTTCGGCCGCAGGTCCGCCGTAGTTCACAAAAGGCGCGGAAGCGGCCTCGACTCTGCCGCTGTCCCAGATGTCGGCCCTGCCGCTGCGCAGAGCACCGGCTGAAGATGCCACCTGCACCTGCCAGGCCACCTGGTTGAGGCCCGTGGCGCCTTCGGGCATAAGGTTTACCCAGCTCAGGCGCGGAGCGGGCACATCCACGGCCCCCGGATTTGTCTGATATTCACACATCAGCGACGCGGGAGAGAGCCGGCCGCCGGTGCAGGAGGCGGCTGTCAGAGCCATTGCTGCAGTGACCGCCGCTGCCGTCGCCAGAAAAAGGAGCCTGGACCGCATAAGCTAATTGTTTACTTTGTGCACGCCGGGGCCGAGGACGACGGTCTTGCCGCCGGGGAACACAACTTCTGCCGAAGTGCCTTCCGGCACGGTGACTTCCACCACGAGTTTGCTCTTGCCCTTGCGCAGGATGTTGACTGCAATCTCGCCGCAAACACTGCTCACGTGGCAGCCCGCCTGCTTGAGGTAGCCCATCTGCGGCCTGACGCGGAAGGTCTTGAAGCCTGGAGACGTGGGCTCGACGCCGCAGACCTTCTGCGAGAGAATGGTGAGCGGGCCGCCGGTCCAGCCGTGGTTGTAGGTGCCGCTGAAGGCGTGGATCATAGGTTCGCCGGGCTCGAGTTTACGGGTTTCGTCTATCCAGTTCTCGGGGAGGGTGGTCAGGCCGGGATAGTTCACCATAACCTCATAGCGCTTGCGCATACGGTCCAGGCCTTCATCGGCCGCATCCATAGCAAAGAGCGCCTCGAGCACGTATTTCTCCATATAGGGACTTGCGTGATATTCTGTCGTCAGGACCTTCTTCAGCTGCGGGTATTTGTCTTTGGAAGCCAGGCCGGAGACCACTGCAAGGGCATTGCCGCGGTCGTCTGTCTCGCCGTCATATTCGGGAGAGCGGTAGCAGCTGCCCGTCCAGAAACGTTTGTCGTAGTTCGCTTCTATTTTTCGCATCATCTGCGATATCTCTTCCACATCCTTGTCCTTGCCGAACCTCAAGGCAAGCTCTCTTTCGCTCTTGAGCGCAAGGTAGTACCAGGTGTTCTGCAGCAGAAGCTGATCTTTATGCTCGCCCCAGTCGCCCCAGAACCATCCGCCGTGACGAAGGATTGCCAGGCCGTCGGAGTCGGTCTGCCACACTTCGTGGAGATAGCGGCGCAGGCGGTCGTAGTGCTTCAGGGCCATAGAGAAGTCGTCGCCGTAGTAGCAGAGGGTGTAGATGCCGTACCAGCCGGTGGTGGCCAGGATCTGGCAGGGAAGTTCCTTGTTCCAGTTGCCGGCGGGAACCGGAGAATAGAGCACTCCGCTGCGTTTCTGCCAGCTGAAGATTTCGTTCAGGGCCTTGAAACCAAGCTGCGCGCTCTCGGGCGAGAGAGAATAGTATGCCTCGCCGAGTTCGTTGACGGCATCTCCCCACCACTGGCCCCTCTCACGGTCGGGGCAGTCCATATAGTTGTCTCTCATAGTGATATAGAGGGTGCGCTGGGCCCTTTTCCAGAGTTCGCTGAAGAAAGTGTCGTTGCAGGTGAATGGCTCGGTGAAGTCGCAGCCGTAGCCGGTCTCGCGATATTTGACTTCCTCAACCTCGACTCCTTCGGGGACTATGTACCAGACCTCGTGGCCGTTGAACCAGCCGAAATTCTCGTAGGCCTGCTCGCCGCTGCGGGTGATGAGTTCACAACGTACTGTGTGGCTTTGCCTGTCTATTGTATGGACATCGGTCATAATGCTGACAAGTTTGCCTTCTCCGTCGGATTTGAGTTTGATATAAGGTGTGCACTGGCAGTTGTAGGGAAGTTTGCAGACCAGGGTGTCGCCTTTCCACTCTTGAGATTCGTAGGGCTGGAGGCCATAGTCCTTCCACTGGGGGATGGGACGCTTGACCAGTTTGCCGAGCGACGAGTTCTCGACGTCGATGGGCATCACGGAGCCGAGTTTCCCATCGAACTCCGGCAGGTACCAGCCTTCTATCTCCTCGCGTGCGTCGAAGCGTATGTTGCTCTCGCTTATGCGGTAGTTGGGACGGGGATCGCCGGTCTCGCCATAAGCGCCATAGACCTTGCCCTGCCAGGTGAGGTCGGAGAGAATCTCGACGCCGTCTCCCTCGGCTTCGAAGAGGAGCCCGGCCGTACCGCTGCTGACGTGGCTGAAACCGTTGAGTCCGAAATACCAGGTGAGAACGGCTATAGTGTTGTCGCCTTCGTGCAGATAAGGAGCGATTTCAACTTCGTCATAGTACGATGCGCCCGGCTCGGGGCCGCGTTTGAGTCCTCCTTCGAAGACTGCCAGAGTGCCGTTTATGTAGAGCCAGTATTTGGAGTCGGTGGCAATCCTTGCCTTGACCGACCCCGGGACTTTTTCGATTTGGGCGGTCTTGCGCCAGATCATCCAGGTGTTGGGACGGCTCTGGTGATATTCGTGGGTGATGTATTGGCCTTTCCACTGGCGGGATTCCCCGCCGTTTTCGGCGTTCAATGAGGGCGCCGCCGCCAGAATCGCCGCGACCGCCGCCAGAATCAGATGTCTTGATGTCATATAATAAGTAGTGTTTGTTTCGTCGTGACTCCAAAGTTACGGATTATTTCCAAGATTGCAATTGAATCGCGCGGCGGAGAGGCCGGCGAGAGCGCCGGTGGAGAATGCTATCTGGAGGTTGTAGCCGCCGGTGTCGCCGTCGAGGTCTAAAACTTCGCCCGCGAAATAGAGGCCGGGGACCAGACGGGAGGCCATAGTCTTGGGCACAACTTCGCTCAACGCGACGCCGCCGGCAGTCACTACCGCCCTCTCATAACCTTTATAAGAAGAAATACGGAAACGCCAGTCCTTCAGGCTCTCCGCCAGATTTTCGAAGTTCAATCCCGGGCGAGCCGCCATAAACGGCCCGACAAGCTGCTGCGGCATAAGTCCCCGAAGAATGCCGCCCATACGCGGAGCTCCGGGCACAGAAACGACATCACGCGCAATCCGCGCAGCCAGTTTTGGAAGTTCCAGAGCGGGTTTCAGGTCCAAAGACAGTTCGACCTTCTGACCGTTCTCCAAAGCCCATACTGCCCGGCGGCTGACACGATAGCCGAGCGCGCCCTCGATGCCGTCTGAGGTGAACGACATCTCGCCGAGTTCTTCCTGCACGAGGTCGCGGTCCAAATAAAGCTTCAGAGCCACATTTTTCAGCTCCACGCCGACAAGGGAAAGATCATAGCCCGAAGGCATAAGAGCCGTGAGGCAGGGAAAAGTACGTGAAATCTTGTGCCCGGCCTCGGCGGCGATGGTGTAACCGTCTCCGGTTGAACCCGTTACAGGATATGAGCACCCTCCGGTGGCAAGAATCACCGCCGAACCGCCGCTCAAAAATCCGTCCACTTGAGAGAAATGCTCGATACGCGACTCGCGAACCACTACGCCCAGCTGCGACAGACGCCCGGAGAGAGCGTGGACGACATCGGCCGCGCGCATAGAAGCCGGAAACAATCTCTGTCCCTGTTCCAAAGAAGTTGCCACCCCGCAGGACTCGAAAAACTCCCGCACTGCCTCATTCGAGAAGGCGTGGAAAGCGTGCTTGAAGAACTGCGCATTGGGGTGGATATGGGGAGCGAACTCATTCCAAGGCCTCATATTGGTGATGTTGCACCGGCCTTTGCCCGTGAGATAGAGCTTGCGTCCGAGACGGTCGCCACGTTCATAAAGCACTACACGACTGCCGTCTCCAAGAGTCTCGGCGGCTTTGATTGCGGCCATCATCCCGGCAGGGCCTCCGCCAATTACTACTATATCAAACTCTTTCATAATCAAGCATTTATAACTCCGCTGCCAATCATTTCGCCATCTGGGGCATACCAGACCGCAAACTGTCCGGGGGTGATGCCGCGCTGAGGCTCATCGAAAACTATATATAGCCCTTCGTCCCGCAAAACCAGCACGGCATCCTGGAGCGGCTGGCGATAGCGTATGCGAACTTGATAGCGGCGCTCTTCCCCCACGGCCATTGCCAGATCGGGGCGAATCCAGTGGACTTCGTCGCCTCGGATGAAGAGAGCCTTGCGATAAAGCCCCGGATGGCTCTGACCCTCACCCACATAGATGATGTTGCGCTCCATATCGTTGGCGATTATGAAGAGCGACTCCGCGTGCCCGCCGATGTTGAGGCCCTTGCGCTGGCCTATGGTATAATACTGAGCGCCTATGTGCCGGCCGGCCACGACTCCATCGGAATGATGATATTCTATGGGCGCGGCCATCTCCTCCAACGATGAAGGTGCGGGACGACCGTCGTAGAACGAACGCGGTATCTCCACGACATCGCCCTCAGAGGTCTTGAGTTTCTGTTGAAGAAAAACAGGCAGATCGACCTTTCCGACAAAACATATCCCCTGGGAATCCTTTTTGTCGGCCGAAGGCAGACCGGCCTCGTGAGCTATGCGGCGGACCTCCGGCTTGCAGATGTCACCTATCGGGAAAAGAGCAGTGGAAAGCTGCTGCTGAGAGAGTTGGCACAGAAAATAGCTCTGGTCTTTGTTGGGGTCGGCCCCGGCCAGAATCCTGAAAGTCTCCCGGCCTGTGGAAGGGTCCACAAAGGAATCCTTGCGGCAATAATGGCCGGTGGCAACATAGTCTGCCCCCAAGTCTTGAGCGGCCTTCCAGAAAGCGTCGAACTTAATCTCGCGGTTGCAAAGCACGTCCGGATTGGGGGTGCGTCCTTTGGCGTATTCGTCGAACATATAGTCCACAACCCTCTGACGATAGACATCGCTCAAATCCACGAAATGGAAAGGTATGCCGATCTTGCGCGCCACCATCTCGGCCACCGAGCGGTCTTCCTCCCACTCGCAGTCGCCGTGAAGAGTTCCCGTGGTGTCGTGCCAGTTCTGCATAAACAGAGCAAAGACGTCATATCCCTGCTGCTTAAGCAGATAGGCGGCCACACTGGAGTCAACACCTCCGGAAAGCCCGATACAAATCTTCATATTATTTTCTCAAATCAAAAAAAACTTCTATCTTTGTGCTGGGGTAAGTCATATACGACCAGCTCCCACTGAACTCCCCCAGGGTCGGAAGGCAGCAAGGG